>Ga0334722_10000266_pt1 | contig 79726 bp, 75 predicted proteins | sample C3_bottom_MG_FD_207210 | JGI IMG/M metagenome (GOLD analysis project Ga0334722, IMG submission 207210) | Sediment microbial communities from Yellowstone Lake, YNP, Wyoming, USA - C3_bottom | ecosystem: Environmental > Aquatic > Freshwater > Lake > Sediment | place: USA: Wyoming | collected...
ACTGGACCGCCCATGCTTGTTTCTCTGAATCGTTATTGACGTTCATCATGCCAACCGCATCCGCAGGCTTCTTTTCCCCGATGAGACTGAAAAATGACCGGATAATGTCTGTTTCCTGAGGGAGGGGGACAACTTCCTTTTTTTCCTCTGCATTGGGTCTGGTAAAAGGCACGTTTTCCCGTAAAAGATCAGCAACCTTTACCATAAAATTGATTGTTTCTTCTTCTGTCAACGCTTGGACAGAGCTACGGGAAATTCGTATATATTCATCCGGTCTGAGAATCAAATAAGAACCATTGATTTTTCCATTTTCCTGTATGGCAAGAAAATGATCTATCGATACTTTTGGATCTGTAGTGATTTTATATCCGAGAAACTCGAGCCCTTTTTTTTGGTTTTCAACACTCATGTATTCAAGATGGAGCCCGACGAAATCTTTGTCGCTCAGATAATACTCGCAGGTGTAACTGTTTGTGCGAGTAAACGTTTGGGTTTTTACTATGGATTTTCCAAGAAGGCTTGAAATTTTTTCTTTCGTCATGACTGTGCAAAGGTCCTTTACATCCTTAAACGAGTCTTCGATTTTCTTTGATTCGCCAGTGGCGGTTTGCTTATTCAAAATATTAACTAAAGACGGTCTCTTTTTCCTTCCAAAAGCAAACAAGAGGCCAATGGCTAGAAGTACCACAATCCCTATCACTATATAGTTTTTCATACCGTATATGTGAATTTATAACAGGATCAATACAAATTACCTGTGTTTTGCCTTGTTTCATCATCCCAAAACACCCGAGTTCCACAACCCATACGGAACATACACCACGTTTTTTATTCGTGGATATTTTTCCTCTCATTCCCTGACTTAATTCTTCACGCGTGAGATCGGCTTGACACCATCCCATGCATTCGCTGTTGTCGTGGCAGATATTTCCGCGGTCTTTGGCTTTGATGTTACAGGTTTCAAAAGGCTCGGGTCCTTGTTTTTTCCATACTCCTCCGATTTTCAGACATTCGTCTTTGGTTCTTGGCATCGAGATTTTTTTGCCGCAGGGATTTTCCGGTTTGGGATACGAAGGATTTCCATGTTTTACCCACTGGCCTTTATTGCAGATCCATGAATCCTCAGAACCTCCTATGAAAAAACGCAAAAAAAAGAGAACAAGAAGGAGAATTAAGGATAAACAAACTAATCCAATAATAGGAGTCAATAAGTGTTTCGTACTCTCCCAGTATACTACAAACTATTACAAATTTAAAAAAATCAACATAACCTGGTATTTTTGGTACAGTTAATACATGGACCTGATGAAGAGAAGATGGCATAGATATCACTATAAAAATCTTACGTATCTTACATTAAGTGTGATTGTTGCATTGTTTCTTTCAGGAACGGAATTTTTTAAGAATTTTCTTTTTCATCTGGGAAACTTCGGGTATCTTGGCGCATTTGTCGGCGGAATGCTTTTTGTTTCTACATTCACGGTCTCAATTGGTGCGGTGATTCTTTTATTTTTGGCCAAGACATTGAATCCAATCGAAATCGGTCTTATTGCCGGCGTTGGAGGAATGATGAGCGATTTTATTATTTTTCATTTCATAAGAAGCAGGGGACTCGTCGAAGAAATAAAGCATTTTTTCCATTATTTCGGAGGCGATAAAATCTCACATCTTGTTCATACAAAATATTTCAGTTGGACGCTTCCTGTTATTGGTGCATTAATTATTGCTTCGCCATTGCCTGATGAATTGGGAGTAAGTTTGATGGGGATTTCGAAAATGAAAACTCAAAACTTTATTTTCCTTTCTTTTGTTTTAAACAGCATCGGAATTTTTCTGGTGGTGTTGGGATCGTCAATGTTAAAAATTTAAAAACATACTATAAAGAATTTTCTGAAACTCATTGGTTCAATTTTATTATGTGAATTAGTCGGACTTATAAACACTCCTTTTACCATTGCTTCGATACCGACATGGTACAGGGGACTCAATAAACCGTTTTTTTCACCGCCAAACTGGGTATTTGCTCCCGTATGGACGGCTCTTTATTTATGGGGATTTCCTTATATATGGTTTTGAAGAGAGGAGTAAATAAAAGGACAAAGAATGGGTTACTATACTTTTTTATACAGCTCGTGCTTAACTTTCTTTGGACTCTTGTTTTTTTTGGGTTTCATTCACCTTTGTGGGCGTTCGTTACCATTGTGTTTCTTTGGCTCACTATTCTTATTTCGATCAAACGGTTTTATCAGTTATCAAAACTTGCCTCATATTTACTTATTCCGTATATTTTCTGGGTGAGTTTTGCAGCAATTCTGAATCTCGCAATAGTGATATTAAACAAGTTTTAACAAACCAATGAGTTTTTTTTCGAGCCTCACAAATACAGGAGAGGTGAAATCCAGTATTTTTCTTGGACGGGGGAGATCCACATCCAGACAACGGATAATGTGAGTTGGTTTTTTGCTGAGAACATAAATCCTGTCTGAAAGAAAAATTGCTTCCCTTATATCGTGGGTCGTAAAAAGAATCGTAAGTTTGAGTTTTTTCCACAAGTTTAAAAGATAGAGATGCAAAGCGCTTCTGGTGATTGCATCAAGTGATCCGAAAGGTTCATCAAGAAGGAGTAAGGAAGAATTGAAGGCGACTGTCCGGAGAAGCGCTGTTTTTTGTTTCATCCCGCCGGAAATGGCATGGGGATAAAAACCAGAATATTCGGAAAGGCCGAATTCCTTTAATAACCGGTAGGTATTTTTTCTCGCTGTTTCCTTTTTAACATTTTTTATTTCATATCCGACCATCACGTTTTCCAAAACAGTCCGCCAGGGGAATAGAAGTGGATCCTGAAACATATACCCGAACATACCTTGTCTGTTTTTTTCGATTTTACCATTGATCCTAATAATTCCTGTATTTTGAGATTCGATTCCGGAAATCATGTTGAAGAGCGTGCTTTTTCCGCAGCCTGAGGGACCGATAATGCTGACAATCTCTTTTTCAGAAACGTGAAGTGAAATGTCGTTGATTACGTTAAGTTGAGTATTATCCGGCCGTTTAAACTGTTTTGAAAGATTTCTTGCGATTAATTTATATTGACTGTTCATTTTATAAATTCATTGGTGAAAGCGGCATTTTCGTCAATAATGTCTTTCATTAATGCGTGATCATATAACCACCGGGCATACCGTTTCCAGACTTCCGGTTTTTGTATTCCCCAATTTTTGGCATCTGCCTGATATTCCTTACTGAGCCATGGTTGACTTTGTCTCACGAGATCAGCATTAATTTCGGGAGCTGATTTTATGAGGATTGATGCGGCGTCATTCGGATTTTTTATCGAGAATTCATATCCTTCTTTTACCGCTTTCATGAATTTTCGTACCAGTTCTTTTTTGTTTTTCGCGTGATCTTCGTTGGTGACGATGACCGGCGTGTAATAATCAAGGACAGGATTGAGATCTTTCAGCATGATCGTATTCAGTTTTATCCCCCGCCGCTTTGCCTCGATTCCGTCCCATCCGTAAAAAATCCATTGGAAATCGCTGTCTTTTCCGATGGTTTTGAAAAAATCGGTTTCGCCTATGGTGATATTTTTTACTAAACCATAGTTTCCGCCTGCATCGGTCATGACCGCTTTAATCACGGTTTCTTCGATCGGAGATCCCCATCCTCCGTACCGTTTTTCTTCGAAGTCTTTTGCGGTTTTGATACCGGCTTCCTCCAGAGAAGCGAATGCGGAAGTATTATGCTGGATCACTGCGGCGATTGACACAAGAGGAATTTTTTGGGCTCTCGCAAGAGTTACCGATTCTTGGCTGCTTACCGCAAAATCCGCTTTACCGGTTGCAACCGCCTGTGTATTTTCTCCTTCGGCAGGCTGGAGTAGGGATACGTCCAGATTTTCCTTGTCAAAATATCCTTTTTCTTTTGCGACATAGAGTCCGGTATGATTCGTATTGGGAAACCAATCAAGGAGTACCGTTATTTTTTGTTTATTGCTTACTTTTTTTCCGCTCATTATTTTTTTTCCATACGTGACGCCGAGAAAAAAAACAACGATTCCCAAAAGCACGAAAACGATTTTATTGTTCATATTTTTTTCAGAGAATTTTTAATAGTATAATGCCACGGAATAGAAATTCTGGCAATTATTTCTATGATGACAACAACAATAATGCTCAACAACGTTATGACGCCGATTGTTGCGAAAACACGGTCAGTCAGATAGGATTTTGCAGATCGTGTAAGAAGGATTCCTAAACCACGGTCTGTCCCGACCCATTCGCTTATTACTGCTCCAAGGATGGAATATGCGGCGGCGATTTTGAGCCCGGAAAAAAAAGAAGGGAGAGCAGACGGCCATTTTACCCAAAAGAGGATCTGTAATTTTTTTGCGCCCATAGATCTCATGAGTTTTATAACAACAAGGTCAACGCCGGAAAATCCGTCAAAAAGATTGATGGTAATGGGAAAAAAACAAACAATAGTAACGATAAGTATTTTGGGCATGATTCCAAATCCCAGCCAGATGGTCAAAAGAGGTGCAAGGACGATAAAGGGGATTGTCTGCGACAGGATCAAAAACGGATAGAGGATTTTTCTTACTGTTTCGGAAAATTCCATGAACACTGCGATTAAAATTGCCAGAAATGCTGCACTTATGAGTCCGACGACTGCTTCAAAAATAGTCGGAATCATATGATGAAATATCAGTAACCTCGACAGCCAAAATGACTGGACGATCTGAATTGGTCCGGGCAAAATCCAGTCCGGGATATGAAATACGGTAACGGTTATTTGCCAGAGAATAAATAAGCAAAGCCCGAAAATAATTGGCAAAAAATATTTTTTCATGTCAGCGGTGTTTGGTAACTTTTTCATGAATCGTCATTACTCCTTTGGGATTAAACATTATTTTTACGTTGGTAAAGACATTTTCAGCTCCTTCCTTGATACAAAGATACTGAGCTTTTTTTACAATCTGGATAAGCGTTTCCAGATTTCCTTCCATAGTAGTCTCCATCGGTCCGACCTCATAACTTACTTTTGATTTCTTAATCATTGCGATGACCGCGTCAACTATCTTGATTAATTCTTTATCAGTTTTTGCGCGGGGCAATACTTGGAAAGAGATACTGCAGTTGTACATATATTTTTCCTACGCCGGTATTAACCGAACAGGTTCAAAGGGTCTCCCGCATCTGACAGGACTCTCAGTCCCGATTTAATCGGGACTCCCCTAAATAAATTTATTTCATTATACAGTACAATAGTGACATATGAAACGGGCGGTTATTTTTGCAAACGGGAATATGTCGAATTTTGTCCGTATAAAAAAAATCATTTCAAAAAATGATTATATTATCGGGGTAGATGGGGGATCTGAACATGCGATTAAAGAAGGTTTTATTCCCAATGTCATTATCGGGGATTTTGATTCGATTTCTTTATCTGCACAAAAAAAACTTTCAAAGCATAAAATTCTAAGGATAGAATATCCTCAAAAAAAAGATAAGACCGATTTTGAACTTGCGATAGAATTTGCGTTAAAGAAAAAGTATAAGGAGATTATTATATGTGGATTATTAGGAAATAGGGTGGACCATTTTTTAGCCAATATTTTTTTTCTCAAAAGGATATACCTTCAAAACCAGTCCCTAAAAGTCAAAATCATTGAAGGAAATCAGGAGGCGGTTTTTACAAGCGGAGAACTGGAGCTTTATGGAAAGGCAGGAGATTTGGTTTCATTGATTCCTTTAGATACTACTATCAAGGATATCGAATTTTACGGATTGGAATATAAGTTAAAAAATGAATCTTTATTCTTCGGATCGACACGGGGAGTCAGTAATGTCATGATAAAAAAATCAGCAAAAATAATTATTAAAAGAGGAACAATTTTGGTAGTTTATACGGTTATCTAGCAGCGGCAAGCAGTTTCTTACTTTTCACATAGACCAATGCTACAAAAAATGAGCCAAGAAGAAAAAGAATAAGACCACCAAAGTCATCTCCGACATCATCTTTTTCCTTAATTTCAATGATGACTCCCAGAAACTTTATCAATAGTCCGGCAAAGACAAATAATACAGGGAGTACTGAACGGGAAAAACGGTTTTCTCCTTTCATGTACCAACCCATTGCAACAATTCCGAGAACAAAAAGAAGGGCGTCATCAAGCTTGTATTGAAGTTTATCTTCAACAAATACTTCCGGTAAAAAAGCAAATCCCGCAAGAGCTGAGATTGTCGTTGCAGCGAGATTCGTAGTTCTGTTTATTGAATCCTTAAGGTTCATAATAAATGATGATAAAAAAATTATATCTTAATGTCAAGAGAACTTACAGTAAATTTATATAAGTTCTTTAAACAAAACCCCGCCTGTAATGGCGGGACTGATGGCATTGACTTAAAAACGAATTACTGGACAATAAGTTTTCCTTTCATTCCCATTTGCCTGTGATTTCCGACGGAACAATAAAATTCATATTGGCCGGGTTTGTCCGCAGTAAATTCAACAAAATCTTCTTGACCTCCTTGAATAACTGCTGTTGCGATATTGAGTTCGTCGACTTTAAAATCGTGCATCCCGTCCGAGTTTTTCAAAACGATCCGGGTTTTTTCTCCTTGCTTTACCGTGATGGTAGTCGGAGAAAATTTATAGTTACTTGCCTGAACAACAATTTCTTTTGCATCGGGAGATTTTGGTGATTGATTTGGTTGGCGTCCTCTCATTCCACTTAGTTGTGGATTCAATTGGACGGTTTGAGCGGTGATGCTTCCATCTGCATTGGTGGTTCCGAATACGGCGACTTGAACACCGTTTTTCAAATCGTCTTTTGTCGCTTTTTCCGCTTTATTGATTTGCGTTTTATCAGATAACAAAACGAGTTTTGTGCTTCCGTCTTGCAATTTAACCGTCATGGTTGTCGCATCGGCACCGACAATTTCTCCTGTGGTAGGTCTGAATGCTCCGCTTTGACCGCCGCGCCTTTGGGCGAACTGCCCTCTTCCTCCTTGATCAGTTCCACTACTGGAATAGCTGCCTGATTTTCCTTGTTGATATTTTATTCCCGCGAAGAATCCTCCTACTGCAAAAATAACAATTAAAATTGCTAATAGCATCGAGTTATTTTTCATTTATTTCACCTCCTTTAGAATGTTTGTAAATAGGTAATCGAAGTAATAAGAATATATACCAAAACTGAAAAATTCCTGAAAATTATTCGTATCTTAATGCTTCAATTGGTTGCAGGTTCGACGCTTTTTTTGCCGGATACCAACCAAATATGATACCGATCGCTCCCGATACCCCGACGGCCAAGAAAATTGACGAGGCAGATATGGTAAAAGGAAGGCTGATGATGCGGGAGAGAATGTATGAGACACCAATCCCGACAATCATTCCAATAAGTCCTCCCGCTACGGTCAAAATGATTGCTTCAGTCAAAAATTGAGTGATAATCGTTTTTTTCTTCGCTCCCAATGCTTTACGCAAACCGATCTCCCGAGTTCTTTCTGTAACGGTAACCAGCATGATGTTCATGATCCCGATTCCTCCAACTAATAGAGATATTGCGGCGATTCCTCCGAGGAGCGCGGTGAATGTTCCGGTAACCTGGGATGCGGTATTCAGGATATCATTTTGTGAAAAAATCGAAAAATCCGCCTGAGTGGGATCATTCAATTTATGTCGTGCCAGAAGAAAATATCCGATCTGATTTTGGGCATCGGTCATCACGTCTTGGCTTTTTGCTTCGACGGCAATAGAACTAAGGTAATTCGCTCCAAATAATTGTTTCTGTGCTGTTGATAGGGGAACATACACGATATCGTCAGGATTTTGAAAACCTGTTCCTCCTTTTGCTACCGTGACACCGACTATTTTTAATGTTTGTCCATTCGTCCGTATTGTTTGTCCAATTGGATCTGTTCCGTCTCCAAAAAGGTCTGTTGCTACTTGGGGACCGATAACTGCGACTTTTCTCATTTCGTCAATATCGAGCTGATTGATAAAAACGCCTGATGAGATATCGATCTTCCTGATTTCAGCATACGCAGGGTAAACGCCGATAATCTGGGTATTGGTGTTATTCCGGCCGGTAGTTATTTGGGTTCTTCTTGAAAATTCCGGCGATACTTTGTTGATGGTGGTAATTTCTTTTGCCGATTCTACTGCTTTTGCGTCATCCAAGGTAAGCGTTGTCCCTCCTCCGATTGCTCCCCTGACCGCTCCGGTGCTTTGCCCTCCCGGAATAACGGTCAATAGATTTGATCCCAAAGATTCAATACGGCTTTCTACAGATTTTTGGCTTGCCTGACCCAAAGAGATAAGTGCAATAACGCTTCCGATTCCGATAATAATTCCTAAAATTGCTAAACCGGTCCGCATTTTATTGAGGGTTAAGGTTCCTAAACTTTCGATAATGATTTCAAAGAAATTTTTCATACGTGTTTTATGGCTTTACTTTTATTTGTTTATTTTTGACATCTTTCTCTATTTTTCCGTCTCTCACATGAATGATCCGTTTTGAGTGACTTGCGATATCAGGCTCATGAGTAATCATAACGATGGTATGTCCGTCATCATTCAATTTTTGGAAAATCAACATAATTTCTTTTGCTTGTGCGCTTGCGATATTTCCGGTCGGTTCATCAGCAAGAAGAATGGCGGGATTCATAACGAGACTCCGTGCTATTGCAACACGTTGTTGCTGCCCACCTGATAATTGACTTGAAGTATGATGAAGCCGGTCTTCAAGTCCGACCATCTCCAAAAATTTTTTTGCCTTTGATTCCCGTTCTTCTTGAATAATACCGGCATATTTCATAGGGAGCATTACATTCTGAAGTGCTGTTGTCCGGGGAAGCAGATTAAATGCCTGGAATATGAATCCGATTTTTTTATTTCTGATTTCGGCCAATTCGTCATCAGTCATGTTTTTTATACTCTGTCCGTCGAGGATGTATTCGCCTGAAGTCGGAAGGTCCAAAGCTCCAAGAATATGCATCAGGGTTGATTTTCCGCTTCCGGAAGGACCCATGATCGCAACATATTCTCCCTTATCCACCCGGAATGAAACATCGTTCAACGCGACCGTTTCGACGGAGTCCATTTTATATATTTTTGAGATATGGTTGATACTAATCATATTAGTCTCTTCTGCCGCCGCTTCCACCTCCGCCCATACGAAAAGCCCCTCCACCGAAGCCTCCGAAGGGAGAAGAGGATTGAGTGCGTGTTTGAGTACCGTTTGTAGGCTGAATTGTAGAAGTTATCACCGTATCGCCTTCGGATATACCGGATACAATTTCGGTTTGTGTATCGGAGGAGAGTCCTGTTTCAACGGTAACGGATTGTGATTTTCCATTTTTCATCACTTGTACGACAGATTCCTCATTCTGTTTTTTGACACTACTCGCGGGAACAAAAAGCGCATTGTCTTTAGTTGCGGTGATGATATTTGCAGAAGCTGCCATATTGGGGAGAATCTGACTTGAATCAGTGTCAAGTTTGATAACCGTTGGGTATGTAGTTACTCCGGAACTTGTAACACCAGAAGTATCAATACTGATTACTTTTCCGGTAAAGGTTTTATCTGGAAGGGCATCGAAAGTTATGGTTGCCTTGTCACCAAGCGTAACTTTTGGAACATCGATTTCGGTCAGATTGACAGTAACCATTGGTAAAGCTTTTGTTTTGATGTTTGCAATTTTTGTGGCGCTTTGAGCGCTGTTTGTTGTATTGGTTGATTCGACAATAACAGAACCCACCTGTAAAGATAAGCCGGAAACAACTCCAGGTATTGACGCATAAATTGTTGGCGAAGTTTGTTGGTACGTAAGCCACGCAGAATTGACCGCGGTTTGTGCTTGGTTAACTATATTTTGCTGGGTTTTGTACTTTGCTTCTCCTGCAAGCCAATTATCATTCAGAACATTAAATTCGACGAGTCCGCGGTTTTCCTGTTTAGGTGATCCGTCGGAATTTTGGTATGTTGAATTAGTAGCGGTATCATAAAATTTTTTCCATTGAGTAAACATATCGGACTGCAAGGTATATATCGTTGCTTTTGCGGAATCAAGGTTATTTTTTGCGCTTTGATAGTTTGACCAAGCCTGTGCTACGTTTTGTTGCCCCTTGAGATCCAAATCAACCTCCGCAATTTTGTCACCAGTTTTTACCTCATCACCATCTTTTACATAAAGTTTTGAAATAACACCCGTAGCAAGGGTGCTTATGGTTCCGCTGTTGGCGGTTGAAACCTGTCCGGATCCGGTTACTGACACAACAAGTGTTCCGCGTTCTGCTTGTGCGGTTTGATACTGGGTCTTTTGACTCTTTGAGTTAAAAAATTTTGAATACCCGAACAATATAATTGCAAGGAGAATTGCGATAACGAGAATTTTTTTTATGAGGGATGCTTTTAAAAACGATTCTTTGATATTTTTCATTTTTTCCTGCAGTTTCTTCATAGTGTTAATACAATATGATTTGATACTGAAAACGAGCTGAAGATCAATGTTTGATTGGCAATCTAACGATAAAAGTAGAACCTATTTTTAAGGTACTCTTCACGTCGATTGAACCATGATATATGTCGGTTATTTTTTTTGCGATTGATAATCCTAGACCATATCCTCCCGAATCTTTTTTTGTTCTTGCAGAATCAGCCCGATAAAAACGATCAAAAATATGAGGAAGATCTTTTTCACTAATTCCTATACCTTTATCACTAACGGAAATATATATCGTATGGTCGGTTTTTTTTGTCCTGATATGAACCGTTGTTCCCCGAAAACTGTATTTTACCGCGTTATCCAGCAGGATCACCACAAGATCGATTAATCCGTATCTATTCCCATAAAAATGTACTTTTTGCGAATCGCTTTTTATAGAAATATTTTTTTGTTTTGCAAGAGGTTCAATTTTCCGGACGGCTTCTTCAACAATATCTTGTAACTGGATTTTCTTGAACTCCAGATGTCCGTCAGGACCCTGATAGTGGGTTAATTGGAGGAGTGATTCTGAAAGCGATTGCAACGTATTTACTTCCCTAATACTTTCCTGCATCAGTGTTGCCGCTTCGGGAAGCGTTTGATTTTTATTTCTCAAATATACTTCAAATGCGCTTTTCAATGAAGTGAGGGGGGTGCGAAGTTCATGTGAAGCATCGCTCACAAACCGGTTTTGTTCATCCACCATCTGTTTTATCGGTTTTAACGTTCTTCCTGCAAGAAAATAACCAAGTCCTCCCGAAATAACCAAAATTGAGAAGTTGATGAGCATCAACCTTATAAGAATCCGTTCTTCAATTTCTTTTACTAACTCGGGATTGGAAAAAGAAGGAAGCGGAGAGAGTAGCAATCTGTGTTCAATGCGGAACCGCTGAATCCGTTCAAATCGTCTCACTTCATTGGTGAGCACTTCATAAATCACCACGCTAAACATAATACTGATACTCATAATAATAAGGAGATACCAAGCAGTAAGTTTTAACCGGGCTGAATGAAACATAATTTAATTTCCTATTTTATATCCAAAACCTCTCACGGTATGTATTAATGGCTTTTTATTTTTAAATGGCTCATCGATTTTATTCCGTAATTTCCGGATATATACTTCAACGGTATTGGGAAGGATATCTGCGTCGTAATTCCATACATGGCCAATGATTTGATCTTTGGTCAAAATACTATTCGGGTTTCTCATAAGGTATTCAAGAAACGAAAATTCCTTATTTGAAAGCTGGATTTGTTTTCCGATCCTTTCCACTTTGTACGTTTTGCTGTTAAGCCTTAAATCTTCAACAATGAGATTTTCATTGAGGGCAATTTTCGGTCTTCTTATCAGTGCCCGGATCCGTGCCAATAATTCCTCAAATGAAAACGGTTTTGTAAGATAATCATCTGCTCCGGCATCGAGTCCTTCCACCTTTTCATGAGTCTGACTTTTTGCAGTAAGCATTAAAACCGGAGTATGAACCTGATTTTTGCGGAGTTCTTTGCATATGCTGATTCCATCCATTTCGGGGAGCATAAGGTCAAGGATAATACAGTCATAATCTTCAGTTGAAGCAAGATCATATCCGTCAGGGCCGGTATAGGCGAGATCGACCGCGTATGTTTCCTGCTCAAGCCCTTTCTTTATCGTATTTGCAATTCGGTGTTCATCTTCGACGACTAATATTCTCATGACCTTATTATAGCCTGGAAGCTGAAAAATAACTGAAAACCAAAACTATCTTTATATATTCCCTATATATGTATATATAATAATAATCCTATGTTTACTCAGGGTGATGTTGTATTAAGAGTGTTTGTCGGTTTCACTTCATTCCTCGTATCCGTAATTAAAAGTTCCATTGATGGAATTATTGGGATTCAAAAACTTATGACATATTAATTATGATAATACGTTTAACTGTAATTGTACTTTTAACCTTGCAATGGTTGTATTGGGTAATAAAGGCAAAAGAGGCGCATAATAAAAAACCAAGGCTTCAACCAATTTTATTACGAAGTGTATTAGAAAGACTATTCAATAGAATACCTGCGTTTGTAATTATGCTTCAATTGCTTGGTATAAAACTGCTTCCATTTCCTACTGCTGTTTATATTTCATTTTTCGGTCTCATACTGTTTTTCATTGGATTAGCTATCTCAATTTCGGCAAGACACCAGCTTGATGTGAATTGGACCAATTCGTATGAGTATCAAATAAAAAGAAACCACTCTTTGGTAATAAAAGGGATCTACCGGTATATTAGACACCCAATTTATACGGGCCTTATTTTGACGTTTTTGGGAACAGAACTGGTAGTTCAAAGTTACCTGGTTTTTACCGTGATTTTTGCGATGCTTATATGTTATTACTGGGGAAAACGTGAAGAAAGAATACTTTTGAAACATTTTGGGAACACATACAGGAATTATACGGAAAGGACAAAAATGTTTATCCCCTTTATCTTTTAAAAATAAACATGAAACAAAAAAAACTAAAAGGATTCGGGATTAATGTTGAACTTTATCATCAAGATAAAGAAAGCATAGATGTGTATATAAGAGCCCTTGTTGAATTGAGAGTTGAGTGGGTGAGATTGATGTTCGATTTTTTAAGTCCTGCAGAGAACCGCTTTTTCGGATACTTCATAGATCAGTGTAAAAAAAACAGAATTAAGATTTTGGGACTTTTGATCAATAACGTACATGGATTACTATCGAACGTTTTTTTCCCTCAATTATTTAATACTCCTATTTATGAGGAAGAAAAAAAGTTTTATTCATTTGTGAAGCGAACGGTAAAAAAATTCAGTAAAGACATAGGATATTGGCAGATATTGAATGAAGTGAATACGATCCGGTTTTGGACAAATGATCCAAATCCCAAAGAATACCTATCGCTCCTTAAAAAATCACACAAGACAATCAAGTCGATTGACGGCAATGCCCGCATTCTTTTTGGAGCACTTGTTGGGAACGATAGTAATGTATTAATTCCTGCACAGAGACCGCACTTTTTTAAAGATTCCATGAAGATCGGTGCTGAAGATTTTTTTGATATGGTAAGTTTTCACCCTTATTTTGCTGATTGTTATTTCTCTTTGAGAGACAAAAAACATTATATAAAGATGATTAAAAAAAACATTAACCAAATTGCCAAATTGAGAAACAGGTATAAAAAACCGATATGGATCACTGAATTTGGTATTAGTCCACGATGGGTGAGACTGAAAGCAAAAGAAATTGCCTCTATATATTGGATAACATATATCCTTTGCCGGAATAACAAAATACCATTTTTCCTATGGCAGTTGACTGACACGAGACGACACATCTATTTGCCGGGAATGCCGGAAAAATATTTCGGTTTACTCGGAGAAGACTTGCATAAAAAGAAAATATATAATGAATTAGTCCAATTGATTGGACAGATATAATGAAACGACTGTTTCGCATGTTTTTTCGTTGGCTTCCTCTTGCAATAGCAGTTACTTCAATGTCTTTTTTTATGAATGATTTTGATTGCGACTTTTATTTTGGATTTCGTTAAAATAATCCTTAGATTGGGGGTGCATTAATCTATGGCAGATACTCAAGTTGGGAAAGTGACTCACTATTACGACAAAATCAATGTCGCGGTGGTAGCCTTGACCGGTAATCTTGTCCTTGGTGACAATATTAAGATCGTAGGACATAAAACTGAATTTACCCAAACGGTTAACTCGATGCAGATTGAGCATGAAAAACTGGAAAAAGCTCACAAGAAACAAGAGATTGGATTACAAGTGGATCAACCGGTTAAAGAAGGGGATTTAGTATATAAGGTCGCGGCATAAATCTCTGGATTGAATTGTACAATATGCAATTGACTTGCATTCGGCTTCATATTCTTTCATAATAGGAAAACTTGTATTAAAAAAGTATTAGTTAAATAATCTACAATATATGGGACTGCTTTTATCATTCGCTTTTTTTTCCGGCTTGATGACTATTCTTGCTCCGTGTATCTGGCCGTTGTTGCCGATTGTTTTGTCGTCATCGGTCACCGGTGGAAAATCCAAATCGTTGGGTGTGGTTCTAGGAATAATGACCAGTTTTACAGTATTCACTCTTTCCATATCATATGTCATTAAACTTTTCCCTTTTGATCCTGATCTATTGAGGCTCTTTGCAGTCTTTGTCATTTCTTTTTTTGGATTGACATTACTCATTCCCCGGTTGAACGGGATTTTTGAAGGATGGATGAGTAGAATTGGCGGAAAATTCAGCCCCCGCAAACAAAGCACGGGATTTATACCAGGATATATTACCGGATTTGCACTTGGTTTAGTATGGTCTCCTTGCGCAGGGCCAATTCTGGCAACAATTGCCGTACTTGCCGCAACGCAAAAAGTAAATGCGGAAATAATACTGGTGACGATAACGTATGTTTTTGGGACGGGGATTCCGCTTTTCATCTTTTCACTCGCTGGCTCGAATTTCTTAAGAAAGAGTAAAGGGATTTCCCGCTATACCGGCCGACTTCAGCAGTTATTAGGAATAATCATGATCATAACGGCAATTGCGATCTATACCAACTACGACAAGGTGATTCAGGCAAAATTGCTCGATGCGGTTCCATCATATGCGGATTTAATTTATAAATTGGAGAGTCATCCGGCGGTCAAAAAGGAACTTGACCGATTAAAACAAAATAAAACAAATCCTATGCCAAAACTTTTTACTACCTCTCTCCCGCAATTGGGAAGGGCACCGGAATTCACCGGGGTCAGCAAATGGTTGAATTCGGAACCTTTAACGATGGAAAAATTGAGAGGAAAAGTAGTTCTTGTTGATTTCTGGACATATACGTGCATTAACTGTATCCGGACGCTTCCCCATATAACAGGTTGGTACGAAAAATATAAAGATAAAGGATTTGTTGTCGTTGGAGTCCATACCCCAGAATTTGAATTTGAGAAAAAGACAGAAAATGTTCAAAATGCGATAAAGCAATATAATATTCATTATCCGGTCGCACAAGATAATGACTACATGACATGGAATGCATACGATAATCATTATTGGCCGGCACATTACCTTATTGACGCAAAAGGAAACATCCGTAATACCCATTTTGGCGAAGGAAAATATGAGGAAACGGAAAGGAATATAAAAACCCTTTTGGATGAAATGGGAATGCAAACAAATGATGCGACGCTTACCCTTCAAGATCAAACACCCCATTATTCCTTGACTCCGGAAACATATTTAGGAAATGCACGGAGGGAATTAAACGGAACCTTTTCATTGGAAGGAAATTGGAAGACCGAACAAGAATATATTGAATCAAAAAAAGGCTCAAGACTGAAACTCCGTTTTTATGCGAGTAAAGTATTTTTGGTAATAACTCCTGCAGGGAAAGAGGATAGAGTAAAGGTATCTTTAGATGGTAGGGTTATTTCAGAAGATCAGAGCGGTGATGACGTAACAAATGGAATGATAAAAATAGACGTGGCTCGATTATATAATCTCGTTCATCTTCTAACCGGTACGGAAGAACACATTCTAGAACTTGATTTTGAAACTGATGGAACAAAACTATATGCGTTTACGTTTGGGTAAGGAAGGAGGTGAAATTATATGGTAAAACATTTAGAAGGAATCTTGTTGGGAAGTTCAAATGCCAAAAAATTAGCATCATTTTATCGGGATATTGTCGGTCTCAAACAAACAATGGAATTTGAATACGGAGACGATAATTCAGCGGGATTTATGTTTGAAATGAAAGGGGGATCTCCATTATATCTCACCGATCACTCCAAAGTAAAAGGAAAAAACAAGCAACCGGGACGGTTTGTCCTTAATTTTGAAGTTGATAATCTGGAAAAGGAAGTTAAGCGGTTAAAAAAAGAAAAAGTAACATTAGTTCAAGATATCTATCATGTCGAGGATTACGGTTATATTGCGACATTTGAGGACACTGAAGGCAATTATTTTCAACTAGTAAAAACAAAGTCTTAATTGTCAAACGAAGTATAATAGGAATATGAAGAAAGGGATCGTTTTTTTGGCTGTTATTTTACTGATTTCCGCCATTAGTGTAATATCTGTGAAACGAAATGGGAAAAAAACGAATACGCCAAAAGCACCATCAAATAACATGTTATCCCTAACCAGCGGCCAGTTTTTACAGAATGGCCGTATCCCAAAAAAATTTACCTGTGACGGAGTTAATATAAACCCACCGCTTTTCATCAAAGATATTCCGGCTGATTCAAAAAGTCTGGTATTAATCGTCGATGATCCGGATGCGTCGTTGGGTACATGGACTCATTGGCTCGTTTGGAACATTGATCCAAAAGGACGAATATTACGGGAAAATTCGGTTCCAGCTGGTGCCATCGTCGGAAAGAATGATTTTGGAAAGACCGGTTACGGAGGTCCGTGCCCGCCAAACGGCATACACAGGTATTTTTTTAAAGTGTTTGCATTAGATGTACAATTAGATCTTCCAGAGGGATCAGGGCGAAAGACTCTGGAAAACGATATGAAAGGACACATTATCGATAACAGCGAACTTATCGGTCTTTATAGTCGTTTATAATATCCATATGCAATTCATCATTAATCTTGTTGTCAACGGATTTGCCGTTTTTATTGCATCATACCTGCTTCCTGGAGTTCAGGTAAAAGATTTTTTTACCGCAATAGTTGTTTCGATAGTTTTGGGCATCGCAAATACCATATTAAAACCTATTCTCGTCATTCTTACTTTACCAATCACTATTGTCAGCCTGGGACTCTTTTACATCGTTATCAACGGATTACTCATCCTTCTTACGAGTGCAATTGTTCCTGGATTTACGGTCAAAAATCTTTTATGGGCAATTATTTTCAGTTTTGTGTTATCAATCGTCAATTGGTTTCTACATACGCTTTCGAAATGAACCTGCTACAATTTTGATATGGATGACCACATAATTTGTCCTCACTGTAAAAAGCCGATACCTTTATCGCAGGCTCTATCCCACGAATTAAAAGAAAAATTGGAATTGGAAAAACAAAGGGAAGTCGATCTCAAAAAGAAAGAACTCAATGAAGAGGCTAAAAAATGGAAAGAAGACCAGTTAAAAAAAATGGAAGGTCAGATAAAAGAAAAAAGCGAATTGGAAATGAAGGATAAGATAAATGAGATAGAAGAGCTTAGGAAACAGAATAAAACCTTGCAAGAGCAATTACTGGAAATGAATACATTACTGCGTCAATTGAAATTCGAACGCGATAAGGAAAAAATCGAAAATGAAAAAAAACTCAATAAAGAATTAGCCAGTATCCGTGAAACTGAAAAGAAACGGTCAGACGACGAAAATCGTTTAAGGATTCTGGAGAAAGAAAAACAATTGAACGATGCTTTAAAAGTAAATGAGGAATTAAAAAGAAAATTGCAACAAGGATCGCAGCAAATGCAGGGTGAAGTTCTGGAGCTTGAATTGGAGACGATTCTTAAGAAGGAATTTCCATACGATGAAATAAAAGAGGTCCCCAAAGGGGTAACCGGTGCTGATATTATTCAAGTCGTTAAAAATAATTTCGGAAGAGAATGCGGGTCTATCATCTGGGAATTCAAACGCACGAAAGCATGGACCGATGGATGGGTACATAAATTAAGGGAAGACCAGCGGAGGGTAAAGGCTGATCTTGCCGTAATTATTTCCCAAGTTCTTCCTCAGCAAGTAAAAAATTTTACCATTATGAATGGGGTCTGGATTGGAAATTTTGAATCGGTTGTCGGATTGGCTCTCCTTCTCCGCAATTCACTCATCGAAATTGCAACATTAAAATTGTCAATGGCAGGAAAACAGGAAAAAAAGGAAATCCTATGGAATTACCTTACAAGCTTGGAATTCCGTCAACGGTTAGATTCGATTTATGATGCGATGAATTTATCTAAAGAACACCTAGAAAAGGAAAAAGAATTTTTCCGCAGAAAATGGGCACGGGAAGAAAAAAATCTGTCATTAATTACAGAGAACCTATTAGGTATGCACGGGGATTTGCAGGCAATAGTCGGCAAATCGCTTCCTGAGATAGCCGGATTAAAAATGTTGCCTGAGGAGAAGAAAGAGGACACGTTATTTTAAGCATGCAAAACGATTCGCTTTACCATATCTTCCATACCCTTTCCCGTATCATTATCGTGTTTTCCATCTTAGTTTTTATTACCGGTGTAATAATGAAGTTTAATCAGAAAACACCGCGAAACCAGTCATATGAAATGAATAAACGGTCCGTTTTACCAACTCTGCCGCAAGGACAAGTAAAGATAAGTACCGTTGCTGCAGAATTGAATCTGCAGGGGCCGTTTGTTTGCCGCTTTTCCTCCCGTGAAGCGACAGTAAGCGGATATGTCAAAGATACGAAAATCTATGGGCAAATAGAGGAAAGCATAAACATAACTCATTTTTTGTTGAATGACAATTGCGCATATTCATGGAAAAATAATCGGTATGAAGGGGAAAAATGGTGTGGAATCGGTTCTTATGTTTCAATGATAAAAAAAATACCATTTGCTCGTTTACTCCAAAATAATCAACTTATATCGGTGTTTGGAAACTCCAACAAGATTCAATCAATGGTACCGGTAAAAATGGATGATGTTTCAAACGTACTTAATTCATGCAAAAAAGAAGAAATAAAAAACAATGACGTATTCAAAGTGCCTAAAAACGTCTTTTTTAAGGAGAAGAAAATATTCTAATAAAAAAGCCCCGGCTACGACCTACTTTCCCCAGCTCCGCTTTGGAGTGAGTATCATCGGCGCTGACTCGTTTCACTTCCTTGTTCGGGATGGGAAAGGGTGGTGCCAAGTCGCTCAGATAACCAGGGCAGAGAATAGTATATAATATACATGGATGGAAAACAATACTAATCAATCCCATCAATTACTCCATTCTTACTGTCTTAATCCGGAGGTTCGGGTAGAAAGCCAGGGAATCAACGAACATGTACTTCTTGTTTTGAGAGCGCATCCTATTACACAACTTCCCTGGATATTTAACGTTATTGTTCTTTTTGTTTTGTTCATAGCGCTCAATTTACTTTTGTTTTCCTCTTTTTCCCTACAGCAAGTTCTTTTTGTTAATATTTTCGGAGTAGTACTTTTGTTAACATATATATGGTTCAGTTTTTTGACATGGTTTTTCAACGTTGGCGTTATAACGAATGAACGGATTGTTGACATCGATTTCACCAGTATCATCTATAAAGAAGTTACAGAAACGAGGCTTGACAGGATAGAAGATATCACCTCAAAAAGCGGCGGATATTTTGAGTCTTTTTTTGATTATGGCAATGTATTTGTGCAAACTGCGGCAAAAGAAGAAAATATCGAATTTCTCAATGTTCCCAAACCATCAGAAATTGTACGTATTATCGATGAATTAATCGGCAAATAATATGCAATTACAAAACTTGGGATTATTAAATCTGCAATCTATTATGACAATCGCGTTTAAGATCTTTGCGATTATTTTTTCTATATTTTACCTGTTCTATGCGATTGTTGTGTCAAAACAAACCCAGGTAATGAATAAAGCGCTTGAAGCAAAGAACAATCATATTTTCTTTATTATATCGTCGGCACAGATTACAGTCGGATTCATTCTGATTATCTTAGCAATTGTTCTTGTATAACACATGTTCCAGAAAGATGTTGTATTTTATTTAGGCAAGGAAAAAGAAGATGGTTTTTCGGGGGTTATTGCCGAGGATGGTTTTCTCGTTGTTCTTGAAGTGGAAGATGGGTTAAGCAGGGATGAAGGAAGAGAGAAGCTTAATCTGTTAAAAGAATATTTGGTTACCGCATCGATTTTGCATCTTTCTGACCTGGAAACGCTTATTCATGAAAAAATCAAAGAATACAATCTTCCAGCCAATGTTTCACTAGCGGTAGGATATGTAAAGGATACGATTTTGTATCTCAAAACGGTCGGAATGGGAAAAGTATATCTTAGGCGGGGGAATCAATTTGGAGAGATCATCAGCGGTGAGCAAAGCGCATCAGGACGTATCCATGAACAAGATCTTTATTTTTTTACCACCGATCATTTCATTCAAACATTCGGTGGGGAAAAAGAAGTCAAAAAAATCTTTGATCATAAAAAACCCCACGAGATTATTGATGAGATCACTCCTCAACTGAAGGGGAACGGTGACGAAGGGATGATCGCTCTTTTTGCCCAATTTAATAAAAAAGAAGAGGTGTTTGTCGAAGAAACCAAGGAAGAACACATGGAAAAAGCGCCTGAACCTTTATTCATTTCGAAGACAAAACCTTGGGAAAAAATAGCATATGCGTTTCAAAAACTCTACGCAAAAACTCAAGAGTATTCCCAGGAAGCAGGACCGAAAAAGAAATATACTCTTATAGCAGTTATTATCATATTCCTTATTCTTGTATGGAGTGTGGGTTTGGGATATTCAAGAAGAAACGACGCAAATCTCGAAAAGAAGATACAAGTTAGTAAAGAAAACATCCGTCAAAAATTAGCTCAGGCCGACGAAGCAGCATTTCTTGATGTTCCACGGTCTCTTGTGTTTATTTCGGAAGCCCGGCAGGAACTGGAGAAACTAAAGAATGATGTTTCGAATAAGAAACAGAAAGAACTTAATGAAATCAATGAAATGATTACAAATGAAGAGAACAAAATCACAAAAAAAGAAGAGAAAAAATATGAAGAGTTTTTTGATCTCGCGGTTGACAATAAAGAAGCAAAAGGTATCAAGGCATATCTTGATGATGATAATCTTTCAATTTTAGATACCGCTCAAGGGATCATCTATACATTATCCATTACAAAGAAATCTTTGGGTAAGGAACAGTTTCAGGAAATAAAAAACGCGAAAGAGATTGCTCATTATCAAAACGACACGTTATTTTTTACCAATGACGGTTTTTTTAAGGTTACCAAAGATGGAAAGCTCAATAAAATTATTGCAAAAGATCCGGATTGGGGAGATCTTGTCGATATGTGGATTTATAACGGCAATATCTATGTTCTTGATAGAGGGAAAGACCAGATTTATAAATATTTAGTCGCAGAGAACGGTTACTCAAATAAAACCTCATATTTTAAAGGCGGCTCCGCAGGATTAAAAGATTCAAATTCATTAGCTATAGATTCTTCAGTTTACGTAGGTTTTTCTGATCATATTTTCAAATTTACTGCAGGCGTACAAGATGAGTTTAAGACATCATTCCCCGATTCAAATATTCACATTGCAAAAATATTCACGACAAAAGATTTGGAGAAAGTCTATGCACTGGATAAAGAAAAAGGGTCAATCTATATTTTGGGAAAAAACGGAACGTATGAACGGGAAGCGCATTCTCCTGTTTTAAAACAGACTGATGATATGGTTATATATCAAAATAAAGCTTATCTTCTTTCGGGACAGAAGATTTACGTAATGGATTTGGAATAACTCTTATTCGGTGAAATCTTTTTCCGTTTTCTTTAGGCTGCTTACGTATCCTTCCGGAATCTGGAAAATACTGCTGGAGATTGAGGTTTTGAGAATATAATCCGTATCTTTTTTATAGAATGTCGCCATTTTATTTTTGTCGTTTTCCTTTACGGTTATGGTGAGTGATTTTGGAAAAAATGCATTGAGTGTCGGATCATTGATCATGATATCAGAGGACTTCAATGTTTTGAGATCATTAAGAAAAAAATCGACCCGATCTTTTTTTAGTTTTATATCACCGTTATACCAATCGTTGTTCTTATTAACTAGATCAAGCTGCTGATTATCAAATATTATTTCAATTTGATTTACCTTATTTTCATGATCGATAAAGCCCACCGAAAGATCGCGGTAATCATCAGGTGTAAACACATCACTCAATCCAGAGGCAATAAACACTTCATTACTGTTTCCAATACGGGCATAATTATTATTTACTCCGGATACATTGCCGATATACAAAGTATCGGTTTCTTTTGGCGATTTTAATATTATGTTTCTTCCCCCAATTCCTAATTCAATATGCTTGTTTTTATTATTTGACGCAATTTCTCCCTTTTGCAGATTGACAATGATATGTATAATCCCTTCTATTCTTTCCTGATCACTCACGTATTCTATTCCGTTTTTCCGCAAAATCCATTTCCCTTTATCCTTGAAGATTGTTGTTTCATTCTTATCTCCGCGTATGATAACCTCATTTATATCCTGTCTTTTAATAGTTTTGAATGCTTGCTGGGAGTTCCGATTGAAAGATGATCGGAAAAAATTCTGGAGAATAACAATACTAGAAAGAAGAGCGATGATAATGAATAAAAATGTTAATCTGAAGGTGTTTTTACTCATACAGTACAATAGTATATATGAAAATGGTACATTTTTCAGCTCCAGGAAGTGTTGTTTTATCCGGGGAGTACGGGTTACTTTTTGGGAAACCCGCGATAGCGGCGGCGATTGATGCACGAATAGATATAGGTTTTACCAATAGTAAAAAAAAAGATCGTCTCGACGATATTTCACTATTTGTCATTAATGAAACAAAACGCTATTTGCAGGACCGCAATCTCTTTGCATTAAATAAATGGTATCCGTTGCGAGTGGTTAACGCTATTCCTGAAGATGATACGTTTGGATATATAGACGCGAAGATTACCGCATTGATTGCTTTGGTCATATACGCCTATTCAAAAAGGAAATTCGCTTCCGAGGAAATTCCATCGATCGCATATTCCATTGAAAAAAAAATAAACCATACTTCGTTGGGAATTCATTGTACTGCTTCATGTCTAGGAGGACTCATATATTACCGGAGGGAATTTGAATTCTTGAAACATATTTCGTCCCTGAATATAAGGATTCCGGACGTAATTGAAAAACACCTTTTTTTTGTTGACACGGGAAAAGCGGAGGAATCAGACGGAGAACTAGAAAACCTTGTGGGAAAAGCGTTTAACGTGAGTACAAAAAGAACAGAAGCCATTTTTCAGGAAATGGAAAAGACGACAAAACGATTGACAGTAAGCATAGCAAAAGAAGACGGATCTTTTTTTAAAGAATGCTTAAAGCTAAACGAAGGGCTACTTGAAAAACTGGGGGTTGTTTCAGGATACACCCGAAAGATAATCAGAAATCTCGAACAAATCGGAAGTGCAAAAATTATAGGGAACGGAGGAAAAAAAAAGAAATCAGGATTTCTGCTCGTTTATTCCAAAGACGAAAACGAATTGAAAAAAATAACAAACACTTATAATATATCGTATTTTCCATTTCATCAATCGGCGAAAGGATTGGTAAGGAATACCCTATGAAAAAAATTATTCTACTAAAACTCGGAGGGAGTCTTATTACAGACAAGACAAAACCATTTACTTTGATAAAAAAAAATATAGATAGAATTGCCGTTGAGATAAGACAAGCATATGAAGAGGATCCGGCAATTTCGATGGTAGTAGGGACAGGAACAGGATCATTCGGCCATTATCCGGCGGAGAAATTTGAGATACAAAACGGTTTGAAAACAGACATACATAGATATGGATTTTGTTCGGTCCATCACACCGCGCAAGAATTGAACCAGATCGTAGTACATGAATTAATTGAAAAAAAGCTTAAAGCTTTTTCATTACATCCTTCATCAATGATGATGGCAAAAAATGGAAAAACCACGCACTTTTTTTATGAACCGATCATTCGATTACTTGAGATAGGTATGGTCCCGGTCATTCATGGGGATGTGGTTTTTGATCAAAAAAGAGGTTCGACGATATACTCCGTTGAAGATGTTTTTAGAGAATTGATTATTCGATTACATGTATTAAAGCAATATCGTTTCATGATTATTCATGCTGGAGCAACTGACGGGATGCTGGATAAAAAAAATGAAGTAATTCCGCTCATCACAACAAACAATATTTCAACGATACGGTCATCTTTTTTTGATACAAAAGGGTATGATGTTACGGGAGGAATGAAGGCAAAGGTATTGGAATGCCTTGACATGGTTCAATATGGAATAAAAAGTCTGATCATAAACGGAACTTCGAAAGACGCAATTAAGAATTCTTTGTTGGAAAAAAAAGTAAAGGGAACGATCATACAATAATGATTATAAGTGAGGGATCTTTATCTGCCATCCTACTCCTGGCTCATTAATGATGATTCCAAGAATCTGTCCGGTGATCAAGCCAAAAACTACCAAAAGGACGAAAATAAGAACCATACCAATAACTGCATAAGTGATTTTATTCCGTGCTTTTTCTACCCGTTCTTTTTCCCCTCCAGAGGTAATCCAATCAAACGCCCCCCACAACATATATAAAAGAACGAAAAAGCTAGATCCGATAATAAATAAATTAACCAACGTACCAATAAGTTTTCCAAGTCCGGCTACTGGATCCGAAGCCATGCTGCTGCTTACGCCCGGAGGCGGCTTGATCGTACCCCAGATATCGCTGTCAGCTAAAAATTTCATAGTTCGATATTACTCACTATTAATACTGAGCGTAATCGAAGTATCATACGGGTAATATGTTGGTAATTCCTAACACAAATCCTAAGAGTTTGACTACGAGGAAACTCAAAACAACAACAAAAAGTCCGACAACCGCAAATGCAAGGGTTTTTTGCGCTTGGGCGATCTGTTCTTTATTGTCACCGCCGGTAATCATTTTAAAAGCGGCAAATAAACACACTACTAAGAAAACAAGCGCTCCGCCTAGCGTAAGAAGGGGGAGAATAATATTGAGAAGAGTTGAAATATTTGATATTTTGGCTGGCTCGAAATTCCCTTCCTGACTTATATCAATTGCATACACCATACAAATTCAGTCTAATATAAATGAATCGTCTAGTCAAGAAGACGAGAAACTATTCGGGAAAAGATCGGGAAATCTTGTTATAATAAAACCATATGTTTACTCCTTCATATACCATTACAAATAAAATTCTGAGTAATATTTCAAAAATTGAGGCCTCTGAAGAGGTTATCAAACATTCACCGCTTCTTCCATTATGGGAGAAGCAGTTCAAGGAAGACGCAATCGTCCGGTCCGCGTATCATGGAACCCATATAGAAGGAAACATGCTTCATAAAGATGAGGCAAAAGATATTTTATTGGGAAAAAATGTCGTTGGGAGGCCTCGTGATATTCAGGAAGTCATTAATTACCGCCGTGTCGTTGAATTTATTGATGAAGAAGCAAAAAAGAAGATAGATAAAATCACCGAAATGCTCGTAAAAAAACTCCATAAGATTATTGTAGATAAGATTCTCCCCCCCGAACAGGCAGGAGAATACAGGATAAAACAGGTGGTCGTCCGCAACTCTCAAACCGGGGAAGTCACTTTTCGCCCACCATCACCGATAGAAGTTCCTTTTTTAATGAGGGAGTTTTTTTACTGGATAAACAGGGATGACCGGCAGGAAATACATCCTGTTTTGAAAGCAGGTATCGTCCATCATGAACTCGTCCGCATCCATCCTTTTATTGACGGGAACGGAAGAGTGGCACGACTTCTTGCAACGCTCATTCTTTTTTTGGGAGGGTACGATATCCGCCGATTCTTTTCGTTGGAGGAATATTATGACAAGGATGCAATCGTGTATTATCAGAATTTGCAAAAAGCCTCCTCCGGGGATTTGAGCAGCTGGCTAGAGTATTTTACGTTTGGCGCTTCCGTTGAATTTGAAAAAATCAAAGAGAAGATCCTTAAATTATCGAAAGATGTAAAGATGAAAGAGCGATTCGGAGGGCAACAGATTTATCTAACCGAACGCCAGATAAAAATAATTGAATATATTCAGGAGGTCGGTTATTTACAAAATCAATCGTTTCCTACGGTTTTTCCCGATATATCAGAAGATTCTGTGCTACGGGATATTCAGGATCTTATAAAGAAAGGCTTGTTAAAAAAGATTGGGAGCACAAAAGCTGCCCGGTATACTATGGTATAACCATGGAACAAAAATCTCTCGAAATAATCTATTTAGGCTTTTTGTTGCCGGGTCTTTTTTCCCTCACTTTGGTTGCTGAAGGCATCTATAAAATTACGAAACACGAAGAGGGATTTTTCACTTTTGCCCTTGGTCTTTTATTTCTTATCGGGTTAGGATTAGCATACTTGTTTCTATTTAAGTAATGATACTTCAATTAAATCCAGTATTAATAATGAGTAGTATCGGACTATGATCCTTCAACAGGTTCAGGATCTAAAATATTGAGCTTGCCGAAATATGAAATTTAAGGAATTGGCGTATTTTATTGAACAGATTGAACAGACTTCCTCACGGTTAACCATAACACACCTTCTTTCTGATTTGTATAAAAAATTGAATCCCGATGAAATAGAAAAAACATGCTATCTTCTACAGGGAAGAGTTGTTCCGCTCTTTGAAAAAACCGAGTTCAGTTTGGCCGAAAAGACGGTTACGAAAGCAGTTGCCTTGGCGCTTAATCTCGAAAGAACATTATTTGAAAACACCTATAAAAAATTAGGAGATCTGGGTCAAACGGTAGAATACTTTAAGAAGGAAATTAGATTATTCGATGAAAAAGATCTTACGATACTGGAAGTTTATGAGAGTTTGTTTTCCTTGGCAAAGGAGAATGGTCCTGGATCTCAAGAACGGAAAATAAATATATTAGTCGGCCTCATCCGTCAGTTGGACCCCCTTTCTACGCGGTACCTCGTCAGGATTCCTATAGGAGTGCTCCGTTTAGGATTTTCGGACATGACTGTTCTTGATGCGTTTTCATGGATGATTACGGGTAACAAGAGCTTACGGTCTGTGATAGAACAGGCCTACCATGTACGTCCAGACTTAGGTTTTATCGGTAAGACCTTGAAAGAAAAAGGGATGGAAGGGTTAAAAACGACGAAGCCTAAAATATTTACCCCAATTATCATGATGAGGGCAGAACGGTTATCTTCAGGAAGCGAAATAATCGAAAAGATTGGAGAGTGTGCGATTCAGCAAAAATTTGACGGTTTCAGGTTGCAGGTTCATTATTCTAAAAAAAACCAGGAGGTCCGGTTATATTCCCGGAACCTTGAAGAAGTATCACACATGTATCCTGATATTATCGAAGGAGTAAAAAAAGAAGTCAAAGCTGATGAAATTATTTTTGAAGGAGAGGCAATCGGTTTCGATCCACTGACGAATAACTTTCTGCCGTTTCAGGAAACTGTACAGCGTAAGAGAAAATATGACATCGAGGAAAAGGCAAAAGAAATCCCGCTTAAACTGTTTGCATTTGAACTCTTGTTTTGTGATGGAACGAATTATATCCATACTTTTTATCGTGAACGGAGAAGTATTCTTAAGAAAGTAATTGTAGTGAAAGGGGATTCTTCTGAAAATACTCTGCTTATCGCACCAGAAAAAATTCTTGACAGGGAAAAAGATATTGAAATTGAGTTTGACGATGCGGTTTCAAAAGGGTTAGAGGGTATTATTGCAAAAAAACTCGATGGAGTCTATCAACCTGGCGCGCGCGGGTGGAACTGGATCAAGTTTAAAAGAAGCTATTCTTCTAAAATAGAAGATACGATTGACTGTCTTGTTATGGGGTATGATTTTGGCAAAGGGAAACGCACGGATTTTGGAATAGGTGCATTCCTTGTGGGAGTACTTAATGAAAAAGAGGACACATTTGTTACTGTCGCGAAAATCGGAACAGGGTTATCTGATGTAGAATGGCGGACGCTCCAGACAGAAGCCCAGAAATCAAGGGTCAAAGACAGACCAAGCCGATACAATGTAGATAAACAGATGGTTGTTGACGTATGGATACAACCTGAAATCGTTGTCGAAATCCGCGCTGACGAAATATCACGGTCACCTGTACATACCGCAGGAAGAGTAATGAAATTATCAAAAAGCGGTCAGGCAAAAGAAGTAGATATTCCTGGATTTGCGCTCCGGTTTCCAAGACTTGAGCGGTTTAGAGATGATAAACGGCCAGAAGATGTTACTACCCTTAAAGAATTGGAAAAGATGTTTACGATACAAAAGAAGTAGCTTCAAATATATTGATATATCTTAAGGAAAATAAAAATAATTGATGCGTTGAGCACAAGCGCCGCAATAAGTTGACCGCGCGTATGCTTATGAAGTTTCAGTCGGGACCAATAAATAGCAGGGATCGCCAGATACAGGATCGGGAACTGCCAATGATAAAGGAAATTTACCAATAGGGTTGATACGACGTTTATACCCATATGAAAACTTATCTTCCAGAAAATGGTGATGATCCCGTTTAGAAACAAAAGAATGGAAAGAAGCATAAAAAGGTGAAACAACATCGGCGAGCCGGTAAATTTTATAACGACGAGGGAAATGAATAGGGCGATGGTGGATATTATCAAAGGGATAATCCGTTCTTCTTTTTTTGACATATCCAGATCATGAATCTTTTTCAATTTATACGCTGCTGCGATGTAAAGTAAGGGAATGAGGATCTGGAAAATGAATACGATAGGAAAAAGAACCCGGATTTGATCATGAGTTAAATTCGTTTTTATAATAAATACAACCAAAAGCAAAGGGAGCCAGATAAGAGGGCCTAAAACAAACGAGAAGCATATCGCCAACATTTTTGATATCATACTTATTAGCATATCATGAAACCATTCTTTAAAAATCAGTACTTAGACAGCGTAATAAAAACCATTCTGGTACTTGCCGCTATTCATGCTATGGTATTGGTTTTTCTTATGTTAAAAACAGGGAACTATGAGGTTCTTAACATATTTAATATCGTGGGACTTAATTTTCTTATACCGGAACTTGGAAACGGGATTCAAAATTTTGTTGTTTCGTTCATTCTTCTCGTTTGTCTTTATTGGGGAGTTTTTTTCATTCATAGGAAAAAATCATGAGGAAAACAATTGGTATCAATGGTTTGTTATAATAATTGGTGTATGAGATCCCCCTTTCTTTCAATCATTATTCCTACTCTCAACGAAGAATTATTTATCCCAAAACTGTTAGGCGATTTCCAAAAACAGACAAAAAGGAATTTTGAAATATGCGTTGTTGATTCAGCATCAAAGGATAAGACGAGAGAGCTTTCTCTCCAATTTAAACAAAACCTACCGCTCTTTTTTTTCGAAAATAAAAAGAAAAACGTTTCGATTCAAAGGAACTTTGGGGCAAAAAAAGCAAGGGGAAAATATTTGGTTTTTCTTGACGCAGATACACGGGTTGAACCAACATTTGCCCGTAAATTGGAACGGGAGATTAAGAAAAGGAAGGGCCTTTTTTTCTTTCCAAGATTTAAAACCGATGATCCGAATACAGAGACCCAATTCATTATGGATATTATGAACTTTTTTTTTGTTGTTTCTCAAAATCTTGACCGCCCGTTCGGACTCGGTGCAGGAATGATTTTTGAGAAAAATTATTTTTTCACCCTTACTGGATTTGATGAACGGCTTCCTTTTGGGGAAGACTATGAAATTACCAGAAGATCATTCAAATGGGGTGTCAAGGCTAAATTTATTTCAGAAGTGCCGGTCACATTTTCCTTGCGGAGAATCAGGAGAGAAGGAAAGCTTCTTGCCTACTATAAGTTTTTTATGAGTACTGCACAATATTTGATTAGAGGAAAAACTGAACGCAAACTGTTTGATTACGAGATGGGGGGGCATTTATATAAAGAAATAAAGGATAAAAAAACCCTTAATGTTGAGGCTCTTAAGAAAGTTCTTGAAAAAGCGAAGACCATTTTTACAGAACTTCTTAACGAATAATCTCTATCTCGTGATAAATGTTGAAATAATGGGAAAATGATCTGAAAATCGCAGTTCTATCCGTTTGATTTCTTTCAATCGGAGGTTTTTATAGAATACGTAATCCATTTTTAATCGGCCATTAATGAATATATGGGCGAATATATTAAGGATTTTTTGAATCAAATTGAATTTTTCAAATTTCCCATCTCTCGTCATCTGCATTGTATAATTGATTGATTTAGTCGCTTCTTTTAATCCATGTTCAAGCATCAATTTCTCAAGGCGTTTTCTTCTATATGGAACATAATTCAAGTCTCCGGTGATTATAAGAGGAAGATTTTTGTGTGCGTCGGTGAAATTAAGGATTTTCCGCAATTGTTTTACCCGTGCTTCATTGGTTTCTCCAGCAGCCAAGTGCGTGTTGTATATGATGATTTTTTGTTTTGTTCCTTTCAAAACGAATTCAGTTTTTAGTACTGTCCGGGGTGCGTGTCCGCCTCGAAGTATCCTTACAATAAAAAGGATCATTTCATAGATATTTCGAGGAAGCTGAACTATCGAAGAGCCAGTAAATTGAGTTTTCTTTTCGTTATAGAATGTTGTAACGCCAAATATTGTTCCGAATTTGATAAATGAATTGGTGTAGTCTGCCAGCTGGTATCCAAACTGCTCAATTTTTTTTAGGTTCGGTTCGCTCGTATCGACTTCCTGTAAACAGATAATATCCGGATGAAAGTTCTCAATGATGCCTTTTAGTTCAATAAAAGCCTTATTGTAAAGCACGTTATATGTTAATACCGAAAAAACCATACTGTAATTATACAAAATTACTCTATCAAGGCGGTCACGAGTTATCCACATTTTTCCGTCAATAACATAAAGAGCAATAGGGTAGGATAATATGATCTATATTTTCTATAGGATATCTTATAAAATCAGTTGATTTTTCTATAGGTCTTGACAAACGATAAATTCTTTTTTATAGTTGATTACATGGATAGAACAAACTTCATAGGACAAGCAAAACAAAGTGATTATAAAGTCAGAAACAACGAGCTTATGAGTTTCGTAAGAAAACAGTTCAAGCAGCTATTGAGAAGAAACTTGCGTGTGCCAATTCAGCTGTATCATCTATAAAAAAATAAGAGCATCACTACCGCTCGTATAAGGGGACGACGAGTAGTAATGCTCTTGTTGTTTACATTAACAAAAAGAAATTAGTTTGTCAATATCTTCAATAATTTACTTTATACAAAGCTCCAAGTCCATTGTTCGAGCGGAACAATAATCGTCCAATGATCTTAAATTTCTCTTCTTGGAGTGAAGCATATTTCTGTTTTTCCATCCGCGAAACAATAATATATTTGATTCGGTATTTTCGTATGAGCATCTTTGTTTGTTGTATATTGGGCGATTCATACAATGCTATTACATCGGGGATACGGTTTGATATTACAGTAGACGATCCTCTCCAGAGCCATTCATGTACCCACCAACCGGCGACGGTCGGGAGACCGGTAAAAGCGGAAATTCTTTCAAAGTCAGTATAAGAATCTCCTTGGGTTTCCAGTATCACCGGCTGATTTTTTTCATGTGTATTCAAATAATCAATAATTTCCTTATCTTCGGGATAAAAAGATTTTAGCCAGACTGATCCATCGGTTTGTACAGGTTGACGAAGAGATCCGTAATAGGAAGGAACAGCAAAAAAATAGTAGACGCTTACAAAAGAAAAGAAAAAAATAAAAACTCCGGTCAATATGAAAGAAAAAAGATTTTTTTTGAGCATTTTAATCCGGAAAAACGTGTATGCTGATGCAATACCCATCATGATAAACGCCTGATATCCGAGTTTGAACATGGTGTTTGCCCGAAAGTGGGCAGGATAGATATCTTTTATATAAAAGAATTCCGGAATGATGATGAGAAATGTTCCAAAGCTAAAAAGAAGAAAGATAAACAGATCAAAGGGCGTTAAAGCATGCATTTTAGGCTGTTTGGCGATATTTGTTTGTTCTTTCCAGTGAATAATGAAAAAGATCAAAAAACAGATCCAGAAGAATCCCCATAATACAAAAAGCATCCATAATGGAGAAATTTGGCAGTTTCCTTTTTCAAACAAAAACGGACCGATTTTTCCGATTCTGGTCAAAAATTGAGGACTGCAGTTTACTCCGACACCATTAACAAACGGGCTAAAATATTTTGAAAAAGGTAACCCGAAAGTAATAAACGAAGAAACCAAAAGAAGAACATAAAACAGCCATTGCAGGGTAAATTTGAATAAGACAAGCAATACGATTATGGTCAATAACATATAAATAGGGCCGTCAAAGGCATTTGTCATGTAATGAACGGCTGTCAAAAACCCCAAAAACATAACAGTATAAATACGATATTGGTCGAGTATCTTATGTGCATGGCCGTTCTTTTCTCTAATCGTTTTGGTGAAAAATACGAAAAGTATGGCGATAGTAAGAAGAACGAATGGGATATCAAACACGTGTCCGTGGAGATCGGCTACGACATACGAATATGATGGAAATTCGTGAATGGTAAAAGGAATGAATCGGGTAGCGTTGGGGTACCAATATTTTACCGGATTAAATCCAGATAGAATCTGCCAAAACGGAATGGGATGATCGTTGGGGTAGCCTGTGGTAAAGAGATAAATTGTATGAAGATTGCCCCCGAAGTTAACAATAATGCTTCCCAGAATTCCAAAAAGAACCATTTTTATGAGGCTCAATTTTTTTAAAACGGCGTTTTTAACTTTTGTCGCATAAGCATTTACAATACCGATGACGAGGGAAAAAACCGAAGTGATTCCGAGTCCAAAAATCGTTGACAGAATAAGATTGTAGCCGATGGATGAATTTACGTTTACGAGCTTAATGAGCGTTGCTCCCGTAAGATGTCCGAAATAATAGTAATTAATAGGGAACGGTCCGGAAAGCCACATATCAATAGGAGGAAAGTAGCGTGCACGGAGGATTGAGTTAATAAAACCAAAATCCATGAATTTTTCGAGACTTCGTATTGATGGTTCCTGGCCTCGAACATACACCCATGCAAAAAATGAAAGAAAAAATACCAATTCTTCAATAAGGATTAACATAAATCTGTTTCTATCCTCAGGAGTCTTGAGTGGGGCAGTCTTTTTGTTATTGAGCAGAATGAAAATATTCACAAATACAAGAAAAAAAACAATGGCAAAAAGGGTTGATTGGGTAAAAGGAAGAATCTTCAATATTCCTAACACAAAAACGATATAACTAAGAAAAAGAATTGAGAAAATTTTAGAAAATGGATATCCGGCATCGGGAAACCCGCCAAAGATTTTTTTTGTTAATGGCAAAGAAACAATACCGAGAAAAAAAAGAACTCCATACCATGGTAAAGTAAGAAAAACCCATTCCATATCAGACCATTATACCTATTTTGTCAGCAGGTACACCCTGTATGTAGTATTTCCATATACTTCGGGAAGATTGTACAAGTGAGGTTTTTCAACAACAAGATATGAAGCTCCATATTGCTGCGCAATTTTCTTCAACTCTTCCGTCGATAAACGGTAAAAAGCCTGTTTGACCATTTCTTTATTTTCAAACACATCTCCTCTGAATTTTTCTAACGAGTGAGGCGCCAGTGATTCGAATCGGGGCCTCCAATAAGAGATGTAATCCGGCGAAAAAACGGCTTCGGCAAGTTCTCCAAGGTGAGTAACCGTTGAGCGTTCAGATATCACCCTCCACTCTAAATCATAAAAAAGCCAGGGGGTAGGAGGGGTAATGAAAACAGCATCTTTAGGAGTATTCATACGGGCCCACATCTGCACATCATAATCGGCATCTTTTTTGGCGAAGACATAGATTCCCGGATACCACAATCCCAATTTTGCCGCAAGAAAGAGAAAGAAAACGGAACTTAAGAACGCAACACAGGTAAGGAATCTTAAGAGCTGGCGTGATTGAAATCGTTTTTGGATATACCAAATAAAAGGCGGAATGATAGGGGAACCGGAGATAATGGTAGTAAAGATCAAGAGGAGAAATCGATGGGTCATTGTTTTATTTTCAGAATAATATTTGACAAGAAAGTAAATGAAATAGAGATATCCAAATAGGAGTATAAAAGCACTCACTCTTACAATTTGAGATTCAACGATAATGGTTACGGGGAGCCATTGAGCAACTATAAAATTTACAATAAGAATGAATATCCCGGCAATGGTAAAACGGGCAATTACGGAATCAATTTGTGTTTTGCGTGAATAATACCAACCGATAAAAAACATTATAAGGGTACCAAAACCACCCAGCGACAAGAGTATGAATTTTGGATTAGTGGTAAACCCGATAAACAGATGATGCAAAAGTCCCCTGTCAATAATGGAAAACCACTCCCTGCGGATTGAAAGATCAAGGGGAGACACTTTTGACTTCCAGATTAAGACGGGTAGGGCAAAAAAAACAAACAAACCCAGACTTAGAAAGAGTTTTTTCCATCCGATGCTTCGAAGCCGGATAACACTGTCAAAAAGGAACATCGCGAGTACAAAATTGACAGAGAGTACATGGAAATTAGAAAAAAAACCAAGCATACCATATGCCCTGAAATAACGTTTATTAAGGTATGAATCGATGGCAAGAAGAAGGAACGGAAGAACAAATGTCCGGTTGAGCAAACTGAATTCGATAAGGACAAGGAGGCTGAATCCCATATGGGGAAACATAAAAGCCACTACCGAAAGGAATGAGACGACGGGATTATCAAATAATGTTTTGGTCAATTTCCAAATTGCGTAGAAGGTAAGGTAGATAATACCCACATACGTAATAAACATCGATATCTCCAAAAACCCGAGTTTATAAAAAGGAATAAATAAAAACCAAAAATATGAAAAATGAGTGAAACGCAGGTCCAAAAAACGATCGTTCGGATACAGCGAGGGATCAGCAAATTTTTTCAGGAAAGGGATATGGATTGATTGGTCAAAGGTTCCGAAATGATAGCCAAGAAACAGAATGGATACGAATGTTGCAATGGCAAAAAGAATATATCTGTACCGGGGGAATTTCCAGCACATCAAGGACATTGATTCAAGAAGAGAAAAAACGCGTTTTGAGAAGTTAATCATCATGATATTATACAATACCCATCCGCTTTTAGATTGATTTTAAAGGTCTTTTTTGATATAAAGATGAGATATGGATAGTAAATTTACGCCTTCTGCAATAGAGCAAAAACTCTATCAGTTTTGGGAGTCGAAGGGACTTTTTGAAGCGTCAGTTGACAAAAATAAAAAACCATTCTGCATCATTCTTCCGCCTCCAAATGCAAATGCAGATCTTCATCTGGGTCACGCAATGTACGCATATGAGGATATTATGATTCGGTATCACAAACTTAAGGGTGAAGAAGTTCTATGGTTGCCCGGAGCAGATCATGCGGGTTTTGAAACACAGTACGTATTTGAAAAACATTTACAAAAAGAAGGAAAGAGCCGCTTTGACTATCCGCGGGAGACTCTTTACGAAATGATCTGGGATTTTGTCCAGAAAAATCGCGGGAGCATGGAGCAGCAACTGCGGATACTTGGTTTTTCACTCGACTGGTCGAAAAATATTTTTACCCTTGACCCTAAGATTATTGAGATTGTATATAACACATTCAAGAAACTCTTTGATGACGGTTTGGTTTACCGCGGACAACGTTTGGTTAATTACTGTACAAAATGTGGAACAGGTTTTTCTGACCTTGAAGTAAATTATGTTGAAAGGAATGCCCCCCTTTATTACATGAAATACGGACCGTTTACCATTGCGACGGTTAGACCAGAGACAAAATTCAGGGATACCGCGTTAGCGGTAAATCCTAAAGATAAACGGTACAAAAAATGGCTCGGGAAGAGTTTAGAGATTCAGGGACTTCTTGGTCCAATAAAAATGACCGTCATTCCGGATCCCGAAGTTGATCCAAAATTCGGAACCGGCATTATGAAAGTGACTCCGGCCCACGATCCTCATGATTTTGAACTGGGAAAAAAACATAATCTGCCGGTTACTCCGATCATTGACTTCCGGGGCCGTATGGATTTTTCATGGTTTCTTAAAAAGAAAAATATCAGTCCGAAATATATGGAGCGTGCAAATGAATATCATGGAAAAAAAGTGCTCGAAGCACGTGCTCTTATGGTGGAAGATTTAAAAGAAGACGGATTGCTCGTAAAGGTGGATGAAAACTATGTCCACAGGATCGGTACGTGTTACAAGTCAAATACGGTGCTTGAACCATTACCCATGACCCAATGGTTCGTGAAAGTAAAACCTCTTGCCGATAAGGCGATTGAGGCAATCAAAAAGAAAAAAGTGGCTTTTGTTCCCAAACGATTCGAAAAAACCGCAATTAGATGGCTCTTGGATTTTCATGATTGGAATATTTCCCGACAGATTGTATGGGGGATACGTATACCTGCATACAGATGCAAAAACTCGAAATCAGAAGAAAAATGGTTTGTTTCGGTCAAGAAACCAGAAAAGTGTGATATCTGCGGCGAGTGTAAGTTTGAACAAGATTCCGACACGTTCGATACGTGGTTTTCGTCTGCTCAATGGCCTTTTGCTACACTCAAAGCAAGCCGCGGAAATAATCTTTATGACTATTTCTACCCGACATCGGTAATGGAAACAGGATATGATATTTTGCCTTGGTGGGTATGCCGGATGCTTATGGTGGGATTGTATGGAACGGGTACTATTCCATTTAAAACAGTGTTCCTTCATGGTTTGGTAAGAGACAGGGAGGGGCAAAAAATGAGCAAAAGCAAAGGAAATGTCATCAATCCAATTGAGATGGTAAATAAGTATGGAGCAGACGCTTTACGGTCTGCGCTTATTTTCGGAATCAAAGAAGGGAATGATACGGTGCTTTCAGAGGAAAAAATTATCGGTATGAGAAATTTTATGAATAAACTTTGGAATATTGGAAGATTCATCGAATTAAATTTAAAATCGCAGGTTCCGGATACCAAACCGGTATTCAATAAAAAATCTCACATTACAAAACTTCAAAAAGAATTTGAACAAGTGAAGAAAAAATACATCACCTATATGAATACATATAAATTCTCGCTGGCCTTCGAGACGCTGTATCAGTTCATATGGCACCGGTATGCCGATCACTATATAGAGGAGTTGAAAGAACCTCTTCGAAATGGTAATATAGAAGTTCTTGATGTTTTGAAGAATGTGTATTTTGAGAATCTTATGATGCTTCATCCATTTGTTCCATTTGTAACAGATGCGATCTGGCAGGTTTTTAAAGGAAAAGACACATCAATTCTGCAAAACACTTTATTTATATGAAACGCACACGTCAACCAAAAAAGGCAAAGAGGAACAAAAAACACGGTTTTTTAGTACGAATGGCGTCAAGAGGAGGAAGACTGGTTTTAAAGAGAAGGCGATTAAAAGGAAGAAAAAAATTAACAGTATAATTATCTGATGCTTTCACCCAACTTTTTTAACACTTTTTTTATCATACCAATCCTTAACGTTTTGGTATCTTTCTATAAAATATTGCTCGTATTAAAAATACCAGGGGCTTTTGGGTTCGCGGTTATTGCATTGACGGTACTTGTTCGTATCATCCTTCACCCGTTTTTTAAACAACAACTCGAAACTGCAAAGAAAATGCAAGAGATGAAGCCACATCTTGATAAACTTTCTCTGCAATACAAAAAAGAACCGCAGAAACTTCAGCAAGAACAGCTCAAACTCTATCAGCAAGCAGGAATTAATCCCGCTTCAGGATGTTTATTCTTGATCATTCAAATTCCTGTTTTTATCGGTCTGTACAACACGCTTTCTTTGTTTTTTTTGAACGGACAGGCAGCAACGGTTATTCATAAAATAAATAGCGTATTATATTCCCCGTTATTAAAAATTTCTTCGATAGACCCGTGGTTTTTCGGTTTCAATCTCGCGCTTACTCCGGCAAAAGGAGGACAGTGGTATTATTATCTCATTCCGGTCTTGACGGGAGTTTTGCAGTATCTGCAGGTTCAAGTTTCCGTTCCTCAGATGGCCCAGACAAAAGCAATTGAGGAAAAAAAACCCGAAAATGCGGACCCGAATAAAAAAACAGATGACTCTGGTGATTTTCAAAAGGCGATGAATACTCAGATGAAATATATCTTTCCTCTTATGATCGGATGGTTTTCATATACGTTACCGGTAGGACTGTCTCTCTATTGGAATATATTTTCTTTGTTTAGTATAATGCAGTACAGGAAAATAAATCCTAAATCCTAGAATCGAAATTGTTCGGCTCTAAGGTTTAGAATTTAAAGTTTTTACGTATGGATAAAGTACAAACAATCAAGACAGAAACAGAGGCGCTTTTATCTAAAATGATCAATACCTTTGAAGTTGAGGTACACGATGAAAATGACGTGTTCCAGATATTGATAAAGGCAGAAGATGAGGCTCCTACGGTTATTGGTAGGCACGGCGAGACAATCCGAGCAATACAAAAAATACTGGAAGTGATGTTATATAAGCAGTTTAACGAGCCTTTGAGTATTCTTGTGAACGTAAATGATTACCGGGAAAAACAAAAAGAACGTCTTGAGGGATTAGCGACACAATATGCGGAAAAGGCATTGGAAACAAAAGAACCGGCATCTATACGGGGCCTTTCCTCATATGAACGCAAAATGGTTCATGAATACGTCACCAACCACTATCCTGATCTAACAACATACTCTGTCGGTGAAGGAAAAGAGCGAAATCTTGTGGTAAACTTGAAGAGTAATGAACCCGAAAAAACCGCTTAATGTTCTTTTTATTTTTCTCCTTCCTCTTATTGTTATTTTTGATGTCATCTATTATCTCTATACGCGTTCTTCCTGTTTTAACTGCACGAATATTACAGAATTTTTGAAAAACTCTTCTCTTTCGGTCTTTCTTATTTCTCAAGTCTACGATTTTTTTAGAAATAAAAAGATTTCCTAGCAGAGGTTGTCTCCATTCTATTTTGCTGCTACACTATTTTTATGGCAGACGCGACAGAAACAAAATCAAATGGGGGAGAAACAGTGATTGAGCAAGCGAAACAAGATATCCAAAAAGAAATCAAAGAAGCGAAAGCAGCCGGAAAAGAAAAGGAACTCGCAGATAAGTTAAAGCAAGAATTAAAAGACGCCGAAACAGGGGCAAAAGATGTAGTAAGCGATATAAAAAAACTTGGCGCGAATCAACACGTGGTTGAAGGAAGGCAAGTATTAAGGACTTTGACTCGTGTTGCAGCAGCAGCAGCAGAAGGAATTGTCATTACCGATAAACCGCAAGCTCAGAAACTGCTTTCTTCACTTGCTGAAAAAGGGCTATCTACCACAACCGCAGCTTCAATCCAAAGCCAGCTTGGAGATTACTTTCTTGGGAATAAAGATATTGTGCTTTCGTCAGCCAACGAACAGAAATCCCAATTCGAAAAAGACATTGAAGCACTGAGGCAGGTTGATTCAAATGCCGCGGATAGAATCTCACAGGTGTTGGTAGACAAGGCGAGTGATTTTGGAAAGACATCGGGTGAGATGAGGGCGAAATTTGAATCATCACAGGAGACACCTGAAAGAGATGATAGAGATGACAGGGATGAAGAAGATCCGTTTAAGAATGTTTCGGCAGATAAAATACATCAAACCCTATATGACAAAGGGGGAGGCAGGAACGAATATGCCGCAGAATTTGAAAGCTATTTTTCCAGCCGCTTTACCGCAGAGAAAGATAAAAATCTTATTGCTTCACTGTATGAGCCGCACGCTTTCGTTAAGTATGTTGAAGAAAAGAAAAAAGAACTCGTAAAAGAATTGCTTGAGAAGAAGAATTTAGCCGATACAGAAGAAAATAAAAATAAAATTAATAAAGAAGCTACAGAAGAGTTATCCAAAAATATACGGGCAGATATAGCAGGCCTTCTTGATACCATTTTTATTCAACTGCGGCGTGAAAGAGCCACGAAGCCATTTGAAGAAATTGCACGTGAAGACATTTATCACGGTATAAGCGTTACGTTACAAACGTTGAATAGAAGAATAGATAGTTTAAGTTTGAGTCTCAAGGATTTAGAGGATCAAAAAAAGATACCTCCGATTAGGCTTTATCGTGAATCAGAAGCAGATCCCGTTGCAGAAGAAGTGGAAATAGAAGCAGGAGGTCAAAAAATCAAAAAAACCCGTATTAGGATAAAACCGCTTGCTACCCCAAAAGAAGTGAGTTTGAGTGATTTTGTTAAGGATAGTTTGCGGTTGGTGGTCAGTGAAGCCACTCACTTAAGACAGTATCTTCACGACGGAAGAACAATATATTATCATCCCGCTGATCCTGAAAGAGGATTTTACAGCGGGTTAGGAAGATATGCTGAAGAAGTTCAAGGTGTTGATGTCGATGCCCTTTTCAATCTACCGGATGGAGATATTATCCAAAATGCATACCAGCTCTATTCCAAAGCTTTATTCGAGCAGTTTGCAAAGCAGGATTGGCGTCATGAGCCGGACCAGTTCATCAATCAGTTAGGATCCCGGTATTCTTTGATGGAAAGGGAGGTTATGGATAAATTACAGAGGATGTATGATATTCCGAGGGAACGGATAGAAAATGCGGTTCATATGGGTGTCGGAATGTCTCGGGCAATATTTTTAAACGAGCCGGAAATGGCCGCGTTTGCCGATCCGGTATTGAATGAAAAAGGCGGCGGAACAGGTACAAGTTACTATACGAATGATACATCTGCTCTGTCACCATTAAATCCACTTCATTGGTTTATGAGATGGCAGGGTGAACAGCAGATCTACCCGTTTTTATTTGCTCCTGTTGATGCACTCCAAGGAGGAGGTACAGGAGGAGGAATGTGGGATCATAAAAAAGCATTGGAACTGGGTAATAAATATTATGAATCATATCTGACGGGTAAAGGAAGCCAGGGTAGGAGGCTTTTTATCGACGAATTATGCAATATGGCTCGTGCAGGAGGTCCAATTCAAAGAAAAGGGTGGCGCCAATTTTTTGCCAATGAAGGTAACTTTATTTTTGAGCCAAACAGCACAAATCTTGATACGTTAAAAACCTGGAAAGCACTGGAAAATATAGGATATGAAGTTATGTATGATTTAGTGTCTTCGTACGGTGGAAGATTTCCTGATCCGCTGATGCGGGCAAGTAGTGCAAAGGATTCAACAGGAAAATCCTGGGCGGAAAAAAGAACTGAATTTTTCCAGTATTTATATGAAAAATATTTTGATACGTCAAAAGGAACATTGGGAGATTATTTATCTCAGATACGAAATGGAGGCGCAAGTGAAACCGCTTTAACGAGAATACGGAAAGGTGAGGCTTCTCCCAATACCGTTGAGGAAGAAATCGAAAGGGAAGTATCCGATACGTTTATGTATCGAGTTCTTTCACGTATGGTTGCCCAACGCATTCCCACGAGACTCGTGCAAGATGATCGTGACCGGTTTAGTGAAAAAGGAATAAGCCGTTATAAAGAATTACGCAATGAGTTGGGAATGGATATTGAAACATTCGATAAAGTGATGAAAAATATCGGCCTTGCCGAAGGAATATTGAGAAAAGAGGCAAGTAAATACATAAGGGATCTTATCGCCAAAACAGGAGCAACCGATCTTAAGGATATTGACATGTCAAAAATCGGATATAGATTGGACGAAGCAAAACTAAGAGATTTTTTAACAAAAGCAAAAATAGATCCGACAGACATAGAACAAGCAGTAAAGGTATTTAATAAATTGCAGGAAAAGTTTAGCGGGAACGAAGGATTTCTAGACAAATACGCACAAAAAATAAAAGACAATTCATATATTGGCGGAATATCAGTAGGAAGCGCGAATGAATCACCTTTCTCCTTAGCGATTGATGAGCTTGATTTAAGCTTGATGTCGTTCCGAGGTACAGGCCCGCGTATTATTCCACGAGCCATAGGGGATATAGGAATCATGGAGAGAGCTCTTTGGATGAACGGATTACGGAAACTCAAGGATAATCTTGTAGACGTTGCCACTAACGGAAAAAAAGACTTTAGCCCGCTTATTCAAATGCTCCAACAAATCAAAGAAGCTCATGGGGAAGTCCAGGGACACAATGCCCAAAGTTATGAAACGATTCATAAGCTTGCAACGGCGATTATATCGTATTTTAAAAAAGATACAATGTCAAAAGGTATACTGGGGCTTTTGCCTTGGAAGCTTGGCAAACCGGGTTCAATGGCGGCAGAAATGGCAGGAGGAAGATCAGGTGCGGTGTGGGAATGGGATGCGGTTGATATTGACAACTTTATCGTAGAGTTGGAATCGAAACGTTTATTGCCTCGAGATAGATATGATCCTTCATCGCCGATTAAGTATGATGCGGTATGGGTCAACAACCCACTCACCGGAAGGCCATTTAAATTACCCGAAAAACTTCCATTTACCATATTTGGTAAAGAAATTCATTTATTCAGAAAAAGACACAATGATTATCCGATCGCTTTTTCGGAACGATTGCGAAAAGAACACGGAGGAAAATGGTATAACATCGCGTTCGAGTTCGCGGTAAGGTACGGACCGCTCTTTATGGCATTCATATTATATAAATTCCTAAAAGACTCGATTGAAGAAGCGCAGGGTACAAAAAAGAAGTAGTCGCTAATCTATGGTATCATGAAACTATGAATATAAAAAATACCATTACATATTTCATTGTATTGTTGATTTCCTTTTTCTTTATCCACGTTACGGTTTCTGCGCAAACTCCTTCTCCTTCTCCGGTAAACGGAATATTTTCTGTGCCAGGAGTGACTTGTGGAAATTCCGGTGCTCAGGATCCTACGGCAAAATTATGCTGCAGAAAACAGACAGTACTTGGAGAACACGCCGGACTTGCAGATATGATGGATAACGCTATTGATTCGTTGAAGAACAATGTTGTATTAAAACCGATTCTTGGATGGTTGATTGATCCTATCTATAATATCAGAAGCGCAACGTTACAGTTAGACAGAACCACAACTCCTATTGCGTGTCCGCTTGGTTTTCCATCTACGCAGGATCCGAATGATCCTAGTTGTACCTGTTTGGATGCAATTACCCCTTCTCCAATCAATAAACTGAAAGAAATGTGCGCAAAATATTTCGCCAATTCTGCCGAATCAGGGCAGTGTGCAAGTTGTGCCGAGGCTGCAGGAGTCTGGACAGGATTAGGATGCGTGTATGGAGATACGGGTCGGTTTATTAGGGAAACGGTATTTGGTTTTGCGGTTGGCCTCGCCGGCCTCATTGCCCTTATCTGCATTATTTACGCCACGTTTACATTACAGACCTCCAGAGGAAATCCGGAGAAGATCAAGAAAGCGCAGGAATTACTCACTTCATGCATTATGGGATTGATGCTTATTCTTTTTTCGGTATTCATATTGAGACTGATCGGAGTAAGTATTCTTAAGATTCCTGGATTTGGATGAAATAGGTTTAATTCTACGATTTTCCTCCCCCACCAACACCAAATAAAGCTTGTGCTTTACCTAAAACACCCTTTGCACCTGCTGCTTGCGTAAATCCTGCAAGTCCAAGTCTAAGCGTTCCGATGCTACCGACCATTCCCATAGCGCTTCCTCCAACACCGGTCGCTCCACCAAAGAAGGTACCCAGATTCATACCAACAGGCATGTCTTTCACTCCAAGCATTTCTTTCAGGACTTTTATGAAAGCGGGAATCTGGAACATAATACCAAATCCCAAAAGAATGGTAAATGCGTTCGGGGTAATATCTCCAAGAACTTGCTGTCCGGCAATGGTAGCGTTCGGTACTAAAAATGGCGGGGTCCATAGACTCCCGACGTTTGAAGGAGTGCTTACAATAATGTATGTTACGAGAAACAATATTACGACGAGAGGGAATATCAGAATTTCAGCAAGAAGTGATTTAAACCAATATCCGAACGCATTCCTTCCCGGAAGTGCCTCAAACAGCATGAAAAGCGGAGAAAACACAATAAGTAGGATAATTTTTAGATATGCTGCGAAAAGGGTAAAAAAGATCCGGAAAAGGAGTAGTACAACGGTGAGGCCGAACAGAAGAAAAAATATAATAGGGAGTAAGGAATATCCGATTGCAAATCCAGCAACCAGTAGTACCCCTCCCAAAATTATTCTCAGGATTATCCCAACGATACCAGTTATAGCACCTACGACAGGAATATCTAATTTTATGTTACCCGCATCGCTGATTAATGGACCTAGAAGAGGTTTCTCGACAAAATTAATTATACCCCACAAGCCAACAAAGCCGAGAAGTGTCCGTAATATTTGATTTAATACATCAGGAAGAAGATTCATGAATGCTTCACTTAATGCCATTAAAGAACTTGCTCCACCGATTGCTCCTCCAATAATCGGAACATTGGCTTCTTTTGCGGCGGGAAACAGTGAGGCCCATATTTCTCCAAAATTAGCATTCAGGTACCTATTCTGCATTTCGGTGATATTAAAAAAGTTTCCGCGGTTACTCATGACGGCGATTCCTAAGGTGATGATAATATACATGAGATCAATAAGGAAACCCGCTATCGCGAAGGAAAACGTGATGAGAATCATCGAAATAACGATTCTCGGCAGGGCATTTTCAACCGAAATGACTGTTTGGGGATTGAGTTTCATACGGAACATAATCATGAATCCGATGGCAATCAGTACCAATACCAAAATCATATACGCAAGATCCCTAAAGACTTTCCATAGATTCATTAATGGCCTGAGTCCTGCAAAGCCGATTCCTTCAGCCGCGTAGGTTTTTGGGATAAAGCCGGCATTTTGTAAACCATTATATGCCCAGTAGAGCCCAGAAGCGGGGCGGTATTTATATGGCACTGATATAAGTTGGGCTGTTCTCCCAAATACGCTTTGTTTGTAGTATTTATCGCCTTCTTCGGGAATATTAGTACAGGCTTCTCCCATAAGTCCGCATGAAGCTGCACGGTAAATCGCTATGATCGTTTTTCCTTCTTTTGAGCTGTTTAATTTCGGATCATTGATTATTTTATACGTTGCTTCACGGTTTTTTTTGACTGGATCAACGGTAATTTTGGGTTTATCCTGATTGATGAAATGAAGAAATAAGTTTACAACTACAAAATATACCGCGATGATAATAAAGATTTTTTTTCCAATACCAACAATTTTGTTCAAAACAGTCAGCATACATTTATTGTAATCAAAAAAAACGGAGAAATGTCAATGAATGTTACTTAAACAAAAACTTATTAAAGGGGATTAACGGATAGTTTTGCTGCAACCATTGTTCAAATATTGTTTTGTTATTTTGTTTCGGTTCGGTAAGCGTTACTACAAAGGTATCGGACTGATAGTCATACGTAATAGTGAATTGGTTTTGGATAAAAGGAAGCTTTTTTTTGAGCGCCTGTTTTTGTATTGCAAAATTCAGTATAGGAGAAGGGATACTTTCATTTGCACCTGTGAAACGGGGCGTAAGAACGATTTTTCCTGATGAGGAAGTGGGAACGACAACGACAGAGGTTGGTTTCGGAACATTGGATTGAGATTGGTCAGTAACGGCAGTTTTTTTAGGCGAGGAAAGGATAATGACGGTTATAACAAGAACTCCCAGTACGACAAATAACGCAAGGTATATTTTCCAATTTAATTTTGGCATAGCGGAATAAACTAACAATATACTAACTTTTTTTTACCCCTATCGCAAGATAGTACTTTGCGGTAGGCTCTACGGTATTTTCATTCAAAGGGACAGGTCGCTTCGCGTCTCCCGGATCATACGCCCAAATATTGTTATTTTCATCCACACTCACTACCCAGTAAAAATGACCCCAGTTTGGTCCATACTTGACTAACGTAAGAAGAGTCCATCCGTTGTTTAAATATTGCTTAAAATCCTGGACCGTTTCATCAAATGAACTGTCACCATAGTAATTAATATCAGTGGTTTTTATCCCATTTTGATTGAGGATTTGTTGCGCATCGACAATAGTTGTTCCTTTGCAACCGGCTTCAAAACCGCTTTGTCCATAGAGATTTGCGACAGTTGGAGGATCGTATTTTGTATCCACATATGAGGAAAGAATCATTGCGACGGACGCAGGACCGCATCCTGCTGCACAAATGTTGCAACCGTTTGGCATAGGATCATTATCATAGGGTCCGTTACATTGGGGATAATACACTTTGTCGATGGGAGTACTTGAGGAAACTGTATTTTGCTCACCCGATTGAGTTTGCGGTTCTGTAGAAGTAGGATTGGTTGTAGAAAATGAGAAAAGCAAATTTATGGCGCTTACGAATGTTTTGAGAGGATCTATTGTAGGGGTTGGAGTAAAACCAATATTTTTTTTTGAATCATTATAGATAGGTTTGGTTTTATTAACTACCGTTTTTTGATTATCAGGATTACCGTACAGGAGATTTAATGATGATGAGAAATTTGAAAGAGATTTTTGAGCTGGAGGAGATAATGTTGGAGACATCGGTGAAGAATTTGAAGATGGAGCTCCATTCTTATTTAACGTATTGTTTTGAGATGTGCTTTTATTATTAGAGACAGTTGGAGTAGTATATTGGCCAGATCCCGATCTTTGTTCCACCGGAGTGATGCTGATATTTTGAATTGTTGTTTTTGTTGAGCCTGTAAAAGATTTATTTGTCAGCAACGAAATTAAAATGACAAGAATGGAAAGGATGGCGACTGCGATAAAAATTAAATATCTTTGTTTCATGAATTATAGTTGACAATTCCGCTTATCTTCTCCATAATAAATTTATGGCCGGTTTCTTTGATTTTATTAAAAATCCATCATCAAATACAAGTCAATCATCTGAACCAGTAGGAATAGGAACACAAAATGGAGTTCAATCGACAAGTGGGGTTGCTTCTGTCGGGTATTCAGGAATTGGGCCTACTCCGGGAGGCGGAACTCCTTATTCTGGCATAGGAACTCCTCCTGGCGGGGGAACACCATATTCTGGGATTGGAAATCCATCTGTGGTTAAGTCCGAACCATCTGCTTCACCTACAGTGGTACAAGATCCCAAATCCGTAGCAAATCCAAATGAAGCAAATCCAAAACAGACAACAGAACCATTAAAAGAACCAAAAGACCAAAAAACAGATGATCCAGCTTCTCACTTTTCGGAACGTTCAAAAACAGTTGTTGTTTTGGCTGAAAATAAAGCTAAAGAGTTTGGAAGCGATCATATTGAAAACGAACATTTTCTGTACGGACTATTATCCGACGGTGAATTAAGCACATTTCTTGTTGAACTTAAGCTTGATGTACAAGCAACGCTGGTTGAGTTGGCAAAACTGTATAAAAAAGGAACAAGTAAATCTGATCCGGGCCCGTCTGATAAATTAAAAAAAATTCTTCAAAGCTCGCTTAGTGTTTCAGAAAAATACCATGGCGAAAAAGTTGAGCCGGAGCATATGCTTTTGGCGCTTCTTGAGGATGGAGAAAGTCCGGCGGTACAACTTCTGGTAAAAGGCGGATTAAAAAAAGAAGAATATGAAAAAAAACTTTCAGAGAAACAAATAACAAAAGATGAATCACAAAAGAGTCCCGAGCAAAAAAAACGGGAAGAACTGGATTTAATGACGCATCTTACCCAACGATCAAATAGAGTGTTTCTTTCAGCTCAAACAAAAGCAAAAGAACTGAAAAGTGAGTTTATCGACAGCGAACACATTCTTCACGGATTATTGTCTGATAGTGAAATCTACAGCTTCTTTACTGAAATGAAGATTTTACCTCAGACAATAGAGGAAGAGTTATCCAAGATTTATACCACCTCGCCGAAAGCAACAACCCCGACAGGCAATCCAAAACTTTCGCCGAGAATAAAAAGAGTTCTCGATAACTCATTGGTTATAGCGAGAAAACTTGGGTTTGAGTTTATTTCTCCTGAACATATTTTATTAGCGCTTTATGAAGAAGGTGAAGGAGCAGGTGCACATGTTTTGGCAAAACTAGGACTGAAAAAAGAAGATTTGAATAAAAAAATCACCGGAAAAAAAGAAGGAATAACCGGTGATGCAAAACAGACGGAACGGTCAAGAAGCGTATTAGAGCAATATACCATAGATTTGACTGCAAAAGCCGCACAGGGTCAATTGGATCCCGTTGTTGAACGGTCAGAAGTTATCGAACGCGTTATTCATATTCTCTCACGGAGGACCAAAAACAATCCGGCGCTTGTCGGTGAAGCGGGTGTAGGTAAAACCGCTATTGTTGAAGGACTTGCTGAAAAAATCGTTTCAAAAGAAGTCCCTGAACCACTTCTCAATAAAAAACTTCTTCAACTGGATCTTATGAGTATTTTGGCAGGCGCTTCTCATAGAGGTGAGTTTGAAGAACGTATGAAGCATCTTATTGAAGAGGTACAGGCGAGTCAGGGTCAAATAATCCTTTTTATTGACGAAATTCATAATATTGTAGGAGCTGGAGCTTCGGGTGAAGGTTCAATGGATGCATCGAATTTCTTGAAGCCGGCTCTTGCCCGTGGTGAAATCCAACTTATTGGAGCAACCACATTGACTGAATACCGGAAATATGTCGAAAAAGACCCTGCTCTTGAAAGACGGTTTCAGCCCGTACTTGTTCCTGAACCAACCGAAGAACAGGCGATAAAAATGCTTCAAGCGACAAAAGATAAGTATGAAGCATTTCATCGGGTCGCCATACCGCAGGACGTCATTGAGGCTGCAGTAAAATTTTCCAAACGATATGTGGGCGACCGGTTTCTTCCCGATAAAGCGGTCGACCTTGTTGATGAAGCGGCTTCCGCGGTACGATTACCGTTAATTTCACTTCCTGAAGAAATAAAATCCCTGCAAACGAGAATAGCGGAGTTAACCCAGGAACTTACGGAGACAGAAAAAACGGGAGACAAAGTGAAAGCGCGGATACTGCGATCGAAAATTGATACGATTCAATCGGAACTAAAAGAAAAAAACGATCAATATAATCTAAAGAAAGGACAAACCATGACTCGTGTCACCGTCGAAATTATTAAAGATATTGTTTCTCGCTGGACCGGAATTCCTGTTTCAAAAATTACGGGGAGCGAAGTTGAACGATTGGCAAAACTTGAGGATATTATGCACGAGCGCCTGATCGATCAAGAAGGAGCGGTAGAAGTCGTAGCACAGGCAGTACGAAGGGGTCGTGCCGGACTCAAGTCAACACAACGGCCGATTGGAAGTTTTGTATTCCTCGGACCAACCGGTGTTGGAAAAACCGAATTGGCAAAAACACTAGCTGATGTATTATTTGGCCAGGAAGAAGCAATGATCCGTTTTGATATGACCGAATATATGGAAAAACACGAAGTTGCGAAACTTCTTGGTGCTCCTCCTGGATATGTAGGATATGAAGAAGGAGGGAAGTTAACCGAAGCGGTGCGGAGAAAACCGTATTCTGTTGTTCTTTTTGATGAAGTTGAAAAAGCCCATCCTGACATCTTCAATATTCTTCTCCAGATTTTGGATGACGGCCGTTTGACCGACAACAAAGGTCATGTCATTTCATTCAAAAATAGCGTAGTGATCTGTACTTCAAATATAGGGACCGCCGTGATTCAAGATGAAATGCTAAGAAGCGGGAAAACAGAGGTAGAAGAACCTCCGGTTCTCTCGACATATGTGTTTTCTCCACGAGGAAGAGAAGTCTTGTCAATCGGAGCCAAGTATTTTCAACGCATAGCCAATGGTGAAATCGTCAATGCGGTGAGCGATCAATCTCAAGATGAAAAGAAACAATTGACTACATTTGCATTCTCGCCGCGTGGCCGCCAGATCATCACCTCCGGTTCACAATATTTTGAAAGGGATGTCGTTCTCAGTCTCAAAGAAGAATCACCCGATACTGATAAGAAAAATGCCCAACCGAAAGCTAAATTAAACTGGAAAAAAGGAATCTTGGCTGATTATTTTACCGGCCAAAAGATTGAAGAAGATCAGAATGAAGGCAAAAAAACAGATGAAAACATAAGTTTTCCTGTAGAAAAATTTGATACACATGCAATATCTCCTCAAGGGGTAGAAATGGTTACGAAAGACAGCGCGGTGTTTTACCGAACATCGACAACCGCAAAGATATGGAAAACGACGAACCTTATCGATTATACAAAAGATAACGTGGTAGTAAATGCCCTTCCCGATGCTCCGGAACAGCAATTACCTACCGCGCATTGGCAAACACACGCCTTTTCTCAAGATGAAATGGAGATAGTGACGCTTGATAACCGTTTTTGGAGAAGAAAAGAAAATACAAATGATTGGGAAACAGGCCTATTGAAGGATTATTTTGTAAATCAGACCGTAAAAACGGGTAATTTTCCGGGAGATTATTGGGATGTGCATACATTTTCTCCATCCGGAGAAGAAATAATCGTTGTAGGGAATACGTTATTTGTCAGAAAGACAAACGAATCCGCGTGGGAATCAAAACCGATCGTCGATTATTTCGGAAAGGAATATCCTCTTGAAGAAAAAATCGAAAAAAAGAAAGTAGCGGGGAAACAACAGGTTAAAGAAACTGATTCAAAAGAAGCACAAAAATGGGAAGAAGGGATGCTCCTTGATTATTTTGCGGGTCAAGAAATAGAGAAAGAAGAGGAAAAATCCTCAACTTCTGAAGACAATAAAGACAAAGAAAATGTCGATTTTCCTGTACAAGGATTTGATACTCATGCGATATCACCAAAGGGATTGGAAACGATTACTAAAGGGAGCATGGTTTTTTATCGACCGTCTACAACTTCAAAAACATGGAAAACGACGACGCTAATTAAAATGTTCGAAAATCAAAAGGTAGTCAACGCATTCTCAGACGCTCAGGATGAACAATTGCCAACGGTTAAATTGAAGACGCACGCATATACGAAAGAAGGAAACGAAATTGTGAGTTATAAGGATCGTTATTGGACAAGAAAGCAGGACACCACTGATTGGGAAACAGGATATCTGAAGGATTATTTTGTAGATCAAACGATTGTTCAAACCGATACTAAAGAAGAAAAAACTTTTCCGACGACACATTGGGATGTTCAATCAATATCTCCTCTTGGCTTGGAGATAATTATCGTAGGAGAAAATATTTGGTATAGGAATACGAGTGAAAAAACATGGAAGACTGATTCATTGAAAAAATACTTTGGTGAAGACTTTCCGCTTGAAAAAGTAATAGAGGAAAAACGGAAAGTTGATGAAGAAATCGATCGGAAAAAATATGGATTGGTTAAAGATAAAGTAATGAACGAACTTCGGAAATTTTTCCGTCCAGAGCTCATCAATCGTTTTGACGAAGTTATTGTTTTTGAGCCGCTCCGATTCATTCACATGATCGCAATCGTCAAATTACAGTTAAAAAGTGTCGGAAAATCCCTCGAAGATCAGGATATGGGATTCATGTATACCGATGCGGCGGTAAAAGAGGTTGTCCGATCCGGTTTCGATCCAATCTATGGAGCGAGGCCACTTAGAAGAGCAATACAGAAACTTATTGAAAATCCGATATCCACCCTGATTATTGAGACGAAAGTGAAAGCCGGAGATCAGATTCTGGTTGATTTTGATGGCGAAAATTTCGTGTTTAATGTTGAAAAAGTGGAATTGGTTGATGCCTCAAAACTGCAAAAGCAGGTAATAAAGAGTTTCCTGTGCGAAGTGTGCGCAAATAAATTTAAGACAGAAGTGGTTAACAATGCTACGCCTGTATGCTCGAAATGCGCGTCAAAGAAACTACAGGAAGTCATCGAAGAAAAAGAAGAAAAACCAAAGGAAGAGAAATCAACAGAGGGAAAAGAAGAAAAGCCTAAAGAAAAGGAACAGGTTGAAGAAAAGACAGAACCGGCGGAAAAAGAAATAACTCCACCCCCAGTACAAAAAGAAGCGTTGGAAAAAAAAGAAGAAGCAAAACCAAACGACACAGAACTCTCAAAAAAAAATCTTCCAGCAGATGGAGTAAAATTAACTAATGGTGCAGGTATCCCGCCGGCACCAGAAGCTCATGGAAACGACGTTTCTCCTCATGCCGCCACAAATTAATAATAACGTGTGAATATGGTGAATAATTTTACGCCCATAAATATTCAAAAATATCGTGGAGACAATAATAGCACTAATACGGTACTTCTTTTAATCGTAACGCTCACTACGTTTGTCTTAGTACTCCTGCTTTTTTTTCTCATTCAAAAAAAAACGAAGACCCCGCCAGAAACGCAATCAAAGATTGTAGAGGTTATTCCAACACAAAAGGTGCAAAAACCTAGTCCAACACAAATAATCTTGCCAACCGTAGTTTCATCAACTTCAGCAAATTTAAACCCATCCCCGGAACCTTCTCCAGCAAGCTCTTCAGGAAAAAACACTTTTATACCAATACGATCGGCATCAGGAAGCTCAACAATTTTACCTTAATGATAAATAGACTATAATAATGGTATGAGCCATAACTATCTTGCACAAAATTTATCAATCGGCGGACAGGCAATTCAAGGTCCCCTTCAAGGGATTAATACCGTTGGTGACTTGATAAGCAAAATACTGGAGTTCGCTATTCCGATGGGCGGTATCATTTTGCTTTTTATGATGATTTGGGGAGGATATGACATTATTACTTCGCAGGGATCCGCGGAAAAATGGAAAACCGCACGTAATAAAATAACGTATGGAATTATAGGTTTTATACTGCTTGCCGTTGCGTTTTTGCTCACTAAACTTGTCGAAGTGATTTTCGGTCTGAAGACGGGGATATTCTAAAATTCTTGATTGCTCTTTCATAATCCCGGGTATTTCCTACATCAAACCATTGTTCTTCAAAAACAAATCCATTCACTTTTCTCTTTGAGATAAGATTTTCAATGACATCTTCCAGAAAGAATGACTTTTTTTTCGGAAAATAATCAAACAGCTCCGGTTGAAAAACATAGATCCCACAATTGATGAGGTTGCTTTTTATTTCATTTTTATTTTTTTGATAAAAATTAACTAAACGGATACCGTGAAGCGTAAGTTGACCGAAATCGGAGGGATAAATAACCGTAGTCAATGCGATCGTTGCGGTTGATTTATGCTCAATATGAAAATCTATGAAATCTTTGAAATCAAGATTGGTGAGTGTATCACCATAAACAACAAGAAACGCCTCATTTTGCAAAAGTGGTTTAACCTTGAGAAGGGCTCCGCCGGTTTGCAAAGGGTTTTGTTCATGTGAATAGGTAATATGTACTCCATATTTTTGTCCGTCTGAAAAATGTTTTTTGATCTTTTCACCCAGATATCCCGTGCAGATAATAATGTCGGTGATGCCATTGATCTTTAAATTTTCAATAACATATTCAAGGAGAGGCTTTCCTTTTATAGGAAGAAGCGCTTTTGGGATTTCGTAGGTATAGGGGCGGAGTTTTGTGCCTTGACCTCCCGCAAGGATAACCGCCTTTTTAATACTGGTGTGAAGATGTTTATTGAGGACGAACTCAATAGCATGGGAACGGTTTCGGATACGTTCACCATCAATACACCGATCAATTTCATCAATTGTTTTTTGTTGGAGCGTAATAGTGATTCGTAACCTTCTCATGTAAGTCGAATTAATTGTACTTTATGCATTGATTTTTGTCAAAATTTTGACTATAATGACTCAAATCCCGTCATATGCTATTCCAAATTCAAGAGCCGCCAATCGTTATATCAGTAGGAGGAAGTTTAATTGTTCCAAACGGGGGAATCGACACAAATTTCTTAAAAAGACTCAACCATCTTATTCGGGAACAAGTAACTAAGGGAAGACGATTTTTTCTCATTTCAGGCGGCGGCAAAATTGCCCGTCATTATAGAGACGCCGGAAAGGAAGTAATTGGAAATATTACCAACGAGGACCTTGATTGGCTGGCTATTCATTTAACCAGAACGAACGCCCATCTTCTCCGTACGATCTTTCAAGACATCGCGCATCCCCGTATTATTGAGAACTATGATAGGAAATTATCAAATTGGAAAGAACCGGTGGTTGTCGGTGCAGGATGGAAACCGGGATGGTCAACCGATTATGATGCGGTAATACTAGCCCGGGATTACGGAGCGAATCTCATTATTAATCTTTCCAATATCGATTGGATATATGATAAGGATCCCGCAAAATATAAAGACGCGAAGCCGATAAAGAAAATAACATGGGATGAGCTTGAACAATTAGTTGGCAGCAAATGGACGCCGGGATTGAATGTTCCTTTTGATCCCATTGCAACAAAACTTGCAAAAAAACACAATCTTACCGTGATTGTTACTAATGGTAATGATTTTGATAATTTCGAAAATATCATTGAAGGGGAAGCTTTTAAAGGAACGGTAATACTCCCTTTTGTCATTGGCGCCGGGTTTTACGACAGAGAATACTTTACGGGAAAAAAAGGAGGTCATCGTTTTTCCCACGTCGAATCCTTGTCTGGAAAAGTGTTTCATTCCTTAGTAGGACTCTATCGGGCGATACTTATTAAACTTTTCCAGAATCCAAAAAGCTGTTTAGATGTTGGATGCGGAACAGGAAAGCTCGTAAAATATTTGCGGTTATTGGGTGTTGACGCGTATGGAGTTGAAATTTCAAAGCATGCAATAGAATTGGCAGACAGAGATGTCAAGCCATTCTTGAAACTAGGCGATATTACCAACCTTCCTTTTAAAGATAATGCATTTGAGATGGTAGTCACTTATGATGTTTTAGAGCGTATTGACAGATCACATATAAAAAAGGCCCTCGAGGAAACGGTACGCGTTTCAAGAAAATATATTTTTCACAAGTTTTTTACGAGGGAAAATCTTTGGTTTAATTTATTCCATCGGAGAGATTTCTCGATGGTTTCCTTTTTCCCAAAGAAATACTGGATACGGATGCTTTCATCTCTAAAAGACGCAAGTTTTGCAAAACTTGCTTTTCATCTCCCTTTCTTTATAGAGACAAAATTTTTATTAAGGAAGAAATCTTAAAGATCAGTAGAATACGCATATGCTTTTAAAACAGGTGAGCTTCCATAACTTCAGAAATTTTGAAAAAGAAACATTTACTGCCAATCCTTTTTTGACAATCGTTATTGGGGAGAATGCCCGAGGAAAAACCAATCTTCTTGAAGGCATATATGTTGTAGTCCAAGGCCAGGGATTTCGTGAAAGTAAAGAAGAAGAACTAATCAATGTGGATAAAAACAGTGGATATGTTGAAGGATTTTTTGGGGAAAAGGATGAAAGGTTTATTTACAGAGTGGTGATAGGAAAGAGAAAAGATATCGTTGAAAAGCATTTTTTTGTAAACAAGACGAAAAAAAGACATTTGCAATATCTTCAGGAACAAATCAAAGCAGTACTTTTTTCTCCAGAGCAAATTGAGATCATCATAGGTTCTCCCGGGATAAGAAGGGAATATATTGATAAATTACTATCATTTTATGATTATGAATATAAAAAGAAACTCGATAATTACGGAAATGCGTTAAGAAGAAGAAATAAAGTCTTAGAGAAGCACTATGATGAAAATCAGTTAAAAGAAGAACTCGAATTCTGGAATTCATATCTCATCCAGCAAGCAAAATATATTACGGAAAAAAGAAAAGAATATGCAAACTATTTGAACAAACATCAGAAATTGGATTCAAAGGAATTTTCTATCGAATTCGTTGAGAATGCCTTTACTCAAGAAAGACTCGAGGATTTTTTTGAGGAAGAAAAAAGATGGAGGAGAACACTGATCGGTCCGCAGAAAGATGATTTTCAAATCTATCTAAAGGAAAAAAAAGAAAAAAACATCCACCACTATGGGTCTCGTTCTGAACAACGTATGGCGGTCTTCTGGCTGAAAATGAATGAAATTCAATATTATGAAGAAACGAGAGAGAAAAAACCAATTCTTCTTCTTGACGATGTGTTTTCAGAACTTGATGTTCACAACAAAAAAATAATCCTCGATCTCATTAAGAAATATCAAACGGTTGTTACTACTACTGAAAGGGAAATCATTGCGCTCGCCGAAGTTCCCAACACAATCATCCGTTTGTAGTAAAATAGAGGCGAGGTGGGGTGGCAGAGTGGTTGAATGCACAGGTTTCGAAAACCTGCATGGCGGCAACGCCATCGCGAGTTCAAATCTCGCCCCCACCGCATTATTACAGATAACATGTCATGCAAAAAATCACAAAAACAACGAGAAATCTTGCAGTAATATCTCTTATCATCTCTGCTTTTCTTGGAGCGGTAATGGGCGTATGGGCAAGGATACTGGCCTTGCATTTTGAAAACTTTCAACAGATTGCCGCAAGGTCGATAGTGGGTAGCCTCATAGGTTTATTTTTATATTCCTTCAAGAATAAAGTAAGCCTTTCGAAACTCATACGGTTGTCAAAATCGGATATTTTTTATCTTCTTATAAGGTCATTATCATTACTTGTTGGAATAGGATTATTTACGTTTGCTGTAAATAAAGGGAATTTTTCTAACATAAATATGATTTATGCATTACCATCGACTGCGATACTTGGAATAGTTCTTCTTAAGGAAGAATTAACATTTCCAAAATTATTGGCAATAATCATTGGTTTTTTGGGAGTGCTTTGTATTACTGTAAAAGACTTTTCTTCTTTACGGACAATCGGTATTGGAGAGATTGCCGCCCTCATTTCTACTTTTTTTTATTCTTTAGGCTACGTTGTTAGGAAATTTATTACAAAAGCACTTAATAACCAAGAAATCGCTTTTTTTGGCTCATTTATTACGGGAATTACTGCATTAGGCACTTCAATTATTATGAGCAATAAAATTTCTAATTTTTACACTATCGATGTAAGTATTTTGATGGTTATATTTGCAGCGGGTATATGTTTTATTTTGCTTGGAATACTTAATAATTATGGGTTTGAACACATTGAAGCAATTGTTGCCAATAATCTTCTGATATTAAGCTCTGTTTTTGGTTTAGTGATAGGAATTCTATTCTATAATGAATCACCGACAATAATAGGATTGATTGGTGGATTACTGGTTATAGGATCTGCATTTCTTATTAATTATTCAGATAATAAGACTAAGTTTAAGTATAAAGCAGAAATGTGAATACTTCATTTTTTGTCGTTTATAGTCCGTTGACTTCATAGAGTAGCCTTATCATAATGGAAAAATGCGTATAAAAGATTTTTTACCGATGAATCAACCTCAAGAAAAACTCTTACGGTATGGAGTGGAAAAATTAGCAACATATGAACTTTTGTCGGTCATTCTTGGATCAGGAACAAAAGAACTAAATGCAGTAGAACTTTCAAAAAAGATTCTAAAAGAGTTAAAGGACGAAGAATTTGAGAACATATCATTAGCTGATTTACTGGAGTTTCGGGGAATCGGGATAACTAAAGCTTGTAGGGTTATCGCAGCATTCGAGTTAGGAAAACGATTGGTAAATCACAAGCAAACGTCGTTTATCATGAAGCCAAAAGACGTATGGAATGAACTTGCAGATATACGTGAAAGTAAAAAAGAACATTTCATTCTTTTTTATCTTGATGTTAAAAATCAGATTATAAAGAAAGAAATCATTTCGATTGGAATTTTAAACGCGAGCCTGGTTCACCCGAGAGAAGTTTTTGAACCGGCAATCAAACATCTGGCAGGACAGATCATTATCAGTCATAATCATCCTTCAGGTGATTGTATGCCGTCAGAGGAAGATTTTGAACTGACAAAACGACTGGTAAAAGCCGGAGAGATTTTAGGCATAGAGGTTATTGATCATGTCATTATTTCTTCCCATAGATATTACAGCTTCAAAGAACATACATTACTTTAACTTAGGTATACTATGTGGTGTGAAATTTCAAAAAACCATTTGGGATTTTTATAAAAAACATAAACGGAATCTCTACTGGAGAAAGAAAGTAACTCCTTATTATGTGTTCGTATCCGAAATAATGCTTCAACAGACCCAAGTAGCAAGAGTAGAGAAGAAGTTTCCGGAATTCATTAAGGAATTTCCTGATTTCAAATCATTAGCGCAAGCACCGGCAAAAAACGTGTTAGCCGCCTGGCAGGGCATGGGATATAACAGAAGGGGGTTGTATTTGAAAAAAGCCGCGGAAATAATTATAGAGAAATATAAAGGCATTGTTCCAAAAGATCCCAAATTAGTTGACGAGCTCCCCGGAGTTGGAAACGCAACGGCATGTTCGATCGTTGTTTTTGCCTACAATACACCACATGTTTTTATAGAAACCAATATAAGGAGAGTATTTATTCACTTTTTCTTTTCAGATAAAAAAAATATAGACGATAAAGATATTATGCTGATTATTGAAAAAACTCTGGATACAAAAACCCCCCGGGAATGGTATTATGCTTTGATGGATTATGGATCACATCTTCCTACAATTATCAAGAATCCAAACAGAAGAAGCAAATACTACAAAAAACAAGCTCCCTTTAAGGGATCGGATAGAGAAATCCGTGGAGCAATCATAAAATCAATTTTAAAAAATCCATTAACAATATTACAGTTAGAACAAGCTACCGGTTTTGAAGAAAGACGGTTGCAGTATAATCTTCTGAAACTCAAAAAAGAAGGGTTTGTCATGGAAAAGAAGAGAAAGTATGTTATAAAATAATCTCAAAACTCAAATGTCAAATCTCAAATCCACAAATCAAATCTCAAATCTACAAAATCTAGAAAAACTAAAGAAAAAAGGAATTATAATAGTGCGGGAACTAAAAAAACTTTTTCCTGACGCAAAAATCATCTTAAAATACTCAAATAACTGGGAGCTTTTGGTAGCGGTTATTCTGTCGGCCCAGTGTACGGATATCATGGTGAATAAAGTAACCGAAAAGTTATTCAAAAAATACAAAATACTCGATGATTATGTGAAAGCAGACATAAGGAAATTTGAACAGGATATCCGATCAACAGGCTTTTACCATAATAAGGCAAAAAATATATTGGCGACAGCCAAAATAATCAAAGAAAAATTCAAAAAACAAGTTCCTCAGACCATGAATGAGCTTTTAAGCTTACACGGAGTCGCCAGAAAAACCGCTAATGTCGTTTTGGGAAATGCATTCGGGATTGTTGAAGGAATCGCGGTTGATACGCACGTAAGAAGATTGTCGAGACTGTATGGGTTAACTAACAATGATGATCCTGAAAAAATAGAGCAGGATTTGATGAAAATTCTTCCGAAAAACGATTGGTTCAAATTTACCTATCTCATGATCGAATACGGAAGGAAATACTGTCCGGCAAAAAAACACGATCACGCCAATTGTCCTTTGGTCAAAGCTCTAGGTTTGAAAGCATAGGAAGGTTTATTTTCTTCTTTTCTTTAACTATAGAGGACTTGTCAAAAAACATGGATCCAAAATCAATTTTTTTTGTTTCGTACAAAGGATATATTTTTTTTATTTTTTCTTTCAGTTTGGTATTCTGACTAAAAAGGCTCGGTTGTACAGTGGTGTTTTCCTGTAGTTGGGTAAGTGTACAGCCGGTTGACCGGTACATCAGATTTTTCTGATAGAGTTTTTCAAATGCTTTTTTGATAGTTTCCCTTACTAAAAAAGGATATGCTACTGATTCCTGAAGTTTTATTTCAGAGACATGATATTTAAACTCTTGGGTTTTCAAAAAATCACAAGGCCTTTTACCTCATACTGGCAGTTTCTTGCAGTATAAAAAGCATCTTCAATATGATGGAATAAACGCGCCCACAAAATATCAATATCATTGGTAGGAGGATGGAATGTTTGGCTTCTGGTTATTGATTGGTACGATTTTTTTTCATTGGTGTTTAATTCATAGACTTTATTGCCGCGGAGTTCCCTCCATATCTCAAAAAAAGGTTTAGTCAAGTGATTCGTTATAAATTCTTCCGGTTGTAGGGCAAATTGTAAAGCAGTTTGTATTCCCAATTTTTGAAGGTAAGCAGTCGTATTGTATCCAATTCCCCAAATGTTTTGTATAGGAGTCTTGTCAAGTAACGATTCTATTGAAGGGCCGTCAACAAGCTTGAATCCTGATGGTTTATGGAAGGAGGATGCGAGTTTTGCCAAAGATTTTGTCAAGGAGATTCCTACGGAAACACTGATTCCCAAAGAAGACTCTATCTTATTTTTTACTGTTTTTCCAATTTCATGATAGCTCATATGAAGAGGCCTTCGTAAACCTTTTATATCAGCAAATCCTTCGTCTATTGAGTATTCTTCGATATAAGGAGTAAATGATCGGAGGATTGAAAACATTTTTTTCGCAAAGAGATCATACAGTTCGTAATCGGAATCCACAATAATACATTGAGGGCAGATTTTTTTAATCTCAGGTATTCTCATGGCACGGGTAATCCCGTATTTTCGGGCTTCGTATGAGATGGCTGTTGCAATTCCGCGTTCTTGACCGGTTACCACGGGTTTTCCTTTAAGACGCGGATTGACGGCTTGTATCACCGACGCAAAAAAAGCATCGCCGTCGAGGTGGAGAATAACATTTGGCCAGGAGCGAATCTGGAACATGACTAATTTGAAAATTTCCGTACGACTGCTTTTACGATTCCAAATATCTGTAGTTCTTGGTTTGGGTAAAAGGCCGGATATTTTGGATTTGCCGCTTCAAGATAGGTGATTCTTTTTTCCCGATCCCTTTTTAAAATTTTAAGCGTCCATTCTTTATCGATTTGAGCAAGGACGACATCACCGGTCAATGCATCTTTTTTACGTTCGATAATCACGATATCCCCATCAAAAATGCCGATTCCGATAAGTGAATCCCCGCTTACTTTGAGTAAAAATGACGATTGCGGATCCTCGATAAGGTAGTCATCAAGCGTAAGGTAATTCCGATCCTCTTCAGCTAAGATAGGAAAACCCGCTTTTATGAGTCCAAGAAGAGGTAGACTGAAGAATTTTGAGGTAGGAGCGAGCTTTCTGTCTTCTTTTTTGATAAATCCCTCCTCAATCCATTTCTGAACGATTTTAAATACTGCATTCTTTGAGGAGAAGCCAAAAATTTTCAGCATTTCAGAATATGAGGGGAGTCTTCGATACTTTCTGAAAAATTTTTTAACAGCTCCGAGACGGTCGATTGACATATGTTTTTATAATTTTAAATTTTGGTAAACAATTGTTTACCAGTCCAGTATAGTAAACATTTGTTCACTTTGTCAAGGGGAATGTCAAAATTGAAGAATTACTTGTCGTACCGCTCTGATTTAAGTAAGATTACATCATCTTCGATGAGAAGATATTGTCCGATTCCGTGGCGAATGATACCTGTATTGATAAACCGGTTTTTGAAATCAAGTTCTTGGGCATGAGTATGGCCGCAGACATACATTTGCCCACGTGAAACGAGTTGTTTTATATTCAATTTTGTTTCATTATTTAATTTACCATAGAGTTTCTTTTGGATTGTTTTTTCCCCGAATATCTTAAATAACAGTCTTTCAAATTTATCGAACAATATATTGACAAAAATATGCACTGATCCGTTGTGCGGTAAAAAGCTCAATTGTTCAAAAGCCTTAGGTTGGTACTTATCTCCATGTTCAATAATAAACATATTCTTTTTTGTTCGTATGATATGACGGTAAGCCTGTTTAATAGAGAATAATGAAACACGATTATCCGACTGATCTTTTTTGTCGTGGTTGCCAAAAAGATAGATGGTTTTTTTCCTTTTTAACAGCGGAAACAGTTTTTTCCATGGTGAGTTGATAAATCGGGAGAATGTAGTTATTGCACCGTCCCAAAAATCCCCATTTATAATAATCTGATCTGCAGACGAAATGATTTTCTTAAGAAAGATATATTTTTTTGTATCAAACTCTTCCGTCAGATGAATATCCGAAATGACAATTATTTTCATACTAAGAGTTACTTTTCCATCATCGCTTTTGTGATGTTTTGTGGCACTTCCTCATAATGAGAAGGTTCCATGTAGAAAAATCCCCGTCCTTCGGTTAACGATCGAAGACTGGTCGCATATCCGGAAAGTTCAGCAAGAGGGACGTATCCTTTAATGACAACCGCACGGCTTCTTTTTTCTGTTCCGAGAATCTTACCTCTTTTACTTGAGACATCACCAATCACAACACCCATGAAATTTTCAGGTACGGTTACCTCAAGTTTCATAATAGGTTCAAGAAGAACGAGTCCTGCTTTTTTTACTCCGTCCTGAAGCGCCATTGAACCTGCGATCTTGAATGCAATATCTGACGAATCAACATCATGATAACTTCCGTCATAGAGAGTAACTTGAAGATCGGTTATGGGAAATCCAAGAAGTGCACCTTTTTCCAACGCTTCAATAACTCCTTTTTCAACCGACGGCACAAACTCTGAGGGAATAGAACCTCCTTTTATTTTATTTACGTATTTAAAACCCGAGTTTCGTGGCAATGGTTCGAGTTTTAATAAGCAGTGTCCGTATTGACCATGACCTCCTGTTTGTTTTATGTATTTTCCTTCAGCATCAGCAGGTTTAGTGATGGTTTCTTTGTATGCAACCTGTGGTTTTCCCACATTCACGTTCATTCCCATTTCCCGTTTCATTCGGTCAACCAGAATTTCAAGATGAAGCTCTCCCATTCCTGACATGATAGTTTGTCCAGTTTCCTGATTTACTTTTACTTTAAAAGTGGGGTCTTCTTCTGCTAATCGTTGTAAACTGTATGAAAGTTTTTCCTGATCAGCTTTTGTTTTTGGTTCAATAGCAAGAGAAATAACCGGTTCCGGAAACACAATTTGCTCAAGGATTATTGGAGCGGTCGGATCGGACAATGTATCTCCTGTTTTTGCTTCTTTTGGGCCGACCAACGCGACGATTTCTCCTGCGTATGCTTTATCAACTTCTTCTCTCTGATTAGCATGCATGAGAAGGACTCGGCTTGCCCGTTCGGTTTTGTCTTTACTTGCGTTATATACGTATGATCCGGATTCAAGAGTACCCGAGTAAATACGTACATAGGTGAGTTTTCCGACATGAGGATCAAGTTGGATTTTGAATGCGAGCCCTGAAAATCTTTCTTCTGGTGTAAGTTGTCTTACCTCTTCAGCACCCGTTTTCGGATGAAGTCCCTTGATTTCCTTGAGATCAAGAGGTGAGGGGAGATAATCAATAATTGCATCCAAGATTGGTTGTACTGCTTTGTTTCGAAGAGAAGTTCCACAATAGACAGGAACCAACCGGTAAGCAACAGTTGCTTTTCTAAGTACTTTTTTCAGTTCATCTACCGTAATTTCCTGGCCTTCCAGATATTTGTGTAAAAGTTTATCATCTGATTCCGCAATCTGTTCAACAAGCTTTGCTCGAAACTTTGTCACCTTTTCTTTTAGATCTTCAGGGATGTCATCTTTTACCGTATATTCAATACCGTGTTCGTCTTTATCCCAATACATTGCTTTTAGAGTAAGAAGGTCAATGACTCCTTTAAATTCGTGTTCTTTTCCGATAGGGTAGACCATAACTGCAGGATGAGCGCCGAGCCGTTCGGTGATTTCTCCAACAGTTGCTTCGAAATCAGCTCCTAACTTATCCATTTTATTGATAAAGCAGATCCGTGGAATTTTATACTTATCAGCCTGCCTCCATACGGTTTCCGACTGGCTTTGGACTCCTTCTTCTGCATCGAAGACTACCACTCCACCGTCGAGAACCCGCAATGATCGTTCAACCTCTGCGGTAAAGTCAACATGGCCGGGAGTATCGATAATATTAATGCGGACGTCTTTCCAGAATGTAGTTGTTGCGGCAGAAACAATGGTGATTCCTCTTTCCCGTTCCTGTGGCATCCAGTCCATCTGCGTGTTTCCTTCATCAATATCTCCAATTTTATAGGTCCGGCCGGTATAAAAGAGAAGCCGTTCTGTTGTAGTAGTTTTCCCCGAATCAATATGAGCAATGATTCCGATATTTCTGATTCGGTCTAATGGAACATTTCTATTTTTGGTAACAATGGATTGTTGAGCCATAATACATTATGAAACATAAAACGTAAAACATAAAACATCATAAAAAATTTCATGTTTCATGCTTCATGTTTTATGAAGATTACCACTTCAAATGAGAGAACGCCTTATTCGCCTCTGCTAATTTTTCAGTTTGTAATTTTTTTGCTACCGCTTGTCCTTGATTTTTTGATGCTTCGAGAAGTTCTGTTAATAATTTTTTTTCAAATGAATGAAATTCTTTGTTTGATCGAGCTTTTGCGGCATCAACGATCCAATTCAAAGCCAAGAATATTTTTCTCTCTTTTCGTACTTCGATAGGAACCAAATAAGAAGCTCCTCCCAACCTTCTTGGTTTTACTTCATAGGTTGGAGAAACGTTATCGAGTGCCTGGATCAAAGTTTTCAAAGCGTCTTGGTTTGTTTTTTTTAGTTCATCTAAAACGTCATAGACGATTTTTTGAGCTACCGATCTTTTTCCATCAAGCATGATGTAGTTTATTAATTTTGCTACTTCGTAGCTTTTATACACAGGATCTTTTCGAATTGTTCTTTTTTTATAAGAATGTCGGGGCATACTAATATTTGAAATTACGCTGCAGCTTTCGTTTGTCCTCCTTTTGCGCCGTATTTTGATCGTGATGTAGTTCGATTAGAGACTCCTGCAGTATCAAACTTACCACGGACAATATGATATTTAACTCCGGGAAGATCTTTTACTCTTCCTCCTCTGACAAGTACAATAGAGTGTTCTGCAAGATTGTGTCCGATTCCCTGGATATACGCGGTAACTTCCATTTTATTGGAAAGACGTACTCTTGCCACTTTTCGGAGAGCTGAATTTGGTTTTTTTGGAGTCATGGTGCGAACCACAGTGCAAACACCTCTTTTAAAGGGGTTGTTAACCATAACATACCTTCGTTTTAATGAATTAAAATCTGGCTTTAATGCAGCAGCTCGAGATTTTTTAACTCTCTTTTGTCTCCTTTTTTTGATCAGTTGGTTGAACGTCGGCATATTTATTTAAAAATCTTCCGTAATATTTATCAATCAATTCCTTGTTTACCGGAATTAGTCTGCCTATTATAACATTTTCTTTGAGGCCTAACAAGTCATCGACTTGGCCCTTAATAGCGGCATTACTTAATACATTCGTAGTCTGTTCGAACGAAGCTGACGAGAGCCATGAATCGGTATAGATGGCCGCCCGTGTTACTCCGAGAATAGATACTTTTCCTGTTGCCGGTTTTTCTCCTTTTGCCAGGATTCGTTTGTTCTCTTCTTCAAAACGGATCCTCGAAACAACTTCGTCTTTAATAAATGAAGTATCTCCTTCATCTTCAATGATGACTTTATCACTCATCTTTCGGATAATGACTTCAAAATGTTTGTCATGAATGATGATTCCCTGTGATTCATATACTTTTTGGATTTCATCAAGAAGATATATCTGTGCAGAACGTAAACCTTTGATTGCCAATACGTCATGGACGTCAAGGTTTCCTTCAGATAGGGGAGTTCCTGTTGGAATGAGTTCACCATCTTTTACTTTAAGTTTTTGAGACATGGGAATGATAAATTCCTGTTCTTTGATTGCTGCATCCTTATTACTTGAGACAATTTTGACGTTATAAACTTCTTTATCCGTATCTTCCTGGACCGAGACGGTTCCTGAAATTTCACTAATTGGAGAAACTATTTTTGGCGTTCTGGTTTCAAACAATTCTTCAACTCGGGGAAGGCCTTGAGTCACGTCTGAGATAACAATTCCTCCAAAATGTCGTACCTTCATCGTAAGCTGTGTTCCTGGTTCTCCGATTGATTGTGCGGCCATGACACCGACTGGAACACCAATCTCTACTTCTTTGTTGGCCGAAAGATCAATCCCGTAACATTTTCTACAGACACCATAACGGGACTGGCAATATAAAGCAGAGCGCACTACCACCTGTTTTACATTCGCTTTTTCTATTAATGCTAATTTTTCCTCATCGATAAGTTCATCTTTTTGCAAAATCAACGTTTTGTCTTCACCGTGAACTTCTTTTGCTGTATATCGTCCTCTAATCCGTTCTTTGAATTTGTCTCCACGTACCATATCCACTCCCACGACAAGACCTTCCTTTACTTGACAATCTTCTTCCCGTACGATCATATCGTGAGCAACGTCGACAAGACGGCGGGTTAAGTATCCAGCGTCAGCCGTTTTTAGAGCAGAATCGGTAAGTCCTTTTCGTGCTCCTCGAGCAGAAATCACATACTCGAAGATTGATAATCCTTCCCGATAGTTTGATTTAGTAGGAACCTCAATAATTTTTCCCAAAGGATCAACGACGAGTCCTTTGATTGCAGAAAGCTGTTTTAGTTGTTCTTTGGAAGCTCTTGGTCCTCCAGATTTAATACCGAGCTTAATCGGATTTTCTTCGTCGAGAGCATCCCACGTTTTATTTGCTAATTCTTCCGTTGTGTCAATCCACAATTTATTTGAATAACGTTTTTTTTCTTCGAGCGTTAAAAGGCCTTGTTCGTAGTTTTTTTCGATCTGTTTAGTTTCTTTTTCGGTTCTTTTGACAATCTCTTCCTTTTCCGGAATAATTGCGCAGTCGAAAATAGAAACAGAGAGACCTCCCGAGATGGTTGCTCCCCAGAATCCAACGTCTTTCAGTTGATCAATAAGTTCACCTACTCTTACGTTATCAAAGAGCTTCATAGCGTGAACGACGATATTTTTCAAATCAACCTGTTTTACTTCTTGGTTTATAAATCGGAGTTCGTCTGGAAGATATTGATTAAAGATTATTCTGCCTGCAGATGTTTTTAAAAGTGAATTTTTGATATTGACGAAGATAGGTTCTCTCAAAGCAACTCTTCCAAATTGATATGAGTTTACCGCATCTTCTTCATTGGAGAATACCTTTATTTCTTCACCCTTTTTATTAATATGTGTGTCAAGCGTGGTAATATAATAGCAACCCAAGGCCATTTCTTTATTGGGAAGAACGATTGGTGAACCGTCAGATGGCTTTAATAAATTTTGGTAAGGCATCATTCGGCTTTTTACCTCTTCAATCGCTTTTTGCGATAGAGGAAGGAAAACTCCCATTGCGTCTCCGTCAAAATCCGCATTATATCCTGCACAGACTGTCGGATGAAGTTTAATCGCATGAGAGTCAGTTAAAACAGGATAAAATGCCAAAACCGAAAGTTTATGGAGGGTTGGAGCACGGTTTAAGAGAATCGGATGGTTTTTGGTAATCTCTTCAAGAATGTCGTAGACAATCGGTTCTTTTTTCTCCAAGAAATTCTTTGCGCTTTTTATATTAGGAGCAAGTCCCCGAATAATGATCTCATGTAAAAGAAATGGTTTGAAGAGTTCAAGAGCCATCTCTTTTGGAATTCCACACTGATCAATTTTTAAATCAGGTCCGTCAATAATGGTGGATCTTCCAGAATAGTCAACGCGTTTTCCCAGTAGGTTTTGCCTGAATCGTCCTTGTTTCCCTCTCAAAATATCAGACAGTGATTTTTGAACTTTTGAAGCAACTCCCTGTGTTCGTGATCTTCCTCTGGATTTTTGAAGGTCAATAAGTGAATCTACTGCTTCTTGAAGCATTCGTTTTTCATTCCTCAAGATAATCTCCGGCGCTCCAAGATCGATAAGCTGTTTTAATCGATTATTTCTATTAATAACTCTTCGATAGAAATCATTAAGATCAGAGGTAGCAAACTTACCACCGGGGAGTTGGACTACCGGTCGCAGATCAGGTGGGATAACAGGAAGGACTGTCAAAACAATCCATTTTGGAGAAATGTTTGCTTTGATAAATGACTCCATGACCCGTACTTTTTTGAGAAGTTTATTTCTCTTTTCACCTTTTGCTTCTCCGAGTTCCTTGAGCGTTTCTGTATATTGTTTTTTAATATCCAGAGATGAAAGGATTTCATAAAGGACTTCACTTCCCATACCAACAGTCAGGAAATCCTCAATCCCTTTTTCTTTCAAATAGAGATAATCGTCTTCTTCAACGGTATCCAATTCATGAACTGATTTAATAATTTTTGTCAATCGATCAAAAAAACCATTCTTTTTTGCTTTCTGTTCTGCGTATTGATCCGTAAGGATTTTAAGTTGTTCCCTTTCCTTAAAATCGATTTCTTGCTTGGTTATCTCTTTTTGTTCTTGATTGATGTTTTTTTCGTCCAGTTCTTTTTTTTGCTTTTTAAACTCCCCTTCGATTTTTTCCTTATTTTTATCGTGTTCTTCCTGCAATTTTTTTACTTCGTCTTTCTTTGCATCTTCAAGAGCCTGAAGTGCTTTTTTCTGTTTTTCTTTATCAAAACTTTTTACAAGATACAATGCGTAGTAGATGATTCGTTCAAGTGATTGTGGAGGGACGTCAAGAATAGTACTCAAAACCGAAGAAGGACCTTTAAAATACCATATATGTGCGATAGGGGAGGCAAGTTTAATATGTCCCATCCGTTCACGTCGAACGGCTGATGTGGTGATTTCGACTCCACAACGGTCACAAACAATCCCTTTATAACGCATTCTTTTGTATTTTCCACAATAACATTCATAATCCTTTGTGGGACCGAAGATCCGTTCATCAAATAATCCATCTTTTTCTGCTCTGAATGTGCGGTAGTTAATTGTTTCAGGCTTTGTTACCTCTCCGTGCGACCAACTCATGACCGCTTCAGGCGATGCAAGAGTGATCCGAAGTCCTGAAAAATCAACTAAATTAGCCTCTTCCATTTACTTTATATAATCAATTGATAATCCTAATGCATTGAGTTCTTTTACCAAGACGTGAAACGATTCCGGAACGTTTGATTGTGGGATATCGATTCCTTTAATGATGGATTCAAATGCTTTTGTTCTTCCTCTGACGTCATCACTTTTAATCGTGAGCATTTCTTGGAGTGTATATGGAACTCGGTGTGATTCAAGAGCCCAAACTTCCATTTCTCCGAATCGTTGACCACCCATCTGCGATTTTCCTCCAAGCGGTTGTTGAGTAACGAGAGAATATGGTCCTACCGATCGGGCATGAAACTTATCCTCAACCATGTGAATAAGTTTCATTATGTAGGTTGTCCCAACCAATACTGTACGTTCATATGGTTGTCCGGTCTGTCCGTCGAAAAGCGTAACTTTGTTGTCTATCGGAAGCCCGAGCTTTTTCAGTTCATTGGTAATGAATTCCTCTTTAATTTTTTCAAAAACGGGAATAGAAATAATTTCGTTTCTTGATGCGGCAATTGTTCCCATAAGATTTTCAAACAGCTGTCCAAGGTTCATACGAGAAAGAATAGAAAGAGGAGAGAGGATAACGTCAACCGGCGTTCCGTCTTCAAGATACGGCATGTCCCATTCAGGAAGTATCTTGGAAATCACTCCTTTGTTTCCGTGTCTTCCTGCGAGCTTGTCTCCAACAGTGATTTTTCGTAGTTGTGCCGTATTGACAATAATTCTTCTTAAAACGCTTGGCTCAAGTTCGTTCGGATCTTTTTTACTGTCAATCGTTTCAACGTGCACAACTGTACCTCTTTTTCCATACGGCATACGAAGAGAAGTGTCTTTAACATCTTTTGCCTTTTCTCCAAAGATTGCCCGAAGAAGCCGTTCTTCGGCGGTTAATTCTTTTTCTCCTTTTGGTGCGACTTTTCCAACAAGAATATCGCCACCCTGCACCTCGGTTCCAATAAGGACGAGTCCATCTTTATCAAGATTTTGCAAAACCTCTTCGCGGACATTAGGAATATCTCGTGTCAATTCTTCCGGTCCGAGTTTTGTATCAACAAGGTCTGCAACAAACTCTTCCATAGTGATTGAGGTCAAGACATCCTCTTTTACTAATCGTTCTGAGATTACGAATCCATCTTCATATCCCAAACCATTTAAAGATGTGTAGGCAACGACTAAATTCTTTCCAAGTGCGAGTTGACCATCATCAGTTGAAGGTCCATCAATGATGACGTCTCCTTTTCTCACTTTTTGTTTTCGTTCAACTCTCGGTCTCTGATCAAATGCCACGTCTTTATTTGTCCTTACGTATCGTTCAAGCGGATAATCATATCGTTTTCCAGTTTTGCCTTTCAAAATAACTTTTTGGCTGTCAATATAGTCAATCTGTCCATCTTCTTGGGCGAAAACGGTTCTGTTCAAGGCAGCGCTCACTTTTTTTTCAAGTCCAGTTCCGACAACAGGGGCTTGTGGTCTGACTAGAGGAACTGCCTGACATTGCATGTGAGTTCCCATAAGAGCACGGCTTGCATCGTCATTTTGTAAAAATGGGATGAGGGCTGCGGATGCTCCAACGACTTGACGTGGCGAAACATCAATAAGGTCAAGTTTATTTGCGTCAACTTCGACGATATCACCCTTGTAACGTGCAACTGCAATATCATTAGTAATTTCTCCCTTTTCATTTACGTGAGTGCTGTTTGAGGCAATATAATATTGTTCTTCATCATCTGCCTGAAGATATACGATTTCTTTTGATAACTTCGTTTTTGTGTGTCCGCCAACTTTTTCTTTTATGAGTTTTTTATATGGGGCCTCAAGAAAACCATATTTATTTACTCTTGTGTATAAAGCCATATAGGTAACTACACCGATATTTGGTCCTTCTGGAGATCTGATCGGACAGATACGTCCATATTGGGATGATGAAATATCACGGATAGAAAATGAAGCTCGTTCTTTTTCGATTCCTCCGGGACCGCCAACGGTGATTCTTCTCAAGTTGTCAAGTTCGGAGAGAGGATTAGTTTGATCAACAATGGTTGATAACTGACTTGTCCGGTAAAATGAATTGATTGCAACGATTAAAGGTTTTGAATTCACAATTTGTGATGGAGAAACATTGATTTCACTGGCGACAAGACTCATTCGTTCCTTAATTTCCCGTTCGACCCGGACCATTCCGACACGGATACCGTACATACTTACTAACTCGCCAACCGTCCTAAGGCGCCTGTTTCCCAAATGATCAATATCATCAAATTCTCCTTTTCCAATAGTAAGATTAATGAGATATTTTATTGTTGCAACCATATCTTCTTTAGTAAGAAGGAGATGTTCCTTATCGATAGAAAGGTTCAATTTCAATTTTTTATTGATTTTATATCTTCCCACTTCAGCAAGCGAATATCTTCTGTTATTGAAGAAAAGATTATTGAGTGTTTCGTAGGCATTATCAAGAATAAGCGGTTCACCAGGTCTCACTTTTCGATATATTTCAAGCATTGCATCATTTTTATCTTTTGTCTGATCTTTTTTTAATGTTGGAAGAAGATACTTTTCAACGAGTCCTTGATCAATGTCGTTAAAGTAAGTAAGGAGTTGATTGGTGTTTTCTCCTTCAAAAGCCTTGAGAAATACAGTTGAAAGGAATTTCCGTTTCTTATTTACTTTCATCTCAATGAGGTTGTTTTTGTTGATTCCAATATCAATCCATGCGCCGATATATGGTCTGATTTCAGCGTTATATAGAGTAAGGCCAGTTGTTTTGTCGATTTCCGCGGTGAAATATACTCCCGGCGATCTGACAATTTGGTTTATAATTGCGCGCTCAATGCCATTAATAATGAACGTACCGCGACTTGTCATTTTCGGCAGGTTGAAAAAGTAAACATCCTGTTTTTTTTCTGACCCAGTTTTTTTATTAAGAAGTCTTAATTTGAGGTATACCGGTGTATCATAGGTTAATTTTTTCTGAAGACACAGATCAAGTTCGTATCGCGGTTCACCAAAAAAAATATCCTCGAAATAGAGGATAAATTTTTTTCCTGTATAGTCTTCAATAGGAAAAAATTCATTAAGGATTTCCTTTAGTTGCACATTGATAAATTTTTTCCATGATTCTTTTTGGACTTCAATAAGATCCATTGATTCTAAATCGTGATCTTCTTGACCGAGGAGAATTTTTTTTGTGGGGTTTATCTTTGGTTGGTCAGTTTTACTCATCTCTTGGAGAATGATAATAAATGCTTTATTAACAATAAAAAACCCCTACCTTTTTAAAGGGGACTGAAAAATATCCTTATAGAATACACCCTGTTTATTAAAAAGTCAAGAGTATTTAAAGCGGTGCGATTTACTTTTTAAGATCTTCAATGATTTTTCCTTCCTTTACAAAAAAACGTTTTACTTTTTTTTGAGTTCCCGGAGAAAGAATTTTAATTTTATCAAGAATACCATGAATGGTAGAGCCTGGAGAAGGGGTATTCGTATGATTTTTTGGCAGTTTTTTTACTTCTTCCAACAATTCGGCTCCTTTTTCCCGAATTTCCTCACCATATTCTTCAAAAAAATCCTGAATTGTTCCCTCCATATCTTCGGACATCTCAAGAAGGCGTTTTAGTGTTTTTCTTCCTTGTTTCGTTCCCAAAAAAAAAGCCGCTGATCCGGTGACGGCGCCGCCTAATAAAAAACCAAACCAAAAACTGGAGAGTTTGTGTTCATTTTGATTTTCCATTTTTTTTACTATGAATGACATCAACGACTTTGAATATGGTTTTGATACCGGAAAAAAATCCGAGAATTTCACTGAATCCGTGTTCGACCGAACCACCGACTTTCTCGAATCCTTCAATAATACTGTTAATTTTCTTTACAATTTTTCTTACCTCTTTTAAAACAAAAATAAGCTGTATTCCTACGATGACGAGAAGGATTGTGGTAACAGTGAGCACAACGGTGAGAAGCAATTGAGTGGTATCCATATATGTATTATTATAAATAACTTAGAAAATAACAATATCAAATTTCTCCGTTTTTGACCTTTTCTGCGACGAGGTTATTTGCTCGCAAGAGTTCATCGTGGGAGGTGCCTGCATCTATCCACCAATCGAGAAGTTCACATTCAAGCGTTCCTTCTTTCACATAGACCCCGTTTAAATCAGTGACCTCGAGTTCCCCACGGGGAGAAGGTTTCAATGTTTTGATAAATTGAAACACCCGAAAATCGTACATATATACGCCTGTTTGAGCGATATCTGATTTAGGATGCTCCGGTTTTTCTTCTATGGATAGCACTTTTCCGTTTTTGTCCATTTCAATCACTCCATACTGTCTTGATTCAGTAGGCATTTTTACGCCATAGATAATCGCTCCTTTTTCCTTTTTTTCGAGACGATCTATTGCCGGTTTTAAATTGGTATTAAATATATTGTCTCCCAAGATGACTAAAAGTTTATCACCGCGGACAAATTCTTCGGCAAGGGCAATTGCATTGGCAATGCCTCCTTTTGGATTTTGTTGAACCGCATAATAAAACCTGACTCCGAATTCCGATCCGTCTTTCAGGAGATTGGCAAAATGTCCTGCGTGGTCAGGGGAACTCGATATGAGAATCTCTTTAATTCCCGCTTTTACCATTGACTCAATCGGATAATAGATCATTGGTTTGTGGTAAATTGGAAGAAGGTGTTTGTTGGTTACCCATGTAAGCGGTCGGAGTCTCGTTGCCAATCCACCTGCCAAAATAAGTCCTTTCATAGGTCAGGGTAAAATAAGAATTTTTAAAAGAAACACGACGGTAAATGCGATAAGAATATATTCTATCACAGTTTTTAGATGAAGCGTATCTTCAAGGATATGATGATAGATTCCCCAAACAATATAAAATGAAGCAAACCCGAGTAACACGACAAACTCTAGCATACGCTCTCCTTTAAACATATTGAGGGAAACGACGAAAAAAACTCCGGCGGTAAATAAAAAGAGATAATCTAATAGGTTCTTTTTGACCTCTTTTTTTAGATATATAACAATATGTTTCATGAATTAGATGATGGCTCCCTTTGTCAAAAATAATAATCCAATTAAGACAAATCCCAAAAACATGAAATGGGCGACATTTTTTCCTCCTATTCGTACGATATTGAGTTTGGAGGCAAAATAAAAGTCCAAGACGAGTGCCAGCATCAAGAATCCCAAAAATACGACATTCATGTTAAGGGTAATATTAGCGAGTCGGAATGGTAAAACACTCGATTCCTTTGAAAGGATTGCGGGTTGGGTTTTGGGAACGGGAACCGGAGATATTTCAACCACTTGCGGTTTTGGTACTTTTTCCGCCGCTTGAACAGGTTGAGCCTCAGGAATAATAGGAGAAGTTTTTTTAGCCAATGAACCGAGCGGTTTGCCAAACATTTGGACAACAAGCGTTGTTTGCTCACCATTCAAGATGCCATTTACCACTGCAAATCCTACTTCTGAGTAATCTTTTTTTAACAGATTATCGCGATGAGTAGATGAATTCATCCATGCGTCCATGACTCCTTGACTAAACAAGAAGTTTTTTGCAAGATTTTCCCCCGCAAATTCGTATTGATAATTTGCCCTTAGGATAAAATCCCACGGTGTCGAGCCGTTTGGTCCATAGTGTGCCCAGTAGTTACGGCTGAACATGTCTTGTGCCTTTTGATATGCTGCGGTAGCTAATCTCTCATTATACGAGAGATCGGAAAGTCCATTTTTCTCACGAACCTGGTTAGTAAGCTGATACAGTTTATCTGTAGAAATGTCAGTCGCGAACCCCAGTACGTTATGAAGATTCGTTTGCTTGAAAACAAAGGTAAGGAATAACGCGATCAAAAGATAATACGTCAGGAAATCAGGATGAAGCGCTTTTGCCCGATAGTTATTATCTTCCTTTGGAACAAAAAGATGATGAATAAAATCAAAAATTGTTTTCATATCCTCTTTTCATTTTAAGGAAAATGGAGCAAATAGTCAAAAGAGAGTAAGACAAGGAGAGAAAAGATAAATATCTTATAGTGGATTTTGATTCTTTATAATGAATGGTTGCTCCTAATGTTTCACCATTGCTTTGTTTCTTTTCTTTCTCTGTGAATGGATTTTTTAATACAGAATATACGGGTTTACCAAGGACAGCGGACGGCTTTACTCCTAGGAGTAGTGTTGTTGGGGTTGGTTCAGGTGTTTTTGTCGGTGTCGGTTGGGGAGTTGAAGTTGGGTCAATACAGGAAGTATTAGCGGAGTTTTTGCTTGGTTCTTGCACGCAAAACCTATCGGAATCATACGATATCCTTCCCAATGTTTTTCCTTGTTGAGACGAGGAATACTCAAAGCTATCCAAAAGATTTTTATTAAAGTCAAGCAAACGTATATTGTCACCCGTATTATTGAACATTGATGAAGATACTTCAATAACCCCAAAACTTTTTGCAGGGATATCAAGAGAAAAAAGTTTTGGAGAAGATCCGGCATTTTCAATATCGTCGATAAACCAGTTGATAAGCGAAACAGAATAATCGTTATTGTTAAATAGTTCAACCCACTCATTATCACCTGATGGAGGATTGATCATTGCTTCAGAAATATACATATTTGAGTATGACGCAGGGGATGGGGACGGAGTTTCTATAGGGGTTGTCTTGTCCTCAGGAGGGGTTGGATCGGGATTCTGACCGGTAGGACTTTGTGTCGGAAGAAAGAGAATGGAGGTCGGCGTAATAATACACGATAGGCGAGTTTCGTTATACATTCCAAGCGATGCACTTTTGGTTGTCCAGTTCTCTGTTCCGTCAGGAAGTCTAAGATACGAAATTCCAGAGCCCGAACTCGATTTATAAGAAAAGGAATCAATAAGATTTGCATTTACGGATGTCGGCGGAGCAGTTGTATTGAAGAGCCTGACTGTATCTGCGCTTGATTTATTCAGATTGAATTCTCCGGAAAAAACCAGACACGCATTCGGATTTAAAATACTTGATTGGGGAATGACGTAGTAAGTCGATCCGCCGTTATCATCAATATACCAACCGGAGATATCAGCGCTCTGAGTCCCAATATTCACAATCTCAACCTGTTGAGGAGCAGGGTCAATAAGGAATTCATTGATAAAAACAGTATTTTCCGCGAAAACATTCTTGACAAGCAGAAAACATATCAAAAGAAAAAATATAGAATAATCAAATAGCTTCATTCTAAATACTGGATACTAAATATTCATTATGAAGTCAACGGACTATAAACGACAAAATTATCTAAAAGTGGCGAAAGAACAAAATGAAGAATAGTGATCGTAAAATTTTTGATCAGGCCCGTAAATAGGATCATGCATAATGTAATTGTCTCCATCTTTTTTTGTAAGGACGACAAAATGATCTCCTCCTGAAGCACAGCTGTTTCTTCTGATTCCCGCAATGACGTAATTACCGTTCTGTAATTCCTGATTAGCATCTGATTGAGATAAAGAAACATACGATTTTCCTCCCACACTAGGCCAAGGAAGTTTCATATATGCGGTATTGCCAAAAAATCGACTCACATCAGATGCGATATCCAAAGGATTTACGCTAGATCCCAGTTTTTTTGCGGCAATTGCAACAGAAGTAACAAGACATCCAACGTTCAAAATTGATTCGTTCGAATATCCTATTGATCTGTTTGCCCATCGCTCATCACGTTGCGAATAATAATTTCCATCAGAACCGTTTCCAAACTGATTTGCATTTATTATTCCAGCACCGATACTCGAAAAGAATGATTTAAATCCAGCAATTTGTTGACGAGCTTGAATACTCAAATCTCGATAAATCTTTTCACTGTTTTGAGTATCAGTAAGCAGTTTTTGCTTTGCCGCTTTTTGACTATTGAGGGTAATTTTTTGATTATCAAGAGTAGTCTTCAACATATCAAGTTCCTGAATTTTTTGTTCTCTTAATTTTTTTTGTTCTTCAAAATTAAGCTTCGTTTGCTCTACCTGAACAAGTAATTTTTGGTTATTTTCCTGTGCTGTTTTTTGATATTTTATTCGACTGATAAAATCATATGCGTTGTCACTATCAAATAAGATATTAAATAAAGAAACAGCTCGTTGTTTATACCCTTGAACCACTCTTTGCAATAGAAGTTTTGAAAGATATGTAAGAGAAGTATCAAGACCTTCAATTCTTGATCCTAAAATGTCAATTTCTTTTGTGGTTGATTCAATTTTCTCTTGAGTTTCTTGTATTTTTATTCCTGTCAAATATATCTGTGTATCCATATAGAGTATTTGAGAGGAAAGCGTGTCTGCCTGTTGGCTTAATTCTGTAGCTTTCTGGTTACAACTCGTCTCAAGTTCACGGCACTGATCACCACTACATTTTGCAACTGCTTGAGGATCACATTCAACAGAGTGTATTTTAAGTGGGAAAAGCGCAGTTAGTAAAAGAAAAAGCATGAATAAAAATAAAAAAACACTTCTTTTTTGCATAGTATCATTATTATACTTTTTTAGATTGATTCCCTAAGATATTTTTGTGTTGCAAAGAAGCTCGCGATCGCAGCAATTCCCATGCCGAAAAGCAGAGAAAGAGCAAGGGTGACTCCTAAAAATATCGGGTTGAGTGGCCAGACAGCCAACTGGTAAAAATCCAGATTCAATGAGAGTGCAGGGGTACCTCGCAGGTATGAACTTAAGAATGGACTAATATAAAATAACAATCCGGCAAGAATAGAAAAAGAGAGTACTGAAGCAGAGAACCCTAGAAATATGCTTTCAAAAATAAAAGGTTTCCTGATATAGAAATTTGTGGCTCCCAAAAGTCTCAAAAGTTCTATCTCATCTTTCTTTAACGCAATTTTAAACATAGTAGTTGTAGTGAGGACGACTACTGACATAAGAATCAAAAAAGTGAAAAAGACAAGCGTGACTTTGCGGAGGATAGAAGTAAGGGTAAGTAACCGGTCAACGATATCTTTTTGAAATTGCACTTCATCGACACTGGGCTGTTTTTTTAAGTATTCCGCAATTTCAGGAAGATAGATTGGTTTTTTTGCAAAAATTTCAAGCGACGGAGGAAGTATATCTGCTGAAACCATTTCCAACAGGAGTGGATTGTTTTTGTTAAGGTTTTTATATATTTCGAATGCCTCGTCTTTCGAAATGTATTTAATCGAAAGGACTTTTCCTGATTGGTTGAGTTCGTCCCGTGTCTTAAAAATGTCGGCTTCGGATGTTTTTGTTTGGAAATATACGGTTACTTGCGGCCGCGTCTCAATATATCCGAGAATTCCGTACAAGAAGCTCAAAGAAACAAAAAGAGCCACAGAGAGAAATAATGAAAAAAACAGCACAAGAAATGCGCTTAATGTCTGGTAAGGAGTTCTTCGTAATGAAATCAATACGTTTTTCATAGTTCATACCCTCCTTTTCTGTTATCTTTTGCCAATAATCCGTCTTTCATTACGAGGACTCTTTTTTGCATGCTGTTTACAATGTCGGTATTGTGTGTTGCGACAATGATCGTACGTTTTCCTTCAAGTTTCTTGAAGATTTTCATAATTTCCCAAGAGGTTTTCGGATCAAGGTTTCCCGTCGGTTCATCGGCAAGAAGAAGGGTCCGGTCTCCAATTATTGCCCGCGCGATAGCTACCCGTTGAAGTTCGCCCGCGGACAATTGTGCAGGAAAGACGTGTTCTTTTTTTGATAAAGATACGAGCTCAAGCGCATTCTTCACCTGTTTTTTTACCTCTAACCGTTGTGTTCCAACGACATTGAGACTCAAAGCGACGTTTTCAAAAACGTCTTTATCCGGTAAAATTTTGAAGTCTTGGAAAACCACTCCTATCGATCTTCTCAGCATGACTGTGTCGTGAAAGTTTTTTGAAGAAATATCAAGGTCGTTTATGAGTATTGAACCGGAAGTAGGCAGATATTCCCTTAGTATAAGCTTGAGAATCGTTGTTTTTCCTGCTCCAGAAGGACCCACAAGAAAAACAAACTCGTTGTCGTCAATAGTGAATGAAACCTTTTCAACCGCAGTATTTCCTAAGGCGAACCGTTTAGTGACTTCATCAAATTTAATCATAAGACCTCGACCAATCCAACATCCATTAGCCAACCTGCTTTTTCCGCTTGAAACGTCTGTCCCCAAACGCGTACTTTTTTCCCAATATATTTGGATAAATCAACCGTAGTAGAAGTCAAATACACATTTTGAGATTCGCCACCCGTTCTTTCAAGGTGAAAATTTCCTTCACCGTCGACTCCTCCTTCTTTAAGAACTCCTTCGGCATTATCTTTAAATGTTTTTTTATCGCTAATACCAATAGATTTTTCTGCTTTTGCGTTTTGAGTAGAAGAGCTCTTTGTTTTCTTTAATTTTGTAGCGCCTAAACCGGCAGCAATTCCGAGACCAACGACAATAATAAGAATAAGGGCAAATTGCAGATATGAAAACCCTTCGCCGTTATTTGGGTTTGATTGGGCTGATTTAGTGTCCAGATTGTGAATAAGCGTATCATCTGATGTAATCATATGAAATTAGAATAGCAACTTTTAATAAAAAAAACAACCTAAAATTTCTAATTTCTAATTAAACATTGAAAGATCCTTGTTCCGTAAGGGCGGGGGTGTATCAGGTTCCTAAGTATTCTTTTCCCGTAAGGTACAATAAGAGGAATGAAGACAA
>Ga0334722_10000267_pt1 | contig 79656 bp, 75 predicted proteins | sample C3_bottom_MG_FD_207210 | JGI IMG/M metagenome (GOLD analysis project Ga0334722, IMG submission 207210) | Sediment microbial communities from Yellowstone Lake, YNP, Wyoming, USA - C3_bottom | ecosystem: Environmental > Aquatic > Freshwater > Lake > Sediment | place: USA: Wyoming | collected...
TCCATCTTGATCGCGCTGAAATGCACGAACACGTCCGGACCGCCCTCCTGTGCGATGAACCCGTACCCCTTCGCGTCGTTGAACCACTTCACCGTTCCTTGTGCCACTTCTTTGTACCTCCTTACTGGATTACGCTGTCAAACCTGGACTTGCGACCGCCCAAAATTTGCAACATCTACAAAGTTATCAATCATTCCGCGCCTTTGTCAATACCTTATATTCCGGCTTTTCTATACCGGCGGGTTCTTTCCGATGGCATCAGCGCCTCTGGTCCTTTTCCCCGAGCGGTTTCCCGCACCACGGGCAGTAGAGCGCCTCGCGGTCGACCCAATGGAGACATTGGAGACACTGCTTCTCGGGAGGAGGAGCGCTCTTCTCCTCCTCTCCCTTTTCGTCCCACGCGTCCTCGTCGTATTTCCAGTCATCCTTGCCCATGGACTAGAACGATCCCTTTTCCTTTGTGTACGCGAGGCGCCCACCGGCGAGGATGATGTCGATCTGGCGCCCGGTGAGGGAGTGGGTGATCTCGAAGTCGAACCCCTTCGTGACGTTGCGCGCCTTGAGCTTGTTCCCTTTCCGAATCGCCTCCCGGACGTTCGGGATCTCGACCTGGTCGCCCTGGGCGATCTTGTCGTAGTCGCCCTCGTTGGCGAAGAGGAACGGCACGATCCCGAAGTTGATGAGGTTCGCGGAGTGGATCCGCTCGAACGCCTTGGTGATGACCGCACGGACCCCCAGATAGCTCGGGCAGATCGCGGCGTGTTCCCGTGAGGAGCCCTGCCCGTAGGAGAGGCCCCCGACGATCACGTTGTGGACCCCCTTCGCCTTGTTCTCCAGGGACCGCCTGCTGAACGTCGGGTCCACCCCCTCGAAGACGAACTCGGCGTACTTCGCGATGTTGGAGCGGTATTTCAGGCGCGCACCGGCGGGCATGATGTGGTCGGTGGTGATCTTGTCGCCGACTTTCAGCGTGACCGCGCCGCGAATCGCCTCCGGCAGGGGGGCGCTCTCCGGCGGCTTCCCGATGTTCGGCCCGCGCCGGACCTCGACCGCGACGCCTTCCGCCGCGGGGGCCAGGACCATCGAGTCGTCGATGTGGAACTTCTTCGGCGCCTTCACCTCGGGGTATGCGATCCCCAACTCCGCCGCAACGTCCCGCGGATCGGCCATCTCGCCCTTCAAGGCGCACGCCGCCGCCGTTTCCGGCGAAACGAGGAAGATCCCGGCGTCCTTCGTACCGGACCGGCCCTCGAAGTTCCGGTTGTTCGTGCGGACCGAGACCCCCCCCGACGGGGGCGCCTGCCCCGCGCCGATGCAGAAGCCGCAGGCGGACTCGAGGATCCGCGCCCCGGCGCCCACCAGCGTTGCGATGCTGCTCTCCTTCGCGGCCATCTGGAGAACCTGCCGGGAGCCCGCCGCCACGCCGAACGACACGTTGGGACTGATCGTCCGGCCGCCGAGGATCTTCGCAAGGGTGGTGACGTCCTTGTAGGAGGCGTTCGTGCAGGAGCCCACGAGCACCTGGTGGACCTTCTTTCCCGCGATCTCCTTCACCCGCTTCACGTTATCGGGGCTGTGCGGCATCGCCACCATCGGCTCGAGCGCGGACAGATCGATGTCGATCACCCGTTCGTATTTCGCCGACGGGTCGGCCTTGAGCTTCACCCACGCCTCCTCGCGGCCCTGGGCCTTGAGGAACGCCTTCGTCACCTTGTCGGAGGGGAAGATCGAGGTGGTCACGCCGAGCTCGGCGCCCATGTTCGTGATCGTGGCGCGCTCGGGGACCGACAGCGTCTCCACGCCGTCGCCGCCGTACTCCACGATCGAACCCACGTTCCCCTTCGTCGTCAGGATCTCCAACAGCTTGAGGATGACGTCCTTGGCCGCCACCCACGGCTGGAGTTTCCCCGTGAGGTTCACCTTCACAACTTTTGGATACGTCATGTAGAAGGGACCGCCCGCCATCGCCACGGCGACGTCCAGTCCGCCCGCGCCGATCGCCATCATGCCGATGCCGCCGCCCGTCGGGGTGTGCGAATCGGAGCCCAGCATCGTCTTGCCGGGGGCGCCGAACCGCTCGACGTGGACCTGGTGGCAGATGCCGTTCCCTGCGCGGGAGTAGAAGATCCCGTGCTTCGCGGCGACCGTCTGCAGGTACAGGTGGTCGTCGGCGTTCTCGAACCCTTCCTGCAGCGTGTTGTGATCGACGTAGGAAACGGACTTCTCGGTCTTCACCCGGGGAACGCCCATCGCCTCGAACTGCAGGTACGCCATCGTCCCGGTGGCGTCCTGGGTGAGGGTCTGGTCGATCCGGACGGCGACCTCCTTGCCCGGCTTCTTGTCTCCCGATACGTAATGCGCGTCGATGATCTTCTGGACGATGTTCTTTCCCACGCGGCCTTCCCTCCCCTTCATGTGATGGATTGGTTCTCCCGGCGTCGCGTTGCAGGCGATGTCGACAGTATTCCAGCGGAAAGCGGGATCATGATACGAAATGAGACCGGTAAAATCAACCATCTGCAGCGAGGGGTTCCGGGGCGGGAACCTACGTAAGGACCGCCTTGGGAACGCCGCAGGAGGAAAGGGAAAGGCCCCGGGGAAACCGGGGCCTTTCCCAAGCGGCGGTGCGGAGGGGGCCTGGGAGAGCGCCCCCCCCGTTCGGGAATTTACTGACGCGGGCTGTAGGTCGCCGAGCCCGGGCTGTTGTAGTTCGTCGCCGCGCGCGTCCCCACGGGACGGAACAGCGCGGTCGGCAGAGGCAGCGCCGGGTTCGGGTTGACGGTATTGTTGTACAAGTCGGTGTAGGAATCCACCAGCAGTTGGATGTTGTACTTGTGGTTGTGCGTTGCCGCCGACGGGTTGGGCTGCCCGATCTGGGACGAACCGGACGGGAGCCCCTTGATGACGTACTGCAGGTTGAACGCCGCCTTGAGGGTCGGCAGGGTCCAGGCGGAGAAAGTGCCCGTCGCCGGGGCCTTCTTCAGGAAGTACGGGTACGTGGTGTCGCTGTACGTGATCCCGTTGTTGTCCAGGAGGGAGATCAGCAACGTCTCGATCCCCTGGATTTCCTGCGGGATCCCCTCGACGACGCCGTCGCCGTCGTAGTCGTTGGTCGGGTCGAACACCGAGTCGCGGAAGGAGAACAGGCCGGCACGGGTACCCGGCACCCGTCCGTTGTGGCACGCCGCCACGTTGCAGCTCGTGTTGTTCACCACGTTGTCGGCCTCGGAGAAGATCCGCCAGGAGTGGCCCCCGATGTCCTCCCGCCCGCTCGGGTTCTCCGGCATGTGGCACCCGTTGCAGTTGGTCGCCTGGTGCGCCGTATTCTGACCGTAGAGCTTGCCGCCGTACTCGTAGGCGTTGCGTGCCCACAGCATGGCGCCCGTCCCAAGGTAGTGCTCGTTCAGGAAGCTCCCCGCCAGCGTGTTGTCGGCCGCGAGCCGGATCTTGAAGAGGGTGAGACCTGATTCGCGTCCCTGGTGGCAGAAGACGCAGATCGTGGAGTTTCCCGTGGCGCTCGGTACGAGGGTGTTGTCCACGAAGACGTTCCCCGAGAAGGTTACTTTGGCCACGGAAGAGGCACCGTAGCCGCCCCTGACGGAGTATTCGGTCATGATGAGGGGCATGCGGGTGTTCTTCGTCTGACCCGTCACGTCGGTGTGCGGATTGTGGCAGGTGAGGCAGGTGACCGTCACGTCCCCGAAGACGACCGGCGCGGAGGAGGTCCCCTCCACGTTGTCCTGGTACGCCAGGGAGGTCAGCCCGTTGTGGCACTTGAAGCATGCGTAGTTGTTGTTCCCCGCGTTTCGGGTCGTGTTCGCCGGCCCCGCCGTGGAGAAGGTGGACAGCGCCATGTCGATGGGATAACTGGTCTGGTGGCTGCCAAGGGGGAACGGAAGTCCGTCGTTCGGGTTAGTGTAGGCCGGCGGGTCCGCGGAGAATTCGGCAAAAGCCGGGGCGTTCCGGTCCCCGTGTCCGGATTCACGGTACTGGCTGAAGACATTGGTCTGGTGCGTGTCGGACACGTCCGTGCCGTTCGTGTTGAACTTGGTGAATTTGTACTTCCCCTTGGTGTGGCACGAGGCGCAGAGGCGCTCGGGGTTGAGCTCGTTGTTTGTTCCGACCACAGAGGAGTTGTCGAGAGTGCCGTTCGCCTTCACCGCGCCGTTGGGCTGGTAGATCGAAGCCGTCACGGTCGCGCCGTTGTTGTCGCCGCTGTTGACCTGCGTCCCGAAGGTAGACGACGCCAGGTTGTTGTCCACGAAATAGGGACGGAAGTTCGGGTATTTCATTGGAGTCGTCCGCTGCACGATGGTCACCTCTTTGTACGTGTCGTGACCGTTGTGGCACGATCCGCAGGTGACCGACGGTACGGGCAGGGCGTCCGGGTTGGGTTTGACGAGTATGTTTCCGGGCCCGTACTCGAACCTCTGGTTCGGGTTGTGGCACCGCGAGCACTCTTCGATGTGCTCTCCGATCGTCACCGGCGTCGTGTTGTCCGTCTTCACCACGGGGATCCCGTTGTCCTTCGCCTGCCCGGACCCGTCGCCTACCACCACCTGGAAGAATTCCGCTGCGGGAAGACTGTTGGGGTTTCCGTGCGCCGTGGCGGCGAAACCGGTGAAGCCGTGACAGACGTTGCACGAGGGGCCCGAGGGGTTCGGGTACGGTATCGGGCCCACACCCCAGTGGTTCCCGCCGCCTCCATGGCAATCCTCGCACTGCACGTTGCTGCCCGTCGTGTGAAGTGCGGCGTTCCACGTGGCGGCGATCGGCTGCCCAAGGATGTCCAGCGTGGCCGCATGGCAGGTGTTGGTGCACTGCGAAGAGCCTACCCGCGCGGGCTGGGTCGCCACCGCGACCTCCAGCGACGTACTCTTGTCGGACCCCCAGCAACCGGCGAGAAGTGCGGCCAGCGCGAGGACCGGGAGGACGAACAGAACGTGATGCCTCTTCATATCGCGATGCCTCCTTTCCTTAATGGCATTTCACGCAGGTTCTTTGGCCTGCGGCCTTGTTGAGTTTCCCCTTGATCGACCCCCAGTTGTCCGGGTGGGGGTTGACCCGCAGACCAGATCTCGCGCTGTGGCACTTGAGGCACGTCTCTCCGTCGGAATGACACGCCTGGCAGGTGGCAAGGTTCCGCCGAGCCTCCCGGGCGTGGGATCCCGCCCACTTGTTCGTGGGGAGAACCGAACTCGGGTGGCAGGTGAGGCAGGAGTCGGCCGGGAACGTCGAGTGCACCGGTCCCCCGGTCACCGCGGGCCGGTCCGACCACCCCTTGCGGTGGGACTGGAACATCAGGTCTTGCGGCTGGAAGCGGGCGTGGCACTCCGAGCAGAAGGAGGCCGGGTGGCATCGCTGGCAGGAGTTCGGGTTGTCGAACGCCGCGATCGGGTGCGTCTCCTTGAAGGCGGTCCGGTGCGTCCGGGGCTTGTAGTTCGGTCCCCGGTCGTTGGCGACATGCAGCCCCGCGTCGATCCCGCCGCCGAAGTGGCAATCGGTGCAGTACGACTGGTCATGGCAGTCGGCGCACGGGGCGTCGGCTTTCACGGCGGCCAGACGGTGCTGCTCGTTCCATGCCGCCTGATGGTTGGGAGTCACGTCGGCGCCGCGGTGGCACTCCGTGCATTCGGCGATCTTCAGATCCTTGTACGCCTTGTGGTCCTCCTTGGCGTACAGGAACGGGACCCCGCAGGCCAGGGAAACGACGAGGAAGAGGAAGAGGATTTTTTTCACGTCGTTTCCTCCTTAAAAGGCGACGTTCAGGGCCAATCTCGCCCTGACGTCCTTGCTGACCTGGTCGCTGACGGTGTCCTCGATCCGCGCGGAGGCCGTCACGTTCTTCCGCAGCCTCGCCTCACATCCGCCCCAGAACCGGGTGGCCGCGTCGTAGCCGGTCATGAGCTCCCTCCTGAAGCTGTCCCGCTGGATCCCGGCGGACAGGAGATAATCCTTTTTCACCACCATGTCGCCGGAGATCTCGAACCCGGCGAGGTTCCCGCCGGTTCCGACCCGCCAGATCCCGGCGCCGTACACCGAGATGCCGTTCCCCATGCGGTACCGGAGACCCGCCTCGCCCGCGTTGGCGGAGTCGCCCCCGCCGTAGTTCTCGTTCCGGTATTCGCCGTTCAGGGTGATCTTCGGCGTCAGGTCGTAGTCGGCGCGGAGAAGAATTTCCTGGAACCGGTCGACCGCGAAGACGGAGAAGATCGAGGTGGCCTCGAACACGGGGATCGTCCGGAAATATTCGGCGTTCAGGGTCAGCTTCGGAAAATACGCGGTGCGGGCGCCGAACTGCAGCTCGCTGAAGACCTCGGAGAGGACATCGTACCGGACCTGGGTGTAGAGCTCGCCGGCCTTTCCGAACCGCTTGTTTCCCGACAGCCCGACGATTTGCTTCGCGAGGTCGTTCTCGTCGTACGTGACATAGTAGGAAAGGTCGAGAGCGCCGTCCGGGATGTTCGTCAGGCTCGCCTGGGCGGCAACGGCGATATCGCCCCGGCGGGTCGTCTCTCCCGTCGTGTCGAACAGCACGTTGCGTCCCCCGACCAGGGTGAACGCCACGGGCCCCGCGATCCGGGTGTCGAGCCGCGCGCCGTCGACGATTCCCGATCCGGCGCTCACGAAGAAGAACTGGCGGCCCACACGGACGTCGGTCTTTTTCACCGCCTCCCGCTTGTCGAGGTACAGGTAGTACAGCCGGCCCTCGATCCCGTCATCCCCCTGCACGTCGGCCCAGGCCCGGCCGTACCCGGTCACCTGGACGGTGTCGCCCTTGTCGAACTGCCGGGCGTTGAACCGCAGGGACTGGGAGAGGTCGGTGTGGTCCTTGCCGAACTCATCCGAAAACCAGAGTGCCTGGGTGGACGATCGGCCGCCGAGCGTGACCGCCCGGGCAGGGGGGACAACGGTCCCGAGGATGAGCAGTGCGGCGAACAGCACGCTGATGCGCCTTTTCATTGCTCGAACCCCCTTGTGTTGATGCGATTCGAAATCCCGCGGACACCTCACGGCCGGTAATAAACCGAAAAGAAAGCGATAAAGGTTATCGAATTGCATACTGTCGACAACATGTGGTCATACTATATTCTCCCGAAAGACCAACGACAAGGGGAATAACGCGGGAATCCCGGGGGAAACAGCATCGGAGGGACTATCGCACCAGCAACAGGATCGGTGCATTCTTCCATATTAATCCTTACAAGGGCTTGCCGGCAATTGTTACAGTCGTGCGGAGATGTCATGTTTTTCTTATCGGTGGGAAATGCAGAAACTTCAGAAAACAATATATAAATAGAACCAATACCTTATTGCTTTTGTTTGGCATGCAGTCGACAACAGGCCTATTCTTTACCTCCCCTCGAACCGCGGTTTCCGCTTCTCGAGGAACGCCCGCTTCCCCTCGAGGAGGTCTTGGCTGTCCATGCAGGCGCGGATCAGGTCCTCCGCCACCTTCGCCTCGCCGGGGGGGAGGTCGCGGAACTCCATGCACAGTGCCAGGATCCGCTTCGTCCCGCGGATCGAGAGTGGGGCGTTCCCGGCGATCTCCCGGGCCATCTCGAGGACGACCTGGGGGAGTTCCTCCGGGGGGCAGACGCGGCCGACCAGTTTCAGGTCCAGCGCCCGGCGGGCGCTCACCTTGCGCGCCGTGTAGAAGAGCTCCTTCGTGGCGGGGAGCCCGATCGTGTTCACGAACCGCATGAGGCCCGCGGGACGATAGATGATCCCGAGGCGCGCCGGCGTCATCCCGAAGACCGCCTGGTCGGAGGCGATCCGGATGTCGCACGCCACCGCCATCTCGAGCCCCCCGCCGAAGGCGAAGCCGTTCAGCATCGCGATCACCGGCGAGGGGAACGCCTCGATCGCCCGGATCATGTCGTCGAACGGGTTGCTGGAGAGGAGGACCTGGGCCTCGCCGCTCCCCCCCGCGGGGATCTGGGTGATGTCGTACCCCGCGCAGAACGCCTCGCTCCCCTCCCCCCGCAGGATGAGGCAGCGCGTGCCCTCTTCGGAGAGCCGGACCAGCGCCGCCTTCAACTCGTTCAGGATCTTCAGGTTCAGCGCGTTCTTCTTCGCCGGGTTGGAGAGGGTGACGGTCGCCACCCCCCCGTCGCGCTCCACGATCACCTTGCCGCCCATTTCCCCCCCCCCCTTTCCCGGTTGTGCCGGGTCCCGCGCCCATTATAATGAAAACAGGACTTTGGTCACCGTGTTCCAATAGGGTTCCACACACCGACGGAAAAGGAGGACGCGCAATGACCCGGGAATATCCGAAGGACGTGAAGCTCAAGGACGGTTCGACGGTGACGCTCAAGCCGTTCGAGCGGAAGGACAAGGATGCGCTGTTCACCTTCTTCCAGCGGCTGCCGGAGGGGGACAGGCTCTTCCTCAAGGACGACGTGGCGGACCCCTCGGTGGTGGAGCGGTGGGCGACCGAGTTGAACTACGACCGGATCTACCCGCTTCTCGCCTGGAAGGGGAACGACATCGTGGCGGACGCCACGCTGCACAAGAACCTCGGCGGGTGGATGAAGCATGTCGGGACGATCCGGATCGTCGTGGCGAAGGACTTCCACCGGATGGGGATGGGGAGCCTCCTCGCCAACGAGCTGTTCCTCCACGCGCTGAAGTCGGGCCTCGAGAAGGTGGTGGCCGAGGTGATGGACGCGCAGCCCGGCGCGAAGCGGGTCTTCGAGAAGCTCGGCTTCAAGCTGGAGGCCACGTTCCGCGGGCACGTTCGGGACCAGATCGGCGTGCGGCACGACCTGCTCATCCTGACGAAGGATCTCGAGGAGTTCTGGGCGAACATCCAGACCCACGAGTACTTCTCCTACCCCACCCGCGAGATGGAGGGTTAACCGCAAAACAGGGACGTTCCTGAGAACTACCGTTGAACAGGGACGTTCCTAAGAACTACCGCAGAACGGGGACACTCCTGCCGTTTACGGTGTTCCGTTCTGCGCCGATCATGTAAGGTCTGTCCCTGTTCTTATGGAGTTCTCAGGAACGTCCCTGTTCTGCGGATGGGGAGTCAACCGTGGGTGAGGGAGTTGAGGACGGCGAGGGCGGCGGCGGAATCCGCCGCCGCCCTCGCGATCGCCTGCGCCGCAGGCGCGTCGGGGGCGGTCGCCACCAGCAGCTCCCCCGCGTCCGACGCTTCCCGCAGGGCCATCTGGAGCGGGACCTCGCCGAGGAACCGCAGCCCCATCTCGTCGCACGCCTTCCGCGCCCCGCCGTGCCCGAAGATCTCGCTGCGTCCCGCGCAGTGCGGGCACAGGAAGTAGCTCATGTTTTCGACCACGCCGAGGATGGGGACGCCGACCTTCTCGAACATCCTCACCGCCTTCTTCACGTCGATCAGCGCGAGATCCTGCGGCGTCGTGACCACTACCGCACCGGCCACCGGCGTCATCTGGACCAGGGAGATCTGGACATCCCCCGTCCCCGGCGGCAGGTCGATGATAAGGTAGTCGAGCTCCCCCCACTTCGTACCGTGGAGAAACTGCTCCAGCGCCTTCATCAGCATCGGGCCGCGCCAGATGACCGGGCTGTCGTCCTCGAGGAGGAACCCGATCGAGACGATCTTCAACCCGTGCGTCTCCGCGGGGAGGATCATCTCGTCCTCCCCCACGAGCCGGTGCCCCTTGAGGTGGAACAGGGTCGGGACCGAGGGACCGTAGATGTCCGCGTCGAGCAGCCCGACGCGGGCCCCGGTCCGCGCCAGCGCCACCGCCAGATTGGCGCTGATCGTCGACTTCCCCACTCCCCCCTTCCCGGACGCGACGGCGACGACGTTGCGGACGCCCGGGATCGGCCGCTTCCCCTCCGCCGGATCCTTCGCCGCCCGGACGTCGGCGGAGACGCGTACCTCGACGGAGGAAACCCCGGGGATCGCCCGCACCGCCTCCTCGACCGCCGCTTTCATCTGGTTTTTCATCGGGCACGCCGGCGTCGTGAGGACGAGGTCGAGCCCGACGGCGCCCTCGGACACGGACACGTTGCGGATCATGTTCAGCGTCACCAGGTCCTTCCCGAGGTCCGGATCCATCACCTTCGAGAGCGCGGAGAGGACGTCCGCGGGGGACGCCCCGGGCACCGTTTTCTTCTTTGTGAAAAACGCCATGTCGTTCACCTCCTCCTTCGATTATAGTCTCAAGGATGACCGACCGCCCGGGCCGACAGATGGGGCGCGCCGCGGCGCTGATGATGGGGTCGGTGCTCCTCTCCCGGATCCTCGGGTACGCACGCGACGCCGTGATCGCCTGGCAGCACGGCGCCACCCCCGACACGGACGCCTACTTCGTCGCGTTCACGATCCCCGACTTCCTCAACTACTTGCTGGCTGGCGGCTCGCTCTCCATCACCTTCATCCCGATCTTCGCGCGGTACCTGTCGGAGGGGAAGGAGGAAGACGGGTTCCGCTCCTTCTCGACAATCGCCACGGTGATGGGGATCGGCATGCTCTTCTTCATCGTGCTGGGCGAGTTCCTCGCGGGCCGGGTCATCCCCCTCCTCGCCCCCGGCTTTCCGCCCGCCCAGGCGGCGCTCGCCGCGCGCCTGACGCGCATCGTGCTCCCCGCGCAGATCTTCTTCTACATCGGGGGTCTCCTGATGGCGGTACAGTACGCCCGGAAGCAGTTCTTTCTCCCCGCGCTGGCCCCCCTGATCTACAACGCCGGGATCATCGCGGGAGGGCTGCTCCTTGGGCGCGACCGCGGGATGGAAGGGTTCGCCTGGGGAGTTCTCGCCGGGGCGTTCCTCGGGAACTTCGCCCTCCAGATCCACGGCGCGCGGCGCGGCGGCCTCTCCTTTTCCCCCAGGCTCGACTTCTCCGATCCGGGCCTGAAGGAGTTCATCCGGCTCTCCATCCCGATCATGCTCGGCTTCTCCCTCGTCGTGGTCGACGAGTGGACCACGCGCGTTTTCGGCTCCTTCCTCCTCGCGGGCGCGATCACCTGGCTGAACAACGCGCGCCGCCTGATGCTGGTGCCCGTGGGCATCTTCGGCCAGGCGTCGGGGGTGGCGTCGTACCCGTTTCTCTCCTCGCTGGCGGCGGAGGGGAAGAAGGAGGAGATGTGGAACACGCTGTCCCTCACCCTGCGGTGGGTCTTCCTCATCTCCGCCGGGGTGGCGGCCATCGCCGTCGTCCTGTCGCGGGAGGCGGTCCTCCTCGTCTACCAGCGCGGGGCGTTCACGATCGACGACACGATGCGAACCGCCTCCGCCCTGTCCGCCTTTTGCATCGGGATCCCCTTCTGGTGCGCACAGGCGATCGTCTCCCGCGGATTCTTCGCGATGCGGGACACCTGGACCCCGACGCTCGTGGGGACCGGTGCGTGGATCGTCGCCCTCCCCGTGTACTACCTCCTTCAGCAATCGTACGGCGTCTTCGGCCTCGCGCTGGCCAGCACGGCGGGGATCCTCCTCTACGCGGGAGCGCTCTACGGGATCCTGATGCGGCGGACGGTGGGGAGGCGGGGAGTGCCAGAGCTGATCGAGTATGGGAAGATGGCGCTGGCCGCGTCGCTCGCCGGAGGGACCGGATACCTCTTGCTGGGCGCGTCTTCGCGGTTCCTCGCTTGGGAAACCGTGTTCGGGTCGATGATCCGTCTGGCCGGCGGAGCATCGGCGGTCGGCGGAACCTACTTCCTCCTCGCCTTCCTGTTCCACAGCGGAACGGCCCGGACCATCCATCGGCGCGAGGACCTGCTCCATCCTCCGGGGTCGATTCCCGGCGGGGGGAGCGACGGAAACGGGGTCACACCGTCATGAACGTGTCGTCGCCCCGCAGCGCCCGCCGGAGCCCTTCGAAATCGGGCTCGTTCCGGCCCACATGGCAGTGGCGCCGTCCGAACAGGGACTTCGTGCCGCCCGTGATCGCCACCCGGGCCAGTTCGATCCGGCGGATGCGCCGCCGCAGGAGCCGTTTCCCCCATTGCCGCGCTTTCAGCAGCACGAGTCCCGCCCACACCTTCTTCGCCCGCCCGTCGCATACGACGCCGACGATCCGCACGGGGGAGCCGCTCCCGGGAGGCCCGGCGTGCCTGCGCACCTCCGCCAGCGCCCGGGTGGTCGAGCGGGCCACCACCACGGCGTACCCTTCCTCCGCGGCAAGGGATTCCGCCGTTTCCATCGCCTCGCGGGAAAGGCAGAACGGGAGCAACAGGATCTTCTTCACGGGGACATCATATCGCGGATGCGAGGAGGTATGATCTCGCGGCTGACGGACAGGATATGGGTCGTCGAGGGCGGGAAGAACGGGCGGTACCCGTACGCGCACTCGCTGTACATCGCGGACGGCGGCGGCATCCTCGTGGACGCCGGCTCCGATCCGGCGGAGATCGAACGGCTGCGAACGGAGTACGGAATCGCGGCGGTCGTGATGACCCACTACCATGAGGACCACTTCACGTACCTGTCCCGCCTGCCGTCCACGCCGGTATGGTCCTCGGCCGCGGACGCCCCGGCCCTCGAGTCGATCGAGACGCTCCTCGCCTGGTACGGCATGGTCGGGACCGAATGGGGCGCCTTCTTCCGGAAGCTGCTCACGGAGAAGTTCCATTTCATGCCGAGGACGGTCGGGCGAACGATCGCCGACGGCGAGGAGCTGCGCTTCGGCGATACGCGCGCGGTCGCCGTCGTCGCCCCCGGCCACACCCCGGGACACCTGTGCCTTCACTTTCCCGACGACGGGATCCTGTTCCTTGGGGATTACGACCTGACGGAGTTCGGTCCCTGGTACGGCGACCTGACGGGAGACATGGAGGCGTTCCGTCGATCCGCCCTGCGCCTTGCGGGGATCGCCGCAGACCGATACGTGGTCTCCCACGAGGGGCCGGTCCACCGCGGTCCGATCGCGGAGACGATGAGCGCGTACCTCGCCGTGATCGGCCGGCGGGAGGAGACGCTGCGGGAATATGTCCGGGAGCCGCGCACCCGCGCGGAGATCATCGCCCGCCGCCTGATCTACGGGCCGGAGCATGACGGCCCCTGGTTCGACTACGGCGAGTGGGCGCTCCTCTCCAAGCACCTCGACGGGATGCTCGCCCGCGGAGAGGCCGCTCTCCGCGACGGCGCCTACGTCCTGGCGTAGACCCCCGGAACCGCAGAACCGGGACGTTCCTGAGAACTCCACGTCTGTCCCACTTCAACGGTAGTTCTCAGGAACGTCCCTGTTCTGCGATCTGTCCCTGTTGTGCGGTAGTTCTCAGGAACGTCCCGGTTCTGCGGTACGCCTGCTCACGACACCGCGTCGATGCCGGTCACGTCCTTCCCCAGCACGAGGGTGTGGATCTCGTACGTCCCCTCGTAGGTGTCGACCGACTCGAGATTGCACATGTGGCGCATCGTCTGGTACTCGTCGCTGATCCCGTTGGCCCCGAGCATCCCGCGCGCGGTCCGGGCGACGGTGAGCGCCATCCGGACGTTGTTCCGCTTGGCCAGGCTCACCTGCTGCGGACGCATCTTCCCGGCCTCCTTCAGGTGGCCCAGCCGCAGGGCGATGAGCTGCGCCGACGTGATCCCCGTCAGCATGTCCGCGAGCTTCGCCTGCGTAAGCTGGAAGGATGCGACCGGCCGGCCGAACATCTTCCGCTCCTTCGTGTAGGAAAGCGCTTCGTCGAAGCACGCCATCGCGGCCCCGATCACGCCCCACGAGATCCCGTACCGCGCCTGGGTCAGGCACATGAGCGGGCCCTTCAGCCCCTGCACGCCGGGGAGGATGTTTTCCGCCGGCACCCGGACGTCGTCGAAGATCAGCTCCGCCGTGACGGAAGCCCGCAGGGAGAGCTTCGAGTGGATCTCGGGCGCCGAGAAGCCCTTCATCCCCTTCTCGACCAGGAACCCGCGAACCACGCCGTCGAGCTTGGCCCACACCACCGCCACGTCGGCGACGGAGCCGTTCGTGATCCACATCTTCGCGCCGGAAAGGACGAAGTGATCCCCGTCCTTCACCGCCTTCGTCTTCATCCCGGCCGGGTCCGAACCGTGGTCGGGCTCCGTCAGGCCGAAGCAGCCGACCGCCTTCCCCGCCCCCAGCGGCGGGAGCCACCGCTCCTTCTGCGCCTCGCTCCCGAACGTGTGGATCGGGTACATCACCAGGGCCCCCTGCACGGAGGCGAAGCTGCGCAGCCCCGAGTCGCCCCGCTCCAGCTCCTGCATCACGAGGCCGTACGATATCGCGTCGATGCCGGGCAGCCCATATCCCTTCAGGTTGGAGCCGAGGAGCCCCATCTCCCCCAGCATCGGGATGATATGTTTCGGAAACCCTCCCGCACGGTAATGATCCCGCACGATCGGGAGGAACTCCCGGTCCACGAAATCGCGGACCGAATCCCGGATCATGCGCGCCTCGGACGAAAGCCCGCTTTCCAGATCGAAATAATCGACTCCCTTGAACATCGTCCCCTCCTTGCGTCGATTTCCCCCGGCCGAAGCCGGGGGGCGTTATCCCATCCCCCGGGTGATGCCGGCCGAGGCGGCCGAGAGCTCCCGAAGGATCTTTTCCCTTAAAGGTTCCGTGTACCGCGCCGTCGGAACGGACACTGTGAGGCTGGCCGCGAGATTCCCGCCGGGATGGAACACCGGCACGCTGATCGAGGTGATCCCCTCGACCCGCTCCCCGTGGCTGACGGCGTACCCGCGCTCCCGGATTCGACGGATCTCTTCACGCATCGCCGTTTTCCCGGCGATCGTGTTCGCGGTGAACTTCCGGAAGGGGCGCGCGAAGACCCGCTCCGCCGTCTCTTCGTCGGAAAACGCGAGGATTGCCTTGGACGATCCCCCGCAATACAGGGGGGAACGCTGCCCGACGGGCATCACGGCTTTCAGCTGCTGCGGCGATTCGAGGACGTGGACGCAGACCCGCTCGAGACCGTCCACGACGTTCAGGTGGACCGTTTCCCGAAGGGCGCGGAAGATCTTTTCCATCACGGGTACCGCGCGGGGGATCAGGAGATTGCGCTCCGAAAGGGCGGAGGTGAACGAGTAGAAGACGTTGGAGAGGGTGTACTTCCCCGACGGCTCCTCCTGCCGCAGGAACCCCCGCCGGACGAGGGCTCCGACGATCCGGGCGGCGCTGGACTTCGGCATGCCGAGGCGGCGGGCGGCTTCCGTGACGCCGACGGGGCCCCCGGCGTCCCGGCACAGGATCAGGACGTCGACGGCCTTGTCGATCAGCTTCGCGCCGGGAGTGTGTTCCACTATGTGGCACCATGTTCCATAATCATTCCGATTTTATACACTCCGGGGAACTCCCGTCAAGGCAATTCGGTAATGTTCCCGGGGAGGATCGCCAAGTGTTTCAATTCATAAATACGGTAACGCAGACGTAGGGCGCCCCAGTACGAGCTCCGCGCCGCTGGGGTACCCCCGCAGTAGGAATAACGGGGGGCACGAGCCCGAAGTCTTAGTATCTAACGGCTAAATCTTTCCGTATTGTATTTATGAAGCGCAGCAGTAACGAGGTTTTGCGCTTACTTCCCCTTCAGCGCGTCGTTCAGCGTCCGGACCACCGCCTCCGGGTCGAGCCCCTTGTGCCAGGCGGTGTAGGTGACCGTCTCGTGGCGGTTCGACCGGCACGAGACGCAATCCGGGCCGAAGAGTTCGACGACCTTGTCCCGAAGCGCGGGATAGTGGCGCAGGATGTCGCCCACCATCGTGTCGGTCCCGATCGGTCGCGGCTTGTTCATCTTAGTGGTCCCTTTCATAAATACGGCGTTGCACCGAGAGCGTCGATGCGCCGCGCCGGCAAGGCGCGCGACTGAGGCGTACTGTGAAGTACGGCGCAAGGAGCACAACGCAGCAGGAGCGGATGCAGCGGCGCTCGAATGCAGCCGTATTTGTGAAAGGGGCCACTTAACTTTCCCCTTTGAGAACCGGCTTCGTCCTCGGTTTCGACCGGCCCGTCGTAGCTACCATTATACCCGGAGAATCCCCCGGAGACCGGACGTTCAGGATGTAGAAGGTGGCGGAGCCGAAAGCGACCGGGTCCCCCGCGGCGTTCCGGATCTCCGTGGTCCCCACGGCGATCGTCTTCCCCATCCGTATGATCGAGCCGCGCGCCGTGATCACGCCGCCGGTGACGGGCTTGAGCAGATTGACCTTGTACTCCACCGTCGTCATCCGGGAGGTCAGCGGCAGGACGGACCGCAGCGCCGAGGCCACGGACATGTCGACCAGCACTCCCATCACGCCGCCATGAAGCGTCCCGCCCGAGTTCTTCAGGGCCTGCCGCACGCGGCACCGCATCACGCTCGCGCCCCCGCTGCACGAGAGGAGCTTCATCCCCATCATCTTCACGAACGGGAACCGGTTCACCCGGTCCTTGACCAGCTCCTCATCGAACGTCTTCATCTTCCCTCCATCGCCCGGGCCGTGCCCCCCGTTTTTCCTATTGCGGGGGTACCCCAGCAGCGCAAAGCTCGTACTGGGGCCGGGTTCCTCATCCCTTGTCGTAATGCGAAAATTTCATCGTGTAGTTCCCCCGGCCCTGGGACAGCGAGCGCAGGGCGGTGACGTAGCCGAACATCTCCTTGAGCGGGATCGACGCCGACAGGAAGCTCCCTCCGGGGCGCCGATCGACCGAGGTGACCTTGCCGCGGCGGGCGTTGACATCGCCGATCACTCCGCCGAGGAACTCGTCGGGCACGACGATCTCCGCCGCCATCACCGGTTCGAGCAGATACGGCTTCCCCTTCTCGTACGCCTCGTGGAACCCCTTGGCGGCCGCAACCTTCGCCGCCATCGGCGAGGGGACGCCGGAGAGGAACTCGAGGCGGGAGAGCTCGATCGTGACATCGTCCACGGGATAGCCGAGGGCGCCGAAGAACGCCCCCTCCCGGAGCCCCATCTCCGCGCCGTCGGCGACGTCCGGCGGCAGGCCGAGCAGGCGGAACCCGTCGGAGATCCGCACGCCGGAGCCGCGCGGGGCGGGCGACACGCCCACTACGGTCACCACCTTCATCAGGCGCTCCGCGATCTCCCGCTCGAAGACGCTCTCCGCGCTCCCCGCCGACGCCACCGTCTCCCGGTAGACCACCTGCGGGTTCCCCTTGCGCACCTCCATGCCGTGCTCCCGCGCGAGGCGGTCGATCGCGATCTCCAGGTGGAGCTCCCCCATCCCGGAGAGGAGGATCTGTCCCGTGTCGGCGTCCTCACGGAACGACAGCGTCGGGTCCTCGTCGGCCATCGCGCAGAGGAGCTCCCGGAGACGGTCCATCTCCCGCACCGTCCTCGGCTCGACGACGACCGACACGACCGGCTTGCGGATCTCGATCGACTCGTACACGATCGGCGCCCCCGGGTCGCACAGCGTGTCCCCCGTGCGGGCAAACCGGATTCCTCTCGCCGCGACGATGTCCCCCGCCGCCGCGACGGCGATCCGCTCCTTCTTCCCCGCGTGCATCCGGAACAGGCGCGCCACCTTCTCATTCTGGCCGGTGGCGGCGTTCAGCAGCGCGTCCCCCTCCTCCGCCTTCCCCGAGTAGACGCGCAGGTAGACGGTGCGGCGGCCTTCTTCCTGGAGGACCTTGAACACGAGGGCCGAGAACGGCGCGGACGGGACCGGTTCGCGCGTCGCGGACACGCCGGTCCGGGGATCGTCGCCCCGGGCGGGCGGCGCTTCCTCCGGAGAGGGGAGGTACTGGACGATGCCGTCCATCGCCGGCTGCACCCCGCGGTTGCGAAGCGCGGAGCCCGCGAAGACGGGGAAGATCTTCCCGGCCAGCGTCCCCTTGCGCAGGGCGGCCCGAAGCAGCGGCGCCGGGACGTTCTCCCCCGCGAGGTACTTCTCCGCCGCCGCGTCGTCGACGTCGGCGGCCGCCTCGAGCAGCGCCTCGCGGTACCGCGCGCACGACGCGGCCTGCGCTTCGGAAAGGGGCGCCCGCGACACCCCCGCCCCCTGGTCTTCCGCGGAGAACGAAACTTTTTCCATCGTCACGAGGTCGGCCACCGCGGCGAACGTCCCGTCCTCGATGAGCGGAACCGTCAGCGGAACGCCGCGTGCGTCGAGCTTGCGCGCCATCTCGTCGACCACCCTGTCGAAGTCGGCCCCGGGCCGGTCGAGCTTGTTGACGAACGCGAGGCGCGGGATCCCGTGCCGGTCGGCCTGGCGCCAGACGACCTCCGATTGAGGCTCCACGCCCCCCACGCCGCAAAATATCGCCACCGCGCCGTCCAGCACGCGGAGCGACCGCTCCACCTCGATGGTGAAATCGACGTGCCCGGGGGTGTCGATCAGGTGGATCTCCGCCGCGAGCCAGGAGAAGTGCGTCGCCGCGGCGGTGATCGTGATCCCCCGCTCCCTCTCCTGCGGCAGGTAATCCATCTGCGCGTCGCCGTCGTGGACCTCCCCCATCCTGTGGGTGATCCCGGCGTAGTAGAGGAGCCGCTCGGTGAAGGTCGTCTTCCCAGCGTCGATGTGCGCGATGATCCCGATGTTGCGGAGATTCATGGCCGGCGTCCCGTCAGAAGTTCCGCCGCAGGAGGTTGAAGGTCGACGTCCCGGGGATCACGCGGTCGGCGGACAGCGCCGACAGCACTTCCGTGATCTCCGCCGGGCCGAGCCCCCGGAGGTCCGCGTAGAAATCCCGGATCCCCGCCTCTCTGAGCACGTGGAGCGACCCGGACGCGGAGAACGGCTCCGAGGGCAGGACGACCGAACCGTGCTCGTCCGCCGTCACGCGGAACCGCTCGGCGCGCGGGCTCTCGACCTCTCCTCCGCGCACCCCGCTCGCCGGGAGGAGACGGGAGGTCATGAGCGGGACGGGGCCGTACGCCACGGCGATCCCCAGCCCGTAGAGGAATTTTCCCACGTCCCGCAGCGCCGGGACGGTCGCCTCCACGGGAAGGATCATCCGCGTCGCCCCCATCCGCGAAAGGGCCGCGAGGGCGGCCATGTTGAAGGCGTAGAGGGAAGAATCGCTGATCAGCGTCACCTGGCGCCGCAGGGGAGCGGGCGCGAAGAGACGAAAGTGTCCGGCGTCGGACACGACCCATCGCGTGAACCCCTTGTGGATCGCGTCGGTCACGGTGCGGCGAAGGAACGCCGCGTCCGACTCCAACATCGGCGGGGAGAGACGCAGGAACCCGCCGGACCGGGCATGCCGCGCCGCCGGGGACGGATCGCGCGCGAGGGAGCGTGTGAACTCCACCACGGGGACGACTTCCGGCGTCTTCGGGAGATGCGGAAGCTGGTCCGGGCGGCACCCTGCGAAGATCACCGTGCCGGGCCCCTCCTCCGGCCGGCTCCCCGAAACCCGCAGCGTCGGCAGGAGCTCCACCCGCAGCCGTTTCCCGGCGAGGTAGAACTCCCGGTCGAACTGCCGGGCCGCCTGGAGGAAGAGGGTCCGCACATCCCCCCACACGCCCGGACCCCCGTGGATCTCGACCCGGACGCCCGCCAGGGGAAGGTCGCCCCGGTACGCCTCCGCAAGCTGCCGTTCCCCGTCGGGGGGGACCGTACCGGAAGGTCCGCCGGGCGGCCCCGAGATGCGATACACGAACGACTTCTCCTCGTTTCCGTACGACGCCTTGACCGTCACCGTCCCCGGAGAGACGGAAACAAGGAAGCGGGCGCCGTCCGGAGGCGTCGCCTCCATCTCCTTCCGGGCGCGCCGCGTGAACTCCGCGCGGTCCGCGCCCCCGACCCGGAAGAGCAGGTCGCCGGGCGAGACGGGAAACGGCACCTTGACCCGGATCCCGCCCTCCTCGCCCCGCAGGTCGATCGCGGAGAAGCCGCGCCCCGCCCCGTCCTCCCGGAACTGCGCGCGAAGCCGGTCCCCGGGAGAAAGCCCCGCGGCGCCCGGGACGAAGGCCCAGCCGTCATCGACGCGCGCTATCGTCCCGATCCGATCCCCGATGTTCCCCGATTCGCCTCCCGTCGCCACCTCGCCCGGACGCGCTCCCCCGGGCAGCCCGGGGGTCGTTTCCCGTCCGATGACTTGCGACAGGATCCGCGTCCCTTCGGCCACCCCCTCCGCCGGGTTCCCCGCCCGGATCCCGTCGAGGGCCGCGCGGTACGCGGACACGACGCCGGCCACGTACTCCGCCCCCCGCATCCGCCCCTCGATCTTCAGCGCGGCGATCCCAAGGGGGACGAGGTCCGGGAGGTGCGGAAGAAGGGACAGGTCGCGGGTGGAGAAGATCGCTTCGGGTTCCCCCCCGTGGCCGTACAGGCGCCGGCACGGCTGGACGCACAATCCGCGGTTGGCGCTCTTGCCGCCGAGGTACGAGGAGAAGAGGCATTTGCCGGAATAGGAGTAGCACATCGCACCGTGGACGAAGATCTCGACGCCCACCGGAGAGCGCGCGGCGATCCGGGCGATCTCTTCCTTGTGGAGGTGGCGTTCGAGGATGACCCGGGACGCCCCCATCCGGGCGAACTCCTCCGCCGCCTCCGCGGAGGCGCAGCCGGCCTGCGTGCTTATGTGCACGGGAATCCCCGGGAAGAATTCGTGGAGGATCCGCACCAGCCCGAGATCCGCCGCGATGATCGCGTCCGGCTGAAGCGGCGCCACCTGGTGGAGCAGGCCGATCGCTTCCGGGAGGTCCGCCTCGGTGAGGAGGGTGTTCATCGCGATGTACAGCCGGACGCCGCGGGCGCGGGCGTGGGGCCGGATGCGGCAAAGATCCGCGAGGTTGAAATTCTCCGCCCGCTCGCGCGCGTTGAACTTCCCGAGGCCCAGATAGACGGCGTCGGCCCCCGCGTCGACGGCGGCATAGTACGCCTCGGCGGACCCGGCGGGCGCAAGAAGCTCCGGAAACGCCGGACGCGGGGCGCGGGGGATCGGACCCGGCGGCCCGTCCGTCCGCCGGCGCGGCCCTTTCCCCGGCTCCGCGGAGGCGGGACGCTTCTTCCCCCCCTTGTCCGGCGGCGCGGAACGGGGACGAAGCCGCCCCGCGGCGGCCCCCCCTCGGGCATCCCCCGGCCGGGGCGGGAGCTTTACCTCCCCGGGCCCCCGCCGGACGACACGGGATTTCTCCTCCCGGCCGCCGGATGGGCGTTTCGGATGTTTCCCTCGCGGAGTGTCTATCGTCTATCTCCTTTCGAGCGGGACGGCCCACATTCCTTTTCGTTTGACAACCATCTTACATCGGATAGACTGGGCCGAAAATAGCGATTCGCAAGGTGAATCGCCCCATTTCCCCCGCCGGAGGGACGTCGATGGCGTACATTCCGCTGGTCCTGGTGGCAGTCGTCATCGCCTGGTTCGTGGCCGCCTACAACAAGCTCGTCCGCTTTCGCAACCAGATCAGGAACGCGTGGCACCAGATCGACGTGCAGCTGAAGCGCCGGTACGACCTCATCCCGAACCTGGTGGAGGTCGTGAAGGATTACATGGCGTACGAACAGGAGACGCTGACCAAGGTCATCGAGGCCCGCGGAGCGGCCCTGTCGGCGAAGGGGCCCGCCGCACAGGCGAAAGCGGAAGGGCTCCTGACCGAGACGTTGAAGAGTCTCTTCGCCGTCGTCGAGAAGTACCCGGAGCTCAAGGCGAACCGGAACGTCGCCTCCCTGCAGGAGGAGCTGACCGGGACGGAGAACAAGATCTCTTTCGCCCGACAGTTCTACAACGACTCGGTGATGACGTACAACAACGCGATCCAGTCGATCCCGACCAACTTCATCGCCAACTTCTTCAACTTCGCCCAGGAAGCGTACTTCGAAACGGAACCCGAAAGCCGGGCGGTGCCGAAGGCGAGCCTGCGGTAGGCACCGGAGCACGGCGTGATCGGCGGCATCGCCCCGGCGTGCCCGAAGTGCGGCGGGGTCAACCGTCCCGGGGCGGACATCTGCTACCTCTGCCGGGAGCCGTTAGGGGGCCATCCCGGCCCGGGCAACCGTCCCCCCGCGCCTCCACCCGGTGCAAACGCGTTCGTCGGCGGCTCCCCGCCCCCCGCGCCTCCACCCGGTGCAAACGCGTTCGTCGGCGGCTCCCCGCCCCCCGTGGAAGCCCGTCCCGCCTTGCGGCCGATCCCGATGCTGCTCTTCACCGAGGCAGCGCAGCACAATGTCCGGATGTCCGTCCTCCTCTTCGTTCTCCTCTTCGCCGTCTTCTTCCTCCTCGGAACCGCGATCGGGGGCGCCTACGGAGATCCGCGGACGGGGCTCGGGCTCTCCTTCGTGCTGTACGCCATCCTCGGCGCGACGGCATACTTCAGCGGCTCCTCGATCGTGCTGTCGATCCACGGGGCGCGGGAAGCGGGGGGGGAAGACCATCGGCAGCTGCGCAACGTCGTCGAGGAGATGGCGATCGCGGCCGGCGTCCCGCCCCCGAAGGTGTATGTGATCCCCGGCGAGGGGATGAACGCCTTCGCCGCCGGGCGGCGGCCGGAGGAGGCGTGCGTCGCCGTCACAACCGGGCTCCTCGACCGGTTGAACCGGGAGGAGCTCCAGGGGGTGATCGCGCACGAGCTCGCCCACGTCAAGAGCCGGGACACGCTGTACAACGTCTGCGCCGCGGTCCTCGTCGGGGCGGTCGCCCTCCTGTCCGACATGTTCCTCCGGGGGACTTTGTGGGGCCGCCGGGGGCGCTCTTCCGGGGAGGGCAGCGGCGGCCGGGGGAACGCCGCCTTCTTCGTCCTCGCGCTACTGCTGGCGGTCCTCGCCCCGCTGGCGGCAAAGATCCTGCAGATGAGCATCTCCCGCCAGCGGGAGTACCACGCCGACGCGGCGGCGGCCGGTTTCACCCGGAACCCGCTCGGCCTGGCCTCCGCCCTCGCGAAGATCACGGCCGGTGGGGCCCAGGTCCCCGGGGAGAACCGGGGGACCCAGCACCTGTTCATCGTCAACCCGCTACGGGTGTTCGACGCGGACTCCTCCGCGCTGATGTCGACGCATCCCCCCACCGGGGAGCGCATCCAACGATTGCGAGCCATGGGCGGCCTCGCCGCCGGTGCGTAGACGTAGGGCGCACGCAACGGGAGGATCCGGCGGAGTCGCCGCAGGAGGGCGGGCAAAGTGAGGCCGGTCTCCAGGGTTCCGTTCCCGCAGAGGCCGTGCACCGAGAGGGTCGATGCGCCGCCTCCGGCGAGGCGCCCGACCGAAGCGTACCGATGCGGTACGGTGAGGGAGGGGAACGATGCCGGGGCGGATGCAGCGGGCCTCGAATGCCGGGATCTGAGGGAATGGAGCCCTGGAGGCCGGTGCGCAGCCGTGCAGGTTCACCGCACGGCGAGCCACGAACGGAGTCCCCTCTCCGAGGCGACGCAGCCGAAGGGGGAACCCCGCATTCGAAGGAGGGAGAATATGCCGCGCGTCGTGACGATCTTCGGGAAGGACACCTGACCGTACACCACCAACGCTCGTAGGGACTACGAGAAGGCCGGCGCCACCGTGGAGTACCGGAACGTACTGAAGGATCCCCCCGCGTTGTCCGAGATGCTCCGGCTGTCGGGGGGCCGCCGGGACGTGCCGGTCGTGCTGGAGGGGGGGAAGGCGACCGTCGGCTACGGCGGAAGCTGAGGGGTCTGACGGATCGGCCGGTGGCCGATCGACGGAAAATCGTGGTAGAAGGTAACCATCCAACACCGGAGGACGTCATCCATGCAACTTTCCGAAGACGCGCTGAAGTACCTCAACCTGGGAATCGAGTCCGAGATCGCGGCGTACATCTTTTACAAACAGGCCGGGCGGATCGTGAAGGACACGGTGCTGCGGGATACGCTGCTGAAGCTCGCGGGCGACGAAAAGGGACACTTTTTATCGCTGGAAGACCTCTACGACCGGAACGTCCGGTCCGAGATGTGGGCGCCCTACAAGGACATCCTGGGCAAGGAGGGGCTTCCGGACATCGACGAACTCGTGCAGGAGACGCACAAGGAACTGCTCGCCCGGATCGGGGGGGTCGCGACGAAACGGGAGGTGCTGGAGACGGCGTTGATGCTGGAGAAGGAGGCGTTCACCCTCTTCAGCGAGGCATCGGCGAAGATGAAGAACCCGGAGATCAAGAAGGTGTTCGACTTCCTCTCGGGGTTCGAGCGGAACCACGTGCAGCTGATCGAAAAGGAACTCGCCGCGCTGTAGAACCCTGGCGGAGGACACTCCTTCCCGCAGTGGGAGGACACTCCTTCCCTTCGTCCCGGGTCAGGACCAGGAATGTCCCCCCTTGGCAGGAATGTCCCCATCTGCACGGGGGTGAAATGGGGAAGGGCCGATCCTTCGGCCCCTCCCCGCCGCGCGGCAATCGAGCTTAGAACTTGTACCCTACGTCCAGCCCCGCAAGCCATGCGTTGCTGCTCCAGGTGCCGTTGAACCCGGTACTCGCCGCGGTGACCTGGTTGTTGACCGTCCGGTCGAACTTCTGGATATACATGAAGGCGCCGTCGATCGTCCACGGCCCCACCTTGTACCCGGCCCCGGCCATGTAGTTCAGGCGGGTCGAGTCGGGAAGCTCGGGCCCCATCGTGGCCGCCGGGACCGGCGTCGGGTCGTAGACGAACCCCACGCGAAGCGCCAGCGGGTCGGTAACCCGGTACTCCGCACCGAACCGGAGAGCGACGACGTCCTTCCATGCCTTCGGGTTGTTGGTGCTGACCAGGACCGGCGACCTCAGGTCCTGGATGGTAATCGGTAGGCTACCGAAACTGTGCCAGAACGTCCAGTCGGCGTCCGCTTCCACCGTCAGCCTGTCCAACTTGTACGCGGCGCCAAGCGCGAAGGTCGCGGGCATCGAGATGGTGGCCGTCGCCTTCGTCGCAAACGTCGTGGCGCCGCCGAAAAATGCCTGGGACACGGACGCCCCCCCAAGCGCGGCAACCCCGGTGGTGTTGATCGCCGTGAGATTCACGTCCCCGTTCCTGATCTGAAGTGTGAACGGGCTGCGGTAGTTGGCGCCGATCCGTAGGTTCGGCGTGGGCGTAAGGAGCAATCCGAAGTTGTAGCCCCACGCATCGTCGTCCCCTTTGAGATCCAGATCGTAGAGGTTTCCGCCGAGGGCGGGGGACCATGGCGTCTTCGCCAGCTTGGCCTGTCCCCACATGTAGTCGATCCCGGCACCCACGGACAGGAACTCGTTGACCTTGAACGCGATCGTCGGGTTCACGACGACCGTCTTCAGGTCGATCTTCGTGATCTGGTTCCGGAAGATGCTGGTGTTCCTGTCGTTGTACTCCTGCCCCAGCCCGAACGGCGAGAAGATCCCCACCCCGTAGGCGACGTTGCCGGAGTTGGTCGTCCTCGTGTAGTACGCGTTCGGGATGTAGAAGTTCAGGCTCTTCTGGGTTTCGTTCTTGATCGCGGTGGTGTTGTCCACCGGCGTCGTCCCGGTGAACTCCGCGCCGTTCTCGCGGACGTACGTCACGCCGACCATCACGTTCTGCCCCTTGAGCTGTGTGAGCCCCGCGGGGTTGAAGTAGATCGCGGACGGATCGTCCGCCTGCGCCGTGAAGGCAAACCCCATTCCCATCGCCTTCGCCCCTGCCTCCGGAAGCCGGAACCCGGCAGCAAACGATGTCGACGCGGTGAACAGCAGGACCAGCAGTACCGGTAACGTCCTCCATCCCCTCATGCGCACCCTCCTTGCGGGTGTGACCCGCCCACAGTGAATTCGTGTGGTCCCAACATACCGTTTTATGAATCGTCAATCAACGGATTTGAACGACCAAATGATTGAATAACGTTCATATTTCCCGGGCTCAAGCCGGACGGGGAAGAGAATCCGCAGGCAGACCCCCTGGTGGATCTTCTCCGCCCCCGACTCGGAGAGGGATGCCGTTTCCACCGGCTCCCGCAGCACGACGCACTCCCGGTCGAGGGACGCCCCGGCGGCCACGTTTCGCCATCCGTCGACGAGGCGGAAACCGCGCACCCCCTTCGCGACCCCGGAAGAGGAAAGGTCGCGCGCTTCGCCCATCCCCTCGTAATACCGGTCCGGCCCGTTCCCCGACAGCAGGTTCAGGTTCCACTCCGAGCAAAGTCCCCCCGATGCCGTCTCCGCGCCCCGATTTTCGAGCCGGAAGCGCGCCTCGAACCGCTCCTCGCCCGCGCGCAGAACCAGTGTCTTCACCAGGTGGAGGTCGATCCCGTCCCCTGCCAGCGGGACCTTGAACCTGCCGATGAGGTTCAACCCCCGACGCAAGACCGTGACGGACGCCGCCTGGCCCGCCGTGACGCACCGGGGGGCGGCCTTCCCTTCGATGATCGCCTCGGGGAGATCCCCGTCGCGGTAATACGCCTCCCGGAAGGAGGCCCGCTGCCACGGATCGACCCCGAGGGCTTCGATGACCGAAGGGTCTTTCAACACCATGGCGTCGTGGATGCTCGTGGACCCGTCGAACGAACCGACCGCCCGGCGGAACTTCTCGTGGTACCCTTCCTCCCGCCGCGTCAGCACGTGGCCGAGCGCCACCGCGCGTCGGGGAAGGGAGATCTCCGTCACCGCCCCGCCGTCATGGGCGTGGGCGAGCAGGGTCAGCTCCGGCGTCTTCAGGAGCAGTTCCTCTCCGCCGTCCCGGTCGATGTCCCCGCGCACCGCCTCGGTCCACCGTTCCGTCTCCCCGTGCAGCACCGCGTCCGACGCCGCCTCGGCGCGGAGGAGGTTCGCGTACGCCGCCTCGCGCAGGTGGTTGAGGTAGAGACCTCCGAAGACGCCGTGCCAGTAGACGTCGTTGCTCTGCGCCCTGTAGAGGAAGTCGCACGCCGCGCGCCCGCGGACCGGCCGCTTCCGCTGCGCCGCCGCGACGCGTTCGCTCACCCACAGCATCCGCTTGTGGAGCTGGTTCGACTCTACGTACTTGCGCAGGAAATTCCGGAAATATCCCCCCTGGAGGAACGGTTTCATCTCGGTCATCTTCCCCGCGCGCAATTCATGGAGCAGGTCTCCGAACCGCGCGGCGGCGCCCGGCGGCAAGGCCCACTCGCCCATCTCGGTGTAGGAGCAGGTGGGCAAGTAGACTGTTCCCCGCGGGGGGGCGACGGAGACGTATTCCCCGAACGTCATCGTCGTGAACCGGTCGGCGCGCTCGGCGACCCCCCCGAAAAACCGGCGAAGCCATCCTTCCCCGTAGACGCTGCGGTGCGTCCCGGGCCAGACACCGAATTTTTCGCCGTCGTCGGCGAAGATCGCCGCGGGGTACGGCACGGCGCGGGAGGTCAGCCGCTCGATCTCCCGCAACGTTTCCTCCACATCCCCGAAGGGAATCAGATACCGGAGCCGCTCGCTCCCGGGGAAGACGCGCACGGCGGCGCCGTTGTATTCGGTGATATAGACGCCGTCCAGCTCCCCGGGCGAAAGGCCCGCCCGCACGAAGTGGTAGTCGTCCACGGGAAGGTACTTCACCCCCGCGGCGAAGAGCGTGGCCGGCAGGTCCGGCTCCCACACACGCTCGGCGAGCCAGATCCCCCCGGGGGCCTTCCCGAAGAGCCGCTTCACCTCGGCGGAGAGCGCCTCGATCTGTCCCAGGCGGTCCCGTTCCGGCAGCAGCGCGAGGATCGGCTCGTACATCCCCCCGCCCAGCATCTCGGCCTGTCCGCGCTCGGACAGGAGCTTCAGGAGCGAAAACGTATCGGGAGACCGTTCGGCCAGCCACCGGAGCAGGAAGCCGGAGAAGTGGATCGTGACCTTGATCGACGGAAATTCGGCGAGGGTCTGGAGGAACGGCAGGTACGCGTCACGGGCGGCGCCCTCGATCACGGAGTCGAAGTTCCCCACCGGCTGGTGGTTGTGGAGGCACAGGAGGAGAGCGCGCCGGGACGACGCCGGGGCCGGCATGCTCAATGCTCCTCGTCCCCTTCCTGCGCGAGCTCCGTCAGCACGCCGAAGGTCGACTTCGGGTGCAGGAAGCCGATCCGCAACCCGTGGACCCCCGACCGGGGAATCTCGTCGATGAGCCGGACCCCCTTCCCCTTCGCGTGGGACAGGGCGGCGGCGGCGTCATCCACCTCGAAGCAGAGGTGGTGGATCCCCTCCCCGTTCTTCTCGATGAACTTCCCCACCGGGCCGTCGGCGGCGGTCGACTCGATCACCTCGATCGTGCTCTCGCCCACGCGGAAGATCGCGGCGCGGATCTTCTGGTCCGCCACCTCTTCGGTCCCGACCAGCTCCAGCCCGAGGACGTCCCGGTAGAAGGGGATCGCCTCCTGGAGGCTGCGGACGGCGACGCCGATGTGCTGGATCCTGCGGATCATGAAAAACCTCCCGTGGTTACAGTTTGACGAGGAAGGGGGAAAGGACGCGGAAGGCGAAATACCCCGCGGCCGCGGAGGCCGGGATCGTCAGGATCCACGCCCAGACGATCCGGATCCCCACCTTCCAGTTCACCTTCTTCCGGCCCTGGGAAAGCCCCACCCCGAGGATCGCGGATGTGATGACGTGGGTGGTGCTGATCGGGACCCCCATCGCGGTCGCGGTTAGGATGACGGCCGACGACGACGTCTCCGCACAGAAGCCGTGGACCGGCTGCAGCTCCACGAAGTCGCTCCCCACGGTCTTGATGATGCGCCACCCCCCCATCGCGGTCCCGAGCGCCATCGCAGTGGCGCAGGAAGCGATCACCCACAGCGGGATGTGGAAGACCGGCATCGCCCCGTAGGAGACGAGGGCGAGCGTGATGACGCCCATCGATTTCTGGGCGTCGTTCGACCCGTGGGAGAAGGCCATGAAAGCGGCAGAGAAGACCTGCAACTTCCGGAAGGCGCGGTTGAGCGGCGAGGGGTGATGGCTCCGGAAGATCCAGTAGATGGCGAGCATGATGAGGAACGCGACGAGCGTCCCCGCGATGGGGGAGACGACGATGGCGATCAGGATCTTCGAGATCCCGCCCCATTGGAGCGGGTGGAACCCCCGCGCGGCGACCACCGCCCCGATGAGCCCCCCGATGATCGCGTGGGAGGACGAGGCCGGGATGCCGTAGTGCCATGTGAGCAGGTCCCAGAAGATCGCCCCGGCCAGGGCCGCCAGGACCACGATCTGGGTGACATCTCCCGGGGCGACGATCCCCTTGCCGATCGTCGTCGCCACGTGGGTGGAGACGAAGGCGCCCACGAAGTTGAGCCCCGCCGCCATCAGGATGGCGCTGCGGATGGAGAGGGCGCGGGTAGAGATGCACGTCGCGATGGCGTTCGCCGTATCGTGGAAGCCGTTGATGAAGTCGAACGCCAGGGCCGCGAAGATCACCAGCCCGAGAAGGATCAGCGGCGCGTCAGGCATTCTTGAGCGCCACGCCCTCGAGGACGTTGGCGGCGTCCTCGCACCGGTCGGTCGCCGTCTCGAGCGTCTCGTAGATCTCTTTCCACTTCAGGATGAACACGGGGTCCTTCTCGTTCTCGAAGAGCCAGGCGATCGCGTCCCGGCAGACCCGGTCCGCCTCGTTCTCGAGGGAGTTCACCTCGACGCAATGCTCGTACACGTGGTCCCGCCCCTTGGACGACGGAAGGTGGATGATCCCCTTGTGCAGCTCCTGGACGCACTTGAGGATGAGAAACCCGAGCTCCCTGGCGTGCGGGGTGGTCTCGGTCACCTTGTAGAGGAGCAGCCGCGTGGCCGCCGCGTCGATCAGGTCGATCACGTCGTCGAGGGAAGAGGCGAGGGCCAGGATGTCCTCCCGGTCGATCGGCGTGACGAAGGAGGTGTTCAGCTTCTTGATGATCTCGTGGGTGAGGGAATCGCCCTTGTGCTCCACCTCCTCGATTCCCCGGACACGCTCCCGCAGGTCGTCGAACTGTTCGAGGAGGGCCTTCAGGCGCTCCGCCCCGTCGATGATGTTCGCCGACGCCTTCTCGAAGAGAACGAAGAACTCCTGGTCCCGCGGAATGATCCGGAACATCACCCCTCCCCCGCCATGCGCGCCAGCGCCGCCTCGGCGCCCGCCACCAGGTCGTCGAGGATCTCCCGCACCGGCTGGATCTTCTTCACGAACGCCACGCTCTGGCCCGCCATGAGCGACCCGTGCTCCACGTCCCCCTCGACCACGGCGCGGCGCAGCGCCCCGACCCAGAACTCCTCGAGCTTGACCTGGGCCTCCTCGCGCGGCACGTCGCCCGCTTTCACCTTGTTCAGCAGATCGAGCTGGAGCCGGTTGAAGTCCTTCGTCCCCTCGTTGAGGATCGCCCGCACGGGGATCGTGGGCAGCGACGGGTCGAACTGCGTGGTGGGCATGGCGTCGCGGGCCGCGGCCCGCACGAACGCCTCCTTGAAGCGGGGATGCGCGACGCACTCCTCGGCGACGACGAACCGCGTCCCGAGCTGGACCCCGGCGGCCCCCAGCGAAAGGTATTGGGCGATGATCTCCCCGGTGCCGATCCCGCCCGCCACGAACACGGGGACCTCGGTGACGTTCAGGAGGAACTCCTGCGCCAGGACGGAGGTGGACACGGGGCCGATGTGCCCCCCGGCCTCGTTCCCCTCGATCACCAAGGCGTCGACCCCCTGCTTGATGAGGCGCTTGGCCAGCGAGAGGACCGGGGCGAAGCAGACCAGCTTCAGCCCGGCGGCCTTCACCTCGGCGATGTCGCGCCCCGAGGGGATGCTCCCCGCGAAGAAGACGAACGGGCACCTCTCCCGGATGACGACCTCCACCTGCTGCTTGAACGCCGGTGCGACCGTGATGAGGTTCACGCCGAAGGGGTTCCGCGTCATCTCCCGCGTCTTCGCGATCTCCTTCGCCAGGACCTCCGGCGGCATGTTCCCGCCCGCGAGCACGCCGAACCCGCCCTCGTTCGAGATGGCCGAGACGAGGTTGGCCTCGGAAACCCAGGTCATCGCTCCGCACATGATCGCGTACCGGGTCCCGAGGAAGTCGGTCCCCCGCTTCCACGCCCGCGGCAGGTGCTTCAGCTGCTTCAACTGGTCCAACTCCATCGATTTCGCTCCGGGATAAACAGGATGGGAAAAATTTACTATATACCATTTCTGCTATAGTTTGCGCATGGTCAAGGCGGACGAGCTGTACGACATCACGGTCGTCGGCGCCGGTCCCGTGGGCCTCTACGCGGCTTTCTACGCGGGGCTGCGGGAGTGCCGCACCAAGCTGATCGAGACGTACCCCCAGGTCGGCGGACGGCTGATCTCCATGTACCCCGAGAAGGAGATTTTCGACGTCGCGGGGCACCGCAGGATCGTCGCCGCGGAGCTCATCCGCGAGTTGACCGGCCAGGCGATGCAGTACGGACCGGCCGTCGTCCTCAACGAGCGGGTCACGGGGCTGCGGATCCTCGATGAACGGGTGATCGAGCTTTCGACCCCCGCGGGCGCGCACTACACGCAGACGGTCATCATCGCCGCCGGGTGCGGCGCGTTCGTCCCGAGGAAGCTGGACATCCCGCACCTGATCGACTTCGAAGGGCATGGGATCCACTACTTCCTGAACGCGTTCGAGCCGCTGCGGGGGAAGCGGGTCCTGGTCGTCGGCGGCGGGAACAGCGCGGTGGACTGGGCGCTCTCCCTCGACGGGATCGCGGCCGAGGTCACCCTTTGCCACCGGATGTACAAGTGGCAGGCCCACGAGGCGATGGTCCACCGGCTCCTGGCCTCCGGGGTCCGGGTGAAATATCCGTATTACACCCTGAAAGAAGTGCTCGGCGAGGAGAAAGTGACCGGAGCGGTCATCTGGAACGAGCGGAGCGGGCTGGAGGAGACGATCGCCGTGGACGATATCGTCCTGTCGATCGGCATGCTGACCAACATGGAGCCGTTCCGGGAGTGGGGGCTGAACATCGTCGGCAGCGGGATCGCGGTGGCGCCCGACATGTCCACCAACCTCCCCGGCGTCTACGCCGCGGGGGACATCGTGACCTACCCCGGCAAGGTCCTGCTCATCACCGCGGGGTCGGGGGAAGCCGCCACCGCCGTCAACAGCGCGAAGGAGTACATCCTCTCGGGGGACCTCGGCCGGTAGCCTATTGCGGATTGTGGGCAGGGGACACACCTTCCCTCCCGCCCCAACGAACACCAGGTATGTCCCCTGAAAGCGCCTGCACCTTACAGTTACTTATTCCTGCCGTACCTTCCGCAGAAAACACCTATGGGTTGGGCTGTACCGGGGCGTCGGGGCGAATCATCCCCTGGCCTTTCTTCTCGATGTCGAGGAGCCGCTCCAGCGTGTTCCCGACGGCCCGCTCCGCCCCCGGCTTCACCGCCCCGTCGGGCGTGAAGAGCCCGGCGGGATCCTCGCCGAGGATCTCCTTCGCCTTCGGGCTCGCGAACAGCGCCGTCGCCGCCTTCTTCGCCCCCACGGCGTCGTTCCTCCGCTGCGAGAGCAGCGTCTGCCCGAACAGCCCCGCCGGATCGTCCGGCGAGAGGGAGAAGAGGAGCTTCAGGTGGTCGGAGGCGTTGTTGTCCATCCCCATCTCGAGGTACCCGAGCGCCAGGACCCGGTGTTCGTACGGCTCCCCGAACTCCCGCTTCCGGATGTTGTCCAGCGCGGAGTCCCGCACCGCGTACTCCCTGGCCGCGTGGTAGATGATCGCCTTCAACAGGTACGGGCGGAAATACTCCGGGTCGCGCCGGATCGCCTCGTTGAGCCGGTCGATCGCGCTCTCCGGAACGCCTCCGCGTAATTCTCCCGAGGGGGAGCGTGCCGTCAGGAAGAGCCGCTTCCCGAGGTTGTAATACTGGAGGGCGTAATTTTTCGGCTTGTGGTCGAGAAGGTACTGGGCGTTCTCCGCGCGTTTCTCCCGCACGACTCCGAGGAACGCGTCGATCCGCTCGGGAATGTCGTCCTTCGCCACCGACGGGAAGCCGGGGTAGGCGTCCTTCACCGCGAGGGTGTTGTCGAGGATCAGGGTGGTCGGCGTGCTGATGACGCCGATCGCGTTGTAGCCCACAAGCCCCTTGTCGTGGAGGACGGGAAGCGTCAGCCCCAGCTCCTTCACCTTCTCCCGCACCGCCGCGAAGTCCTCCGCCTTCATCTCCTGGTGGTCGGCGTTGACGGCGATGACGTTCAACCCGAGCTTTTCGTACCGCCGAAGCTCCTTTTCCGCGAACTGCAGGATCGCGGGGGAACGGGAGCTCCAGGTCGCCCAGTAGATGACGACGAGCCCCTTCGGACCGACGAACGAGGAGAGCTTTCCTCCCTCGCCCGTGACGCCCGAAAGCTCGATGTCGGGGATCTTCCCCCCCGCCTCGATCCCCCGCAGCGCGAAGGCGGAGGCGCTCCACCACGGCGACGCGATCGCCGTCAGGCACACCGCGGCGCATAAGCACCATTTCAGGAATTTCATCGGCGAATCCCCTCCGTCTCAAGAAAACCGTGTTTTATTCTACCCCGCGCCGGGAAAATTGTTACGGGGAAATCCGCCACGCTTCCCGCAAGGTCTGAGCGCAGTTGGAGAAGACGCCGCCGGCGCCGGCGGCGATCAGCGCCAACGCCTCCGCCGGGTCGTCGACCGTGTACGGAAAGAACGGGATGTCCGACGCCGCCACGTTCCGAAGGCGCAACACGGTGAGGAGCCGGCGGTCGGGGTGGATCGAGGAGAGACCGTGGCGGAGGCAGAAGGCGAGGTCGGACGCCGAGGGGCGGCGGGTGACCAGTCCGCAAGGGATTCCGGGGAGAAGGTCCCGTGCCGCGAGGCACTCTTCGCGCAGCCCCGACGACAGGAGAAGTTCCCCTCCGTATCCCGCCTTCGACAGCGCCTTCGCCGCCGCGGCGATCCCGCCGAGCGCTTTCGATTCGATGTTGATCGGGACGCTCCCCCGGACGATCTCCAGCACGTCGGCGAGGAACGGGATCGCCTCGCCGTTCTTCAACCGGACCGCCTGGAGGCGCGCCGCCGGCGTGCGCGCGACGGCGAGGTTCTCCTTGGCCGTCCTCCCCGTCCGGTCGTCGTGGAAAACCACCGGGATACCGTCGGAGGACAGGCGCACGTCGAACTCGATCAGGTCGGCGACGTCGGAGACCGCCAGCGCGAATGCCGCCGGGGAGTTCTCGAGCGCCCGGTCCGACGCGCCGCGGTGGGCGGCGAAGACCGGGCGCCCCGGCTCCCGGCCTGGGAAAAAGGGACGCATCCCATAAAGTATCCTATAATCGCTCCGAATGATCGACGTGATCTACAACCCCGTTGCCGGCCCAAAGGTCGTGAACCGGATCGACCGGGTCCGCTCGTACCTGTCGGCGCGCGGCCTTCCCTTCCGGATCCGGGAGACGGCCGCTCCCGGCGATGCCGCCGTGATGGCGCGCCAGGCGGCGCACGAAGGGGCCGACGCCGTGGTCGCGGTCGGCGGGGACGGCACGATGAACGAGGTCGCGGACGGGTTGGCGGGAAGCGCGACCCGCCTGGTCTTCGTGCCCCACGGGACCGGGAACGTCTTCGCCCGCGAGTTATCTCTTCCCGAATCGGTGGAAGGGTGCCTCGACCTCCTCTCCTCGGGGAAGACGATCTCCGTCCGGATGGCGAAGGCGAACGACCGGCGCTTCGTCCTGCTGGCCTCCGCGGGGTTCGACGCCGAGGTGGTGGAGCGGATGACTCCCCGCCAGAAAAACCTCTTCGGCATCGCCGCCTACGTCCTGTACGGCGCGCGGCACCTTCTCCGCTCCCAGCCGACCCTCTGGCTCGAGTTCCCCGACCGCGAACGGGTCGAGGCGCAGGCCGTCATCGTGGCCCGTGGAAAAAAGTACGGCGGGAACGTGACGATCGCCCCCGCAGGCGACATCGCCGGGGAGACGTTCCAGGTGATCGCCCTCCTCCGGAAGGGACGCTGGCCGATCGCGAAGTTCGCCCTCGACGCCCTGCGCGGGAAGCACACCGCCTCCCGTCATGTCCTGGTCCGGGAGAGTCCATCCCTCTTCGTCCGCAGCACGATCCCTTCCGCCTGCCAGGTCGACGGGGAGTACGTCGGCCCGCTCCCGGTGCGCTTCGCCGTGACCGACGCCCTCCTGCGGGTCGTCGTCCCGAAGGAGTTCCCCTCGCCCCCGGCTTGACATCGGTATTGATTTCATCGGAAAATGTAATACTAACGCGCGGGGGTGCGACATGCCGCTGTCCAGCCGACTGACGAGCAAATGCCAGGTCACGGTGCCGAGGGAGATCCGGAAGGCGCTGCGCCTTTCCCCGGGCAACCTTGTCCACTTCGCCATCGAGGGAGGGAAGGCGTTTCTCCGCCCCGCGCCGGAAAGCCACGCGCGGGCCTTGAAGGGGCTCGGCAAAGACGCCTGGGGTTCCCTGGGCGGCGCCGACCGCTTCCTGCGGCGGGAGCGGGATTCCTGGGCGTGACTCCCACGCGCGTCACCCACGAACGTCAACGGGTCTTCGCCCTCGACACGAACATCTTCATCTACCACTTCGAGGAAAACCCGTCGTACGTCGGCTTCACGGAAACGCTGTTCGAACGGATCGAATCCGGGCGCGTGAAGGCGGTCACCTCGGCCCTGACCCTTCACGAGGTGCTCACCGGCGCGCGCAAGGCGGGGGACGACCGCCTCTTCTCCCTCTACCGGGACCTGATCGGGTCCTTCCCAAACCTGCACATCATCCCGTTCGACGCCCGGATCGCCGAGATCTCCTCGGACCTGCGCGCCCGCTACGACCTCCCGACCCCCGACGCGATCCAGGTCGCGACCGCACTCCAGCAGGGTGCGGAAACGTTCGTGACGAACGACGCTCGATTGAAGCGGGTCCGCGAGATCAAGGTCACCCTGCCCAGGAAGATGGGCTGAAAAACAGGCCGGACGGTCCGGGACAAGATATACTTTGAAATATTCCGAGCCACAGGACGGTCCGCCTTGAACGTCGGCAATTCCATGGTCGCGAACAGGAAACTGTCTCTCTTCATCGCGCTGCTCCTGACGGCGTTCTCGTTCGGGCTCGAATTCCACCATCACGACGACGGAGACGCCCATCCGGGCTGCTCGTTCTGCGCCGCCGTCCACCAGACACAATCCGCATCCGTGCAACATCAGGAAACCGGAAAACCCGTCATTGCGCATTCCTCCCTTGTTCTTCCTTCAGAGCAGCCGGATCCCGTCTCCTATCGCTTCGCCGTCCCCGTCATTCGCCCTCCTCCCGCGTAATCCCGTCATAAGTTTGCCGTAAATTATCCTTTTTTCGGCAAGCAATCGCTTCCGCGGAACGAGGTTCCGATGGCGGCCTGCGCGCATATGGGAGGACCGATGAAAATCAGGTGCCTGCTTGTCTTGTTGTTTTCGGCAACGCTTGTCTCCTCCTCCTTCGGCGAGGACGTCGATTCCCGACTGAAGGCACTGGAAGACCGTTCGGCCGGACAGGAGAAAAAAATCGAGGAGCAGCAGAAAACGATCGATTCGTTGAAGGAAGAGATCGCAAGGGAAAAGGAGCAGGAACCCCGGCAGGAAAGTAAGGGAGATTCGTCGCAACCTTCGGCGAAGGTGAGCGGTTTTTTCGGCGGCAGCTTCCTCTCCAACCCGAACATTTCCCTACTGCTCGATACGTTCCTCTATTCCTCGAACCTGAAAGATGACGAACTGAAAAATCGCGGTATCCCCGGTTTCACCACACAGGGGTTGGAGCGGCGAAACGGGTTCAACCTCGGGGCGGCCGAGGATGGAGGCGAGCTTTTCATTTTTTCCCCCGTCGATCCTTATTTCAATCTGTACGCGAACATCCCGTTTGCGGATAGCGGGGTATCCCTGGAAGAAATATTTGCCGTATCCACCTCGCTCCCGGAAGGCTTCCAGGTAAAGTTAGGCAAGTTCAAAAGCAACTTCAGCCGGCTGGACGCTCAACATCCTCACGCCTGGGATTTCTTTGATGTTCCGCTTCCCTACCGAGCCTTTCTCGGGACCGAGGCCCTCGGCGGAGAAAAGGGGGTGCAGTTCACATATCTTCCCGCGCTTCCCGTCTATACCCAGTTCGGCGTCGAGGTGCTCCAGGGGGAGAATGACCTCCTGTTCGGCGCGGACGCCCGTTCGGGCCCCCACGCCTTCTCCTTTTTCGTGAAAAGCTCGATCGAGACGACCGACTCCTCGACACTGTATTTCGGCCCTTCGGTGCTGTTCGGCAAGACCCGGAACGCAAACATCGTCACTGATGCGGAGTTCGACGGCACCAGCGCACTCTACGGGATGGAAGCGGTATGGAAATGGAAGCGCTCCAGCCGGGAAGGACTGACTCTCCAGGGCGAATATCTCTTCCTGGCCCAGCAGGGCAATCTGACGGATAACGTGACCGACTCGTTGCGGCGGCGACAGGACGGCTTCTATGTCCAGGGCATCTACCAGTTGGACCGCTGGCGGTTCGGTGCCCGGTACGACATGCTGGAACTGTTTGCCGATACCTTCAAGCGCGCCGGCCTACAGCAGCATTTCGGCAAAACCCCTTGGCGAGCCACGGGGTCCGTCGAGTTCAACCCGTCCGAATTCACTCGCTTTCGGCTGCAGGTTGCCCATGACCGCTCCGGCCGGGACGGCAGGAGCAACGACGAAGCGATCCTGCAGATGATCTTCGGCATCGGCGCTCACGCCGCCCACACATTTTAGGAGGAACCATGATGAAAAAAACAGGCCTCGCCTTATCTCTGTCATTGGCAATGGCCGGCCATGCCTTTGCCGGACCGAACGTCGTCGCTACGCTTCCCTGGATCGGCAGCCTGGCCAGGGAGATCGGCAAGGACAAGATCACGGTGACCACCCTGGTGAAGCCGAGCCTGGACCCGCACACGGTCGAGGCGAAACCGAGCATGATCCTTGCCGGCCGGAAAGCCGACATCCTCATGTACAACGGCCTTGACCTGGAAATCGGCTATCTTCCCCTTATTCTCGAATCGGCCAAGAACCCCAGGATCGTGCCGGGCAAGCCGGGCAACTTCGACTGTTCCAGGTTCGTAAAGGTCACCGACAAGCACACGGCGGTGGACCGGAGCATGGGGGATGTGCATCCCCTCGGCAACCCCCATTACCATTACTCGCCACCGAATATCCTCCGGGTCGCGGAAGGAATGGCGAACGCCCTGGCCGGTCTCGACAGGGCCAATGCGGACTTCTACCGGGCGAATTTCAAGAACTTTGCCGAGCGGCTCAACGAAAGACAAAAGAACTGGCGCGCCGCGTCCCTCAAGGGGAAAAAGTTCGTCGCTTATCACAAGCTGTTCGAGTATCTGGCGGATGAATACGGTTTTCAGCTTGTCGGGTATGTCGAGCCGAAACCGGGCATTCCCCCGTCTGCGGGACATATCGAAAAACTCATCGAGGATATGAAGGACAGCAAGCCGAACGGCATTCTCACGACAAGCTTTTACGGAAAGAAAGAATCGGAAACCCTATCGGCAAAGACCGGCGTGAAAGTCATTGTTCTCCCTGCCGATGTCGGTTCCATGCCGGGGACGGGCGACTGGTTCTCCTTCATGGACAAAATCCTTTTGTCCCTCAAATAAAGGAGCCAAGGATGGAAGCCCTTAACTTTCTGCTGTACCCCTTCCTGGGGTGCGTGCTCCTGATCCTGATCCACGCCTATTTCGGCATCCACATCCTGGAGCGCGGGATCATCTTCGTGGACCTGGCGATGGCGCAGTTCATCGCATTGGGGATCGCCATGGCGTTCCTGCTGGGGCACGAGGATGCGATGCATCGCACCGTCTACGCTATCCTGTTCGCGATCCTGGGGGCCTCCATCCTGTCCATGGCCCGGAGAATCAAACAGATCGTCAACATGGAAGCCTTCATCGGGGTCCTTTACATCTTCTCATTGGCGGCGAGCATTCTGATCCTCGACCATACCCCCCACGGACTGGAGGAGTTCAAGACGATTCTCAACGGAAACATCCTCTGGGTGACGCCATCGGATATTCTCAAGACCTTCATCCTGTACGCCGTGATCGGGTTGCTCCATTTCATCTTCCGGAGAAAATTCTTCGAACTCTCCACGGGAAACGGCAACGAAATATTCTGGGAGTTCCTGTTCTTCCTGAGCTTCGCCTTCGTCCTCGTCAGTTCCGTCCAGCTCGCGGGAATCCTGCAGGTCTTCTCGTTCCTGGTGATCCCCGCGCTCATCGGACGGCTCTACACCCGCGATCCGGTCAAGATCCTGGTCGGTGGATGGGGGATCGGGCTCGCTGCCAGCATGGCGGGGATCACTCTGTCCTACAAGTGGGATCTGCCCACGGCGCCTTTGATCGTAGCGTCGCTGAGCATCGCTTTCTTCATCCTTCTGGCATTCAGGACGTGGAGGGGATAAGCGCCAAAGGCGCGGCGTCCGGGGTCTTTCGACGTGCTTCCTCGCATTCGGGTCATCGCGCCGCCTCCACCGCGGGTTCCAACGCCGGCGCCTCTCCCACGGGCACCAGTCGGGACCCACGGGTGATCCGCAGCGTCCGCCCCCGCCACTCGACGTTTTGCGGGAAAAAGGCGGAGAACCAAAGACCCGCCGCCAGGACGTCGCGGAAGGACCGAGGAGGCCCCACCCCCGACGCGATCCGGGTCGTGACCGCCCTCCAGCAGGGTGCGGAAACGTTCGTGACGAACGACGCCCGCCTGAAGCGTGCCCGCGAGATCAAGATCACTCTCCCACGAAAGACCGGCTGAGGAGCAAACCACACAAAAAAGAAGACCGCGAAAAAGAGAACCTTCCATTGCGTCCGGACGGTACGTAATATAAAATATGATCACTACGTATCGCAGAGAGGAATTCGGCATGCCGGTCAAGCTGACCTTGAGCGTCGAAAAGAGTGTTATCGAGCGGGCCAAGCGGTTCTCGCGGCGACAGAATAAAAGCCTGTCGAAACTTGTGGAAGGGTATCTCCGGAAGCTCACCGGCGTACAGTCCGGTCAGGAGGACATCACGCCGAAAGTGGCCGCATTGTCCGGCGTGATTTCGCCGGGGTCCCTCCGTCGAGTTCGGAAAGTCGACTATGCCGGCTTCCTCACGGAGAAGTACCGGTGAAGAGAGCCGTTTTCGTCGATACCGACGTCGTTCTGGACCTTCTTTCGCGCCGTGACCCGTTTTACCCGCACGCCGCCAGGCTGTTCTCGCAAGCCGAGCGTGGAACGATCAAGGCATGCGTCTCGTCGCTCTCCTTCGCCAATCTTTTCTACATCCTGCGGAAGGAAACTTCCGGTAGCCGAGCCATTGAGATCTTGAAGTTGTTCCGGGAGGTAGTGACGGTCTTGCCCGTCGACGACGCTGTCGTCTCCAACGCATTGAATGCAGGCTTCGCCGATTTCGAGGACGCCGTCCAGTGCCACGTGGCGTTGGCCGCCAGAATTCCCGTCCTCGTCACGCGCAACGCCAGGCACTACCGTAAGTCGGTGATCACAGTGTGCTCTGCGGAGGAGTATCTGGCGCTGCAGGGCAGAGGGTAAGACGGGATGCCGCGCACGATCCTTATCGTCGAAGACGAAAAAGAGATCCGGGACCTGCTGGCGCATTACCTGCGCAAGGAGGGGTTCGCCCCGATCCTCGCGTCGGACGGCGAAACGGCGATCCTCAAGGCGAGGAAGGAAAAACCGGACCTGGTCCTCCTCGACGTTCTTCTCCCGAAAGCCGACGGGCTCGAAGTGCTGCGCGCGATCCGGTCGGATGAAACGATCGGCAGGACCCCCGTGGTGATGCTGACCGCGAAGGGGGACGAGACGGACCGGATCGTCGGGCTGGAACTGGGCGCGGACGACTACATCCCCAAACCGTTCAGCCCGAGAGAGGTCGTGGCGCGGATCAAGGCGATCCTGCGCCGCAGTCGTCCCGGGGCCGGGGAACCCGAGCCGGCGGTGCTGAACTACCTGGAGCTGAGGATGGACGTGGGCCGTCACGAGGTCCGGTGCCAAGGGAAGCCGGTCGCCCTCACCTCCAAGGAATTCCGTATCCTCCAGGCGCTCCTCTCCTCTTCGGGGCGCGTTCTCTCCCGCGAGGCGATCCTCTCGAAAGTCTGGGGGGAGGACACCCACGTGATCGACCGCACGGTCGACGTCCACATCGCGAAACTTCGCCAGAAGATCCCCTTCCTGGTCAAGGCCATCGAGACGGTCAAGGACGTCGGGTACAAGCTAAGGAGGCCTTCCGGGAAAGCTGACACCGCTTGACCCGCCGCCTTTCCATCGCCGTAAAATTCTTCCTCACGCACCTCGTGATCGCCGGGGTCGCCCTGTTCATCGCCGGCGCGGTCGGCTTCTTTCTCGTGCGAAATCTCGTGATGGCGGACGCGGACGAGAGCCTGCTCGCCCGGGCCCACATCGTCGCCGAGACGTTTCGGCCTCTGCTCGCGGCCCCCTCGCCGAAGGGGGAGCGGATCGCCCGGGAAGGGGACCGCCTCGGGAAGGAGATCGGAGCGCGCATCACCGTCGTCCTGCCCGACGGAACCGTGGTCGCCGATTCCACCGTGGGGGCGGCCGGCGTCCCGGGAATGGAGAACCACGCGCACCACCCCGAAATCCACGACGCCCTGTCGGGGACGAAGGGGGTATCCCTCCGGAGAAGCATCACCGTCCGGGAGGAACAACGGTACGCGGCTCTTCCGATCACGATCGGTGGCACGATCGTCGGGGCGGCCCGCGCCTCGGTCCCCGCCGCCACCCTCACCCGCCGTCTCTGGCAGATCACGGGGATCATCTGGGGGACCGGGCTCTTCGCGCTCCTCCTGATCCTCGGGGGCGCTGCCTTCATGGCACGGAGGGTCACGGGGCCCCTGGCGGAGATGCAGGCGGCGGCGAAGGAGATGGGCGCCGGCAATCTCGCCCGGCGCGTCCAGGTCCGAACGGGCGACGAGCTCGAGGACATGGCGAACGCGATGAACCGGATGGCGTCGCACCTTGCAGACACGATCGGACAGCTGGACGCGGGGAAAACCCGCCTGGAGACGCTGCTCGCCAACCTCGACGACGGGGTCATCGTCATCGCCGCGGATCGGTCGGTACGGATGATGAACCGGGAAGCGGGGAAGATCTTCGACACCTCGGAAACAATGGGCGCGGGACGCCCGTACCCGGAGGTGATCCGCCATCCCCAGGCCCTCGCCTTCATCGACGGCTGGATCAAGGGGGACGAACCGAAACCGCGGGACCTTGCCATCGTCACGCGCCAGGGGAGCCGCACGGTCCGATGTTCCGGGACAACGGTGCGGTACCTCGGGGAATCGGACGCCGACGTCCTCCTCACCCTTCGGGACGTCACCGAGGAGCGGCGGTTGTCGCAGGTCAAGAGCGACTTCGTCTCCAACGCCTCCCACGAACTGCGGACCCCGCTGACGAACATCCGGGGCTACCTCGAGGCGATCCGGGACACGATGCGGGAAGGGGCGGCGCCGGAAGCATCCTTCGTCGACGTGGCGCTCGGGAACGCCCTCCGGATGGAACGGCTGATCGATGACCTCCTCGAACTGTCCCGGGCCGAGACCGGCGCCGTGCAACTGGAGATGGAGGAGACATCCCTCCCCTCCTTCCTCTCCCGCGTTGCCGACCTGCTCCGTCCCGGAGCCGACCGGATGGGAAAGATCCTCGACATGACGGCAGACGAAGGGACGATCCGCGCCGACCTGCGGAAACTCACGCTCGCTGTCTCGAACCTGGTCGACAACGCCCTGAAATACGGAAAAGAGGAGGGGCGTGTCACCCTCACCGGTCGGATCGAGGGGGATGACTGTCTCGTCGAGGTGGCCGACGACGGTCCGGGGATCTCCCCGGAGCATCTCCCTCGAATCTTCGAGCGGTTCTACCGCGTCGACAAGGGGCGGTCGAGGGAACTTGGGGGGACGGGCCTGGGCCTCTCCATCGCGAAACACATCGTCGAGTCGCACGGCGGGACGATCCGCGTGGAGAGCCGCATCGGGGTCGGCACCCGGTTCATCCTCCGGCTTCCGGCGTCCCGATGAAACTATACCTTATCCGCCATGCGGAAGCGGTCGAACGGACGGGAACGATGCCGGACGCCGACCGGTTTCTCAGCCCGAAGGGCCGCTCCGCCTTCCGCAGGATCGCCCGTCGTATCCGGAAACTCGGGGTCGCACCGGACCTCATCTTTTCGAGCCCCCTCGTCCGCGCCGTCCAGACCGCCGAGATCCTCGCGGAACACCTGAATCACAATGGCCCGGTCGTCGTGGCGGGAGAGCTCTCCCCGGGGTTCGATCTGCGGGTACTCCGCCTCCTGCTTGCCGAAGCGGAAAATCCCCGGGAAGCGGCGTTCGTCGGGCATGAACCGGACCTGGGCGAGATCGCTGCGGAGATGCTGTCGCTCCATGGCGGTTTCCCGCTCCGCAAGGGAGCCGTGGTAGCCCTGGAAGTGGAGAGAAGCATCCGGGAGGGAACGGCGAAGCTCCTCTGGATGGAGGATGGACGGAAAGATCGCCTGAAGCGATCATGAGACGTTCCTATTTCTTATGGCAGTCGTCGCACTTGACGGGGCCCTTCTTTTCCTTCTGGTGGCACCCCTTGCACTGCGTGTGGAACGATTCCTTCAGGGTGACTTTCTTTCCCTCGGTCTTGTCCCCGTGGCACTTGGAGCATTTCTGCTCCTTGCCCGCGGCATCCTTGTGGTGGCAATCCGCGCACTTCGTGACCTTCTCGCCGTGCGCCTTGTGGTCGAATGCGACCGCGGCCTTCGCCTTCTTGATCTCCTTGAGGACCATCTTCCCGGGGGGAGCGGCGATTGCCGGGCCGAAGGCGAAAATCACCGCGGCAACCAGAACCGTGCACAACGCAACTTTCCTCATCGAGGTACCCCCTTCAGGCGATTTGGATAAAATCATAAATTCGGATTCGAAGATAATCAATCGAAACTTCCCCCCGATGGATATGACAGGGAAGGGAATCGTCCGAAAAACGGATGAAGCCACTCTTAACACGAACTTAACACTCCCCTCACCCCCCCTTGATGTAGACAACGTAGGGTACCCTCACGAAAGAAAAGACAAACACGTAAACGGGAGGGGAAAAGCAATGCGAACGATTTTCGGGATCCTGGCAGGAACCGCGACCGCGGTCGCTCTCTCGCTTGCCGGCGTCACAGGGGCGACGGCGGCGGATCCGCTGACGATCAACGGGGCGGGGGCGACGTTCCCGTACCCGCTCTATTCCAAGTGGTTCTACGAATACTCCAACGCCAACCCGGACGTCCGGTTCAACTACCAGTCGATCGGTTCCGGCGGAGGGATCAAGCAGATCACCGCGGGGACGGTGAACTTCGGCGCCACCGACGCACCGATGACGGAAGAGGAGATGAAGAAAACCTCCGGTCCCATCCTCCACATCCCGACGGCGCTCGGGGCGGTGGTCCCGGTCTACAACCTCGACGGCGTGGCGAACGGGCTGAAACTCACGCCGGACGTCCTTGCCGGCATCTACCTCGGCAAGATCACCCGCTGGAACGACCCGAAGATCGCGGAGCTGAACAAGACCGTGACGATGCCGAACGCGGACATCGTGGTCGCCCACCGCTCCGACGGGTCCGGCACCACGGACATCTTCACGAACTACTTGACGTCGGTGAACACGGAGTGGCGCGCGAAGGTCGGCCGCGGCAAGGCGGTCAACTGGCCGGTGGGGATCGGCGGCAAGGGGAACGAAGGCGTGGCCGGCGTGGTGAAACAGACGCCGGGGGCCATCGGGTATGTCGAGCTCGCGTACGCCAAGCAGAACAAGATGAACGTGGCGTCGCTGCGGAACAAGGAGGGACACTTCGTCGCGCCGACCCTGGAGGCGACCTCGGCCGCCGCCGCCGGGGTGGCGAAGACGATGCCCGCCGATTTCCGCGTCTCGCTGGTCGACGCCCCCGGAAAGGAGTCGTGGCCCATCTCCGGGCTCACCTGGATCCTCGTGTACAAGGACCAGAAGGACGAGGCAAGGGGCAAGGCCATGGTACGCTTCCTCAAGTGGGCGGTCACGGACGGCCAGAAGATGGAGACCGCGCTCGACTATGCGCCGTTGCCGAAGGCCGTGGTGGAGAAGGTCGACAAGGCGCTGAAGCAGATCTCCTTCAAGGGGAAGTCCCTGTACTGATCCTTCGGGAGAGGAACCCGATCTCGACATGGCGGCGCAATCAGGAAAAAATTCGAGGGACCTCGCGTTCGAAAAAGCGTCCGCCTTCTTCGCCTTCGTGGTCCTCTTCCTTGCATTGCTGCTGTTCGCGGTGCTGTTGCGGGAGTCGATCCCCGCCTTGCGGAAGTTCGGGGCCGCGTTCCTCGTCACCGGGACGTGGGACCCGGTCCTCGAGAAGTTCGGTGCGCTGCCCTTCATCTACGGAACCCTGGTCTCCTCCTTTCTCGCCATCCTCATCGCCGTGCCGTTAAGCGTGGGAGCCGCGATCTTCATCAACGAGTTCGCCCCCCCGTGGCTGAAAGCCCCCGTCTCGCTGCTGGCGGAACTCCTCGCCGCGATCCCCAGCGTCATCTACGGCCTGTGGGGGATCTTCGTCCTGGTGCCGATCCTCCGGGACGGGCTCATGAAGCCGTTGACGAAATACCTCGGCTGGATCCCCCTCTTCAAGGGGCCGGTGTACGGCCCGAGCATGCTGGCGGCGGGGGTGCTCCTCTCGATCATGATCATCCCGTTCATCCTGTCGGTCAGCCGGGAGGTGCTGGCGACCGTCCCGCAACGGCAGAAGGAAGCGGTCCTCTCGCTGGGAGGCACCCGGTGGGAGATGATCCGGATCGTGATCGGGCAGCACTGCCTCCCGGGGATCTTCGGCGCCACCATCCTCGGTCTCGGGCGGGCCCTGGGGGAGACGATGGCGGTCACGATGGTCATCGGGAACCGGCCCGAGATCTTCGCCTCCCTCTTCCAGCAGGGATACTCGATGGCGGCGGTGATCGCCAACGAGTTCGCCGAGGCCGGCGGCCTCCAGCTTTCGTCGCTCATCCTGATCGGACTCCTCCTGATGCTGGTGACGCTCGTCGTGAATCTCGCGGCCAAGGGAATCCTTTCGAAGATGGTCGCGCGCGCCTCGCGGGGGATCTGACATGATGGGGACGATCTCCTTCCGCCGCAAAGCCGCCGACCGCGTCATGAAGTGGGTGTTCACCCTCTGCGCACTGCTCGTGGTTCTGCCGCTGTTCCTGATCTTTTTCGACCTGGTGATCAAGGGAGCCAAGGAACTCCGGTGGACCCTGCTCATCGACCTTCCGCACCCGGTGGGGGAACCGGGGGGCGGCATCGCGAACGGGATCCTGGGCACCGTCGCCATCACCTTCCTCACGATGACGTGGTCAGTGCCGGTGGCGGTGATGGCCGGCATCTATCTCGCGGAGTACGGCAGGGGGAAGCTCGCCTCCGCCGCGCGGTTCGCCGTCGACACCCTGTCGGGCGTCCCCTCCATCATCATGGGGATCTTCTCCTACATCCTCCTGGTTCTCCCGATGAAGCGGTTCTCCGCCTGGGCGGGAGCGGCTGCACTCTCCATGATCTTCATCCCCGTCGTCGTGCGGACGACGGAGGAGATGCTCCGGACCGTGCCGGCGACGGTGCGTGAAGCGGCCCTGGCGCTCGGGATCGAGCGATGGAAGGCCACCCTGCGGATCACGGTGCGGACGGCATGGCCGGGGATCCTGACGGGGATCCTCCTCGCCATGGCGCGCATCATAGGGGAGACCGCGCCGCTCCTCTTCACAGCGCTCGGCAACCAGTTCTGGCAGACGAAGCTCGACCAGCCGATGGCGGCGGTCCCGCTCCAGGTATTCACGTATGCGATCTCTCCCTACGAGGACTGGCACGACAAGGCGTGGGCGGGGGCGCTCGTGCTGATCACGATGGTTCTCATGATCAACATCGCTGCCCGGGTCCTCACCCGGGAGAAACGCTAGTGCAAGGAGGCGGAAGGTATATGGAGAACGTATTCGAAATCCGCGACCTGAGCAGCTGGTTCGGGGATCACCAGGTCCTGAAGAGTCTCCGGATGGACATCGCGAAGAACTCCGTCACCTCCGTGATGGGCCCCTCGGGATGCGGAAAGAGCACCTTCATCCGGTGCCTCAACCGGATGCACGACATGACTCCCGGATTCCGCATGTCGGGAGAGATCCTTCTCGACGGGACGAACATCTACTCGGAGAAGATCGATCCGGTGTACCTGCGCCGGCGGGTCGGGATGGTCTTCCAGCAGCCGAACCCGTTCCCCCGCATGTCGGTGTTCGAGAACGTCGCCGTCGGGCTCAAACTGAACGGGGGAAAGCTCTCCCGCGCGGACATTTCCGAAAAGGTGGAGCGGTCGCTCGTCATGGCCGCGCTCTGGAACGAGGTGAAGGACCACCTTCGCCAATCGGGGGTGTCCCTCTCGGGCGGCCAGCAGCAGCGCCTCTGCATCGCCCGGGCGCTCGCCGTCGAACCGGAAGTGCTCCTGATGGACGAGCCGTGCTCCGCGCTGGACCCGATGTCCACGGCGAAGATCGAGGAGCTCATCGAGGATCTGAGCGAAAAATACACGATCGCCGTCGTGACGCACAACATGCAGCAAGCGGGGCGCATCTCCGACCAGGTCGCCTTTTTCCTCATGGGAGAACTGATCGAGATGGACAAGAGCGGAAAGATCTTCACGAACCCGTCGGACAAGCGGACGGAGGAGTACATTACGGGAAGGTTCGGGTGATCATCCAAAGAGGCGGTGAGGACGGATGAAGAAACATTATTCGGAACAGCTGGCGGGGCTTCGCGAACTGGTCCTCCGCATGGGAGGGCTGGTGGAACAGATGACGCGGCGGGTCATCCAGGCGCTCGTTGAGCGCAACGTCGACCTCCTCGCCGAGGTCCGTTCCATGGAGACCCAGGTCAACCAGCTCCATATCGAGATCGACGAGGCGTGCATCGAGCTCATCGCGCTGCGCCAGCCGGCGGCCGTCGATCTCCGCTTCATCGCCGCGGCGATGAAGATCAACACGGACATGGAGCGGATCGGCGACCAGGCGATCAACATCACGGAGCGGGCGGAGTCGCTTCTCGTGGTCCCCCCCCTCAAGCCGCTGATCGACATCCCGAGAATGGCCGACATCGCACAGGAGATGCTCAAGGCGGCGCTGGACGCCTTCGTGAACGGCGACGACGAGCTGGCGTACCGGACGATCCTTCGGGACGACACGGTGGACCAGCTCAAGGACCAGATCTTCCGCGAGCTCCTGACGTTCATGATGGCGGACCCGACCACCATCCCGCGGGCGATGGACCTGATCCTCGTCTCGCGCCACCTCGAGCGGATCGGGGACCACGCCACCAACATCTGCGAGGACGTGATCTTCATGGTCAAGGGGAAGGACGTCCGGCACCAGGGACCCCTCGCATAGTGCGAATCCCCATTCTCCCTTTGCCCGTCTAACGGAGGAAATGGTAGATTCGGTGTCGACACCCGACCACGGAGGGATTCCATGAGATACCTGATCCTCGGAAGCGGCCCGGCGGGAATCGCCGCCGCGAAGGCGGCCCGCAAGCTCGACAAGGACGCGGAGGTGATCCTCGCCACCGAGGAGCACGCCGCGCCGTACCTTCGTCCCCTGCTCCCCGACCTCGTCTCCGGCGAGCGGGATCTGCCGGGCGTCGCCGACCCCCAGGGAAAGGACCTCGCGGATCTCGGGGTGAAGCTCCTCGGCGGAAAGCGCGCACGCCGCGTCGACGCGGCGAAGAACCGGGTGAGCTTTTCCGACGGCACCGAGGAAACGTTCAATTTCCTGTGCGTCGCCACGGGGGGCCGGCCGATCCTGCCCCTCGCGCTGATGGGCGCTCCCGGCTCGTTCCTCTTCCTCAACTCCCTGGGGGACGCGCAGAGGGTCCGGGAGCGGGCGATGCGCTCCGACACGACCGTCGTCTACGGCCCCGGCTATCTCGGCCTCGAGGCGGCGCGGGCGATGCGCAAGCTGGGGAACCAGGTGATCTGGATCAACCCGGGGCTCCCCCGGTTCGGGAACCCCATCTCCGGGGACGTCGAGGCGCGGGTCACCGACCAGCTTCGCGCCCGGGGCGTCAAGGTCCACGAAGGGACGGAGATCGCCGACGTGATCGACATCGACGGGAAGAACTTCGACGTTCTGACGGCGGGGGGCGGGACGATCCGGTGCCACCTGATCGTGGTGGCCACCGAGCGGCTCCCCAGCATCGGCTTCCTCGAGGGGAGCGGCGTAAAGGCGGGCGCGGGCGTCCTGGTCGACGAGTACCTGCGCACCAACGTCAGCAACATCTACGCGGCGGGCGACTGCGCCGAGGTGTACGACATCAACCGCCGGGAGAGCCGGATCAACTTCGGGTGGCGTAGCGCGATCAAGCAGGGCCAGCTCGCCGGGGACAACATGGCCGGCGGCGGCAAGGTCTACATCCGGAACGTCGAGGATTACTTCGGGCTGCTGTACGGAGCGCCGCTGCTGGAGCGCGCGGGGGCGTAGGGATCCGGCTGCGCCGCCTCGGAGCGGGGGCTCCGTTCGTGGCTCGCCGTGCGGTGAACCCGCACGGCTGCGCTTTACCTCACTGTGCCCCCCGTTCTTCCTACTGCGGGGGTACCCCAGCAGCGCGAAGCTCGTATTGGGGCGCCCCCCTCCTGCGGCGACTCCGCCGGGCTCCGGGGGCCTTGACGGTCCCGGGGCCGGAGGTTTCAGATTGCCCTCTTCCGCACCTCCCCGATATACCCGAGAATCTCCAACAGATCGCCGTCCGACACGGTCCCGTCCCCTTCGACGGATGCCCGCCGTACCTCCTCCAGGATGTCGGCAACCTCCTCCTCGCAGAACGGGATTTCCAACCGCCGCAAGGCCTCCCGGACGGCATGCCGCCCGGAATGTTTTCCCAAGGTCAGGGAACGCCAGGCGCCGACCTCCTCCGGAGGGTATGGCTCGTAACACGCGGGGTTCTTCATGACCCCGTCGACGTGGATCCCGGACTCATGCCGGAAGGCATTCTCCCCCACGACGGCCTTTCCGGGAAGAATCTGCCGGCCGGCCGCCGCCGCCACGTAGTGGCATAGTTCGACGAGGCGCTCCGTCCGGATTCGCGGGGAGATCTTCAGGGCGTGGCGGAGGGCCATCGCGACCTCCTCGAAGGCCGCATTCCCCGCCCGCTCCCCGATCCCGCCGACGGTTACCGAGGCAAAGGTCGCCCCGGCCCGCACGCCCGCCAGGGCATTTGCCGTAGCCATCCCCAGGTCGTCATGCGCGTGAATCTCCACCGCCACCTCCGTATTTTCCCGGAACGCGTTGATGGCTTCGTACGTACCGAACGGGTCGAGGATTCCCACGGTATCGCAGTACCGGAGGCGGTTCGCCCCCGCATCCGCCGCCGCCCGGCCGTAGGCGAAGAGAAACGCCGCGTCGGCCCGGGATGCATCCTCCGCCCCCACGCTGACGTAGAGCCCGCGCTGGAGAGCGTACCTGGTTGCCCGTGCGATCTGCGCGAGGACCCAATCGCGGGTCTTGCCGAGCTTCTCCCGGATCAGGAGGTCCGATACGGGAAGGGAGATCGCGACGGACCGCACCCCGCAGTCGAGCGACGCGTCGATGTCGGACTCCAGGGCCCGGTTCCACGCCGTGACCCTGGCGGGGAGTCCAAGGGCGACGATCTCGCGGATCGTCTCCCGCTCCTCCTCCCCCATCGCCGGGACCCCAACCTCGATCTCCCCGACACCGATCGACGCCAGGCGCCACGCGATCCCGATCTTCTCCTCCCGGGTGAAAGCGACTCCGGCGGCCTGCTCTCCGTCCCGCAGGGTCGTGTCCACGAAGACGACCCTGCTCCGGTCGGCTTCGAGCGGGAGAACCGATCCGTGTTCAGGCATGGGCCTTCCTCCGGGCCATCGCCGCGTAGACCTCCCGGATCGCGTCCTCGATCCGGTTGCACGTCATCGTGACCGCCACGCCCCGCCCCTCGAGCGCCCGGCGGGGAGAGTCCCCGATGCGCATCGCCAGCAGCCCCTGGCAGTCGGAAAGCTTCTCCGCCACCCTCCACATCCGCTCCTCGGGATCCTCGCACGCGTCCGGGCCGGGGCAATACTTGCCGATCTCCCTGCGCTCGACGAAGGTGATGCTCGTCCCGGTAGCGTCATACACGAGGAGATCCGTGGCGTGGCCGAAGTGCAGATCGACCAGGTATCCATTGCCCGAGGCCACGGCGAAGCGCAGCCGCTCGCCCGTTTCCGGACGGCCTGATGCTCTCCGCGCGCAGTCCGGCAGTTCGGTGACCCTGTCGTCCCGGACGAAGACGGGGCGTTCGTTCAGGACATTCCCGACCGCATCCGCTCGGCATTGACGGCAGTGTCGCATCATGGGGAGGATCCCCGCCATCTTCGCCTGCACCTTCGAAAGCGTTTCGTGGCTGACCATGGGGAAATTCTCGAACCAGGTTCCCGGCGTCGGGATGAAGGGCATGATGTTGACGATGTCGGCCCCCTTCTCCTTGACGTACCGCACGATCTCCCCGATCTCCGCGTCGTTTACCCCGGGGATGTAGATCGTATTGATCTTGAGGTGAACGCAGAGGCCCTGGAGGGCGTCGAGGGCTTCCTCCTGCCGCCTCAGGACGAACCTCGCCGCATCGGCGCCCCGGAGATCCGCATCCCCGTCCTGGGCCCGGGTATAGAGGGTCCGCGCCACGTCGAGCCGCCGGGAGTTGATCGTCATCGTGATATACCGGATGCCGATCTCCCGGATCTCGTCGAGGTGGCGGACCAGCTCGACGCCGTTGGTCGAAAAGCAGAAATCGATCTCCCGGTCGATTTCCCGGATCCCGCGGAAGGTTCCGAACGTCGCCGACGGGTTGGCCAGCGCGTCTCCCGGCCCCGCGATCCCTACGATCCGCAGGTTGGGGAACGTCGCCTTCATCTCCCGATACCGCCCGACCGCCTCTTCCGGGGAGAGGATGGCGCTGGTCACCCCGGGCCGGCTCTCGTTCACGCAGTCGAACTTTCGGTTGCAGTAGGCGCACTGGATGTTGCAGGCCGGCGCCACGGGGAGGTGGAGACGGGCGAACCGGTGCGCCGCGTCCAGCGAGAAGCAGGGGTGATCGCCGTTCCCGATCCTCGTCATGGTGGGCCTCCCTTCCGGCGGGCGCCGGGTCTTCCTACTGCAGCACCGGCTCGAACGAGAACGCCTTCTTGGAGCAGGTCCTTCCGCACGCCTGGCAGCCGATGCAGTTGCCGGGGTTCCCGACCTTCATGAACATCTTGGCCGAATCGTCCTCGTCCCGTTCCTCGTGCCCCAGGACGTCGTGGGCACAGACCTTATAGCAGCGGCCGCAGCCGATGCAGAGTTCCGCATCGATCGACTTGACGAAATGCGGGGTCCACTCGTGCTTGTCGCGCGTCAACCCGGTGATGTACGCCATCTCTCCAACCTCCGATCGGTATTTACCTGTACTCATTCCTCTTCCAGGAACGTCGACGTGTTCCCGCGGTTCATCGCCTTCCGCAGCCAAGGCGGGGGATTCCCTTTGAGGACCTCCTGAAGCCTGCCGACCATCTCGGAGACGGGCACCTCGCCCCCGGTCTTCATGGGGTGGATCCTGCGGGCGATCAGCTTGGCGGCCGCCGGTCCCCCGATCTCCACGGTGCAGACGATGGCGCAATCGCCGATGGCGCGGGCGCGGGCCGCGGTCCGGTCCTCTTCGTCGTCGCCGCTGTCGACAGCGGCGACCTCCGCCACGAATCTCGCCTCCTCCGGCCCCACTTCCCAGACGTGGAAGTTCCGGGCCATCCCGAAGTGCTGGTCGATCGTTTCGCCGTCGGTGCTCGTGAACGCGACTTTCATCGTCTTCCCCTTGTCGTCAGTTGTGCGCCAGTTTCTGTGCTTCCGAGGCGTTCTCCTGGAACAGGTTCGCCACCTCGAAGACCAGGTTCATCGTCCCCCGGTAGCCGGCCCACACCTTCTGGTGGGCGCCGAGGCGATCGAAGACCGGCAGTCCCGTTCGCAGGTGAGCCCGGATCCCAAGCGTTCCCGCCGCCTGCCGTCCGTTCGAGTTCGCCACCAGCAGGTCCGCCCCCCGGGCCGCCTCCTCCAGATCCGAAAGGTCGCCGACGAAGACCGTGTCGCACGGCAGGGAGGAAAGCCCCCGTGTCCGGGTCGCGGCGATGGCGGCCTGGATCTCGCATCCCATCCCGGTCAGGAAACGGACCATTCCCTTCAGGGGATCGGCTTCGAGGGCGATGGCCACCTTCTTCCCGCCGAACTGGTAGTGGCTGTCCACCATCGCGTCCAGGAGCCGGCTCCGCCGGCGGCGCTGCTTTTCCGGTACCGGCTTGCCGCTGATGGCGGAGAGCACGGCCATCAGGCGGTCGACCTCGGCAAGGCCGGTCGCGGAAGAGAAGCCGTACGCCGGGATGCCGAAGGAATCCTTGAGCGTCAGGGACGCCTTGGCGAGGGAGTCGCCGACGTACAGGGTCGCCGCGCTGCGGCCGGCTTTCCGGATCTCCTCCACCGGAATGCCGCCGGTGGAAAGGGGGGATACCTCGTCGTCGATGTGGCCGTCCAGGGCGTTGGCGACGTCCGGGATCGCCAGGACGGTCAGGCCGAACGACTCCATGAGATCCTTCAGTTCCTCGACGTCCGCCGGCGTCAGGTGAGCGCCCGGGAGGAAATTCACCTGGCCCGGAATCGTCTCCCCCCCCTCCGCGAGCGTGCCGACGATGGCCTCCACCGCCGCCGCGTACCCTTCCTGCAGGGAGCCGCAATAGTCCGGGGTAGGGGCCCACACGACGGGGACCGCATCGAACCGCGGATTCTCCTTCCGGAACTGGACGATCGCGCCGCGGACGTCGTCCCCCATGGTTTCGGTGAGTCCCGAGGTCATCACGCCGACCACTCCCGGCCGGAACTTGTCGATCGCCCGGGTGAGGCCCGCCTTGAGGTTCTCCCATCCGCCGAAAATGGCCGTGTCCTCGCTCATCGCGGTCGAGTTGAGGGCGATGGACTCCTTGAAGTGCCGCGACAGCTGCAGGCGGATGAAGGTCGAACACCCTTGCGCGCCGTGGAGAAGGCCGAGCATCCGGTCGATCCCCAGGTACGCCAGCGTGGCGCCCAGCGCCGGGGAGTTCTTCTGCGGGTTGACGGTCGCCGGTTTGGCCGGCACCTTGACCCGGGAGACGGCGAGGTCCTCGGCGTGGAAGACCTCGGCGTGGTTCGCCGCGGCGGCAACGTCGGCACCCCGTTCCTCTTCGATCTTTTCCCAAGGCGCCTTGCCGCAGAGCACCGGCCAGACGGGATTGTTGGCGGTCAGGTCGAGCTGCTTCGAAAAAGTCACCATCCCTTCGTACCCGGCATAGGGGTGGGAGCGCCCGTGATTGATGTCCAGGAACGGCGTCCGGGTCTTCAGGGCCAGGAATTTCGTCTTGCCGCCGGCCACGATCAGGTCCGGCGCCTTCTCCCGCATGACGGCCAGAAGCCCCGCGGTCGAGGTGTCCTCGATGATCCGGGCATCCTTGTGCATCAGCGCCTTCATCCGGTGGAAATCCTCGAGGGTCGAATTCTGCGTTCCGGCGGCGAGCACTTCCACCCCCAGCTCCCGCAGCGCATTGACCATGGACCAGGTCTTTACCCCGCCGGTGAAGAGAACCGCGCGTTTCCCCGAAAGACGCGCCCGGTACGGTGCGATCCGGAGGCGGCAGAGCGCCTCCTCCTCCCCGATCAGCCGCTCGGCCCGGTCTTGCAGGACCGTGGCGAACGGGCCGCCCACGGCGTGATCCAGTTCCCGGGCGATGTCCCGCAGCGCCTTGGCGGTGTCGGTCATGCCGTAGAACGACTCCTCCAGGTACGGCATCCCGAACCGCTTTTTCATCTTCCGGGCCAGGTTGGTGAGGCTCTTGGAGCAGATGATCACGTTCAGCCGCGCCCGGTGGGCGTAGCGAAGGTCTTCGAACTTCGCGTCGCCGCTGACGCAGGACAGGATGCGGATCCCGAGCCGTTCGAACAGCGGCTGCATCCCCCACAGGTCGCCGGCGATGTTGTACTCGCCGATCAGGTTGATGTCGTAGTCGGTGGTGACCGGCGGCTCCGCCGTCCCGATGACGTATTTCAGCAGGATCTCCCCCGCCAGCCGGTTGCCGATGTTCTTGTCGCCGATGAATCCCGGGGTGTTGACCGGGATCACCGGCATCGGAACCTTTTCCGACGCGGCCTCGCAGACGGCTTCCACGTCGTCCCCCGTCATGGCGGTGACGCAGGTCGCGTAGACGAAGATCGCCTTCGCCTGGTCGCGGTAGCGCGAAGCGAGCTCGAGGATGGCGCGGTAGAGCTTCTTCTCGCCTCCGAACACCACGTCGTTTTCGAGCATCTCGGTGGTGAAGCCGCGGCGGTAGAGCAGGGAGCCGCTGGAGCGCGCCCCCCGGTTGTCCCAGGAGTTGCCGGCGCAGGCGATAGGCCCGTGTACCAGGTGAATGACGTCGGTGATCGGCATGAGAACCACGCGGGCCCCGTCGTAGGCGCAGCTCCGCTCGGTCCCCTCGCCCGGCTCCGCCTTTTTGCAGAACCTGGGGGCGCCCTTTTCCTGCGTCTCGCATTCGGGAGCGTCGTAGTAGTCGGGCCGCGCCATGGTTCGATCCTTCCGTCGCTTTCCGGTCCTCTATCTCACCGCATCATCTCGAAGAACCGGTCCTCGCACGTTTCGTCCACGATATCGATGAACTTGTTGCAGATCTCGGTGACCATGTTGATCACGCCCTGGTAACCGATCAGCGGGTAGCGATGCCTGTTCACCCGGTCGAACACGGGGAACCCGAACCGGAACAGGGGGATCTTCGCGTCCCGCGTGATGAACTTTCCGTGGGTATCGCCGATCACCGCGTCCACCGGGTCGGTTACGACCAGGCTGCGCAGGTGCCAGAGATCCTTGTTCATGTAAATCTTGCCGTCCTTGCCGCACGGGGAGGCGTCCAGGAGGGACCGGATCTCCTTTTCCAGTTTCTTCGACCCCTTGCTGCACAGGACGTGGTGCGGACGGGCCCCCATCTCCAGCAGGAAGGAGACGTATCCGAGGAGGTAGTCCGGGTCGCCGTAGAGCGCGAACTTCTTCCCGTGCATGTACTGGTGGGCGTCCGTCATGGCGTCCACCGCCCTGCCCCGCTCGTCCTTCAGGCATTCCGGGACCGGCTTGCCGGACAGATCGGCAAGCTTGAGCAGGAACGCGTCGGTCCTGGCGATCCCCATCGGCATCGGCATTGCCGCGTGCTTGCCGGCCCAGGTTTCCTTGATCCAGGCGAAGGTCTTGGGCGTGGCATGGGGGCCGACCGTCAGGGTCGCCTTTCCGTTGACGGAGTCGCCCGCCTCGGCAAGCAGGGTCCCGCCGGGATAGAGGCGGTATCGTCCGTCGTTGGGAGAATCGAAGGAGTCCGAGATGTCGGCGAGGAACGTGTACGGGATGCCGAACACCTCGAAGATCCGCCGGTACTCACGGTAGTTCCCCGTGTTGAAGTCGCACCCTGCGACGAAGTTCAGCTTCCCCGTGCACCGCCCTTCCACCACCTTCCCCTCCGTCAAAGTCTTCAGGATGGACAGGAGCATGGAGTCGTAGCCGTGGATGTGGGATCCGTTGAAGCTCGGCGTATTCGCGTAGGGCACCGGAAGGTCCGCGGGGAGGTTCCCTTTCTGCCGCGCATTCTTGATGAAGCCGGAGAGGTCGTCGCCGATCACCTCCGGCATGCAGGAGGAGAAGACGGCCAGCATCTTCGGCTTGTAGAGGGCGACGGCGTTCTCGAGCCCCTCGTGCAGGTTCGCCTGCCCCCCGAACACCGCGCTGTCCTCGGTCATGGAGTCGGAGACCGCGGGCGCGGGCTCCCGGAAGTGGCGGTTGAGGGTGGAACGGTAGTAGGAGGCACACCCTTGCGAGCCGTGGACGAAGGGGAGGGTCCCTTCGAAGCCGTGGGCCACCAGTTGGGCCCCCAGCGGTTGGCAGGCGTGGGCCGGGTTGATCACCAGCGCCTGGCGGGCGAAGTTCTTCTCCTTGTACTCCTCCGTGTTGATCCACTCCGAGACCCTTTGAATCTCCCCTTCGGGGATCGGGGTCACGGGCTTGACGGTCAGTCCGAGATTGTTCGCCATGGCTTCTCTCCTTTGTTTCCTTAAAACGGGGCCTTCACGAGGCCCCAGGTCGGGCTGTTCACGGCCATGTCGATATCTCGGGCGAAGATCGGGAACCCCTGGTATCCGTGGTAGGGGCCGGAGTAGTCCCAGCTGTGCATCTGCCGGAACGGGAGTCCCATCTTCTGGAAGACGTACTTCTCCTTGATGCCGCTGCCGACCAGGTCGGGCTTCAGTTCCTCGACGAACCGCTCCAGCTCGTACTCGGAGGCGTCGTCGTAGATCACCGTTGCCTCGGGCATCTCCGGCGAGGTCCGCTCGTAGTCGTCGCTGTGGGCGAACTCGTAGCCGGAGCCGACCACGGCCATCCCCAGGTCCTCGTAGGCGTTCACGGTATGACGCGGGCGCAGGCCGCCCACATAAAGCATCACCCTCTTCCCCTCGAGGCGGGGGCGGTATTCGTCGACCACAGCCTGCATGATCGGATCGTACTTCGCGATGGCCTTCTCCACATTCTCCTTGATCGTGTCGTCGAACCGCTCGGCGAGCTTCCGGAGGCTCTCCCGGATCTTCGTCGGCCCGAAGAAATTCAGCTCGAGCCACGGGATGCCGTACTTCTCCTCCATCACCCGGGCCATGTAGTTCATGGAGCGATAGCAGTGGATGATGTTGAGCTTCACCTTGTGGGTGGCGGCGATCCGCTCGACCTCGCCATCGCCGGTCCAGGTGGCCTTCACGTGGAAGCCGATCTCCTCGAGGAGCGATTTGACCGACCAGACGTCCCCCCCGATGTTGTAGTCGCCGATCAGCGCGACGTCATAGGGGGTTTCCGGCTCGACAAACTCGCGCGTCTCGATGACGTAGTCGCGGATGGTGTCGTTGGAGATGTGGTGCCCGAGCGACTGGGACACGCCCCGGAACCCCTCGCAGTTGCACGGGATGACGGGCAGGTCCAGCTCCTGGGTCATCTTCTTGGCGACGGACCCGATGTCGTCGCCGATCAGCCCCACCGGACACTCGGAGAGAACCGAGATCCCTTTGGCCAACGGGAAGAGATCGCGGGCCTCCTTGAGAAGAACGGCGAGCTTTTTGTCGCCGCCGTAGACGATGTCCTTCTCCTGGAAGTCGGAGGTGAACTGCATGGCGAAGTTGGTGACGCCGGGGACCCCGCTCATCAGGTTCCTCCGGGTCCCCCACGAGTACCAGCCGCAGCCGACCGGACCGTGGGAGACGTGGACCATGTCGCGGATGGGGCCCCAGACCACCCCCTTGGCCCCGGCATAAGCGCATCCGCGGGCGCTCATGACGCCGGGGACGGTCTTCCGGTTGGATTTCACGCAGGCCGCGCACGCCGACGGATCGTTGGGGGCCAGGTGCGGGGCGCGTTTCTTCCTCGCTTTCTCGGGATACGCCGAAAGCGTCTTGTCGATCATCGCCTGGGTCGATTCCCTGGTGATGCCTTCGATCTTCTTTGCCGGGTTTGACATGGACTTCGCTCCTTCGCCGGAAAATATTCCGTTCACTGGCCGGCAGCGGCCTCGGCGACGCCGACGATCGATTCGTCCGCGTCCTCGATCACGCCGAACTCCATCAGCAGATCCTCCAGCTCCTCCATCTGCAGCGGCTTGGGGACGACCAGCATCTTGTTCTCGCTGATCTTGCGGGCCAGTTCCCGGTACACCTCGGCCTGCGGGTGCTCCGCGGAATACTCGATCACCGTCATCCGCCGGAGCTCCGCGCGCTGGACCTGGTTGTCCCGGGGGACGAAGTGGATCATCTGGGTGCCGAGGCGCTTGGCCAGCGCCTCGATCAGATCGGCCTCGCGGTCCGTGTTGCGGGAGTTGCAGATGAGACCGGCCAGGCGGACCTTCCCGGAGGAGGCGTACTTGAGGATCCCCTTGGCGATGTTGTTGGCGGCGTACATGGCCATCATCTCGCCGGACACGACGATGTAGATCTCCTCCGCCTTCCCTTCACGGATCGGCATGGCGAAACCGCCGCAGACGACGTCCCCGAGGACGTCGTAGAAAACGAAATCCAGGTCGGGGACGTACGCTCCGTTCTCCTCGAGAAAGTTGATGGCGGTGATGACGCCCCGTCCGGCGCAACCGACCCCCGGCTCGGGACCTCCCGACTCGACGCAGCGGATCCCCCCGTAGCCGATCTTGAGGACGTCGTCCACTTCCAGGTCGTCGACGGTCCCGCGTTCACGGACCAGGTCCATCACGGTAGACTGCGCCTTCGCATGGAGGATGAGGCGGGTGGAGTCGGCTTTCGGATCGCAGCCGACGATCATGCATTTCTTCCCCAGCGAGGCGAGCCCCGCCACGGTGTTCTGCGCCGTTGTCGATTTCCCGATGCCGCCCTTCCCGTAAATCGCCAATTGCCGCATGTTCGACCTCCTGTCCGTATCCGGGATTGCTTCCTGGATGCAAGACGTACGCATGAGTGATGCCAACTGTTTTATGAAACATATAACAAATTGTATTTACTAACGATTCATTGATCTCCCCAGATCCGGCACGCATATCTCTTGTTTTTTCCATTCCTTTTTGTAGGCAATACGGACAAAAATGGATACAATAGCGTCGCAAAGGGGGAGCTAACCGTGCGGACATCGGCGTCGACGATCAACCTCTGCAACCTCCCCCCGTGGGTGATCGCATCTCCCCACTTCAACGGGAATCCCCAGCCGATCGAGATCCAGGGCGTCCGTCGCGCGCACCGCTTCTTCTTTTCCAGGGTGGCGAAGATGGACTCCATCGACGACCGGGCGCGGGCCTTCCGCGACTACATGGACGTTGCATTCCAGCTCCACCAGTGGCAGCGGGAGGAGTCCCCGCTCAGCCGGAAGAGCCTCCGGAACAGCTACGTACGCTACCTTCGGGGATGGATGTTCGACGCCGACTCCGTCGAGGGGGCGGCGCTCAAAGGGTGGGTCGAGAGCCGGATCGGCATTCCGCCGACCTTCCACAAGGGGCCCATCGAAGACGTCCACTCGGAGGCGTACGCGACGTACCTCGCCGACCGGATGCGCGGAACCGCGCGAACCAGCGCCATCCACGCCCAGTTCGACCTCCTCTACGAGTTCATCCAGAGCGAACTTCGGCGAAGGGAGCCGGGAACCCTCCTCCACACCCTCTACCGGGGTGTCCACGATTTCGAGGAGCACCGGATCCTGCAGCGGACGGGCCGGCGCACCTGCCTTGTCCGCCTCAACAACCTCAACTCCTTCACCACCGACTTCGAACGGGCCTTCGAGTTCGGGACGAAGATCCTCGAAGTGCGGATCCCGTATTGCAAGATCCTGTTCCGGGCGGACCTGCTCCCCGGCCCGATCCTGAAAGGGGAAGAGGAAGCGATGGTGATCGGAGGGGATTTCGATGTCGTCGTCCGGACGCACTGACATCGCCCCCGACCGCCCTCTCCCGGAGGCGCCGGGCGATCTCCTCGACCGGGCACGCGCCGCCTTCCTTGGTGTCGCCGTGGGAGATGCGCTGGGCGCGACGACGGAGTTCATGACGCCGAAGGAGATCCGCGTCAAGCTCGGCGTCCACGACCAGGTAACGGGCGGAGGCTGGCTTCGCCTGAAGCCCGGCCAGGTCACCGACGACACGGAGATGTCGTTGTGCATCGCCCGCGCGGTGAGCGACACCGGCGGATGGAATCTCCGTGCCGTGGCCGACGCGTTCGCCGGGTGGCTCCGGGGGAAACCCACGGACGTCGGCGCCACATGCCGCCACGGCATCCGTAATTACATGCTCAAAGGCCGGCTCGAAGCGCCCCCCAACGATGGCGACGCGGGGAACGGCGCCGTCATGCGGATGGCGCCCGTCGCCCTCCTGACCCTCGGCGACGGGGAAGCGCTCGACCGGCTCGCAGTGGAGCAGGCCCACCTCACCCACAACCATCCGCTGTCGGACGCCGCCTGCCGCTGCGTCGGGAGGATGGTCCACCGCGGAGTCTCGGGGTCCGCGAAGGACGATCTCTACGAAGAGGCGCGGGGGCTGGCGACGCTCCACCCGGCGTTCCGGTTCGACCCGTACCACGGGGAGGCTTCGGCATACGTCGTCCACACGCTGCAGACCGTCTTCCACCACTTCTTCGTGTCGTCGAACTTCGAGGAGTGCCTTGTCCGGATCGTCAACCAGGGGGGTGACGCCGACACGACGGGAGCGATCGCGGGAATGATCGCGGGGGCGTTCTATGGAACTTCGGCCATTCCGGGAAAATGGCTGAGGAAGCTCGACGAAGCAGTCCGCTCGGAAACGGAGGCGCATGCCGTCCGCCTCGCGCGCATGTCTCCGCTCCTCGCAAACGTATGGCCCCGGAGGAACGCGGAGATGCCGGAAGACTACGAGGGGAGGAAAGGGAGATGACCGCGGAACGGACGGGGCCGGAACGATCATCGAGGGACCTGGAACAGCAGATCCTGGAACTGACGACCCTCTACGAGATCAGCAAGGTCCTTACGGAGTCCCTGGACCTCGAGGTCACCTGCACGAAAGTCCTTCGCCTGCTGTCGCAGATGCTCGGCATGCAGCGCGGCACCTTCATGATGCGGGATCCCGGCAGCTCCCGCCTCTCCATCATGGCGGCCCATGGAATGACCCGGGAGGAGGTCACCCGGGGAAAGTACAAGGTCGGGGAGGGGATCGTGGGCCGCGTCGTCTCCACCGGGAGCCCCATCGTCGTCCCGAGCATCGGCTCGGAACCGCTCTTCCTCGACCGGACGGGGGCCCGGTCGCGCCTCCCGGACCGGGGCGTCATCTCCTTCCTCTGCGTTCCCGTAAAGGTCGGCGGCGAGGTCGTCGGCGTCCTTTCCGTGGACCGGCTCTTCGAGGACCGCATCCCCTTCGACCAGGACCTTCGGTTCCTCACGATCGTCGCCGGCAGCATCGCCCAGGCCGTTCGGATCAATGAGATGGTGCGGGACGAAAAGCAGCGGCTCCTCGACGAAAACCTCCGTCTCAAGTCCGAACTGAAAGGCCGCTACCGGTTCGAGAATATCATCGGCGTGAGCGACCGGATGCAGACCGTCTTCGGCCAGGTCGACCGGGTCAGCAAGAGCAGCGCCACGGTCATGCTCCGTGGGGAGAGCGGGACCGGGAAGGAGATGATCGCCGGCCTCATCCATTACAACAGCCCGCGGTCCCAGGGGCCTTTCGTGAAGCTCAACTGCGCCGCCCTCCCCGATACCCTCCTCGATTCCGAACTCTTCGGCCACGCCAAGGGCGCCTTCACGGGGGCCGTGGGTGAGAAGCGGGGCCGCTTCGAAATGGCCCATGGCGGAACCCTCTTCCTGGACGAGGTCGGGGACCTGCCCGTCCCCTTCCAGGTAAAGCTCCTGCGCGTATTGCAGGAGCGGCAGTTCGAGCGCGTCGGAGGAACGGAGACGATCTCCGTGGACGTGCGCCTTGTCACGGCGACGAACCGGAACCTCGAGGAGGCGGTTCGTGCCGGCACGTTCCGCGAGGACCTGTACTACCGCCTCAACGTCATCCCGATCTTCCTCCCCCCCCTTCGGGAACGCCCGGAGGACATCCCTCCCCTCATCGAGCACTTTCTCGCCCGCTTCAACCGGGAAAACGCCAAGAACGTCCGCATCTCCCGGGATGTCTACGACACGCTCCTGCGATACCCATGGCCTGGGAACATCCGGGAACTCCAGCACGCGATCGAGCACGCGGTCGTCATGGCGGCGGGGTCGGAAGCGAGCGACACCGACCTCCCCCTCTCGGTCCTGAACGGCTTCCCGGGTTCCGGCGTCGTGCCGGTGGGAAACGGTTCCGGCGGGGCGCCGGGCCCATCGCATAACAACGATTCCCCGCTATCCACCATCGAGCGATCGGAAAAGAACTTCATCGTCGATGCGCTCGAGAAATGCGGATGGGTCCAGTCGAAGGCGGCCCGGGCGCTGGGGGTCACTCCCCGCCAGATCGGGTACAAGATCCGGAAATACGGGATCACCCGACCGCGCTGAGCGCTGTGCCTCCGGAGCTCCCCCTTCGGACGATTCCGTCGGCATCCACGATAACATCGACGTTTTTGTCGCACTCCCGCGGCCGGCGGGCAATGGGCCCGCCGGTCGATCTCCGTCGCACACCCCCGTGATTCTTCGGGAAACCGACTGCATCGGCGTCTTGGCACACCGCTTGATACGTACCTCCCATGAAGAATCGCCTCGTCGCCGTCATCGTTATGCTTTGGAATCTCCTCCTCCTCCCGGCCGCCCTGGGCGGGGAAATCCGGGTCTTCGCCGCGGCCAGCCTCAAGGAGGTCCTGACCGAAATCGCGGGAGCCTACGGGAAAAGCCATCCGGGCACGAGGATTCTCCCGAATTTCGGGGCATCCGGAACGCTCGCACGCCAGATCGATCGCGGCGCACCCGCGGACATCTTCCTCTCTGCCGGCCCGGAATGGATGGCCTACCTGGTGGAGCGGGAGCGGATCGAAAAGCGCGCGGTCGCCGTCTTCGCGCACAACACCCTTGTGTTCTGCGGTCCCGACGCCGGTGCGACGAAAACCGGGAAGATGGAGGATCTCCCTGCCCTCGGGAGAATCGCCATCGGCAGCCCGAAGAGCGTCCCCGCGGGGGCCTACGCGATGGAGGCGCTGAAGAACGCCGGCGTGGCGGCGGGAGTGGAGGGAAAGCTCGTCATGACCCGGGACGTCCGGGAAGCGCTGGCGTACGCGGAGCGCGGTGATGTCGACGGGGCCTTCGTGTACCGGACCGACCTCCTGCCGGGGAGGGGCGCCTCGATCTTCTTCGCCGTCCCGCAGCCCCTGTATCCCCGCGTGACGTACCCGATGGCGCCGACCGCGGAAGGGGCCGGGAACCCGGAGGCGGCGGCCTTCCACCGGTTCCTCGGGTCGGCCGAGGCGAAAAGATTCCTGGAAAGACGCGGTTTCGACACCCGATGACCGTGGAAGCGTTCGCACACAGTCCGGACTTCGCCGCCATCGTCCTGTCGCTGAAGGTCGGGGCGACGGCGACCCTCCTCTCCCTCCCCTTCGGGTTCGCCGCCGCGTACATCGGCACTCGTCTCCGGCCGCGCGCCAAGGCGGTCTTCGATACGTTCGTCAACCTTCCCCTGACGCTCCCGCCCGTCGTCATCGGTTACCTCCTCCTGCTCCTCCTGGGCCGCGGAGGATGGCCGGGAGCGTTCCTGCGGCGCCACGGCGTTCAGATCCTTTTTACATGGAAGGCGGCGGTCATCGCCTCGGCGGTCGTCGGGTTCCCCCTCCTCGTCCGGTCGATCCGCATCAGCATCGAGGCGATCGACGACGGGCTCGTTCAGGCCGCCCGAACGCTCGGGGCGGGACGCCTGGACACGATGGCGACGATCATCGCTCCCCTTTCCCTCCCAGGGATCGTCGCCGGCTCCTCCCTGATGTTCGCAAGGAGCCTCGGGGAGTTCGGAGCGACGATCGTCGTGGCGGGGAACATTCCCGGCGTGACGCAGACCCTCCCGCTCGCCATCTACGACTACGCCGCCTCGCCGCGCGGGGACGGCATGGCGCTCGCCCTGTGCGCCGTGTCGGTAGCGGTGTCGGTCGTCGTCCTCCTGCTCCACGAGGCCATCGTGCGGAAGACGGCCCGCAAGGGGTGACGCGGTGAGAATCGACGTCTCCGCCACGAAGCGATTTCCGGGTTTCTCCCTGGATGTCTCATTCTCCGCGGAGGGCAGTCGGATCGGACTGTTCGGTCCCTCCGGGAGCGGCAAGTCCACCCTGATCGGAATTCTCTCCGGCCTGATCGCTCCCGATACGGGATCCGTGTCGGTGGACGGCGATACGCTGTTCTCCACTTCCCCGCTTCGTTCCGTGCCCCCGGAGCGCCGGCGGATCGCCGTGGTGTTCCAGCGCCCCCTCCTCTTCCCCCACCTCGACGTCCGGCGAAACCTCCTTTACGGCCAAGCGAGGCGGCCGGGCGGCCGTCGGGGGATCTCCCTGGAGACCGTGGCGAACATCCTGCGGATCGAGCCCCTCCTCGACCGGGGGGTGCGCGACCTCTCCGGCGGGGAGCAGCGAAGGGTCTCCCTGGCAAGGGCGCTCCTGGCCTGCCCACGCCTCCTGCTCCTCGACGAACCGCTCTCCGGACTCGACGACCCGCTGAAGTTCGAGATCATCCGGTACCTGAATCGCGTGCACGAGGAATTCGGCATCCCCTTCCTCTTCATCTCCCACGACCTCCTGGAGATGCGCCTGATGACCGACCGGACGATCGTCCTTGCGGACGGGCGCATCGCGGGGGCGTCGGCTACGGAAGAGGTGGCGCTGCAATGGTCGGGAAGAGGGGTGGGGGCGTACACGAACCTCCTCCGGATCTCCGGAGGGCGCGAGCTTTCCGATCTGTACGCCTACCGGTGGGGAGCGGGGGAACTGCTCCTCGCGGCCAAGGCGGAGGGGGATGCCCTCTTCGAGCTGTCCTCGCGGGACATCGTCCTCTTCCGGAGGAACCCCGAGGCGATCAGCGCAAGGAATCTGTTGGAGTGCCGGGTCACCCGGCTCCTGGATTGGGGAAAGCGCGCGGGAGTGGAATTGGCGTACGGGGGGGAGACCCTCGTCGCCGAAGTGATGCGGGAATCGGTGGCGGAGCTTTCGATCGCGCCGGGAGTCACCGTCTACGCGGCGGTAAAGGCGTCCGCGTTCCGGCTGCTACGGTAAAGCGGAGAGTTCAGTAGTCGATCCCCTTCTCCGCCTCGATCCCCTGGTCGAAGGGGTGCTTGACGCTGCGGACCTCGCTCACCAGGTGGGCGACGCGGATCACCTCCTCGTGCGCGTTCCGCCCCGACAGGATCAGGTGGACGCTCGAAGGCTTCTCCCCGATCAGCTCGAGGACCTCCTTCACGTCGAGCAGCCCGAGGCGGACCGCCACGTTCACCTCGTCGAGGATGATCACGTCGTATTTGCCGGAGAGCATCCGCTCCCGCGCCAGGGTCAGCGCCTCGCGCGCCGCCGCTACGTGCTCTTCCATCGGCAGCGCGTCGCCGCGGATCCCCACGAACCCCTTCCCCATCGGGAGAAGCTCGAACTCGGGCGCCAGCCGTTTCGCACCGTCGAGCTCGCCGTAATGGAGCGATCCCTTGATGAACTGCACCATCAGGACCTTCATCCCGTACCCGACGGCGCGCACCGCCATCCCGAGACACGAGGTCGTCTTCCCCTTCCCATCTCCGGTGATGACGAGCACGAGCCCCCGGCGTGGCTTTTCGGGTAGCCGTTCTGGCACTTGTCGAGGCTCCATCGCTTTCCCCCTTTGATCGATCCCTCCTTGGGATGACGGCGGGACGAAACCGATTCCCGGGGAAGAATATCAATCCGGGTTCCCCTATGGGATAATATCCTCACGGAGGCAAGAGGCTTCCGCTCCGGAGGGCGCCCATGGACAAGAACCGCTGCATGGTCTGCGCGAAGGAAGGGGCGTTCGAGGGCGGGATCTGCGACCTGTGCAAGGCGCTCATTCGAGGGGAAGCCCTCGAGGGCCAGCACCAGATCAAAAAGGACGCCGACAAGTCACTGCACAAGGAAGGCACGGAGATTGGGAAAAAGCACGGCGGGTAAGGGTCCGGCGAAGTCGCCGCAGGAGGGGGGCGCAGTGAGGTAAAGCGCAGCCGTGCAGGTTCACCGCACGGCGAGCCACGAACGGAGTCCCCCTCCGAGGCGGCGCAGCCGACTAAGCCGTGCCGCCCCCGGCGATCCCGGCGAACTTCCTGCCGAAGTCGACGCAGGCCTCCAGATCCTGTGCGCTGGGGGCCATGCGCACCTTCATCGGCTCCGGCGACACCTTGATCCGCATCGATGTGAGGATGTCCTGCACCGTCTTGATCGCCTCCCCGCTCCAGCCGTAGGAGCCGAACACGGAGGCGGCCTTCCCCTTTATGTTCAGCGTCACCAGGTTCGCGATCAGGTTCAGGATCGGGTGCGGCACGTTGCTGTTCAGCGTCGGGGTGCCGATCAGGAAGCCGACGGACTCGTCGAGCTGGTCGATCATCCGCTCCATCGGGACTTCCACGCCGTTCAGCAGCACCGGCGTGAGCCCCCCCGCGGCCACCCCGTCCGCCACCTTCCGCGCCATCGCCTCCGTGTTCCCATAGGCCGAGACGTAGACGATCACTACCTTTTTCTCCGTGACCCGCTTCGATGCCGACGCGCGCTCCTCGTACCACTCGATATATCCCCGCGGATCGTTTCGCAGGACCGGCCCGTGGGACGGCGCGATCATCTCCAGCGGGAGGTCCTTCACCCGCTCGCACGCCTTGAGGATGTGCTCCTTGTACGGCCGCATGATCGTCGCATAGTAGAACTCGAACGCCTTGCGGGCATTCGCCGGCTCGTGGAGCTCGTCGTTGAAGGTGTGGGGACTGGAGTAGTGGGCCCCGAGGAAATCGCAGGGGAAGAGGATCTTCTCCTCCGGCAGATACGTGAGGATCGTATCGGGCCAGTGCAGGAACGGCGCGTTGATGAACCGGAGCGTCTTCCCCCCGAGGGGAAGCTCGTCGTTGTCGCCCACGATGCGGAAGGGGAACCCGGCGTTCACGAGGTTGTCCACGAACGTCTTCGCGACACGGGAGAGCAGCACCGTGACCGCGGGGTTCCGCTCGAGCAGCTCCACCAGCGCGCCGGCGTGGTCCGGCTCGGAGTGGTTGACGATCACGTAGTCGAGCTTCGACACGGGGAGGATTTCCTCGATGTTGCGCAGGAACTCCGCGGCGAAGGGGCGCTTCACGCAGTCGATGAGGGCCGTCTTCTCCGTCCCCTTCACGAGGTAGGAGTTGTACGTCGTCCCGTTCCCGGTCGGGATGACGATGTCGAAGACGGTGAGTCCCGGATCCTTGACCCCGACGCAGTAGACGTCGGGCGCAAGCGTCACGATGGGCATGCTCGGCTCCTTGCTATGTGGGGGTTCCAGTCAGTCGACCGCCTCGAACTCTTCCTTCCCCGCGCCGCAGAGAGGGCACACCCAGTCGTCCGGGATGTTCTCGAACGCGGTCCCGGGGGGCACGCCGTTGTCCGGGTCGCCGGCGGCCGGGTCGTAGATGTAGCTGCAGACGACGCATCTCCACTTTTTCATTGGACACCCCCGGGCGATGATCGGTTCAGGGATTATAGGTCCCCGCCGGTGACCGGCGCAACCTTCCCTCCGCATTCCGCCATCAAATCTGGACGAACTTCTCGCGGAACGCCCCGCAGATGGGGCAGACGGCAGGGGGCTCGTCCCCTTGGTGGATGTAACCGCAGACGGTGCACTTCCACTTTTTCATCGGTGGGCTCCTGTGGGATGATGGTGCCGGTATTTTACATCAGGGGGGAACGTTGAGGAACCCGACGAATGGCGGCAGCATCGCCGAGATCCAGTACGTCGCGGCGGACGTGGAGACCACGGGGCTCTCCGCGGCCGACGGACACCGGGTCTGCGAGGTCGCCCTGCTCCGCTTCCTGCGGGGGACGGTGATCGATTCCTTCGTGTCGCTGGTGAACCCCCTGCGACCGATCGACCCCGGGGCCTCCGCGGTGAACGGGATCACCGACGAGATGGTGGCCGGCGCCCCCACCTTCGCCGACCTTCTTCCGCGGATCCTCGACTTCCTTTCCGACGACCCGCTCGTCTTCCACAACGCGCCGTTCGACCTGTCGTTCCTGCAGACCGAAGCGCGGCTCGCGGGGGGGGCGTGGCCAGGGAACCGGGTGATCGACACGCTGCCGCTGGCCCGCCGGACCGGGCGCTTCCGCTCCCACTCCCTGTCCCACATCTGCCGGGAGCTCGGCATCGGCTCCACCTTCCACCGGGCGGAAGCCGACGCCTGGGCCGCGGGGAAGCTACTGCTGCACCTGAACGGAGAAAGATGAGCATTTTTCGAACCAGGATTTCCGCCAGCGTGGGGGGAGCAACAACCGGAATATGAAAATTATAGGCAAATAAGGGTATTAATTTTCCCACATCTTCCTTGCCTCGTCCATTGTTTCCACGCCCAATAAAAACAGACTCATAATGAATTGATAATACATGGGAAAAAATAAAATCCCGCCGGAGCTTGCCCGGCACGCCTGTTGCGGGAGCTTGCCTTCCGGTAGATCGCCGCATTCTTGCGGCATCGTTACGCTATTTCAATTTGCATCGCCTGCAGCACATAAATGGAATCACAACGGAGGTGGGGGGAGATGAGGTCACTGAGACTCGGGGCGGTACTCGGAATCACGATGGCGGTTCTGCTGCTGGTGTCTACAGCGGCGCTGGCGGCGGAGCAGCAGGTGCAGAACGGGAGCAGCACCGGATCGGTCCGCGTCGCGGTTCAGGACACCGGAAGAATGGCTGTCTGGCGATACAACGGGACCACATGGGTAAACCAATCGTACGGCCCCTACTCAAAATATTCCCTCCTCTTCCTGGCCGGAGATAACACCTCCATGCGATTCGGCGCGGGGTTGGCCGGGACCACTTGGACCTTTGTGTCCAACACCAAGAGCGCGGACAACACGACGATCACTTCCGTCTTCCTTGCGGAAGGCAACAACGTGCGGGTCACCCAGACCACTATGGTCACGGCAGGCCCCTACTATCGGATGCAGTGGAGCATTGAGAACATCGGTTCTTCCACGTACAGCGATGTCCGGTTCACGCACGGGGAGGACACGTATCTTGCCGGTAGCGACTACGGCGAGGGGCACTTCGACAACGCCCTCAAGATGGTGTACGTGGTGAACCCCGGCTTCACCGCCGACCTGATGGGGCTCTACGCCTCGGCGAGCACCCCGTTCACCCACTACTTCGAAGGACAATACAGTACGAACTACACCCGGATGACAACCTGGACAATGGACAACACCGTCAATCCCTCGAACGTCGACAGCGGCTACTCCTTGGGGTGGACAAGGACGACGCTGGCCCCCGGGCAGACGTGGTCGATCATCGCCTACGAGAAGTTCACCCAGTCGGTGGGAGTTCAGGTCATCGCTCCGGCCGAACAGCCGGCCTATCCCGGCGGCACGCTTTCGTACGCGTTCACCGTCAGGAACCTCGACGCCGCCGCCACCACGATCGGCCTGAACTCCAATTCCGCCAACGGCTGGGCCACCTCGGTGGTGGACGGGTCCGGCACACCGCTCCCCTCTGTCACACTGGCGGGCGGAACGGAGACGGTGGCCTATGTCCGGGTGACGATCCCCTCGGGAGCATCCGGAGGGACATCCGACCTGTTGACGCTGAACGCGACGTTCGGTGAAGGGAGCACGAGTTCCGACTCGACCACGACCGTCGTCACAGAGACCGCACCGCCCCCGGCTTTGGATCTCCAGAAGGACGGCATGGGCGCCGGATGGTTCGGTACCTGCGGGATGGTCGTGGGCCGCGACGGGAAGGAACCGATGTCCGCCGGGGAAAGCGCGGGGATGATCGCCCTTTACTTCGCCCTGCTCCTGCTCCCGGTCGGGATCCTCAAGCTCGTCCACGGGAGGAAGCGCCTCCCTTTTGAGAAGACCGGGATCGTCGCCCTCTTCATCGTCGCGTCGATGCTGCTCGCCTCGTCGGCCCACGCCCTGCGGATCATCGCCCCGAAGGCCCAGCGGTTCCACCCCACCACCGACGGACAGGGAGCCCTCACGGTCGATACCGACCAGACGCTCTGCCCGGGACAGTTCAACGTCGGCCTCACCGCGAGCGGTGCCAAGAAACCGCTCGACCTCGGCGACATCCGTGAACTGAAGGTTCAAAAGGTCATCGTCGACGAACTGTACACCGCCGACCTGACCGTGGCGTACGGACTCACCCCGGACATCGAGCTCGGACTGGACGTGCCGTACAACTACCTGCGCAAAGGCGTCAACGTGGCTACGGGCAAGGACGAATCGGACAGCAACGTCGGCGACATCCGCGTGAACGCCAAGTTCCGGGTGATCCAGGGCAACGGGTACGGGCTCGCGCTCATCCCCTTCGCCAACTTCGCCACGGGGAACGACGACTTCCTCCTCTCCGAGGGGAAGTTCGGGTTCGGGATGAAGGCGGCAGCCCACCTGGACGCCACGAAGGCGTTGACCCTCTACGCCAATCTGGGCGGGGAGCACATCGGGGATATCGCGGCGAGCAGCAGCAGCCCGAAATACTACCACCCGTGGATCCAGTACGGCGTGGGGGCGAAGTATCTCCTGCCGTGGCGCAAGGACAGCATCGTCGCCGAGGTGAACGGCGAGACCAGCATGGCCACGCCGTACGCGCACTCCACCCTCTCTCCGCTCGAGGTCCTGGCCGCCTACCGGTCCGAGGTCGCGCCCGGCATCACGCTCCAGGCCGGCGGCGGGGGGGGCTTGAACAAGGGGATGGGCGCACCCCAGTGGCGCGCCATCCTCGGGATCGCCTTCCGCTTGTAGTCGCGCGCGCACCGCATCCGCGAAGAAGGCCGGGAGGCGACCCCTCCCGGCCTTTTTTCCTGAGCGGTAAATGGCACGATTGAGCGGCGGATGGAGATGGACGGATCCGAACAGTATCAGGTAGAATCGCTGCCCACAATCCACAAGAATTCGCATAAGAATTCGTTTAGGCGATCCAAATTACCGCACGGGGGGGGGCAATGAAGGGAAGAACGTGGGTTGTTCGGGGGAGCCGGGGGAAGAAAATCGCGGCATCGCTTACGCTCGCCGTAGCCATCGTCATGGCGGGGGTCATCTGCCCCGCACATGCGGCGACATCGGCGGCTTATGTGTCCGTCTGGTCTCAACCCGGTTTGACGACTGCGATCGGCGCGGACAACGTGGCCGACATTCAAACCAGTGACATCGGCGTCGGGGATACTCCCATGTACCTTGCCGCGAACCCGTCCGGGACGCGGGTATATGTCCCGAACCGGTACAGCAACACACCCGTGGCCCCATCCCGCGCAAGCGTCGGGGTCAGGGCAATCGGTACCGGCTACGGCAATGTGAGCGTGATCGACACGGCGACCGACACGGTCGTCGCGACGGTCGAGGACCCGACCTTCGATCAACCGTACGCCGTGGCGGTGAAGCCCGACGGAAGCGAAGCCTGGGTCGTAAACTATGGCTCCCAGACCGTGAGCATCATCGACACCTCCACGAACACGGTTACCGGGACGATCGATGATTATTGCTTCAACAATGCAACCGGGATCGTGTTCAACCCGGTCCTGTCCGAGGCATACGTGGTTGCTGATTACGAAGGAAAAGCCGTTTGCATCGTGGATACGGCAGTCACACCATATCGAGTTATCGACACCGTTTACCTCGACTCCGGAATTTACAATGCGGAATACGCGGTGGTGACTCCCGACGGCTCGAAAATCTACGTCACGGGAGATGCGGTTTCAAGAATCGATACACAGACCAGAGAAGTAATATCCTTTACCCCTTATGACCTTGGCACGGTCACTTACCTCGCGGTCTCCAACGACGGGACAAAGGTTTACGCTGCGGGGGGTTCCGACTTCCTCGAGATCATCGACACCTCCTATGACGATTTCTCCGATTCTTACATCTATTTTTCCAACGGATATTCCATCAACGCGGTCACCGTCGTCCCGGGGACGGACCTCGGGCTCGTCACGGACACCGAAATGGGCGAGGTATATGCCTTCGACACCTCCGCCGATGAGGAAATCTCTTCCGATGCCCTTCCCGTAAGTCTTGGTGGCGCCCCCTTCGCGATCACCGCCGTCACCCGGGCGGGATCCACCCCGCCCCCCAGCCTGGATCTTCAGAAGGACGGCATGGGCGCCGGATGGTTCGGCACCTGCGGGATGGTCGTTGGCCGCGACGGGAAGGGACCGCTCTCCGCTTCGGAGAGCGCGGGGATGATCGCGCTCTACTTCGCCCTGCTCCTGCTCCCGGTCGGGATCCTCAAGCTCGTCCAAGGGAGGAAGCGCCTCCCTGTCGGGAAGGCCGGGACCGTCGCCCTCTTCATCGTCGCGGCGATGCTGCTCGCCTCGTCGGCCCACGCCCTGCGGATCGTCGCCCCGAAGGCCCAGCGGTTCCACCCCACCACCGACGGACAGGGAGCCCTCACGGTCGATACCGACCAGACGCTCTGCCCGGGACAGTTCAACGTCGGCCTCACCGCGAGCGGCGCCAAGAAACCGCTCGACCTCGGCGACATCCGTGAACTGAAGGTTCAAAAGGTCATCGTCGACGAACTGTACACCGCCGACCTGACCGTGGCGTACGGACTCACCCCGGACATCGAGCTCGGACTGGACGTGCCGTACAACTACCTGCGCAAAGGCGTCAACGTGGCTACGGGCAAGGACGAATCGGACAGCAACGTCGGCGACATCCGCGTGAACGCCAAGTTCCGGGTGATCCAGGGCAACGGGTACGGGCTCGCGCTCATCCCCTTCGCCAACTTCGCCACGGGGAACGACGACTTCCTCCTCTCCGAGGGGAAGTTCGGGTTCGGGATGAAGGCGGCAGCCCACCTGGACGCCACGAAGGCGTTGACCCTCTACGCCAATCTGGGCGGGGAGCACATCGGGGATATCGCGGCGAGCAGCAGCAGCCCGAAATACTACCACCCGTGGATCCAGTACGGCGTGGGGGCGAAGTATCTCCTGCCGTGGCGCAAGGACAGCATCGTCGCCGAGGTGAACGGCGAGACCAGCATGGCCACGCCGTACGCGCACTCCACCCTCTCTCCGCTCGAGGTCCTGGCCGCCTACCGGTCCGAGGTCGCGCCCGGCATCACGCTCCAAGCCGGCGGCGGCGGGGGCTTGAACAAAGGGATGGGCGCACCCCAGTGGCGCGCCATCCTCGGGATCGCCTTCCGCTTGTAGTCGCGCGCGCACCGCATCCGCGAATAAGCCGGGAGGCGACCCCTCCCGGCCTTATTTTTCCTTCTTCCGCGCGACCTTCCGCTTCTTCGTCACCCCGGCGACGTTCACCGCATTGCGGTACGCCTTCCCCAGGACGCCCAGCATCTCCGCCCGGCGGTCGTAAAGGCGCCTGCGGGTCCGCTTCCCCACCCGGTCGAACGCGAAGGAGCACAGGAGCGGCAACGCCACGGTGGAGTCGAGGTAACAGACCACCGTGTCGGGGAGCTTGTCCGGGTCCACCTTTCCCCACGAGACCGCCTCCGAGGGCGTCGCGCCGGACAGCCCGCCCGTGTCGGGCCGGGCGTCGGTGATCTGAAGGAAGTAATCGTGCCCCTTTTCGTCGAGCCCGAGGACCTCCTGGATCTGCGGCTCGGTCTGGAGCATGAAGTTCTTCGGCGACCCGCCGCCGAGGATCCAGACCGCGCTTTTCCCCCCCCGGCGTTTCGCGTCGTAGACGATCGCCGCCGTCTCGTTCACGTCGAGGGAGACGTCGAACGTCACCCCGCGGCCGCCAAGACGCATCGCAGCGACGTTCATCCCGATGGAGGAATCCCCGGGAGACGAAGTGTAGACGGGAACCCCGTACCGCCACGCGGCCGCCAGCACGCTCACCTCCCCCTGGCCGAGGGCCTTCTCCCGCTGCGCCATGTACCGCCCGAGCCGGTAGTGAAACTCCGCCGTCCCCATCCGCGCCTGGAACTCCGGCAGGTCCAGCACCTGGCGGAAGAAGGCATCCGTGTCGAGGAGCACCTCGTAGTCGAACAGGACGTCGTAGATCCGCACGACCCCCTCGTCCCGCAGGACGCGGTCGTCGAGGAACGGCGATCCGGCGTGCATCGGAAGCCCGAGCCCGAAGTGGGCGTCGTGATAGAGGTTCGCTCCCGTGGAAACGACCCAGTCGACGAACCCCGCCTTGAGCAGCGGCACGATGCACGACACGCCGAGCCCCGCGGGGGTGAGCGCGCCGGTCAGGGAGAGTCCCACCGTGACGTCGGGTTTCAGCATCCGCCCGGAAAGGAGCCGCGCCCCCTCCCGCAGCCTCCCCGCGTTGTAGGCGAGGAACGTCTTCTCGATCAACTCCGAGGCCGGCATCCGCTTCCCCACGGGCGGCGGAAGGATCCGCGCGCCGGACAGATACCGCGACCGCCTCTTCATTCCGCCGGCTCGAGGATCGATTTGCCGGCGACCTCCTCGGTGAGCGTGGCGTCCTCAAAAACCCATTTCGCGGAGTAGGAGAGTTGCCCGGTCGACCGCTCCTCGCGGCCGGACAGGATGTCGACGGACGACTGGAATCGGCCAGACGCGGATCCGGAACCGGTGAACGACTTCGGCGCCGCGCGCCCGAAATCCGACATCCGCACCGCGAGCTCGTCCGTGGAAGAGAGGTCCGGCTGCCCGGTGTACGACCCGGAGACGTTCAGCAGGTGCTTGCGCCCCTTCGCCTCGAAGCCGGTGTACCGCATCACACCATCCACCGGGACCGTGGAGAGGGCCGCGCCGGGCCCCAGGAACGGGAGGATGACGTCCTTCCCGGACGGCGTCTCCTCCGCCGAGAGCTTCCTCCCCGAGACCCGGGTGAACGGCTTGCCGTACGTATCCTCGATCGACGCAAGGTACGCGGGGAGCCGGAACGTCTTTCCGATGATGTCCCCCGCTGGCCCCTCCTTCAGACCCGCCATCCACTTTTCGTACGCCTGCCGCAGCGCCGAGAAGTCGGTCTTCCCGGTGGCCGTGTCGATCGTGAAGGAGACGGGATTGGGAGGATTGAACTGCTTGTACGGGGCGGGGACGAACTTTCCGTCCTGCAGGATGCGCGTTTCGGATTCGGTGACCTCCACCCGCGCCACGGAACCATTTACGTCGACCACCTTCTGCGTGGCGGTGAGCTCGATCCCGACGGTGCGGGCCTTGACGCTCTCCTTCCCGTCCGCGTCCGTGAGCGTTCGTTTCGTTTCGCTCGTCGCGACGAAACGGCTCTTCCACTCGTCCCCCGGGGACAACCGCAGTGCGACCTCGATCTCCTTCGGGAGCTCCGTCCTGGGTCCGCCGGCGGAAGTCGTCGTCGTGACGGCCCCCTTGTTCGCTGCACAGCCATACGGAAGAAGAGCAAACAGCACGGCCACGGACGGTATTGCGAGGAAACGGATCGAGGATGATCGGCGCATGCGCACCTCCCGGACGGAAGTTTGTCCGCATTATACGCTATAATCGGGGCGTGACCGATCCCCGATCCCCCGAAAAGGCCGAGATCGCGGCCATCCACGAGGTGGCCAAGATCCTCACCTCGACGCAGAACCTCGACCGCGCGCTGGGGACCGCCCTGCGCACGCTCCAGACCTTCCTCGGATTCGACCGCACCGCCATCTTCCGCCCCGACGAGACGACGCGCGAGATCCGGATGGAAATCGCCGCCGGCTACACCGCGGAGCAGCGGGAGCGGGGACGCTACGTCTGGGGCGAGGGGATCGTCGGGAAGACGATGAAGACGGGCAGCCCCATCGCCCTCCCCGACGTCCGGAAAGAGCCGTCGTTCCTGGACAAGACCCGCGCGCACGGGAAGTCGTCCGAAGAGGGGCCCCTCTCCTGGCTTTCCGTCCCGATCAAGATCGGCACCGAGACGCTGGGGGTGCTGACCGCGGAGCGGATCGGCCGCGAGAGCACACGGGCGCTCGAATCGGACACGCGGACCCTCACCGTGATCGGATGTCTCATCGGACAGGCGCTCAAGCTGCACAAGGCGATCGAGCGCCTGCAGGACGAGTTCAAGCGGCAACGCAAGGAGTTCGAGAAGTCGATCCGGAAGACGTACCGGATCGAGAACATCGTCGGCCAGAGCAAGCGGATGCAGGAGGTCTTCGCCGCCGTGACCAGCGTCGCACCGTCGCGCGCGACGGTGCTGCTGCGGGGCGAGAGCGGGACGGGGAAGGAGATGATCGCCCGCGCAATCCACCAGGGGGGAGGCCGCGCGGACCGCCCCTTCGTCGCGGTCAACTGCGCCGCCCTCCCGGAGACGTTGCTCGAGTCGGAGCTGTTCGGCCACAAGCGGGGCGCTTTCACCGGCGCGGTCGAGGAGCGGAAAGGCCGGTTCGAGGAGGCGTCCGGCGGCACGATCTTCCTCGACGAGGTGGGCGACATCCCGCTGCCCACGCAGGTGAAGCTGCTGCGCGTTCTGCAAGAGCGCACGTTCGAGCGCCTCGGGGAGAACCGGCCCGTTCCCGTAGACGTGCGGATCATCGCCGCGACGAACGCGGACCTCGAAAAGATGGTGGCGGGGGGCACGTTCCGGGAGGACCTCTACTACCGGCTCAACGTGATCCCGATCTTCCTCCCTCCCTTGCGGGACCGGAAGGAGGACATTCTTGCCCTGACGGAGCATTTCCTCGAGCGGTTCAACCGGGAGCACGGGAAAAGCATCGCCTTCTCGAAGGATGCCCTCGACCTGCTCCTCGAGTACCGGTGGACCGGGAACGTGCGGGAGCTCGAGAACCTCGTCGAGCGTGCGGTGGTGATGGCCAAGGCGCCGGTCGTGCGGGCGCAGGACCTCCCCCGGGCGATCCGGGTCGCCGCGTCCCTCCCCGTAACCGGGTCGTATGGACAACCCCCCGCGCCGCAAGCCTCCGTCGCCGCGTCCGCCGCGGAACCTCCCCACCCGGCGGCGCCGCGGGAAGGGCGACCCCGGGTCGAGTTCCTCAAGGCGATGGAGCGCGAAGAACTGCAGACGGCGCTGTCCTCCGCCGGCTGGGTGATCGCGCGGGCCGCGAAGATCCTCGGGTGGACTCCCCGGCAAGTGGCGTACAAGATGAAGAAGCACGCGCTCTCCTCCCCGTGGAAGAAGTAAGACAGCACGGAAGGCGCACGCCACGTGAGGGTCCGGCGGAGTCGCCGGAGGAGGGGGGGCGCCCCAATACGAGCTTCGCGCTGCTGGGGTACCCCGCTGTAAGGAGAACGGGGGGCACAGTGAGGCCGGCCTCCAGGGTTCCGTTCCCGCAGAGGCCGTGCACCGAGAGGGTCGATGCGCCGCCTCCGGCGAGGCGCCCGACCGAGGCGTACCCACTGGGTACGACGAGGGAGGGGAACGACGCCGGGGCGGATGCAGCGGGCCTCGAATGCCGGGATCTGAGGGAATGGAGCCCTGGAGGCCGGTGCGCAGCCGTGCAGGTTCGCCGCACGGCGAGCCACGAACGGAGCCCCGCCCTCCGAGGCGACGCAGCCGACGTTATGTACTCAGACCCGCGAGACGGGATCCCGCCGTCGATGTAGGATACCGGACATTTATGTAGCACCCCCGAGCCGCGCCTCCCTTCGCCCTCCGACGCGCCTCGCCTCCTTATCCCTTTTATTTTCAAGTCGTTGACACACCGCGCTGACCGTTTTCCTCTATGTGGCACGGCCGATGCTATACCTCGGGACGACACGCCATTTCACATTTTCAGGAGGGCACAATGAAGAAGAGCAGCAGGATCATCCATCGGTTCGGGGTCGCCCTCGCGGCGTTCGCGCTGTGCGGTCTGACGGCGACCATCGCCTCGGCAACCCCTTCCACAACCTACTTTACTCCCGCAACGACGGACATCCAGGGGTATGGCGTCCCCCACATCACTTATGACAGCTATTTCACCGTCTTCAAGAAAGGGGAGAAAAAGGGCGACTTCCCCACCGATGTCGGCCTGACCATCGGGGTCCTGCCGTACGAGAAGCTCCAGTTGGAGGTCGGCATCGACCTTCTGGAACCTACCGACGACCCCTTCTTCTTCAACGCGAAGATCGGGACGCCCGAGGGCGCTCTCTTCAAGGGATCACCGGCGATCAACCTCGGCATCTTCAACGTCGGCACGCAGACGAGCAAGGACAAAGTCCGGACGGACCAGAACATCGGCTTCCTCCTGTTCGGAAAGACCATCCCCGGCCTGGGCCGCCTGTTCGCCGGGCCTTACGTGGGCAACGCCGCCGCGCTCAAGAATTCCAGGGGTGAAACGGCCAACGATGGCTTCATGGTGGGCTTCGACCACGGCTTCATGCCCACCAAGGACAAGGCCGGCAACGAGTTCAGCCGCGTGGTCGTCGCAGCGGACTACGCCTCCGGGAAAAACGCCATCGGCGGCGGCGGCGTGGGCCTCTACTACTACTTTACGAAGGACATCGACCTCTTAACCGGCCCCGTCTGGTTCAACGACCAGGGCATCAACGGCGCTTGGAAGTGGACCCTGCAGCTCGACATCAACCTCTAATAAACCACGAATTAACAGGTTCCGCCGTCGGCCGGGGCTAAAAACAAACGGCCCCGGCCCCCCTTCCGGGTCGGCGGGGAACGAATAACGAATAAGGAGAATCGAAATGAAGAGACACCTTCGGAAGTGGACGAAACTGGTCCTGTGCATTGCAGCGCTGCTGCTCGCCGCCGGCACGATCCTGCCGGCGATGGCGGCGGACGAGCCGAAACCGGGGGACAACGCCGCCGCGGCGGCCGCCCCCGCAGCCCCTGCGGCGGCGGCACCGGCCCCCGTGCCCGACCCGTCGGGCGTCAACACGGGGGGAGTCGCGGACATCTACGGGATGTCCGCCGGAGCCCCAACCGACAACGACTTCAAGACGATGGCCGCGAAGGAGCCGCTCGCCGCGAAGGTCGCGGACGGAGTGGGCCACAACCGGATCTCCATCAACATCGTCTGGACCCTGGTTTGCGGCTTCCTCGTCATGTTCATGCAAGCCGGGTTCGCGATGGCCGAGACGGGGTTCACCCGGGCCAAGAACGCCGGCCACACGATGGCGATGAACTTCATGGTCTACGCCCTCGGCATGCTCGGGTTCTGGCTGTGCGGCTTCGCACTGCAGATGGGCGGCGCCGGTCCCTACGCCACGCTGGGCGGCGGCGGGACGATGAACGGCGAGTTCGTGATCCACCTGTTCGGGAAGGAGTTCGGCCTCTTCGGCACCAAGGGGTTCTTCCTTTCCGGGCAGGCATATGACGCCTCGATCTTCGCCATGTTCCTGTTCCAGATGGTGTTCATGGACACGACGGCGACGATCCCGACCGGCTCCATGGC
>Ga0334722_10000268_pt1 | contig 79628 bp, 80 predicted proteins | sample C3_bottom_MG_FD_207210 | JGI IMG/M metagenome (GOLD analysis project Ga0334722, IMG submission 207210) | Sediment microbial communities from Yellowstone Lake, YNP, Wyoming, USA - C3_bottom | ecosystem: Environmental > Aquatic > Freshwater > Lake > Sediment | place: USA: Wyoming | collected...
CCGGAATGATTTCTGACGGCACGATTCTTACGGGTGATATTGCTACTGATACGATTTTAGCCGGAAATATTGCGGCTGGCGCGGTAGCCACCTCCGAAATTCTTGACGGAACCATCGCTACAGTCGATATCGCGGCTGATGCAATTACCACAGCGCTAATTGCTCCAAGTACGATTATCTCTGCTGATATTGCTACCGGCGGAGTTCTAAGTGATGATATTGCCGACGGAACGATTGTTAACGCTGATGTCAATGCTGCTGCCGGAATCGTATATTCTAAATTAGCTTTCGCTGATAACATTGTTGCCGGAGACATTGCCACAGATGCGGTTGATTCCGCTGAAATTAAGGCCGACGCGGTGACGGCTAGTGAAATTGCCACGGATGCCGTGGATTCCGCTGAAATCAAAGCAGGCGCGGTTGGGACTTCAGAAATCGCGGATGGAACAGTTGCCGGAGGAGATCTGGCCTCTAATATTGCGATTACCACTTCAGCCGCTGTTGCTGCCAATGGTGGAATTACCACGGATGGCGGGGACAATTTTGGAGCTTCCGGATCTCGCTGGTCAACCATTTATGCTGATACCTTAAATTATGCAACTGCCATTACTGACGCCAATACGGGAGGAACAACAGTTTCTTTTGGTGATAATAACGCAGCTGATACGGTAAATATTACTGCCAATACAGCTATCAATGATGCTCAATGGTCAGTTAGTGCTATCGGCGCTGCTGCTTTTGCTTCTGAAACAGTCGGAGGAAACGCTGTTGTAACTATCGGAGATTCCGGCACGGTTACCAGTGCGATGATTGCTAATGATTCAATTGTTGCCGCTGACATTAATACGGGCGCTGCAATTCCTTATTCCAAACTGGCTTTCTCCAATAACATAGCAGCCAGTGACATTGCGACTGATGCTGTTGATTCGGCTGAAATAGCTGCCAATGCGGTTGGATCATCTGAAATCGCTGCCGACGCAGTTGGCGCTTCAGAAATCGCGACGGGCGCTGTTAATTCAGACGAAATTCTTGATGGAACAATAGCTGGTGGAGATTTAGCTTCAAATATTGCTCTGACCACAACCGGAGCAGTTGACTTCAGCGGAGCATCAAGTGTAAGGATTCCAAGTGGAACTTACGCAAGTATTCCGGGATCATGTTCAGCGGGACAACTATATGTTGCTACTAATGGAAACTCAGAGAACATTACCGCTGGAAACACAGATAATTCCGCGACAGTCTATATGTATGTTTGTACGGCATCAAATACTTGGACGCCAGTCGTAAAGAACTAACATAATTTCTGAAACTCTGAAATAAAAAACCCCGGGATTGCGGTCTCGGGGTTTTTGGTTTGTTGTAATAACGGGTGACTTTAGGTATAATAAGAGTATGGGAAAATATGAAGCAAGAATTCCCGAAATAAAGGAAAGAATAATCAAGGAAATCAATCCGGAAAAGATCATTCTTTTTGGCTCTTACGCGTGGGGAGAACCGACTGATGATAGCGATGTGGATTTGTTTATCGTTCAAAAATCCAATGAGCCGAGAAGAGCCAGGCAGATTTCCTTAAGGCGAAAACTTTTCGGCAGCGGAGTTCCGATGGATATAATCATTTATACGCCCGAAGAATTGGAAAGAAGAATGAGCATTAGAGATGTGTTCATAAGAAAAATTCTTCGCGACGGCAAATTAATATATGGGCATTAAAAATCCTGAACAATTTAAAGAGTGGCAAAAACGAGTTGAAGAAGACTATGGTTCGGCCAAAATGCTTCTTGATAATGATGGTTTTCCGTCCGTTGTGTGTTTTCACGCTCATCAGGTGGTTGAAAAATATCTGAAGGGATATCTGGCATACAATGACTTTGAACTGGAAAAGACTTACCAGCTGGATGGATTATTGAAAGAAATTGCCAAGATAGACGAAGAATTTATGCAATTTGTGGATGAAGCGGTTTCGCTGAATGATTATTACATTGAAGCCAGATATCCGACTGACTTCAGGGAAGATATTCCTTTGGAAGAAGCCAAAGAAGCATTGAAAAAAGCGGCTAATGTTCGTGATTTTGTGCTGTCAAAAGTAGAAATTTATTGATCCGAAACTCTGAAATAAAAAACCCCGGGATTGCGGTCTCGGGGTTTTGGTTTTTTTTGCGCGATTTCTTGCGCGATTATTGCGCGATTAACAAAATTGTGTTATACTCCCGATACACATATGTTCAGTCCGAAATATAAATTGAGCAATAGTATTGTCAAAATGCTGACTGCTGTGGCTGAAGCCAAGGCAGTCATTGAACGCGCCAGGATCTTGCCAAAACAGGAGCTGAAATTGCGCAGACAAGCTTTAATAAGGATGAGCCACAGCTCAACCGCTATTGAAGGCAATCAATTGGATATACGCGAAGTTGAAGCTCTGATGGGGCGCAAAAAAATAGATGCGCCGCAAAGAGATATTTTTGAGGTGCAGAATTATCTCAAGGCTTTGAAATATATTGAGCAAATTGTTGAAAAAAAGCAGCCGATTGTAGAAAAAGTTATGCTGAAAATTCATAAATTAGTCACGGATAAAACTTTAAATAAAGAATCATCGGGACATTGCAGAAAGGGTCCGGTATATGTAGTCAGGCGCCGGCTGGGTTTTCCATCGGAAATTATGTATACTGGGCCGGAAGCCAGAAAAGTTCCGAAGCTCTGCGCTAATCTGATAGCGTGGATCCGAGAGAGCGAAAAACAAGACATAAATCCCGTCATTGTGGCTGGCATAGCCCATCAGGAAATCGCGGCCATCCATCCCTTCAATGACGGCAACGGGCGCACTGCCAGGGCTATGGCAACGCTGATTTTATACAAGCGAGGCTATGATTTTAGAAGACTTTTTGCGTTGGAAGATTATTACAACAAAGACAGGCAGAAATATTATAATGCCATTAACATTGGCAAAACTTATGATGAGAGAAAAATTGATTTTACCTCCTGGCTTGAATATTTTGCCAAAGGTTTTAAAGAAGAAATTGATAATGTTAGAAACAAAATAATGGAACTCTCAATAATTCAAGTTAATGATAATGTCAATTCGCAAATATATTTAGATAAGGATCAAATAAAAATTTTAGATTTTTTGGATAAAATTGGAAAAATAAATGTGAATGATGTGGTGGATATTTTGGATTGTCCCAAAAGAACCGCTCAACTTCATCTGCAAAAAATCAAAAAAATCGACATGATAAAGCAAGTCGGCAAGGGCCCCGCTTCTGCCTATATTCTTAAAAAATAGATGTGGGAGGGAAAAAAATAATTATTCTAACCTCAATAATCGCAATCATCTTGCTTTTTGGAGCGGGTGGTTTCTATTTTCTAAAATTCCGCAATAAACCGATAGAAAAAACCCAAGCCCAACAAGAGAAAAATTATTTTGAAATTAACGACGAAGCCAGCGGAATATATTTCAAAGTAAGCAAAAAATTTGAAAGAATGCCGGCGCGGGATTTGCAGATTAAAAATCCCAATTTTATTTATGGCTTTTCCGCGGCGGATGACAAAAATGTAAATTGCTATATTTCGCAGACCAAGAGAGAATCGGACGGACAAATAACCGTCGGTAAATTACGCGACGGAGTTTTTGAGCAAGTGAAAAAAACATTTTCAGACGCCAAGTTGGATTCGCAAGAAATTGTGGAGGTGGGAGAGAATAACAACAAAGGCGCCAAGCTGAAAATCAGCTATGTGGACGGAGATATTCCCAAATTGCAATGGGAAGTTGCCGGCATTACGCAAAAAAACGCTGTCTTCGCGTTTTGCGAGCTTCCCCAAGCTGTGGTAGATTTATATAAAGATAGTGTTGATTTGTTTTTGGATAGTTTGAATATTAAATAATGTCATCCTGAACTCCCGCCTGCAACGCTTCGCGTAGCGATAGCGGGCACGGTGCTTCAGGATCTAATTAGATTCCGGATCTCCGCCTATGGCGGATCAGCCACAGGCCGAAAGTCCGGAATGACAAATTTTTGTATATGCCCGAACAAGAAACAGAAAAGCCAAAAAAATTTCCAAATCTTCTAAAAATCTTAAAAATCGCAGCACTTGTTTTGTTAGTGCTGGTTGCTTTGTTTTCCGTCTATTTTGCCTACCGTCTTTCCCGCGAAGATCTTTTCGGCTGGCGGCTGAATTTCAGCTTGAGCAAGGTGGAAACGAATGATTATCAGGGCATCTCTCCGACCATCGCGTTCAATTACCCGAGAATTTTTGAAATTGACATTGACGCGAACAAAAAGTACGGAAAAAATTATGTGGCGGGAATAAAGCTCAAAACCGACGACCGGACCGGCTGCGACATCCGGCTCGGCGGGCCGGAACTGGATTTTTCAAAAACGGCCGAAGAACTGGCCAATGAGATCGTGAATCCGATCAAAGAGAAAGCGTCCAACTTTCAGCTCTTGGAAAAAAGCAAAATCAAAGTTGGCGGCCGGGACGCGCTGAAAGTTTCATTTTCGTTTCTGGATCCGATTGGCGCCCGGGTGCGCCTGGACCAGATTTTCACGGAGAATAATGGCGAAAAGTTTATGATTATTTGCGGAACAGGCGAATATCAATACGCGTTTTTCCAAAAAGATTTTAATCTGTTTTACAGCTCCATCAACTTTGAAGGAAAGATACTGGATCAGCGAAAATGGTGGCAAAAAATGATGTTTTGGAAAAAATAATCTCTGTTTTGACAGGCAATGTTCGCGGTGGTAAAATTGGAACAGAGTCGTAAATAATCTAATTTTTGCGTTATTTTTTATACTAAAAAATATTTCGCAAGCAAAAAAATATGGCAGAGGAAAATAGAGGAGGAGCGGGAAGAAAAATACTGATAGCGATTGTCATTCTTGCAATTGTAGCGGCCGCGGGTTATTTTTTGGTCGTTAAAAGAACCAATCTCTGGTCAAAGAAAGTTTCAGTTGTTGATTCGTCAAAATATCAAGCTGTTTTTTTGACTAACGGGCAGACTTATTTTGGAAAAGTTGTCAATCCCAATGACAAGTATGTTTCATTGTCGGATGTTTATTATCTTGTGCTGAAGCAGCCTTTGCAAAGCCAAAATAATACTGATCAAGTTCAGAATCAGGATCAAGCGAAACCGGAATACAATATTATAAAGCTGGGAAAAGAAATGCACGGGCCGACCAGTATGTCCATCAACAAGGACCAAATTCTGTTTATAGAAAATTTGAGCGATGATTCAAAAGTTGTCAGCGCTATAAAAAACAACCCGAAATAATAAACGGAGAAAATAATGCAATCAAGAAGAAATTTATTAATCGCACTGATTTTAGTTTTGCTTTTGGGCGTAGGAAGCGGATATTATTTGGGTAAAAGACAAACCGGAAAAAACGAGAAAGCGGTGCAAAAACTGGACTTGCTGAAAAGCTACACCGATTTTATTTTTCTGCCCAAAGAAAAAATAGGAGATCCGGTCGCGTTTGCCGATGATATGGAAAAAAAAGTGGAAACTATCGGCGATGATGTTATTGCGTCCAAATATAACGCCACGGGCGAAAGCGAAAATAAAGAGCAAAAAATAATTGATTTTTTGGATTTTTTAAATAACAGCATTAGGAGTGATTTGCAGGGAAAAACGCAATAAAACAGAAATAATCACTGAAAATTTATAGCTATGGATCAGAAACCATATATATCTGTCGTAGTTCCGCTTTATAACGAAGAGGGGAATGTCAAAGAACTGCACAAAAGAATTAAAGACGCTTGCCAAGCCCTCACTCCAACCCTCTCCCAAGGGGAGAGGGGGAGTTTTGGTTTTGAGATTATTTTTGTTGACGACGGATCCAGCGATGGCACGGCCAAAGACGCCGAAGGATTAACTCCGCTGAAACTGATAAGATTCCGCAAAAATTTCGGCCAGACGGCTGCTTTTGACGCGGGGATAAAAGAAGCCAGAGGAGAGATAATCATCACGATGGACGGAGATCTGCAAAATGATCCGGCTGACATAAAGTTGCTTTTGGACGAAATGGACAAAGGTTTTGATGTAGTTTCCGGCTGGCGCTTCTCGAGAAAGGATACCTTTATGAAAAGGTTTTTTTCCCGTACCGCCAATCTATTGCGTAAGTTTCTGGTGCAAGACAACATTCACGATTCCGGCTGTTCGCTCAAGGCCTATAAGCGAGCTTGTTTTGAGGAGGTAGATCTTTTCGGCGAGATGCATCGTTTTATGCCGGCGATTTTGCAGATGCAAGGATATAAAGTCGGGGAGGTGAAAGTTAATCATTATCCGCGCCTGCACGGCCAGACCAAATATAATTGGCGGCGCGGCATCAAAGGCTTTGTGGACATGATCTCCGTTTGGTTTTGGCGGAAATATTCCAACCGGCCGCTCCATCTTTTTGGTGGAACCGGCATCATTCTTTCCTTTTTCGGATTTTTGATTTTGCTCTGGATGGCGGTGGAAAAAATATTTTACGGAGCGTCGCTTTCGGAGAAGATCTGGCCGCTCATGGGAGCGCTCTTAATGATGGTCGGTATCCAGCTTTTCATCTCGGGACTCCTGGCCGATATTTTGGTCAAGAATTATTATAAAAATCGCGGAAGAATGAATTATTCGATCCGTGAAATAATCAATCAATAAAAATATGAAGATTACGATTGTCGGCTCCGGTTATGTTGGACTCGTCTCGGGCGCGTGTTTTGCCAAGTTTGGCCACGAAGTGATTTGTGTTGATAGTGACCAAAAAAAAATCGATCAGCTGAAAGCGGGAGTTATTCCCATCTATGAGCCGGGGTTGGACACGGTTGTCAAGGAGAATGTGGCGGCCGGCCGGCTGAAATTCGCCACCGATCTCAAGGCAGCGATCGAGGGTGTTAAAATCATTTTTATCGCGGTCGGTACACCGGAATCGCGGCGCGGAGAAGGCTACGCCGATATGAAATATGTTTTCGGGGTGGCCAAGGAAATCGCGCCGCTCATCAAAGAGTATGTCGCAATTGTGGACAAAAGCACGGTGCCGGTCGGGACTGCCGATCGGGTGGAAGAAATCATTCGCGAAATCAACCCACAGGCGCCATTCGATATCGTGTCTAATCCGGAATTTTTGCGTGAAGGTTCAGCTATCGGCGATTTCGAGCGCCCGGACCGGATCGTAGTGGGCGCCAGATCTCCGAAAGCCGTCGAGCTGATGCGGGAAGTTTATGGTCCGCTTAACATCGCGCGTGACCAACTGGTCTTTATGGAGCCCCGAACGGCCGAAATGGTGAAGTTAATTTCCAATGCTTTTTTGGCGGTCAAAATAACCTTTGCCAACGAGGTGGCGGATCTGGCAGAAAAGGTCGGTGCGGACGGCATAAAAGCGCTGGTAGCGATGGGGCTAGACGGTCGGATCGGCGGAAAATTTTTGCATCCCGGGCCGGGCTATGGCGGCTCCTGCTTTCCCAAAGATACCAAAAGTTTGGAAAAGACGGGCCAGGAAGCCGGCAGCCGTCTGACGCTGGTTGAAGCGGCGGTGGTCGCTAATTCAGGCCGGAAAGCCCGGATGGTGAATAAAATTATCAAGGCTCTTGGAGGCACTGTTTCTGGGAAACGCGTGGCCAGTTTGGGGCTTACTTTTAAACCCAATACCGACGATATGCGCGAATCGCCCGCTCTCGTCATCCTACCGACACTTTCCGAAAAGGGAGCGAAAGTGGTTGCCTATGATCCGAAGGGCGCGGAGGAAGCCCAAAAAATCATGGATGACATCGAGTACGCGGCTTCGGCCTATGCGGCTTGCAAAGACGCGGATTGCCTGGTGATCATGACTGAGTGGGATGAATTCCGGGGGCTGGATCTGGCCAAAGTCAAGGAGCTGATGCGCGGCAACGCGATCGTGGATCTACGGAATATTTATTACAAGGAACGGGTCAAGGTGCGGGAGCTCGGGTTTGAGTATACCGGCGTGGGTTTTACGAATTAAATAAACAAGGAGCTTTTGAAAGGATGCCATCAGAGGTTTGTATTACGCAAATAGGATGGCATTTTTTGTTGGTTACTTAATTACTAGTCAAGGGGGTGAAAACATATGAAATCATTATCTTGCAAAGATATGGGAACCGATTGTCATTTTGTGGCAACCGGTGATACAGCCGAGGAAGCAAAGAATAAAATGGTTGAGCACGCCAAAGCGGACCACGCGGAGATGTTCAATAAAATGAGCGAGGATGAAAAAATGGGCATGATGAAAATGATGGACGAAAAAATGAAAGACGCGTGACGAATCTCAAAATTTCCCAGGAAATCTTAAAAACTCTTTCGTTTAGCGGGAGAGTTTTTAAGTTGTCTAAAAGCCGAAAATATAGTAAAATAAGGACAAGGCTTATGAGGGTTTTGTTTTTGAATTACGAATATCCGCCTTTGGGAGGTGGCGCGGCTAACGCGACCGCCTATATTTTACGCGAATTTTCCAAAATTCCGGATCTGGAAGTGGATTTGGTAACAACTTCCGTCAGTGAAAAATATGAACTGGAAAAAATCGGAGAAAATATAAAAATCCATAAACTTCCCATCGGGAAAAACTCAAAAAATCTTCACTTCCAGTCGCAAAAAGATCTGCTGGTCTACGCCTGGAAGGCTTATTTTTTTGGAAAAAAATTAATAGCCGATAACAAGTATGACTTGACCCATTCATTTTTTACGGTTCCATGCGGATTTTTGTCTTTTGTCTACAAGAGGATGTATAAACTACCATATATAGTGTCTCTTCGCGGATCAGATGTGCCGGGATATTCCGAACGATTTTCTTTTTTGTATAAGTTTTTGACGCCGCTCGTCCGGCGCATTTGGAAAAAATCCGCGGCGGTCGTATCTAACAGTCAGGGATTGAAAGAATTGGCCATGAAGACAAATTCAAAACAGGAAATAGGCGTTATTTATAACGGAATCGATACTGAAGAATTTAAGCCTGAATCAATGCAAAAAACTGGAGAAAGGTTTAATATTATTTGCACCTCCCGGCTTACTCAAAGGAAAGGAATTAATTATCTGGCAGAAGCGGCAAAAAATATAATAGACCATCATACTTTCGCCAAATTAATCTTAGTAGGCGATGGAGATGCTAAAGTTGAACTGGAAAAACAGGTTGAAGCATTTGGCATTAAGGAGAAAGTTGAATTTCGAGGCCGGATTGCTCACGAAAGAATGGCTGAACTATATAATGAAGCTGATGTTTTTGTTTTGCCATCGCTTAATGAAGGAATGAGCAACACGATGTTGGAAGCGCTTGCTTCCGGTCTGCCTCTCATAGCTACGGATACCGGTGGGAGCAAGGAACTAATTCATAACGGCCGGAATGGGTTTATAATCAAAATGAAAGACCCGGCGGATATCGCGGAGAAGCTTGAAAAATTAATTAATAATCCTGTGCTCATGAAAAGTATGGGCGAAGAGAGCCGGAAAATCGCCGAAACAATGAGCTGGAAGAAAGTAGCGGAGGAGTATTTTAATCTGTATAAAAAATTGTCATCCTGAGCGGAGCCCCGCCCTTGGCGGGCTCGGAATGACAAATGGTTATATCATGAAGCTGAATAAAACTTTAAAATTAATCATCAAGATTTTAGTCAGCGCTTTTTTTATCGGCTTACTGATCATTAAAGTTAATTGGAGCGAGTCTTGGCAGTATCTGCAAAGAATTGAAATTTGGCAGATAGTAATTTATCTGGCCGTGATTTTTTTGAGCCTTTTTATTTCGGCTAAAAAGTGGCAGGAACTATGTTTATTTAAAGGTCTTCATAATTCCTTTTTGAATTTCTTCAAACTTTATCTGACGGGAGCTTTTATAAATAATTTTGTGCCTTCTACCATCGGCGGAGATATTTTTCGAGCGTATCAGATAGGAAAAGGGGGAAAAAGATACAGGGAGGCGACTGCGACAGTAGTTATGGACAGGTTTACGGGACTTTTGGCGCTCATGATAATGTCGCCATTTTTATATCTCTTTAATTTTTCCCGGATCTCCGGAATTTATTTTATTGGATTGGCAGACGCGATTATCCTGGGAACACTTGTCGCGCTAATTGTTTTTTGGAAAACAAAAAAATCCGCCTGGATGCGGAAAATTTTAAATTATTTGCCGGACAAAGCAAAAGATTTTCTTGGGGAGCTCTCAAGTTTTGGAAGCGATTGGAAAATTTTTGGCCGGGCGATGATCTATTCTTTTCTTTTTAATTTGATTGGAGTGGGCCTGGCTAACCTGATTTTGTTTTGGAGTCTGGGAATCAATATCAATCTTTTGGACTATTTTTCGGTTATATTTCTGATCAGTATTGTTGCTTCCATCCCAGCCGGCGTAGGGCTCAAAGAATGGGCCTACATAGCATTTTTCGCCCCTCTGGGCATCAGTATCCCGGGAGCGGTAATGGTGGCCATTTTAAATCGTTTTCTTCAGGGATTGGTCAATGTGGCCGCTCTGCCGGTTTATCTGAAAAGTGGAGCCAGCAAAGATATTGTTACCTAATTAAATTTTTATTTGTAATCGTTTCTCTAAGGTCCGACCTTAAAACCGGACAAGGTCGGACCTTGACCGATTAAGTTTTTTTATTTTACATAAACATCTTCCGAAGAAACAACCTTCACAAAGTTGCCAGGACGGCCAGCCAGTTCAATTTTAAAAGCGGCCAGATCGTCCGAATAAAGCTTTTTGAAATCAGCAATGTCATCCAGATGATAGGAAAGTTTCAGGGAGCGCGATTTCCGGCCGGTGGAAACAACAAAATAATCAAAGTGAGTGGCTTGCCACTCTTTTTTATTGAAAGCGATAAAACATTTCCCCAAAAAGGATTCACAAACCGCTCCCTTGTCGGACCAGATAACTAACTTTTCAGCGTCAGGAAGGTTATTGAGATATTGAGCGGCCTCGTAACTGCCGTCGCCCATATCCTTCAGATTGAGAATATATTTTTGAGGAAGAAACGCAGAAGCGTAGGAAAAATAAAAAGGACGGACCAGATAGAGACTTCCAGCGGATATCAAAATTAAAAATAAATAAATATAAGGCTTAAAAAAATATTTTTTTGTTCGTTCTAAATCAAATATCTCGGCCAATCCAATGGCAGCGATGATGGAAGCCAGGGGGTAGAGGATGATTTGGTAGCGCACGGTAGCCCCCACATGGTTGATAGTGGAGGCAATGTAATAAAAAAGAATAAAAAGGGAAAAGTAAAAAACCACGAGATTTTCCGGCTGGAAATCTTTTTTATTCCAAACATTTTTAGCCAGAGCGGCCAGGAAAGAAACAAAAACCAGGGGCGTCAGTCCAAAAATAAGGCTGTAAATATCCGCTAAAATATTGCCGGAAAAAATATTCAAATTAAAACCCGACCCGCCTTTGGGGGATGATAGGATAGCTTCAAAATCGTAAAATTTCATTCCCAAATAAGTATTTAGCAAGACCGCCGCAGTGAGCGCCAGAAAAATGATGGTAAAAAACTTTATTATCGCAGATTTATACTCGCGAAAAAATCCCAGCGTTTTTGCGGTTACCCGGCCTTGCAGAAAAAGAATATCCGCCAAAACGAGGCCAATGAACCCGGCAAAAAATGGCCAGGTAGATTTAAAGGCTACGCTTAAAAAAGTTCCTCCAAGAACCATCTCCGGACTTTTCCAGGTGGCTGGAAAAATAACGAAAAAAACGGCCATTGAAATGCCAACTAAAATTGCGTAGTCCAAGAAAGCTCTTTTCAAATACGGAACAATTTGAACGGTTCGGTTTTTCTCGCTAAAAATATAGTCCAAAAAAATCAGGCTGATAAAATAAATATAAAGTATGTTGGCGACATATTTCGTGAGCAGGGAAAGTCCGAGAAGAAGTCCGCTTAGATACAAATATTTTCGGTTGGCTTCTTTTTGAAATATCAAAAAACTCAAAATTGAAAGCGGCAGGAAAACCAGAAGCAAAGAATCGGGATTGATGAGAAGCGACATTCCAAGAATGATTGGCGAGAGACCAATAAAAATCAAAGAAAGTAAAGCATTTTTTTCGCTAAAAAGTTTTTTTAGCAAAAAATAAAAAACTGGAAGCATTAAAAGGCAAAATAAAAAAATTGGCAAACGCAAAGAAAAATTTATTTGTCTTATGGCGCTAATCTGATCTTGGGTCTTTACTTCATCACGGATTTTAGCATAGGACATCGGATCAGCGGAAAGCAGTCCAGCGCCGGAAATGATGGCGACGGTAATTCCCGGCTTGTCATTGATGTTAGTGCTTCGCCATTTGTGATTTTTAATTGCGTTCCAAAATTTAGGCGTTCGGCCGTATGTCCAATATGGTTCATCAACGGCCGAAAAGCGGGCCAAACGGGGCAAGCCGAAAGCTAGGTTGATGGCTAAAACCGAGAGGATTATTGCCGATATAAACCATTTTTTATTATCCATAAAATACATTATAAAGCATTTGGCTAAAATAGTAAAAATATCGTATAATGCAAATTATGCAACCGGAAAGAAGAAAAAAAATAATTGTTGCCGTCGCGGTAGCAGTGATAATGGTCGCGGCTTTCGCAGTCCGTTTTTATAACTTCCATGACTGGCTTTATTTTAAAATGGACCAATCGCGAGACGCGAATCTTGTAAGCCATGCCGTGAAATACGGTCCCGGATATTTGCCGCTTTTAGGGCCGCGGGCGGGCGCGACCCAGGTCTCCAAGGGTTATCTGCGGCTCGGACCAGCTTTTTATTATTTCCAGTATTTGGCGGGGAAAATTTTTAATTCCACCCGGCCGGATGTTTTTGCCTACCCAGATCTGTTTTTTTCCATCGCCATTCTGCCGATTCTTTATTTATTTTTACGCCTTTATTTTTCCCGGAAACATTCTTTGCTCATCTTAGTGATGTACGCGTTTTCTTTTTTGATAATCCAATATTCGCGCTTTGCCTGGAATCCAAATTCCTTGCCGTTCTTTTTGACCCTGACCTTTTACAGTTTACTGAAATTTCTAAACGCCGGAGGTCAGAAGAAGAAAGCGGCTTGGATCGCCCTGTGGTCTGTAGCGATTGCCATCGGATCTCAGCTCCACTTTTTCGGTTTTTTCAGCCTGGCGGGAATTTGCGGTTTGTTAGTTTTGGCGCATTATGCGGTTTGGAAAAAAGAGAATCTGGCAAAAATTTTTACTCGCGCAGCGCTCAAAAACTTCGCGCTCTACACGGGAGTGGCTATTTTATTTTTTTCGCTAGTTTACGCGCCGGTTATCATCAGTGAATCAATGCGAAATGGTCAGAATACCAAAAATTTCATTGAGGCCCTGGGAACTAAAGCCGAGAAAAAGCCGTTTCTGGATAAGATCGTGAAAGGCGCGACCGAAAATCTCAAGTATTATTGTTTAATAACGACTTCGGAATGCTACCAATCTAGCTCGCCCAAGAACCGGATCCCGGGCGCGATTACGGGAGCTCTTTTATTGGCTGGCCTGATTTTGGCGGCGAGAAAATTGCACGGTTTGGAAGAGGGGGGCAGGCGCGATTTTTTGTTCTTGTTTTTGATTTGGGTCGGCGTGTTCTCTATTCTTACTATTCCAGTGTCCTTCCAGCTGCGACCTAGATTTTTTATTGTCGTGTTCGCGGTCCCTTTCATTGCCCTCGGGTTAATTTATGAATTTTTGGAAGAAAAATACGGCCGGAAACTCGCGGCCGTTCCGCTGCTGATCACCGCCGGAGTTTTATTTTATAATGCCCAGGGCACTCTGGCCTGGTTCAAGGAGCAAAAAAAATCGCAAACGGGCGGAGCCAATATAACTCGAACTTTGATTCTAAAAGCCAAGGACGGAGTAACGCTCGGACAGCTTCAGCGCATCGCGGATTATATGTATGCCAAGCACCGGCCGGGGGCCACCCTCTATTATTACGTCAAGCCGGAGCATATCATGCCGATCCACTATTTACTTTCCGTGAAAGGAGACCCGAGTCCCAATATTTCGCCGCTCAAAGTCAATGGCGATCCGAATGCTCAATATTTCGCCATTGTTCCTTCTAAAAGTGAACTGGATCCGGTCTATGCTAAATATGACAATGGGACTTTTAATGTCTTATCCTCCAAACAATTTGGCCAGTTGAAAGTCTTTGAAATTGATTTTACTAACCGTAATCTTTCGGCCGACTTTCGTTTTAATAGGGAAAACAAAAGAACCGACCGGGTTTTTTGGAAAGATGTTTTCGGCATCAAGGGCGATAGCAATTTAGAAGTAGTGGGAGATGAATAATCGCGAGGAGCTAGTCATTAATTACGCTAGTCTCCCGCCCGGTTTTGACCTCAACATTTTTGAATAAGCGGCTTTTTAAATTTTGAAAAGTTATCCCGTTGGTCGCGGATATTTTTATGTTTTCCAGGGTAATATTTTCCAGCGGACTTTCCGGCAGGCCGTTGAAGAAGGCGGCGTTTTTGGCCCGGCGGACGGTCATATCTTTGATGCTGATATTCCGAAAAACCGGCGGGCGAGTTTTATCATAGCCGAGCGGCGGCGTCCCGTAGTTCATATCCATCTGGATCGCGTCATAGACGGCCCGGTTCAAATTTATATTTTGCAGCCAAATTTTTTCTACGACGCCTCCGCGGCCGCGCATAGATTTCAGGCGAATGCCGTAATCAGCATATCCGATATCAATATTGTAAGCGAAAACATTCCGAATATCGCCGGACATTTCACTGCCGAGGGCAATGCCGCCGTGACTTTTTTCAATTTTAATATCATGAATGATGACATTTTCTGACGGCCGACCGACGCGCCGTCCATCCTTATCCTTCCCGGATTTTATGACAATCGCGTCGTCGCCAGTATGGAGAATGGAATTCTCCACCAAAACATTTCTTGAGGAATCAATGGCTACGCCATCCGTGTTTCTTTCGCCATTTTCGATGTTAACATTTCGGACAATAATATTGCTGCTGTAAATTGGGTGGATCGTCCAGGATGGGCTATTTGTGATTTTAATTCCATCGACTAGAACTTTGTCGCAGTTTATGAATTGGATGAATGACGGCTGAAGAGGATTCTCTTCTTTGCCGAAAATTCTTTCTTCCACAGGGACGTCATTCTCAGCCATTGCGTAAAGTTTTGCGGCAGAAGTAATTTTTTGCTGGAGGTTATTCCATTTGATCCAGGTGTCGCCTTGGCCATCCAGTTCCCCGGATCCCGTGAGAGCTATGTTTTGGCAATCCTTGGCGTAAACAAGCGGAGAGTAATTATAGAGTTCCGTGCCTTCAAAACGGGTAAAAACCGAGGGACGATAATCAGAAAAATTTTTGCTAAAAAGTATCTTGGCGCCATTTTCCAAGTGGAGTTCTATATTACTTTGTAGATGAATCGGACCTGTCAGCCAAATACCGGGCGGCACTGTCACTTTCCCGCCACCCTTTTGGGCGCAGTCCGTTATGGCCGCCTCAAAACTTTTTGTATTAGCGAATTTTCCGTCACCTACGGCGCCATAGTCAGTGATAACACAAGCGCGGTCGGGGATAGAAACTTCTGGAATCTGCGGCATCGCGAAAGGAATTTTCGCCGAAGACTCATTTTTTCTCGGAGCCGGGTTTTTTATTATTTTTACGAAGTTGTCAGGCCGGCCGTCAATTTCAATTTTCCGTCCCATAAAATTGTCCGATTGGTAAAAATTTCCCAGATTGGCAAAATCTTCTGCGGTTATGCCTCGTCTTTCCACAAACCAGCCGGACTTGGCTTCGCGGCCGTGGGAAATCACAAAATAGTCAAAATAAAGTCCGGCAGTATTCTTGATTTTCAGGCTGACACTGCACTGGCCGACGAAATATTCGCACACCGCCACTTTGTCCGACCAAATAGAAAGGTTTTGAGCGTCAGGAAGATTATTCAAATACTGGGCGGCCTCAAAACTGCCGTCGCCCATATCTTTTAAATTTAAAACATATTTTTTAGGAAGCAAATCGGAAGCGTAGGCGAAATAATACGGTTTAATGAGGATTAAGCTGGTAGCGGAAATAATGATCAGTAGAAAATAAGCGCAAAAAACGGGAAGATATTTTTTGACTTTTTCCAAATTAATAAATTGATAAGCGCCGATGGCGGCAATAACGGCGGCAAGGGGATAAATGGCTATCTGGTAGCGGACGGTTGGCTGGACATTGTTGGCCGCAGAAGCGGAGTAATAAAGTAAAATAAAAACCAGCAGGTAAAAAGTGGGGAGAAACTCCTGATTGTGGGGCGCGTCCTTCCTAGAGAGGTTAGCCCATAAGGAATAAACGAAAAACAAAAAAACCAAGGGAGTCAAACTGAAAATTAAAACATATGCCCCGGTCAATATTCCGCCGTTTAAAATTTTTAAGACGGAAGCCATGCTTACTTTGATCTTAGCGGAGGTCAACATAGACTGAAAATCATAGGCTGGCATGCCGGAGTAAGTGTTCACTAAAATGAATAAAATGCCGGCGAGAAACAAAAAAACTGTCAGTTGCAAAATACTTTTTTTGTATTTAATTAGCGGGGAAAGGATAAGTGAAAAAATTCTATTTTTAAGAAAAAAAGTATCTGCGGCGAGAAGCACCAAGAAAGTCACAAAAAATGGCGCAATTGGCTTAAAGGGGTGACTTAAGAATGTCGTGCCCCAGAGCATTTTGGGATTAACCCAGGTCGCGGGATATAGAATCGCAACGACCAAGGTTGAGATAATCAAAGTTATGCCATATCCGATGAAACTTTTTTTGAAATATTTTGGATCTTTAGATTTTTCGGCGCAGAAAATATAATCCAAAAAAAGTAAAAGCAGAAAAAAGATATATAAAATAGCAGAAACATATTTGGTCAGCAGCGCCAATCCGAAAAACAAGCCGGCCAAACCGGCAAATTTACTTTTTTCCGTCTTCTGAAAAAGAAGAAAAGAAACAATGCTCAAGGGGACGAAAATCCAAAACAGCGAATCGGGATTGACAAAAAGAGATATGCCTAAAATAATCGGAGAAAGATAAATTATGATAACGGAAAAAAGGGCGACTGTTTGATTAAAAAGTTTTTTGAGGAGAATATAAAAAACGGGCGCCATCAGCAAGGCGAATAAATAGACGGGTAAGCGAAAATCTAAATTTATCTTTTCGATATTTTTGATCTCGGCGTCGCTTTTGACGGCCTGAATGGAAGACTTATGCGGCAGCGGATCAATGGCGAGCATTCCGATGCCGGAAATAAGAGCGGCGGTTACCCCCGGCTTGTCGTTAATATGGGTGCTTTTCCAGTTGTGCCTGGTGACGGCATTCCAAAATTGAGGTGTTCGCTCATAGGTCCAGAGATGCTCGTCCACGGCGGAAAAACGAGCGAGGCGTGGAAAACCAAAGACAAAATTGATTGCCAAGGCAGTAAGGATTATAAGTGCGGGGAGTATTTTTTTGAGTTTCATCTGGTCAAGATCATGATTGCTCTAGGTATTATAATATATATTTCTTTTAAGATAAAGCGGGTATTTGGATTGCTGGAGAGTTCAAAGTAGGGTAAAATAAATAGCATAATAATAAAACAGTAAAAGTGGAAAACAAAGTCATTAATAAACGGATGGCGGTAGGATTGATCTTGGCGGCGATAATCCTCGGCGGTATTTTTTTGCGCACTTATCACTTCCACGACTGGCTCAGATTTAATGCCGATCAGTCGCGGGACGCCGCTATTGTTTCTGATGTGCTGCAGGGAGAAACCCCGCTGCCGCTTCTGGGGCCCAAAGCGGGAGGGACGGAATTCAAGCTGGGCCCAGTCTTTTACTACTTTGAAATTGGAGCCGCCAAGATTTTTGGAAGTAGCCCGGACAAATTAGCCTACCCCGATCTGTTTTTTTCCATTCTCTCGATCCCACTCATTTTTTTCCTGCTCAAAAAATACTTCAGTTCGAATCTATCACTGGCTCTCACGGCACTTTACTCCTTATCTTTTTATGCCGTGAGATATTCCCGCTTCGCTTGGAATCCAAACTCAATTCCCTTCTGGATGCTGCTGATGTTCTATTCCGTGCTGGAGATAGCCGGAAATAATAACTGGGGTAAAAAAAAGATTCTGTGGTCACTAACCGGCGGCTTGGCGCTTGGCGTAGCGGTTCAACTGCATACCTTATTACTGGTAACACTGCCAGCTTTTTTCTTGGTTATATTCGGTTATATTCTGGCTAAAAATATCCCACTAAAGCGCTATTTTGGAATTATTTTGGCGATAGCGCTTATTGTGAATATTCCGCAAATACTTAACGAATTTCAGACGAAGGGATCAAACATCAAAGCCTTCTTTAAGGGGACTGAAACAAAAAAAGTGGTGGGCACAAAAAGTTCAGTAGCGGCAAATTCGTTGGTTGTCGCTTCGGCCTGTTCGATTCAAGCCTCCGGTTACATAGTTTCGGGCAATGTAGATTCCGATGAGTGCACGCTCCTGAAAACGGGACAAAGAATAAAAAAATATTCTCAGGATCCTACTAAAATAAAATACATATTTCTGCTGGCGGCGGAAACTCTTTTCAGTCTGATATTTTTTTCAGGAGGCATCGCCTTGCTTATCCGCGCGTTGCGCTCCGAGACTGACTTATCCAGAAAAAATTTACTTGTATTGATTGCTCTCTACACAAGCCTGTTCTTTTTGGTGCTTGTAGCTGTATCGCGCGAAATTTCCATGCGCTTTTATTTACCAATAACTTTTGTTCCCTTTATATTTCTTGGGTTGTGGCTGGACTTTTTCAAACGAAATTTGAAAGCGCGGAAAATCAGATCAGGCGCCATTGTTTTCGGTATCCTACTCGTTACAAACCTGCTTGTTATCTATAAGGAATTTTCTGTATTGGCTCAAAACAGGACTCCCAAGGGCAATTTAGACTATGTGACTTTGGGCGAAGTGGAGGGGATCGCCCACTTCATTGGCGATAATTCCGCCGAAACTAAATATGCCGTCATTGACGGTAGGGGGCCCTACATCAGCAAATTTATTAAGCCCATCCAATATATAACCGCGGAACAGGGGTTGAAAGTTGAAGTAAATAACCAGAAAGTTAGCCAACAAAACCCGAGGAATAAAATCTTTTATATCATGCACCGGCAAGAATCAAACGATTCCATCGCACGCACTTTGGGTAATAGCCAATTGATCGGCAAACAACAAGTCGGCAGATTTTTAGTGGTGGAAAGCGAAAAGCAATAAAAAAATTTTAGGCGCTTGGTTCGGTGCCGGGAAGCGCTTCTTTAATTTCCGAAGCTTTTTTTCTAGAAACGATATTTTTCAAGAAGATCAGGTCTTCTTTCTTTATTTCACCCATCATATAAAGCGCCAGAGCGTAAAGTCCAAATAGGATCAGGGACCAAAGCAGAAAAATAAATTCGCCGCGGGAAAAAAGTAGAGACGCCGCATACATCAAGGCGCCGGAAAAAAGTATCTTCAGGACGCTTTTGATCTTAATAAGCGTTCCAAAGTCGCGGTAGAGATAATAAAGCATCAATGACATCGCCACGAAAGAAGTGAAGGAAGTGGCAATGGCCGAGCCGGCTAGCGAGTATTTTTTTATTAAAATATAATTTAAAAATGTATTAAGCGCTACGCCAAAAATGGAAATCCACATCGGAATTTTTGTTTTTCCGGCGCCGTTCATCACAAAACTCATCACATAAAAAATAGTGAGAAACCCGACGCCGTAGGCCAAGATGGACATTGGATAAGCGGCATCAATATATTTAGCGCTGTAAAATATCTTTATGATAGGCCGGGAATAAACGGACATTAGAATAACGCCGGGAACAAGCAAAATGAGCATCAGGCGCAAAGACTGGCTGATTATTTTGTTGGTTTCTGCGTGATTATTCTCCGAAGTCGTTTTGGAAATCACAGGGAGCAGGATTATCGTCAGCGCGTAAAAGATATAATAAGGGATACGGCCGACGGTCAGAGAAGCGTTATAGATCCCGGTCAGATAATCATCGCGCAATATGCCCTGGACCAGATAAAGGTCAATACTAATGAGAAGCTCGTAAGCTAAAAAGAAAATGACGATTTGCCAAGCGTAGTTGGTCAGTTTTCTCCAGTCAAAACTAATGTCGGTTTCGGTCTGCGATTTGGCTTTTTCTTCCAAATTTTTGGAAACTTTAAACTCGTCAATCAGCCAGCCGACCAGAAAAAGAATGGCCGGGGCGGCGATATAGCCGGTAATGGAGCCTTCAACTTTATATAAATAGGCAAAGCCGACGATGGTCACGACTTTCAAAACAGAACGCAAAGTTTTAAGGATGGATTGCAAATTGAATTTGTGGAGCCCGGTGTAGTAGGAAAAATAAAATGAAGCGGCGGCGAAAGAGGGGATAATGAGAGTGGAAATTTTGAAAAGGTGAACGAGACTCGGATCGCCAAGAATTCGCGCGATGAGTCCGGTAGAAAAGTAAAAAATTATCGTGATAACAGTGATCAAAGCGCTCTGCAAAAAAATGGCCTGACGCTTGATGGTTTTTACTTTCCCGGGGTTAGTTTCAAAAACTTCGCTAATGTATTTTGACATTGCGGTCGGAATACCATTTCCAATGAGAATGATGACCATCGTGGTAAGCGTGACGACCAGTCCGTAGCGCCCGTAATCAGCCGGACCTAAAATCCGTCCGACGAAAGAATGGATGACATATCCGGAAAGATTGAAAATTATCTCCGAAACGGTTACCCATAAAGCTGATTTGGCAATATTTGACATCTAATAAATATTTGAAATTAAACTTTTTATTTCTTCGAAAACAATTTTTTCAGACCGCCCGCCGTCAATTATCCGGAGTCCCCACTTCTTAATTTTCTTTTTGAATAATTTTGATTTTTGTTCCAAATACGATCGTCCTTGATCAGGTCTGATTTCCCGTTCCATGATAATATCCGGATGAACTTCCAAATAAATGGCCAAATCTGGTCTGGGAATAAAATTTTCAATTATCAGATTTTTGTTCTCGCTATAAAGATAATTGACATTCAAAATGCTATCGTAAAAATATCGGTCGGATAGAATATAATCATAACCAAGCTTTTTCAATTTTTTAACTAAATTTTTAAAGCGGTAGAGATCAATCCACATTAGAAACCGACGGAGAAGTATAGTGAAAATATTGGCCTTAATGACGCTTTTTTTGGCAGTATTTTTATCGCTGCCGGATTTGAGGCGGGCAATCTTATTGGCAATGCCAAACTCAATCACATGAAAATAAAAAACCCGCTTTCCCTCGGAAGTTAAATAGTCTTCCAGTAAATTTATCTGCGTACTTTTTCCCGAACCGTCTAGGCCGGAAATTGTGACAATCTTCATAATAAGATTGTCATCCTGAGCGAATCCGCCGGCTGGCGGAGCAGTCGAAGGATCTAATTAGATTCCTCGGCAAGCTCGGAATGACATTAAATTAATACATTAGCACTGCTACCGGTTCCATTTTTGCAACCACCTCTATTATTTTATTCTCCTCCATTCCCGCGATTACTTCTTCCACATCCTTATAATACGCGCTGTCCTGCATAATCACGCCTTTTGATTTGGCGTTGAATAATTTAACATGTCTTTCATTCATTTTTGAAAAAAGCGCTTCCTTATTTTCCGGAGTATTTTTTTCCGGATCTTTTCTCCGGCCGGTTCCATGGCTGGCGGAAAAAAATGTTGATTCATTCTCGTCCGTTCCGACGCCAATATAAGCCGGCGTACTCATTGAGGATGGAATAAAAACCGGCTCTCCAGTTTGAGAAAAAATCGGATGATTCATGCGTGACGGACCATTGGCGCGGACGGCGCCGTTTCGGTGCACCCAAACATCGCGTCCGAAATGCTGTTCGCGATTTATATAAACATGGGGCGCGTCGTAAAGCAGTTCCAGCTCTGGATTTTTTCCCAAGGCTTTTTCAATCGCCTGATCCAGATGGTGCGTCAAAATTACGCGATTGGCAAATCCCTGGTTAGCGCTGGCATTATGCGCGGTCAAAAACATCTGGCCTTCCGGCGTGCTGTCATCGTAGCCGAAATATTTTTCGCTGTTTTTATTTTTTCCAATGGCAACAGAAAGCGCCTTATAAATATCTTTGAACTGCGATCTGAATGTCAGCTTTCCTAATTTCAAGACCAGGCGCTGACTGAAATGTTCTTTTTTCTTGGGAGTGTAAAAATATGAAGCATATTGGCCCAAAAGTCCGGATCCGGTGTGGAGCAGGAAAACATATCGGCTTGCTTTTAAGCCAAATTTTTGCGCGATTTCCGGATTTCTTATTTCCGTTATTTTCATCAGATCCAAAAAGTGATTACCGGCCGCGCCTAAAATGCCGAGGCGATATTGTCCAATGCGCAGAAATAATTTTGGTATGGCATTCAAAATATCCGCCTCACTTGGAAGCCTCGCTTCCAAGTGATTAAAATTCCCTTTTTTAAAACTATTTTCAATTTCATTTTTTGTCCGTGTTTTGAAAAATTCTTTCACTGGCGCGACTCCTTTTCGGCAAATATCCAAAACCAGGGAGTAGGGGATTTTGGTTCCAATATATTTTTTTGTCGGAATCACGCTAACCAGTTCTGCAAATAATTTTTCAATATTTTTAGGCGTCAGATCGGCGTCGGTCAGATTAGTTTTCAAAAATCTCATTCCGCAATTGGGGGCGGTGTCATTGATTTGAGGCAAGAGATAGTGTTCGGAAGCCACGGCCGTTCCAGTCGGATTTTTGCGGCCTTTCTTGCTGTGGACATCGCTTAAAGCGGCCACATGATGAAAAACTCGTTCGTCAGCCGCGACCGTCTCAATTTCCTTTATCGTATCGTCATTTGGCATCAGATTGTCGGAAACATGCAAAACCGCCGGCACTTTCATCTTGCCGGTTTGAAATTCTTTTTTGTGAGTTGAAAGATTTTCGATTCGATATGTCATAATTCTTCAATGTCCGACCTTGTCCGGTTTAAGGTCGGACCTTTATTTTTATTTATAGTTTTTTGTAAATTTCTTTATAGATTGCAGAGATTTTTTTAATGTCAAAATTTTCCTCTACAAATTTCCGGGCGGCCTTTCCGATCAAATTACCTTTTTCACGATTGTCGTAAAGATCTAAAATCGCATTTTTTAATTGTTCAGTGCCTCCACTTTTAATTTTAACAGAATTTTCTGCTGTTGCGAACTCGCGAAGTATTGGCAAATCGGATATGATCACGGGCTTTTCACAAGCCATAGCCTCAACAACGGCCAATGGCACATCAAACTTTCCTTTCATATCAGAAACTGGGAAGAGACTAATATCGCATAAATTATAAACCGGTAGCATTTTATAACTGCCATCGTCAAAAAAGCAGACTCTGTCCAAAAGATTATTATCACCTAACTTTTTTACAACTTCTTTTTTCTTTTCAGCATCCTTGCTATTTTTTATCCGGACTGCCAAGGCTAATTTTGCTTCCGGAATAATTTTTGCAATTTCCATAAAGCTGTCAACGACCAGATTAACGGCGCCAAGACGGGTGTATTCTCCAGTAAAATTGATAACAAAATCATTTTTAGTGATATTTTTTTGTTTCATCAATTCAATATCCTTTGGAGCATATTTATATTCTTCCAGATCAATTCCCGGATAAACGCGCTTAACATTATTGAATCCAAGCGAATTTAGCTTATCTTTGGCGTAGTCGGAATAAGTAATAATTAAATCGCCAAAAATAATATTTTTTAAATCTTTGTCCGAATACAAATCTTCCCGGAGCGTGGCGATGGTCTGGATAGTTTTAGCGCCTTTGTTTTTCTTGAAGTTTAAAAGACGCTTGATTAGGAACGCATTTTGTTTCGTTGGGGTAAAAATATAATGCAAAACATCAAAATCATCGCGTAGCTTACGCAAATGTTTGATGAGGCGGAGTTTTTGAAAATAACTGAAATCATTGGAAGTATAAATCGGTTTCTGGCGGATGTTTTCGGGAAGACTAGAAATTATTCCATTAGTCAAAAGATAAAATTCAAAACCAGGCGTATTCTTCGCCAAACTAAAAGCGAAATTTTTGGACGCCTCGTCCCACGGCGGAGCGATAGGTCTTGTTACTAAAAGTATTTTTTTCATAAATTCTTGTATATTTCTTTTGTCTCCATGCCATCCGAAACCGTGATGGTTATTTTTTTGCTCTCAATGCCTCCTATCTTTTGATCTAAATTTATTTTTCTAACCTCGCCTTTAGCGATAATAGCGCTGTCTTCGGATATCTTATTTTCTCCGTCAAAAATCTCATACTTAAAATTATTTTTATCGCTATGGTTTTCTATGGAGAAATTCCAGCTAAGATTTTTAGGTTCATCAAAATAAACGGCCCACCAATCTTTGCCATAGTCAAAGCTGTTGTTTTTCGCATCAACCCAAAAAAGATAAGAAGAACTTACTGCGAGAAGAATAATCAGAAAAATTATTATCTTAGTTTGCTGGGTCATCTTATTTATCCTTATAATATATAGCTACTTCCGGGCTCATGTAAATTTGATTAAACTCGTTCAATTTTCTGAATTGAACGCTGTCATATCTGGGATTAACCATAACAAAGTCAGTCTTAGTATCCGAGTAACATTGTTCGCTATCTTTGCCACCGGGATTAGAAATCATATAAAGCGTGCACATTTCTCTGGGCTTGGTCGTGTCGTCGTAGCGCTTGAAGTATCCGCGCGACAGGGGATATTTGTATCCGCGCATAAAAAACAATTTTATCCAGGAATCGCCGGCGATGTAATTATGATCTTTTATGATTCCGTCGTCAGTATTTGTTCTCTCGGCCAGATAAGCGGATGAGCGGAATGTTTCCACAAGTCCGTCATAATCATTTTGGATGGGAATAGCCTCGGCAGAGTCGGAAATTCCTTTGATAAAAATAAATCCAAAAATAATCATAAACGCCAGCCGGACTAAACTATTTCCAAATGGCTTCTGATTTTTACCATTCTTTAAAGCGGGATTTTTAAAAACAGCATAAATTCCATAAGCGCTGAGAATTGAGAACGGGTAGGAAAGATAATTTCCGATCCGGTCGCTCGGTAAATTTATGAAAAATAATCTCGGCGCGAAGGCCAGCAGAAAAATAATCGCGCCCCAGGAAAAGACGGCGAGATATCCAAAATCCCATCTCTTTTTACGAAGATGAAAAAGAAGGATTGCCAGTCCAAAAAATCCCAAGCCCAGACGATCTTCGCCGATGGAGGTTCGAAGATTTGCGATAGTTAACCCCTCGCGCGAGGCCTTGGATGGCGCTCCAACAGCCGTATTTACAGCGCTCGGATTGATATAGTTTGGGGTAAAAATGAAAAAGAAAAAGATCAATCCTCCAATAAAAATTGCCAAAACTGGCGGAGAAAAAAATACTTTCCAGACTTTGGATAAAATAATTTTTATGTCTTTACAATTTGCTGCGAGAAAAAACAAAACTAAAAACGCAAAGACGAACAAAAATATCAACGCGGTCAGGTGGTGAGTGTAAAACAGGCCGAATGTCACAAAAATTGCTAGAGAAAGAAAAATTTTGGAAGCGCTAATTTCTACATTAGTGCTTTCAGCACCCTCATCCGCCCTTCGGGCACCTTCTCCCGGAGGGAGAAGGGGAGTAGAAAAAATACTTTCAAAGGCTCGGCAATAGAGATAAAAAGCCAGCGGCATCAAAAAATTTCCCAGGATATTTCCGATAACGCCGCCACTGACGAATTTTGATTGCGGCGCGGTTACGGCGTAAAGAACGCCGACAAATAAAAGAGAAAGAATTGCGATATTTTTTTTCTTGAAAATTCTGAGAGTCAGAATGAAAACCGTGAGAATTCCTAAAATGTTAACCAGATGCAAAATAACCGGAGGAAAGGCCGAAAAAAAACTAAGCCCGCTTAAGATTCCAATTGTTCCGAATATTGTCTGTTCTCCGACGATAAAGTCCGGCAGGCCGTCATAATCAGGAAGCCGGTGATTTTCAACCATCCACTTGGACCAATACATATGATGTCCAAGATCAGTAGCGTTGGGCGAGATTGTCTGGGAGAGAAAAGCAGTCTTTATGAAAAATGCCAGAAAGATAATAAGCAGAATTAATGCCAATTGATGCCTGGAAAAAGAGAATAGTGTTCGTTCGGATTCTTCATAATCAAGCCTATTTTTTCTCAAGCGAAATCTGTAAATTCCAAAGCTCGCGGCCATAAAAAGCAACAACCCGATGATTATTGAAGGCCGGCTTATGGATATTTTTAGTCCGGAATAGGCGAATAAGATGAAATCCAATACTGCGATGCTCAAGCCGAAAGAAATGATAAATTTTTCCAATTGGCTCAAAATTTTGCTTTTACCGAAAATGGCTAAAAGTAAAAAATGACCGGGTAAAAACAATACAAAAACAAGCGCGGCGTAAAACAAGATCTGATTTTGCAAAAAATTAAGCATTTCTGATTTCCTCTAAATATTTTTTAGCTATTTTATCCCAACTATAATTTTCCATAACATATTTTCTGGCTTTTTCTCCGAATTCTTTTCTAAAAGTATCATTAGATAAAATCTCATTTATTTTATTTACCCACGCGTCAGCATTTTCCGACTCTAGTAAAAATCCATTCTCGCCGTTTTTGATCGCGTCCTTAAGGCCCTCAAGATCTGAAGCCAAGACTACTTTTCCGCAGGCTGCGCCTTCAATGGCCGTTATGCCAAATCCTTCCATAGAACCCGGTACTTTAATATTAGGTGAAATGTAAAGATATGAAGCGTTGAACAAAGTTTTCATATCCATTCTCGGCAAATTAACCAAAAGTTTTACCCGCTTTTCCAGTCTTGTTTCGCGGACAGCTCTTTCGCAATTCGGATAATTATTTTCATCGCCGGCGGTTTTTTTGGCGATGGCTCCACCCGCCGCGACTAAAATATAATTTTCCGGCAGGCGTGGCATAACATTTCTGATAAACCACTCAACGCCCTTGTGCCTTGTGAATCTCCCTCCGCGAAAAATAACTTTTTTATTTGTTAGATCTAAATTTAGCAGTTTCTCCAAAGCCTCCCGGGAACTTGGCGCATAAATTTCATCCAAGTCCAGGCCATTAGGAATAAAAACGCATTTTTCTTTCGGGATGCCGATTTTAACGGCTTCGCGAATAGTTTCATTGCCAACCATTATCAGCTTGTCCATTCTTTTATGCGACGGTATGTTTATGAATCTGTAAAGCCTGCCAAGTAAAGACTTTTTGTAAGCAAAAGTTATATCCAGTCCATGAATGATGCAAAAAAATTTTTTTTTCGGATAAAAAATTTTCAAAAAAACTCCGAGCGGGGAAAGGACTCCGTCGCCGAAAAGAACCGCGTCGTATTTTGCCAGCATAAAAAGGCTTTTTATCTTTATCCAGGGCAAAAAAAAGATCAAAGATTTTTTTCCTCCGGTGTTGGCGATTATTTTCGTTTCGGTTATTTTTGAAAGCGCTTGGGCGATGCCGTAATTTTGCATCTCAATCCCGCCCAGGACCGGCGGATAAGCGCGTGAAATAAACAATATTTTCATATATCTATTCTACTTCAAAATCAGCTTTTTTTCAATTATAAAAGCTCTTAATAAACTTCAGATAAGAGCTTTTCAAAAATCATTATTTATTGTTATTGTATCTCTTTTTTTTCCACTGATACATAAACTCCTCTGTCAGCTGCCGGTTTGACTTGATCATATCCGCAACCAGCGCAAAAACCACGAATTGCAAGCCGACCAAAAACAGCGCGATTCCAAAAATTAGATAGTTACGGTGCGGCGTTATCTTGAAATCAAGTAAATAATTGTAAAGAAAAAAAGCAAAAGAAATCAAGGATAAAAATATCAAAAACAATCCCGGCACTCCAAAAAATTTCATCGGCCGAACATCACGAACGGCTTTGATTATGATTTTGGCGGAATTGTTTACAAATTTCCAGATGGATTTGGTAATTTTCGCCTCCCGGTTGTCAAAATAAGTAACTTCTACCGGAACCCAGATAAGTTTCAAATTTTTTCCAATTGCGTCAATGATAGTTTCCTGGGTATAAGTGAAATGAACATTAGTCAAATTGAAGCGGAGCATAGCCTCGCGGTTATGCGCCCGGAAACCGCAGGTTAAGTCGTTGGTTTTGTAGCCAAGAAAAAAACCTATCGTTTTCGCGGCAAATTTATTGAGGGTTTTCCGAATCCAGGGAATATTTTTTGCCTTTTTTTCACCGAACCGGTTACCTATGACCATATCTGCTTTCCTGTCCAGAATTGGTAGAAGTAAGCGGGGAATGTCGTATGGATCAAACTGGCCGTCCGCGTCAATATTTACCATAAAATCCGCGCCTTTTTCCAGCGAATTTTCAATAGCCTGTTTGAAAGAATACGCCAGCCGGCGATTGGGTTTGTAGGAAATAACAATATCCGCTCCTGCGTCCCGGGCCGTTTGGGCAGTGCTATCGCTTGAGCCGTCATCCACGACTTGAATGAGTTTTTCCGTAATAATTCTCCCTTTTTGCGAATAAAAATCCGCGCTAAAACTTTCTCTGATTTTTTTTATGGTTTCTCCAACGAGAGCTTCCTCGTTATAAGCGGGAATATTTACAACTAATTTCATTATTTCTTCTTAATGATTAAGGCAGGATCAACGCAGACAAAATCACACTTGACATTATCCAGTCCCTTGCGGATGAGAGATTTGGAACAATCCCGGAGGCGCTGTTCGCAAGCCCCCCGGCTTTCTTTGAAATAATCCAAATTGACCTGGTAGCCGAAATAACCAAGGACAAAATACGCGACGACTACGGTTCCAACGATCCAAATAATAGATTTTATAATTCCAAACATAACTTTATTAGCGGCCTATGCCTTTATAAATTATACCAGATTTTTTTATAGCTTCTTTATCCAGACAATTTTTTCCGTCAATTACGACTTTGACTCCGAATTTTTTGAATGTGTTAGGGGAAATGGATTTAAACTCGTCATGATCAGTAACCAGTATGACAGCTTTTGACTTTCTAAGTATTTCCTCCAAACTTTTTTCAGTGGAGCGGCCGGGAATATGCGGGTCGTAAGTCAAAGCAATGGCTTTATGTTTTTCAACATGTTTTATAATTTTCAGCGACGGAGATTCCCGCACATCGTCCACATTGGCCTTGTAGGCAATTCCCAGAATTCCGATAGCTGTCCCTTTCATAGGCAATTTTATTTCATTCAAAGCGTCCTGCAGAAGCTCGACCGTGTAAGAAGGCATAGAATTGTTTATTTTTCGGGCGATTTTTAAAAATTCATGGTCAAAACCGGATTGCTTTGCGCGCTCAATCAGATAATACGGATCGACCGGTATGCAATGGCCGCCCACTCCGCACGATGGAAAATGAGGCATAAAGGCGAATGGCTTCGTGGAAGCGCCCAAAATCACATCCTTCACATCAATATCCAGTTTGTCAAAAGATTTCGCCAGCTCATTAACAAAGGCAATGTTGATGTCGCGAAAAGAATTTTCAACGATTTTTACGGCCTCGGCTGCGCGAATAGATCTCATCGGACGAATTTCTCCGTCCACGATGCTTTTGTAAAAATCCAGAGCCTTCTTGAGGCCAATTTTTTCAAACGATCCGACTACGCGGGGAATGTTAGTCACATTCCATTTTTTGTCGCCTGGATTAATCCGTTCCGGGCAGTGAGCGATAAAAACATCTTTGCCTATGGTATATTTTTCTTTTTCAAAAATCGGCTTCACGACTTCCTCGCTAACGCCGGGGTTAACGGTGGATTCCAAAACAACAAGAGAACCCTTTCTCATATTTTTGGCGACCATTTTTGATGCTTCAATGACCGGGCGCAGGTCGGGATAATATTTTTCATCCACGGGCGTTGGAACGCAGATTAAAATAATGTCAGCTTTCTTTATTGATTTTCGGTCGCTTGTAGCCGTAAATTTTAATTTAGGCAAATTTTCTTCCAGAAATTTTTCTCGAATAGGGCTTATTCCCTTGTTTATTAAATTTATTTTTTTTCGGTCTAAATCAAAACCATAGACTTTATAGCCTTTTTCAACGCACCTAACGGCCAAAGGAAGGCCGACATAACCCAACCCAACAACACAAACTGCTTGCTTTCTTTTCGCCATTTTCTTTATAAAATATTTATTTACCCCGGCACCAAATACTTTTGGTGCGGGGCTTAATTAGCCCTTCAAGCGTAGCATAAAAGGCGGCTTTTGACAAGAAACCGGCTTTATGTTTTTTCAAAAATAAGCTACAATTAAAACATGATACGCATAGGCATCAACGCATCATTTGCGAGAAAACCAAATACCGGAATAGGACAAGTTACGCTTAATTTTCTGAAAAAACTAAGCGCGCTTAGAATTGAAAATCGTAACCTCCACGAGCTGGAGTTCATTTTATATTTAGAAGAAGATCTGCCCAAAAATTTGCCGGAAGATACCGCTCTTCCTGGAAATTTTACAAAAAAAATCTTTTTGCCGCCCTGGAAGCGTGATGATCTGTTCCGAAAGATCTGGTGGGAGAAATATTTGTTGCCAAGAAAAGTTCGCGCGGATAAATGCGATGTTTTAATAAGCCTTTATCAATCCGCCACTTCCATACAACCACATAAGGAAGTAAAGCACATTGTGGTCGTTCACGATATCATTCCGAAACTCTTTCCGGAGTATCTTAATAACTGGCGGAAAAAACTTTACTGGAAGTTGACAGAAGGGGCGATAAAAAAAGCGGATAAGCTAATAGCTATTTCGCGGCGAACCGAAAAAGATTTGGTTCAGCATCTGGGAATTGATCCAAAGAATATCACAGTATCCTATATTGATGTTGATGAAATTTACAAGCCGGATGTTTCGGAAGAAAAAAGCCGGAAAGTTATGGAAAAATATGATCTTGTGCCGGGATATCTTTATACGGGCGGGGGATTGGAGAAACGCAAAAATACGGAGGGATTGATCCACGCTTATAAGATGCTTCTAGAGCGGAATAAAAAAGAACACTTTATCCACGACTTTCCAGATTTGGTTGTTTCCGGAAAACTAATGCCGCAACTGGCGCCTTTGATTCTGGACATAGAAAAACTGGTTCGGAAGCTCAATTTTACGCAGCATATACATATTCTTGATTTTGTTCCGCAGGAAGATCTACCGGCTCTTTATAAAAACGCTGAAGTTTTTGTCTACCCTTCACTTTATGAGGGCTTCGGCTTGCCAGTTTTAGAAGCTATGAATCAGGGAACGCCGGTCATCACGGCCAAAAACTCATCCTTGCCGGAAGTGGGCTGGGATTCGGTTTTGTATTGTGACCCAAAAGATGTTGAGGATTTGGCTATGACAATCAAAAACGCGCTGATAAATAAAAAATTGCGAACGACCTTGTCGGTCAGGGGAAAAGAGCGCGCGCGCAATTTTTCTTGGGATAAGTTTGCAGAGAAAATGCTAAATATCGTTAATGAGGGAAATTTTTAGAAAAAGATTTTTTACTGAATTTACTAAAGCCCAATTATATCTTATTCTGGGGAGTTTTTTGCTCGTCTTTTTTTTAATTTTATTCTCCAATCTCGGAATATTTCCGCTTAAAAATATTTCAGATTTTTTGTTTTTCACTTTTCTTCTTCTGCTATTCTCGCTTTACCGGCCCGGCTGGGCGTTTTTGATTTTTGTCGGAACGATTACACTGGAAAACATAAATTTAGCGCCGGAGAATATTGGAATAATGATAAGGCCGTATCAATTTTTGAGCGTCCTGATAATTTTAGCTATACTAATTCGCATTCTTGCCCGGCGGCTGAATTTTAAATTGCTGAAATTAAAATGGTATGACGGAGCGCTTATAGTGCTGGCTGCGGCCGGATTTTTAAGTTCGTTCGGCGCGAACGATAAAATGTTAAGCCTAAAGCTTTCCATAATTCTTTCAACATTCGTGGCGTTGTATTTACTGGCGAGAAATTTCGTTCGGGATTTGGAGGATCTCAAAAAAATAATTCCCTTTTTCTTAAGTTCTTCAGTAGTATTAGTTTTGTATGGCATTTGGCAGAACATCCGCTTTATGAAAGGACTGGAATCATTTGAAATTATGCCAGGCCGGCCGAACGGGACATTTATGGAAGCGGATTGGCTGGGCATATATCTAGTGTTTTTAATTGCAGCTATTTATTCATTTATTTATTACCAAATTACAAATTACAAATTAGAAATTACAAAAAAGCTACCTGCTATATTTTTATATATTCTTCTTGTTTTCAGTTATACCGCAATAATTCTAACGGTTAGTCGAAGCGCGTGGCTCGGAGCTTTGGCGACGACGGCCATATTTTTATTAGTAGCTCTCACAAACTTAAAAATCAAACCTAAATTTTGGCAATGGAAACAATTTTTTCATTTGCTACAATATACCGTGGCCGCGGGATTTTGTAGTATTGCGATAGTTTATTTTTTCAATTTGGCTAGTTTTCAGTTGCTTAATCGCGCCCAAAGCACAGGAACGGGCTTGCAAAAGATAACAATTAGCTGCAAAGAAAATATTGAGTTGCCGGAAAAAATAGCGGCCATAGAAGAGTTGGAAAAATTCGGCTGTCGGCACATAAACTTGGAAGATATTGAAAAAGAACTCGGACAAAATAATGTCGTCAAGGAAATTTATCGCGATGATCCGAATGTGAATACCCGAAAAGAAATTTACGAAAAATCTTTGGCGGAAATAAAAAAACATCCGCTTCTTGGAATTGGGTGGGGAAATATCAGTAATATTTTGGGCAAGGATGCGCGCGGTGCAGGACTTAATGCCAGCAATATATTTTTGGAAATTTGGCTGGGGAGCGGCATTTTAGGACTGCTTGCCTTCGTAGCGGTTTGGATTTATATTCTTATCCGAGCCATATTAAATTATGCCGGTGCTGCAAGCGCCGAAGAAAAAGCATTCACGACTTTCGTCATAACCGCGTGGGTTGGCCTGACAATATCGAATTTATTCAATTCAGGAATAATGCTCGGATTTTTGTGGCTGTATTTGGCCGTAAGTTTTATTGATTTTTATAGTGTTGAAAATAGTTTATGATTATTGGAATTGACATAAGAAGCATCGGGAAAAAACAGACCGGAGGCGAAGCGGTATTTTTTAATTTGGTAAAAAATTTAGCGTTAATAGATAATAAAAATGAATACAAGCTGTTTACAGATATAAGCGAGGAAGCGGTAATTTCGAAAATTAAAAAAGATTTAGGCATAGAAAATAAGCCAGCCTTTGAAGTGATTTCGCTTGTAGCGGTCTCACCGCTACGAAATAAGTTTGGCTGGAATGTTTGGACTTTGCCGAAGTATCTGCGAAAAAATCCGGTGGATATTTACCATACTCAATATATAACTCCTTTTTTCGTTCCCAAAAGAACAAAAATCGTAACAGTCATTCACGACATTTCTTTCAATTTTTTCCCTCAATTTATCAAACTCGCTGATTTATTTTTTTTAAAAACTCTGATTCCATTAAGCCTTAAAAGAGCGGACAAGATAATCGCGGTTTCCAAATTTACCTGTGATGAAATAGTAAAATATTATGAAATAGACCCGAGAAAAAGTGATTGGATTTATAATGCAGTGGCGGATAATTTTTCAAAAGAGGATACTTTGCCGGAAAAACTGGATACAATCAGGAAAAAGTATGATTTGCCGGAAAAATTTATTTTATACATCGGAACAATGCAGCCCAGAAAAAATCTGCCCGTGATGGTTGAAGCCTACGCTAAAATAAAAAATATTATTCCCGAAATCAAACTGGTTCTGGTTGGCGGAAAAGGAGCTTATAATTTTGATAAAAATATCGGAAAAACAATTCACAAATTTCACTTAAGCGCCGATGTAGTTTTTCCGGGTTTCGTTCCGGAAGAGGAAAAGCCAGCGTTTTTTAAGCTGGCTAAAGCGTTTTGTTTTCCTTCGCGTTACGAAGGATTTGGCATTCCTGTTTTAGAAGCTTTTGCGGCCGGAACGCCCGCAGTCATCTCTGACATAGCGCCTCACCGGGAAATCGCTGGTAAAGGTGCTTTGTTTTTTGATCCAAAAGATACAAATGATCTGGCGGAAAAATTAAAACAAATTATCCAGGATGAAAATTTGCGAAACAAGCTGGTAGAAAAAGGCAAAATGCAGGCGCGAAAATTTTCCTGGAAAAATTCGGCTGAAAAAATGCTGGATATTTATAATAAAATGACAAGCATTGACCGAAAGTCATAGTTCTAGTAAAATAGCATTATTATTAAATTACTAAATATACCTCGTGAAATTCGCGCCTTTATGATCTAGGCGCGATTTAAAAGGGGAAAAACAGATGGCGTATTTTGAAGTTAAGAACAACAATGTAAATAAGACTCCCAAGAAAAAGTTTTATAAGCAAAGATGGTTTCTAATTGTTAGCGTTTTGATTATTCTTGCGCTTCTTGCGGGAGGAGTTTTTGCCTGGAAAACCGGACGAATTCTCAGTAAAATTTCTTCCGGCGGAATTTTTTCCAGTCTTATTCATGCTATTCCCGGGGTCAAAGACGAACTAAAAGGCGAAGCGGACGGAAGAATAAATATTTTACTTCTTGGAATGCGGGGAAGCGATATGCCGGGCGGTGGTCTTTTAGCGGATACTATAATCGTGGCTAGCATCGCGCCAAAAGAAAATAAAGTTTCCATGATTTCCATTCCGCGCGATCTGTATGTGACAGTTCCGGGAACGCAGGACAAACAGAAAATAAATGCCGTTCATGCATATGGAGAGCAAAAGGGGCCAGGACAGGGACTAGCAGATATGAAAACGATCGTGAGTGAGGTAACCGGACTCCCAATCCACTACGCGGCCAGCACTAATTTTGCAGGCTTCAAACAGGTAATAAATGCGATTGGCGGAGTTGATATATCGTTAGACAAGCCATTTGATGAAGCACTGCAATTCAATGAACCGCATGTTTGTGATTCAGAGACCTATACCGAATCAACAGGACAATTTGAAGAAAAAAAGAAGAATGTTTATTGGCCAGGCACGAGAATTGTCAAGAGGGTTAGGATTACCCAGCGGCTTCCGCTCTGCACTAATCCAAACAAAGAATGTGGGGGAAATTTTTCCCTGCCAGCCGGAAAGCAAACTCTGAATGGAGACCAGGCCTTATGCTTTGTTCGGTCGCGAGTAACATCCAGCGATTTCGAAAGAGCTAAAAGACAGCAAATCGTAATTCAACTGGTAAAAGACAAACTTCTAAGCGCCGGCACGCTTATGGATTACGGAAAACTCAATGGTATATCGGATAGTCTTGGCGACAATGTCCGGAGCGATATGCAACCCTGGGAAATGAAAGCGCTTTATGAAATGTATACAAAAATGCAAAATCCCGGAGTGTATCAAAGGGTGCTTGAAAATTCAGAGGAGGGCTTATTGTATTATCCCGGCGAAAGCGCAGCTGGTTACATTTTACTCCCAATTGGCGACACTTATAATCGTATCCATGAAATGGCAAAGGATATTTTTACCTTAGCGCCCCAGACCGATATAAAGCCAAAATAATCTCGCGAAATGGACGAAGAACAGCTTAAAAAAGAGGAAGAAAACTTGGAAAAAAACAGGAAGCTTTTTAAAAAGTATATCCTTTTTTTTGCAATAATTTTTTTACTTATCGGCAGTTTTTGGCTAGGCTTTGAGCGCGGAAAATCTAAAGGCGCGGAAGAAAATAAAAGCGTTCCTTTAACAGAAGCACTGATTGAGAATAAATCCGCCAGCGACAAGCCAACGGTTGATTTCTCGCTCTTTTGGAAAGTCTGGGATCTGCTTAAAGAAAAATATGTCAATCGAACAACTCTCGACGCTCAACAGATGGTTTATGGAGCGATAAAGGGCATGATCAAAGCGACCGGGGATCCCTACACCACATTTTTTGATCCCAAAGAAACAAAATCCTTCTCAGACGATATTGGAGGAAGCTTTGAAGGCATTGGCGCGGAGTTAGGCATAAAGGACGCTATTTTAACCGTTATTGCTCCACTCGAAAGTTCTCCGGCGCAAAAAGCGGGACTGCGAGCTGGAGATAAAATATTAAAAATCGGAGATAAATCCACCGCCGACATGACAATTGATGAAGCGGTTGACCTTATCCGCGGTAAAAAAGGCACAACAGTCAAGCTGACTATTTTTCACGAAAAAGCGCAGGAAACGCAGGAAGTTGTAATTACGAGGGAAACCATCGAAGTAAAAAGCGTGAAAATTGAATTTAAAGATTCAAATATTGCATATATCAAAATTACGAAGTTTGGAGAAGAAACAGGAAAAGAATTTGATGCGGCCATGAATCAAACGCTAGCTCAAAATTCGCGGGGAATTATTTTGGACCTCCGAAATGACCCCGGCGGATTTTTGGATAAGTCCGTAGACATCGCCAGCCGGCTGATATCCAAGGGCCAAGTCGTTGTAATAGAAGAAGATAATGCCGGAAAAAAAGAAAATTTATATACCAGCGGCGGAGATAAACTAAGTTCTTTGCCGATGGTGGTTCTCATAAACGAAGGTTCGGCCAGCGCTTCGGAAATTTTGGCCGGAGCGCTCCGGGACGATCGAGAGGTTTCGCTTATCGGCAAAAAATCCTTTGGCAAGGGGTCGGTTCAGGAACTGATAAATTTGCCGGGCGATTCAAGCGTAAAAATAACAGTGGCTAAATGGCTAACCCCCAACGGCGATTACATAATGGAAAAGGGAATAAATCCGGATTTTGAGGTTGATTTGACGACGGATGATTTTGACAATAACCGCGATCCCCAGCTTGACAAGGCGATGGAGGTTCTTAAGGAAAAAATGAGCCAAGGCAATTAACTTGCGCCGATTTTTTTGCTATAATATCCGCAGGAGATAATGATAAGAAAAATGAAGGTTATATTGCTTCAAGACATAAAAAATTTCGGCCGCAGATGGGATTTAAAAAATGTCAGCGACGGATACGCCAGAAATTTTCTGTTGCCTAAAAAAATGGTTGAAATCGCTGATGCAGAAGCTCTGAAAAAAATTGAAGAGTTGAAAAAAAAAGAAGCGGACAAGCAAAAAGAAAATCTAGAAAAAATTCAGGAGCTGGCGGATTTGCTGCAAAAAAAACAAATAGTGATTTCAGCCAAAGAAAAAGAAGGAAAACTTTTCGGTTCAATCACAGCCAAAGAAATCGTAAAGCAGCTAAAAAAGGAAAATATAAAAATTTCTGTTAATGCGGTTGAAATCAAAGATACGATAAGGGAAGTAGGGGAGTATGAGATAAAAATAAAATTAGATCACGGAATTGAAACCCAGCTGAATTTGATTGTTGAGGGCGAAAAATAGTTAGAGTTAAAAATAAAATTTTTTACAAGTCGCGGGGGAAGCGGCTATTTAATTTGCAATATGAAAAACGGAAGAAAATATATCTTTGTAGTCGGGGGAGTGATGAGCGGGGTGGGAAAAGGCATAACCACTTCAGCTATTGGAGCTATTTTAAAAGCCAGGGGCTTTAGTGTGACGGCGCTTAAAATTGATCCTTACATAAATGTGGATGCCGGGACGATGAACCCCACTGAACATGGCGAAGTTTTTGTTTTGAATTCAGGACTTGAATGCGATCAGGACATGGGCAATTACGAACGATTTATGGGCATCACTTTGCCTTCGGAAAATTATATGACGACTGGAAGCATTTATGAATCCGTTATCCATAAAGAGCGAAACCTGGAATATGGCGGCCGCTGCGTGGAAGTTGTTCCGCACATACCCATGGAAGTCATCAGTCGGATCAAAAAAGCCTCTGCTTTGGCCAAGTCGGACATAACTCTCGTTGAGATCGGCGGAACGGTTGGAGAATATCAAAATATTCTTTTTCTGGAAACAGCCAGAATGATGAAAATAAAGCATCCGGATGACATTTTAGTGGTAATGGTAAGCTACTTGCCGATTCCATCCAAGATCGGAGAAATGAAAACCAAGCCGACCCAATACGCGGTTCGATCGCTGAACAGCGCCGGAATTCAGCCGGATTTCATCATTGCCAGAAGCGAAACATTTTTGGATCAAAAAAGAAAGGAAAAACTGGCGATGTTCTGCAATATTCCGCAGCGTTATGTTATATCTGCGCCTGATGTGGAATCCATTTACGAAGTTCCCATCAATTTTGAGCGGGACGATCTTAGCCGGCTTATTTTAAAAAGACTGGGGATGAAATACAAAAAAACTGATCTCAAAAAATGGTATAGTCTCAACGAATCAATAAAAAATCCCGAGGGTAAAGTCAAAATCGGAATTGTCGGAAAATATTTTGGAACCGGAGACTTCGTCCTTTCAGACGCTTATATTAGTGTTATAGAGGCCGTAAAGCACGCGGCCTATAAAAATAAAGTCAAAGCGGAGATTGATTGGTTGAACAGCGAGATCTATGAAAAGGAGCCGGAGAAGCTTGAAGGGCTGAAAGCCTATGATGGTGTTATAATTCCCGGCGGATTCGGTTCGCGTGGCATCGAGGGAAAAATAAAAACCATTGAATTTTTGAGAACCAATAAAATTCCATTTTTGGGATTGTGCTATGGAATGCAGCTGGCAGTTATTGAATTCTCGAGAAATGTTCTGGGGTTTCGCGACGCGAATACTACGGAAATTGATCGCACGACAAAAAATCCGGTCATTGACATTATGCCGGAGCAGAAAAAGAATTTGGAAGACTCAAACTATGGAGCGACGATGCGCCTTGGAGGATATCCCGCCTTAATCAAAAAGGGAACGATCGCTTACAAGGCGTATGGTAAAAGAAAAATTTCAGAGCGCCATCGCCATCGCTGGGAAGTCAATCCGGAATATATACAACAACTGGAAAAAGGCGGACTGGTATTTTCCGGAAAATCACCGAATAAGAAGCTTATGGAAATAACAGAGATTCCGCAAATGGAGCATCCGTTTTTTGTGGGAACTCAATTTCATCCGGAACTTCAATCCAGTCCATTGAATGCCCATCCATTGTTTGTTGAATTTATAAAAGCCGCGATTAAGCATAAATAAAAAAAGCCCCGATGCATTATCGGGAATTTTTTATTTCTCTTCCACGGAAACAAATTTTCTGGGAACCAGCTTTCCCGTAAAAAGCCGGATTTTTTTAGTGTTAAACTTTACAAGTCCATTTTTCAAGGCGAAAAGCGTGTCGTCCGCGCCGCGCCGGACATTCTTTCCAACTCTAAATTTCGTGCCGCGCTGGCGAACGATAATTTGTCCGACCCCCACTTTCTGGTTGCCAAAAATTTTCACGCCGAGGCGTTTGGAAATCGAATCACGGCCTAATTGAGTAGACCCGCCGGCTTTTCTATGTGCCATATGTTTAAGTTTGTAGTTTTTAGTTTATAGCCTTATTTAAGGGCTATCTTAGTGTAGCAAAGCTGTGTTATAATGTCAATAATGTCTAAAATAAAAGAAAAACTAAAGAAATTTTGGTTAACCTATGAGGTTAAAATTATTTTAGTTATTGGAATCATTTTAATTGCGGGCGTAGCCTTTGAAAGTGGATATTTAAAGGGAAAAACGGGCCAGGATAGCCCTATTATCATAGAAAAAACGATCCAAGCTCAGAACTCGAGTCCGAAGGGGACATCAGGAAGTTCTGCTAGGGCTCAAAATACGACCCAGGAGGCCAAAATCATATACCCACCTCAAAACCCCTCCACTACATTCGGGGCAAGTTGCGCTTATGTTGGCAGTAAAAATTCTAATAAATATCATATTCCTTCATCCCGATGCGCCAAACAAATTAAACCTGAAAATATCGTTTGTTTTTCCTCGGCCGAAGATGCTACGGCCAAAGGGTATCAGTCCGGATGTCTTAAATAATTTTTAATTTTTTAAACTAATGAGCAAGAAAACCGTAATAATTTCACTAGGAGGGTCGCTGATCGTTCCGGAGGAATTGGACTGGAAGTTCATCAAAAACTTCAAAAAACTTATTGAGAAGCAAATTAGAATGGGATATAAGTTTGTTATTATAACTGGCGGAGGAAAAGTCGCCAGAAAATACATTGAAGCCGCGGCCAAAGTAGATAAAATCAATAACGAGGACAAAGACTGGATAGGAATCCACGCGACCAGGATGAATGGGCATTTTATGCGAACGATCTTCAGAAAGCACGCGCATTTGGTAATAAACAAAAATCCCAACGATACGACGGACTTCGTAAATTTCAAAAAGGATATCTTGATTGCGGCCGGTTGGAAGCCGGGATTTTCCACTGACTATGACGCAGTGGTTCTGGCAAAAAATTTGGGCGTTCATCAGGTAATCAATCTTTCCAATATTGATTTTGTCTATACTAAAGATCCGAAAAAATTCAAAGATGCAAAAAAACTTGAGAACTTAAACTGGAAAAAATACCGCGCCATGGTTGGAAATATTTGGAACCCGGGAATGAATGCGCCGTTTGATCCGGTAGCGTCAAAACTAGCCGAAAAACTAGGATTAGAAGTGGCGATTTTAGGCGGGCGCAACCTTAAGAATTTTGAAAATTATTTGGCAGAGAAAAAATTTCAGGGAACTGTGATAAAATAATTTATTTCTTTTTAACAATCAAGCTTTTTGTCTCCTTGTCAACAATCTTAGCTTTTTCCGCTTCTTTTCTGACTTCAAACGGCAAGACGCCAAGAATGTTTCGAAGCGCGATGCCGTCCACTTTCAGAACCGCTTCCCATTTATCCAAGGGCTCCAGGATTTCTCGGAGCTTTTTTTCGTCATATTTATAGGTCTTGCGGAGCGTTTGGGCGATAATTCCCTGCTCTCCAAAAACTCGATCCACGCCTTCCTGTTCCATATAATTTACAATGTCTTCCTGTAATTTTCCCAGACGGTCTTTGGTGATAGACATGGCGGATTTGAGTTCAATATATTCGCCAATGGCCTTTTCAATTTCTTCCGTGTCAATTTTGCGCAGTTCTTTGAATTTATGTTTCCACATCGGACATCTGTTTTGATATCCGCACCAGTCGCAAAGCGGGGAGACTACCGGCTCAAATTTTCCTGTTTCAATAATTTTTATCGTGTCTAAAAAAAGCTGCTTGCTTTGTTCTAAATGATCCAATGTTCTTGTGGAACTTAGTTTCACCCCGTGCTTCAGATAATACAGGCTGACTTTTACTTTATCCAGATTTTCCACCTCTTTGGGGTAGCGGGACAAGAAAGCATTCAAATAAACTGAAAGCTGAAGATCATGGTCCACTTTTTCCTGCGAAGGCATTTTTTTGGTGGTCTTGTAGTCAATAATTTCGTAGCCTTCTTCTATTTTATCTATTCTATCTATAATGCCACTGATGATATGAGTTTCTGGCTTTACCCCGTTAAATTCTCCGCCCAAGGCGGAGACCGCGCCTTGCGCGGATTTAACCGGGGCTATTTCTATTTGAAACCTCATTTCCAAATCAATGATATTGAAGTTGGCCGGGTTATTTTTTTGATAATATTCTTGAATTATTTTTATGCCCTGCGAAAACGCGGCGCGCTCTTCATCTTCCGAGTCAAAAACGGCCGGGTTCCAGGAATTTGAAAAGTGTTCCATCACTTGGTCCAGAGTAGGGGAAAGAATCCCGGGTTTATGAATAAATTTCATCGTGTCGTGAACCGTCGAGCCAAAAACCGCCTCTTTGGATTTGGGGACTTTAATGCGATCAATTTCCTGAAATTTGTATTTCAGGGGGCAGTTTTGGTAGGTTTCCAAAGCGGAATAAGATATACGCATATAATAAGTATAAAGTAGCAAGTAGAAAGTTTCAAGCAGGCCGACTTGACACTCAAAGCGGCTTTTCATATAATCTGAATACATACTAAAAAGGTATGATTTAAACTATGAAATTTTCCACTCGGGCGGAATATGGGTTAAAAGCTATGGCTAATCTAGCCAAAGATTTTCCGGCGCAAAAAACGGTTAAGGATATTTCAAGAGAAGAAAAAATTTCCGCTAAATATCTTGAACGGCTGATGGGAGAGTTGAGAAATAGAAAATTAGTCAAAAGCCATAAAGGAAAGAGCGGGGGATATGTTTTAGCCAGAAAGCCGAGCGCTATCAGAGTAGGGGAGATTGTGGAAGTTCTGGACGGCCCGATAGCGCCGATGAAGTGTGTTGGAAAATTTTGCGCGTTAAAAAGGGAATGCTCTTCTAATTTTGTTTGGATGAAAGTCGGGGAGCAGATAAAAAAAACATTATACGATATAAAATTAAGTGATTTAATAAAATGAATTTCACTACGAAATACGAATTAATACGAATATACGAATAATATTTTTAAAGTATAAAATTCATGAGAAACAAAAGAATCTACCTAGACTATGCGGCGACGACGCCGGTGGACAAAGAAGTTTTCAAAGAAATGAAGCCTTATTTCAGCGAGAAATTCGGCAATGCCATGTCAATTCATAGTTTTGGACAAGTCGCGCTGGCGGCCGTGGACAAAGCCAGAGAAAGAGCGGCTAAGTTTTTCGGGACTACTCCGTATGAGATAATTTTTACCAGTGGAGCGACTGAATCGAACAATCTTGCAATAAAGGGAGTGGTAAAGTCTTATTACTCGCAATTCTCTACAAAATACGAATCCGGTACGAATATACGAATTACAAATAAAAATTTTGTAAAACCTCATATTATAACTACTGCGTTCGAGCATCATTGCGTTCTTCATGCCTGCAAATCTGTTGAAAAAGAGGGTTTGGCTGAAGTGACTTATTTGCGCCCTGGAAAGGATGGTCTTATAAAAACCGCGGAAATAAAACGACATATCCGGTCAAATACTATCCTAGTTTCAGTGATGTATGTTAATAATGAAATTGGAACCGTCCAGCCAATTAAGGAAATAAGCAAGCTTATAAAATTAACCAATGACCAACGACCAACAGCTAACCACCGGATAGTTTTTCATACGGATGCGACGCAGGCTATAAATTATTTCGATTGCGATGTGAATAAGCTCGGCGTGGATATGTTGTCCATGTCGGCGCATAAAATTTATGGGCCAAAAGGAGTCGGACTCTTGTATATAAGAAAGGGGACTCCGGTAAAACAAATCAAGTACGGCGGCGATCAGGAGTATAAAATGCGGGCAGGAACGCACAATGTCCCTGGAATTGTGGGATTAGGAAAGGCCATTGAACAAGTTCGAAGTTCAAAGTTCAAAGTTCAAAATAAAAAAATTCTGGAATTGCGAGATTATTTGATTAAAAGAGTTCTAAAGGAAATTCCAAAGTCTAAACTAAACGGATCAAAAATTAAGCGATCTCCCAATAACGCAAATTTCAGTTTCAAAAATATTGAAGGGGAAGGGTTGATACTTTCTATGGATATGGAGGGGATTGCTTGTTCCACGGGCTCGGCCTGCTCGTCGGGCGCGCTGACTCCATCTCATGTGTTGCTTTCCATTGGCCTCAAGCCAGAAGATGCGCATGGGTCGCTTAGAATGACGCTTGGAAAATATACAACCAAAAAGGACATTGATACGGCGGTTGATAAATTAAAAGAAGTTATCACGCGACTGCGAAAAATTTCCGGACATGTTTTAAAAGATTACTACAACACTCGCTAGTAGGAACTAATTATAAGCGAATTTGAACGAATAATTTATTATATGAAATACTCAAAAAAAGTTCTAGAACATTTTACGCATCCTCATAATCAAGGGATTATTAAAAAACCTTCAGGAGTCGGCATTGTTGGCAATCCGGTTTGCGGAGATCTAATGAAGTTCTACATCAAGGTAAAAAAGGACAGGCAAATGGGAGAATATATAAAAGATATAAAATTTGAAACGCTGGGCTGCGCTTCGGCCATTGCCACTTCTTCTGTGATAACGGATTTAGCCAAAGGAAAAACAATTAAAGAAGCGATAAAGATTACGCGTAAAGATGTCGCGGAAAATTTAGAAGGACTGCCGCCGGTAAAAATGCATTGCTCCAACTTAGCCGACGAAGCTCTGCACGCGGCAATTAAAGATTATGAGAAGAAGAAATGAGCAGATTCAGAAACACGCCAAAACTCGCTCTTCCGATAAAAGATGCAAAGAATATTTCTTCAGAATTTAAGCAGAGGAATGCATACGATAAAAAATATTGGGGAATACATCTGGGAATTGATATAGAAACGCCGGCAGAAACTGAAGTTTTGTCGGCCGGACGGGGAGTTGTCGTTTATTCAAAACTGCACGCGGGAGAATTTTCTCCAGACGGAAAAATTACAAAAAGAAATTGGGGAGGCATTATAATAATCGCGCATAAGAATCCAAAAAATAAACAAATTTTCTATTCGCTTTACGGCCACCTCGGAAAAAGATATGTAAAAAAAGGCGATCCGGTAGAGATAGGGGAGGTAATAGGAAAAGTTGGAAAGGCCATGACCGAATCCAATGGCATCTGGAAGGACGAACATTTGCATTTTGCATTTTATTTCGGAGCATATCACGAAAAAGTTTTGCCGGGATATTATAATGAAGAAGAGAAGAATACGAAAATAAAGTTTTGGAAGGAACCAGTTAGTTTTATAAAGAAGTATAACTTTAGATATATCTAATTGGTAGAGGAGTGCGTAATAAAGTCTCTTAAAAAGAAACTTACAGAGTCGCACAATATATCTTTTACGACCTTTATGCTTTTTAGAAAGGCCTTCTTATGTGAGGCCTTTCTAATTATATATAATTGTCTGATCAACAACTGTGCCTGATTTTGGACTCATGGCTCCCATAAGAGCTCTCGAAGTTCCTAAATATAAATTAGCGCCGAAATATGGATCATGCACCACATAGTCTTTTGAGTCCTTATTATGAATTACCACATAATGCCCTCCCCTGCCATTGGTCTTTTTAATGTAGACAATTACCGGCTGCTTGTTTTTTATCGCCTTGTCAACGGTTGACCAGCTGACGCCAGAATGTCCAATTGACGAAGCCAGCTGAATATCCGGCGACCAGGAACCCGGCCATTGTATTAAATCATAGTAAAATATTTTTTGCTTGGCCATTTTGCCCGGATCAATGCTAGCGCCGTAATATTTAAAAACCATTGAGACCGCGGCCACGGCGCAGCCGTAATCCTTCATCAAAGTGTTTGAATTGCCAATAGTTTTATTCGCCCATCTCGAATCTCTCTGGGAAAAATACCAGCTAGTAGACGCCCAATATTTGTTATCTGGCCTTGGATAATTGTCAACGCTTGATAAAACATCGGACGCGTTGTCTGACGCGCTAAAATTGAAAAGTTCCAGTTTTTGTTGTTCTACGCGAGCCAAAAGATCCTGGTATTTTTGCTCTTCGCCTTGAGTTTTTGACAATAGAGATTGTTTTTGAGATTCATTGGATTGCAGATCGTATTTTTTATCTTCCAATTGCGATTTTAGATTTTCATTTTCCAATCGAGACTCGGACAACTTATTTTGTTCGGTTTCTAAATCAGCTCGGGCGGTCTTGATAGTTTCCAAAATATCTTTGATTCGCGCGCCGGTTTGTCCTATAAAATCTGCCTGATTCAAAACATCGGAAAAGTTTTTATTTATCAAAACAATGTTCAAAACGCCATCCTGATAATCCTCGTAATATAACTGCATTAGGCCGGAAAGCATGGCCGTCTGATATTTAATCAAAATCTCCTGGGCATTTATCTGTTCTTCCAGATTTTGTATCTGCGCATCCAAATTTACGGATTTGCTGCGAATTACGGTCAGGTCCTGCTGGTTTTTGGATTGTTCCAAATCCAACAATTCCAATTGTTTTTGAAGCGTCGCCTGCTGTTTATTCTTTATCTCAATTAAATCGCGGTAGGCGTCCGCCTTTTTTTCAAGCTCCTCGCACTTATCTTTGTCTGATCCAGTTAGTGAATCGCAATCAACGGCTGATGTTTTGTTTATAGTCCCAAAAACAAAAACGGCCACACTCAAGAGCATTGCCGCCAAAATTATTATCTTAAACCCTGAAAATAGATTGTTTTTTATTTTTGCCATAAACAAAAACCGTTTCGTTGGCTATTATATCAAAAAGTTGATATATAAAGCAAGGATTAAAGCAGTTTTATGGCTTGTGCAAGCCTTTTTATAGATTCTGTCTTTCCCAAAACCCAGGCCACTTCAGCCGGTGGAGGAGATTTTTTTTCGCCAGTAAGAGCAACGCGGAGCGGCCAAAGTAAGTCTCCCCGCTTATCTCCAGCCGTTTCAAGTAAAGTTTTTTCTAAAAATTCCTTGGTCCAATCCTTTTCAACTACTCCTTCTAATATTGCTTTGGATTTCTCTAGGGATTCCCTAAGATCATAATCAGTTATATCCTTCCAGCGAAGTAGTTCTTTATTGTAACTTATGTTCTGAAAAAAGAATTTATTATTCCCCCCTACCTCGGATAAATTATTCAAGCGCTCTTGTTCAATCGTCAAAACTTTTTTTAGATACTCTTCAGACTTTTTTTCGTTAGATGCGTTCACATAAAAATCCTTCTGCTCAAAAAATTCCAATGATTTTTTACATAATTCGCCAATGGATAATTTTTTAATGTATTGCGCGTTTAGCCAATCCAGTTTTTTCAGATCAAAAACTGCTCCGGCCTTATGAACCTTTTTCAAATCAAACTTTTCAATAAGCTCGTCGATGGAAAATATCTCCTGTGTGCTCCCCTCTCCCGGGTTCCAGCCTAAAAGCGCGATAAAATTTATTAGCGCTTCTTTCAAATATCCCTTTTTAATATAATCATCCAAAGCAACATCTCCCTGTCGCTTGGATAATTTGCTCCGGTCTAAATTTAAAAGAAGCGGAATGTGTGCAAACTCGGGGATGTCCCAATCAAAAGCTTGGTAAAGTAAAATATGCTTTGGAGTGCTAGATATCCATTCATCTCCTCGAATAACATGAGTTATTTTCATCAAGTGATCATCTATGACATTGGCTAAATGATAAGTCGGATAGCCGTCGGATTTCAAAAGAATTTGGTCGTCAATTGTGTTCGTTTCAAATTTAACTTTCCCGCGAACTATGTCATTAAATTCAATGATTTCATTTTTTGGAACTTTGAGGCGGATCGTATAAGGACAATTTGTTTTCAGGCTTTTATTAATTTCGCCTTCGGATAAATTTCTAAGGCAATATTGGTCATACATTGGTGCTTGCTTTTTCGCGGCCTGCTCTTCGCGCAAGTTTTGTAGTCTTTCCGGTTCGCAAAAACAATAATAAGCCTTGCTCATTTTTACCAAATCTTCCGCGTGTTTTTTATATATTTCCAGCCTTTCTGATTGAATATATGGACCTTCATCATATGTAAAGCCCAGCCATTTGAGGGAATTTAGCAAACTTTCAAGAGATCCTTCCACAAGCCTAGCTCGGTCCGTATCCTCAATGCGCAAAATGAAAGCGCCTTTATTTTTTCGGGCAAACAAAAAATTATACAGCGCGGTTCTGGCTCCTCCGATATGCAAATATCCGGTTGGCGACGGCGCGAATCTAACGCGAACTTTTTTCATAGTATTTATTCCTTTATTACATTTAACTTTAAATTTCGAATAATTCAAATCATCTCCAACACCGCTTGGGCGGCTTCGGCGCCTTTGTTGTTGGTTTTGTCCGAGCGTTCTTTGGCCTGCTTCAAATTATTGACGGTTATAATTCCAAAACCGAACGGGATATCGTATTTTAGCATTACATCCATCACTCCGCGGGACGCCTCGCCAGCCACATAATAATAATGATCGGTGTCGCCCTTTATGACGCAACCAAGCGCGATCAGGCCGTCATATTTTTTTGTTTTGGCCAATCTTTGGCATATAAGCGGAATTTCAAGGGAACCCGGAACCCAAACGGTTTTAATATTAATTTCTTTCACCCTGTTCCTTTTCAGAACATCCAGCGCGCCCTTGAGCATCCCGCTGGTAATGTCGGAATTAAATTTAGAAACCACAACTGCAATTTTAAATTTACTGCCGTCTATAAAATTCATTTTATTATCTTTTTTTCTTTGCATATAATTTGTCCAAATATTTAGCAATTATATCTGTTTCAATATTAACATATTCGCCAGTTTTAATTTTACCCAAGTTTGTATTTTCTAGAGTGTAGCTTACCAAAGAAGCCGTAAACCAATCTTTGCCAGTATCCATAACGGTCAAGCTTATGCCGTCCACGGCAATTGATCCTTTATTTGCAATAAATTTCATAAACTTCATTGGCATTTTAATCTTAATAACTTTTGAACTTTTAACTTTATGAACTTCAATAACTTCTCCAGTTACATCCACATGCCCTTGAACTAAATGTCCGTTCAATAAATCATTTATTTTAAGGCTCCTTTCCAAATTAACTTTCGTGCCCTTTTTAAAACCGCTAACCGTAGTTTTTTTGATCGTTTCAGACATATATTCCACTTCAAAACTGATTTTATTTAGATTTCTAATAGTTGAGCACACGCCATTTATAGATATGCTCTCCCCTTTCCAAACCCTCCAGTCTCGCGGAATTTTTATCCAAATAAAAAGACTCTCGTTTTTGCGCGAAACTTTTTCAATGCTGGATAATTTTTTGATTATTCCTGTAAACATTTGATTAGTTCTATATCTTTTTCTATTTGCTCTTTCAAAGCTTCCTCATTTTCAAATTTCATAACTTCTCTAATTTTTTTGCCAATTTTAACCTCTATCTTCTGACCGTATAAGTTACACTTAAAATCCAAAATGTGCGCCTCCAGAACATTACTATTAACAAAAATCGCGGCTTTATATTCCTTTTTATTTAAATATACCTTACCGGCATAAACCCCGCTTTCAATCGGCTCATTCAACACAATATTGGCAGTCGGAAAGCCTAGTTTCTTACCCCTTTGTTTGCTTTTTATTACTATTCCGCTAAAATTCATTTTTTATTGAAGATTATTTTTATCGGAAAGATTATTACGGCGTTTACAACTCTTCTTATTCTCCCCGGCTGGTTTAGGAGCCGCCAGAGCCATTCCAGGCCTAATTTACGCATAAAAACAGGCGCACGGCGGGTTTTTCCAGTCAAATAGTCAAAACTACCCCCCACTCCCATTAATAGCCTTATTTTACTATTTCCCGCTGATTTTAGCGAGTTTAAAAATTTTTCCTGGTATGGAGCGCCTAGATTTGCGAAAATTACCTCGTAATTTTGGTAATTGGTAATTAGTAATTTGCCGCCGCCTTGGTGGGGTCCCGCTACAGCGGGATAATTAGGGCTTTTTATATCTATGTCGGTCCCGGATATTTCTAGTCCAGAATATTTCTTTTTTATCGCTTTGGCGGTTTCTTCCCATGTAGATAGTCCCCTACTATTTGCTACTAAAAATATTTTTTGATTATTTTTTTCCGCCATTTTTAAAATTTCTCCCATTAGATCCGCGCCGGGCATTCGATATTTCAACTTTTCTCCCTTTTTCCAAAACGCGAAATTAAGGCCAAAGCCATCGGCTACATTTAAGTCGCAATTATTCAGGATATTTTTAAATTCAGCGTCCTTTTGCGTTTCCAGGATAAATTCTGGATTGATAGTCGCGATTTGATGAAGCCTTTCTTTACTTAAAAAGTATTCTATCTTTTCAAGAATTTCTTCGCGGGATAAATTATCAACTCTTACACTCAATACTTCCATATGTAGTTGTATGGTAGTGATTAATTATTCTTTAAATCCCAAGCGGACAACTTTCGATGATCGTGTATTCCGGTCCGTCGCCGTCAAAATCGCTGGCTATTATTTCAACGGAATTAACCGCTAAAGTTAAAGGAAATTTTGCAAAAACTTCTGGTTTTTCTTTTTGCGCGTTCCATTTGTGATTTCGGATTCGTCCCAGAGTAATATGTGGACGAAAAGATTTTTTGCGGGCAACAAAAGTTCCGAGTCCCTTTTCTATTTGTTCCTGCAATATCCTCAACTCATCGCTAACCTTACCAGTTAACCAGATCGTCTTAGGATCATCTTTGTTTGGCGCCAGCATAATTTCCGCAAATTCCAGATCAAAAATTTCGGTTTTTTCAACCGCATTTCTAACCTTTGCGCATATTTCTGACAACATATCATCGTTAACAAAGCCTAAAAAGGACACGGTTAAGTGCAAATTTTGTTCACGAATCCACTTAACGGGCAAATTCTGCCATAATTCAATCGTTTTTATGAGCTTACTTCTGGTTTTTTCTGGTATATTTATGCTTACAAATATTTTTCGTTTCATGTCTTAAGATTACTCTAAATTTGGCTTATTTGCAATGTTTCGCCGTTTGTTTTTGTATGAAAAAATGTTATTCTTAAACTATGAAAACTAGTTCAAAAATAATTTTAGATATCGTTCCGCTTACCCGGATTCCTCTTTCCCGCGGTCAGTCATTTTCCTATCTATCTGACAAAAAATTGAGTGCCGGCGCACTTGTTTCCATTCCCTTATTCAAGCGAAAAGTTAACGGGATTGTGATTGGAAGTAAGCCGGATTTTCCACATTTCGGAAATATTAAACTCAAAAAAATTGATGCTACCCTAGAAGAAAATTTTTTGGATGAAAAACAGCTTGAACTTGCTCGATTTATTTCAGATTATTATATTTGTCCGCTCGGAATTGTCCTAAAATTTTTCGTGCCAAAAAGGGTAAAATCCCGTAACCCACAACCCATAACCTACAATCTACAACCTGGCAATAAAATTATTTTAACCAAAGAGCAAAAAAAGGCAGTTGATGAAATCACAAAGAAAACTACAAACTACAAACTACAAACTACAAACCATTATCTCTTCGGTCCTTCCGGTTCCGGCAAAACTGAAGTTTATATTTATTCTATCCTGAAGCTCGCAACCTATAGTCCACGACTTCAATTCTTAATTTTACTTCCCGAGCTTATGCTGACGCCGCAAGCCGTTGAAAGATATGGCGCTTATTTTAAGCTGGAAGAAATTGTAGTTTTGAATAGTAAAATTTCCAAGGGCTCTTTCTATCATTCGTGGCAAAAGATAAAATCCGGCGAGGCGAAGATCATAATTGGCTCGCGCATGGCCGTTTTTGCTCCATTTAAAAAACTCGGCTTAATTGTAATTGATGAAGAGCAGGATATTTCTTTTAAGCAATGGGATATGAGTCCCCGTTATGATGCAAAAAAAGTAGCGAAAAAACTGGCCATAATTCACAAAACAAAAATTATTTTCGGATCAGCCACGCCAAGCATTGAATCTTATTATCGCGCAGAAAAAAAAGAATTAAAATTATTAACTTTGCCGGCATTTCCGCCGGGGCGTGACAAAATTCAAAATTCTGAAATATCTTTGGTGGATATGCGCAAGGAAAGATGGAAAGGCAAAGCCGAACCGGCTAATTTCTCGCCAATAAGCAAAAAATTGCAGGCGGAAATAAATTACGCATTGAAAAATAAATTGCAAACCATACTTTTTATCAATCGCCAGGGCATGAGCAATTTTTCTATCTGCGCCGATTGCCGAGCGGTCCTCAAGTGTCCCCGGTGCGACCGGGCGCTTGTTTATGGCGCGGCGGGAAATTATAAATGCGCGCATTGTTCCTACAAAACATCCATTACGCCCCAGTGTTCTAAGTGCAAGGGATTGCGCTTTACCAATATCGGGCTCGGGACGCAAAAAATTGAGCGAGAAATAAACAGCCTCTTTCCCCAAGCTCGAGTTGCTCGTGCGGATAATCAAAGCATGCAAGCTTCTGGTTCGCAGGAGAAAATATACGAGGAATTTTCAGCGGGAAGAATAGACATACTTATCGGAACCCAAATGATTTCCAAAAGTTGGGATTTGCCAACCGTAGCGCTCGTTGGTATTATTGATGCAGATAATTTATATTCCATTCCAGATTTTAGCGCTAATGCGAGAGCTTATCAGAATATAGTTCAGGTTTCTGGAAGAGTCGGCCGGCCGGGCGCGAAATTTCCCGGCACGGTTGTCATTCAGACATATAATCCAGAAAATTCGCTCTTAAAATTATCGGCGGAAAAAAATTTCAAAGCCTTTTTTCAAAAAGAAATCAGCGAACGAAAAGCTCTTTCTCTTCCCCCATTCGGAAAGCTCATAAAACTAGTGTGCCAGGGATATGGTCGAGAAAAAATTGAGGTGGAAACTAGAGGAGTTTACGGTATTTTAATCAAAAAAAAGCTAACGGGCGTGCAAATTTCTGAACCGCACGATCCGCTTGTGACAAAAATTCGCGGGCGGTTCCGGAAGCAAATTATTATAAAATTTAAAAAGGAGCATACGGAAATTCCGGCCGCAGTTCAGACTATTTTGAAAAATTTGTCTACTGATTGGATAATTGACATTGATCCAATTTCAATCGCATAAAATTATGGCCATTTTACCGATTACAATATATCCTAATCCCATCCTCAAGAAAAAAACGCAAAAAATCAAAGACCCAGGAGATCCGGAGGTTCGGGAATTGATTTTGGATATACTGGAAACTATGGAAAAAAATGAGGGAGTTGGATTAGCGGCAAATCAGGTAGGTAAGTCTGTGCGATTATCTGTCGTCCGATATGAAGGACGAACTTATATCTTAATAAATCCTAAAATTAAATCTAAATCCTGGAAAAAGGTTATATTAGAAGAAAGATGCCTGTCATTTCCGGGAGTTGCTATTCCGGTCAAAAGACACGCTAAAATAAGCGTGGAAGCGCAAAACAAATCCGGAAAAAAGGTTATAATAAAAGCCGATGGAATGCTAGCCAGGATTTTTCAGCATGAGATAGATCATTTGGATGGAATTCCCTTTATTAAGCGCGAGGTAAAAAATAAAAGTGTAAAAAAGTAGCAGACGATTTAAATGAAAAAGGAAGCAAAAATTCGAACAATTTTTATGGGAACTTCCGAATTCGCGGCGGAAATTTTGGAAGCGCTTATCGGAATCGAATACGACATAATATCAGTCTATACCCAGCCGGACAAAAAAGTGGGACGAAACCAGGAACTTAAAAAATCTGCGGTTAAAGCCGCCGCCGAAAAAGGAAAAATAAAAATTTTTCAACCCGTCAAATTTGACGCGGAAGAGATTGAGAAACTTCGCGATCAAAAGCCAGACCTCATTATTGTAGCCGCATATGGAAAAATCATCCCAAAATCAATTCTAGAAATTCCGGGATTTGGCGCGCTTAATATACACGGATCGTTTTTGCCTAAATATCGCGGTCCCTCTCCTGTTCAAAACGCCTTGCTTCTGGGCGAAAAAAAGACTGGCACAACCATAATGCTAATGGACGAAGGCATTGATACTGGAGATATTTTAGCTCAAAAAGAAATTGACATTTATAAGGAAGAAGCGGCACCAGAACTTTTAAAAAGGCTGGCTAAAATTTCATCGGAACTTCTGATAAAGACCCTGCCGTTTTGGATTAGCAGAAAGATAGTTCCTCAAAAACAAGATCACGCAAAGGCTACGCTTTGTCAGTTAATCGAAAAGACGGACGGAAAAATATTCTGGACGGACAGCGCGGAAGATATTTACAATCGTTACCGCGCCTTCCAGCCTTGGCCAGGAATTTTTACCTTTTGGAAAGGCAAAAATGGAATGCGGCGCATTCGGCTGAATAAGATAAACCTGATCAAGACTGATCCTGAGACAAAACACCATATCGGAGAAGTTTTTCAGTTCGGTGAGAAAATTGGAGTGCAAACAACTTTAGGTGTTATTATACTAGAAGAAATTCAGCTGGAAGGAAAATCCAGCACGAAAATCGGAGAATTTGTAAATGGATATCTGGATTTTTTAGGAAGCGTTTTAAAATAAACTATGGAAAACATTTCAGACAAAAATAAATTTGTAATCGCAATTGGCTTTTTTTTGCTTATACTTGTAGCGGCAGCAACTTTTTTACGCCCGTCGTTAAAAAATGAAGCTAAAAGTAATCTGCAAATCGCGCCGACCGATTCGGCTGGCGATAAACCCCAGGGTATTAGCAGCGCAGAACTCTCTAAAATGATTTTGACTAAAGATGATCTGGTAATAATTGATGCTCGTGATGAAATTGATTTTAAAAAAGAGCATATTTTAAATTCAAAAAATATTCCCGCGGATCGTCTGGCAGCAGCCTTGGGAACTATGGAAAAAGAAAAAACCTATGTTGTGGTGGCAATGGAAATGGCCCCGCAAGACATCACGGCTCTCCAAAAACTTTTTAGCGATGAAGGGTTTACAAATTATTTTTATTTGACAGGAGGCTTTCTCGCCTGGAAAAACCAATATGGCCCCACCATTTCAGACGGCGATCTATATTCTTTCGCTGATCAGTCAAAAGCAACTTACATCAATGCCGATGAATTGAAAAAACTTTTAGATGGAGAAAATAATATACAGATAATTGATCTTAGAAAAGATGCCCAGTTTAAGGAAGGACATATTAAAAACGCAATTAATATTTTCTTAGATGATTTGGAAGTGCGAAAAAACGAGATTGCTCGAGGAAAGAAAATTATACTCTACGATAACGACGGACTCTGGGCATTTAAAGGAGCGGTTCGTCTTTATGACATGGGGATTTTCAATATTACTGCGCTTTCGGACGGTCTGGACGGGTGGAAGAAAAAAAGTTTTGAGGTCGTAAAATAGCGCGTTCTTGCTTTTATTCTTTTTAGTCCAATATATGGCCGGCGTAAGAGAAAACGAAAAGGGCCTGGGATGCCAAAACTCTTAGCATCTCGCTGGTTTTTTCTTCCTGTTCCACATAATCATTTATCAGTAAATAACATTTTACATCCCGTATTTTTTGATGAGATGAAGCGACAAAAATTTTGCCGTATTTTTTTATGCCCGTTTCGTTTTTCATTTCCGCCAAGTCTTTGTTTTTGATTTCGCAATGGCATGCTTCAATTCGCACATCCTTATCTACCGTTTTACTTTTTAAATTAACAAACCGGAGACAAGCGCATTCGGCCTTCATCAAAAATTTAGCCGCGTCAATAATGGTATGGTAAATTTCTGTCTCCTTTTTTTTGCTTAAATTAGTTTTCTCCGTGAGACCCAAGGCTATATTCATCAAAATATCCATTTTGCGGTTAACCTCCCCTATATAGCTGTATGATTCCACGAGGTCTTTAATAGTCTGATCAATTTTCTTTTGATCCTTTTGCTTCTCTTTTTTCTGAAAAACTAGCTGACGCTCTTGCCAGGCAGAAAATAAAAATGCGACCGCGCCAAGCAAAAATATAAGCAGTTCTTCTGCCCGATTTTCAGACAAAAAATAAAAATCCGAGCGGATTATGTCCGGAGCCAGAACAGCAATTATAAAAATTATGAGATAAAGCCAATACATCATGCTATTTCAACAATTTTTTAAAATTGCATTTTTTGAACCGTCTGATTTTCAGAAAGCGTTCGTTTTCTTTCCGAAAATATGAAAATATAAAAAATTTCAAGAAGCGCCAGTGTATTGAGGAATAAGAGTGCGATAAACCAGAGTTTATCCCCTTTTCTTGCCGATTTCCAAAGCGCAAAGCCTTTCCACGGAATAGTCCAAATAACAATCAAGATTGCTATTAAAAATATATTTTTGGTAATTATTTCTGGCATAAAAACATCTAATTTTTTGATTCCAATATTTCTAAAATTCTGGAAATTTTTTCCCGATCCAGCTTTTCCAGTTTTCTCTGGATCTCCTCTATTTCTCTCTCAGCCTTTCGGTCAGTAGCTAAATCTATTTCAAATTTTTTGCGGTCTCGTTCGGCCGCCCGATTTTCGCTCATCATGATAAGAGGAGCGGTGTAAGCAGCTTGAAAACCGACCACTAAATTCAAAAATATAAATGGATATGGATCCCAGCGGGCCTTAATCGCTATGACATTCAGCGCTATCCAACCGATTAAAAAAATAGTTTGTCCAATTATGAATTTCCAGCTTCCAACAAGCTTGGCCACGCCATCCGCTGTTTTTTGGCCAAAAGTATCTTTGTTGATTTTCTTGTTTTTTTCTTCGTTTTTCTCCATGAATTTATTATACCATAGAAAAATGTTTGTCCAATATAAGTTAAAAAAGCTTAAATAAACGCTTTTTCAGAACCTCCAGACTTTCCCAGTCATGGATAGATACGGACAAAACCTTTAAGTTATTTTTCTTGAGTTCTGCAATTCTTTCTTTCAATTCTTTTTCCGGAATTAAATCGGTTTTAGTCAGCAATAATATTTCTTTTTTTTCAAGAAGCCCAGGATTATAATTTTTGAGCTCGCGGCGTATTATTTCATAATCTCGAGCCGCGTCATTTGACTCGGCGCTTACGCAATGAAGCAGGGTTTTTGTCCGCTGGATATGGCGCAAAAATTTTATTCCCAGTCCCCTGCCCTCGGACGCGCCTTCAATGAGGCCCGGAATATCGGCAATGACTAACCCGTCCAATGTTCCTAAATTAGGTTCCAGCGTCGTGAAATCATAATTTCCAACTTTCGCATTGGCCTTGGTCAGCTCATTAAGCAAGCTGGATTTTCCGGCGTTAGGCAAACCAATTAATCCAATGTCGGCAATTAAGCGAAGTTCTATAAAAAATTCAAACTCCTCGCCAGATTTCCCGGTTTCAAATTCTTTGGGACTGGTATTAATTGACGAACGAAAATAAAAATTACCCTTGCCTCCGTGGCCGCCCTTGACGCATAAAACTTTCTGGCCGACTTTCGTAATATCAAAAATTTCATTGGTGTTCAAATTTTTTAAAACGGATCCAATCGGAACGATTAAAATAATGTCTTTCCCGTCATGTCCTGTGGATTTATCGCTTTTGCCGTTCTGGCCGTCCTCGGCATAATAATCGCGCTTTTGTTTATAGCGATTAAGCGCGGTTAAATCGGACGCGCCTTGAAAATAAATATTCCCTCCATTTCCTCCTCGCCCACCAGTCGGGCCAAGGCTCATTTTGGTTTTGTTGAAAGCTACGACGCCATTGCCGCCTCTGCCCGCGTGGATTTTTATTTTTACTTCATCAGTTAACACTGGAGTTTCTTTAAAAAATTATTCAATTCTTCTCCGATCAATTCCCGTTTTTTACCGACTCCCAGATTTTCAAGTTTTATTTCCATAATTCTGGTTCGTTGTAAATCAACTGCTTCAAATCCAAAATTGGTGCACATCCGTCGGATCTGATGCTTTTTGCCTTCAACCAAAACGATGGAAAAAACATACTGGCTGATTTTCGTAACTTTAGCCGGTTTGGTTTTAAAATCCTCCAACTGGATGCCTTTTTGCAAAACTTTCAAAAAAATATTGGTAATTGGTTTATTCACGCGCACGATATATTCTCTTTCATGCGAGTATTCGGGATTAAGGAGTTTATCCGTTACGCGTCCGTCGTTAGTAAGAATTATCAATCCGTGCGAATCTTTATCTAATCTTCCGACCGGAAAGAATCCTTTGGGCAGCGCCGTAGCTTCGCGAATGTCTTTTTGACCGGGTTCCGGCGAATGCGTAACTACGCCGACAGGCTTATTGTAAGTAAAATACTGATATTTTTTTAGGATATTTTTTTGTTTTAGATCCACTTCAACTTTAGCATCAGCGTTAACTTTATCTCCCAATTTTGCAATGCGTCCGTTAATTTTAACAATTTTTTTCGCAATCAAAACATCCGCCTCCCGGCGGCTGCAGATATTTCTAAGCGCTAAATAGCGATTAATGCGGATTGGATAAGTTAATTCATCCATGTCTATTTTCGCTTATAATTCCCACCGATAATTGGAATTTCGCTCTTATTCCATTCGGCCAAAGCGATCGCTACCTCGCTATTTAAAGGCGTTTGTGAATCCCAACTGGCTAAAGCGCAGGCGCGGTGTTGGCCTTCAATGAGAATAATATTATTCTTATAGATCAGTCCAGTCAGCATCGTTTCTTTTGGAAAATTATTTTTAATGGCAGCCACTTTCTCATTTTCAGAAATTATTAGAAGCTTGACTAAATCTTTCAGTAACATAGTTTTTTTACCACCATATGCTTTGTCGATCCAGCCGCGAGTCGGCGTGCCATAAAAATTTGGCAAGTCTTTTATCGGATCATTTATTTTATAAAGCGACCACGCCAGATTTTTCGGTTCAAGAGGTGCGGCGTAAGCTTCCCGCCATTCGTCCCAGGAATCAAATCCGCGCTCCTCCCAATGCTTTTTCCAGGACTCTTGGTTTGCCTCCCCTTCCCGCCAGGCGCCAAAAATTTCCAACCAGGTTATTGACTTAGTAAATTCTAGCGAGCTATATTGTTGCGGAATGTTTAACATATTTTCATATTAAAGCTTATAAATTTATTATACAATAAACTTTCAATGATTTTAAAAGAGTGTTCCCAGACTTGGACTCGAACCAAGATTAGCCCCGCCAAGGCGGGGCCGTCCTATTTACCCCGCACTAATTTGTTCCCAGGCAGGGACTCGAACCCCAATAAACAGATCCAGAATCTGTTGTCCTACCATTAGACGACCTGGGAGCAAATTGGTGCGGGGTAAGTTAGACGATCTGGGAATTAAATAAAAAGACTTGCTAGTCTTTTTATAATCTACCCTTAAATTGAAACAAAATCAAGCTTACACCCTTAAATATTTCCGCATCGCTACCCAGCTGCTGGCCACGCCGATTGCGGCTCCCAGAAGAAATTGCAGACCAAAAAGTTTTCCAAAATTTTGCAAATAGAATCCGACGATATCAGCCGCGGGCGCGACCGCCGAAACATAAGGCGAAACGGACTTGACGGTCAGGAAAAGAAAGATCATTGACGCAATAGTCGCCGCGGCTCCGTAGATAATCCCTTCAAAAATATACGGCAACCGGATGAACCAGTTAGACGCGCCAACCAGCCGCATTATTTCAATTTCCTGCCGGCGGGCATAAATCGAAAGTCGGACGGCATTAAAAATAATTAGCGCGGAAATAAAAACTAATAAAATTTCCAGAATCGCGCCGACTTTTTTAACAGAATTTACTAAAGTATTTAGTTTATTTATAACCTCTTTGTTTTTTCCGTAATTTATCCGGCTGGCTTCCGAGCTAAAATCCGCCTGGCTGATGTTGTCATAAACTCTTTGATATTCGTTAGGATCCCTAGCTCTAATTACCAGCGATGCCAGAAGAGGGTTCTCGCCAATTTCTTTAAGTGAGTCAATGATAATTGGTTCGTCCGCGTTGTTTTTTTTGAAATCTTCCAGCGCTTGTTCTTTTGAAACATAGTCAACTGATTTTATACTGCTGTCTTTTTCAAGATCGCTTTTTATTCCCATAATTGCCGGCTCTGTCACATCTGGCTTAAAATACACGCTGATATTGGCCTTGTCCTGGATATTTTTCAAAACCGTGGTTGTTGAAAATGAGAGCAGAACTAGTATCCCTATTAGATATAGCGACAGCATAAGCACGCTTGAGGTGGCAATACTTAGCCACTGGTAGCGCAAAAAACTTTTGATGGCTTGCTGAAAAGTTCTGGTTAAGGTTAAAAGCATAATTTTTACTTTTTTACACTAATTTATATTTTCCCTGCTCATAATCGCCGGTAATTTTTCCGTTTTCGATGACGATTACCCTCTTATTTATTTTGTCCACGACATATTTATCGTGGCTGGCGAGAATTATTGTGGTTCCCAATTTATTTATTTTCAGCAATAATTTTACTATTTCCCAGGACGATGTCGGATCAAGATTGCCGGTTGGTTCGTCCGCCACGATAACTTTCGGACGATGAATCAACGCACGCGCCAATGAAACTCGCTGCTGTTCGCCAATGCTCAATTGATAAGGATACTTTTCCATTTTATCTCCCAATCCCACAATTTCCAGTATTTGCGGCACATCTTCTTGAATCTCGGCCAAAGGAACGCTGGCTACTTCCAAGGCAAACGCCACATTCTCAAACGCGGTTTTTCTGGGGAGAAGTTTAAAGTCCTGAAAAATAGTGCCGATATTTCGCCGGTAAAACGGCAGTTTTTTCCGGTTGATGCCGCTGGTTGGCATATCCTCAAAGTAAACTTCTCCTTCCGTCGGCATTTCTTCAGCGTAAATAAGCTTGAGAAAAGTGGATTTTCCGGCTCCGCTTGGGCCGATTATAGATACAAATTCTCCCTCCTTTATTTCAAGATTTATGTTCTCTAAAGCGGGAAAATTGCCTTTGTATATTTTAGAAACTGTATCAAATCTAATCATAATGATAATTATACATTACTTTTGAAGCTTTTCAAATAGGCTTCAATAAATTCATCAATCTGTCCGTCTAAAACTTTATCCGGTTCCGATGATTCAAATTTCGTTCGGTGGTCTTTTACCAGCTTATACGGATGAATTACATACGACCGGATCTGACTTCCCCATTCAGCCGAGACTGCTTCTCCTCGAATCGCCGCTTTTTCTTTTTCCATTTCATCTAAATGCTTTTTGTGTAATTTTGCTTTTAAAACTTTTAACGCCTGCTCCTTGTTTTGCAACTGGCTTCGTTCATTTTGACAGGCCGCGACGATTCCAGTCGGGATATGCGTAATTCGGACCGCGCTGTCGGTTGTGTTCACACCCTGGCCGCCCGGACCGGACGAGCGATAAACATCAATCCGCAAATCTTTTGGATCGATTTTGCTTTCTTCACTTTCAGGAATGGCCGGCAAGACTTCCGCCAGAGCGAACGAGGTCTGGCGCAAATTATCGGAATTGTAAGGCGACAGCCGAACCAGCCGGTGCACTCCTGATTCGCTTTTTAAATTTCCATAAGCATACGGCCCGGCTATTTCAATGGTCGCGCTTTTTATTCCCGCTTCCTGTCCTCGCACCAAATCCAGAACTTTCGTTTTAAATTTTCTTCTTTCCGCGAAGCGAAGATACATTCGCATCAGCATTTCCGACCAATCCTGCGCGTCCACTCCGCCGGCGCCGCTGTGAATGGATAAAATCGCGTCATTACGATCATATTTTCCGGAAAAAAGGATTTGAAATTCCATCCGGCCGATTTTTTTCTCCAATTCTAAAGCTCTTTCTTCCATTTCTGCTTTCTCTGTTTTATAGTTATCGCTTTCTTCGGAAATTATTTCTGTTAATTCTAAAAGCTCGCCTATTTCTTTTTCCGCTTCATTAAACATTCTGATTTCGCTTTTCAGCGATTCCAGTTCGCGCATAATGCCAGATGCCCTTTGATTATCTTTCCAAAATTCCGGTTTCGCGCTGGTTTGCTCCAAGTCCGCGATAGTTTGTTTCTTCGCAGCAAAGTCAAAGATAGTCCCGCAAGGGCGGGAGTTTATTTTTTAGTTTATTCAGTTTTTCCTTCAGCTCAAACATAAATTATTATTCAAATAACAAAAGCGCGGACATTATGCCGATTCCGGCCAGAAAGAAAATGAACTGGGCGAATGATTTTTTAACTTCCGTATTCTTATGAAGTTCAGGAATGAGATCGGCCGTGGCAATATAAATGAATCCTCCGGCCGCGAATGGGATCATAAATTTCGTAAGTTCTGCCGTATTAAAGCTTAGGAAAAGAACGATTAGCGCGCCCAGGATCGCCGCCAGAGCCGATAAGAAGTTAAAAAACAAGGCTTTGGCGCGGGAAAATCCGCCATAAACGAGCGAGCCGAAATTGCCCATTTCATGGGGAATCTCATGGAAAATAACCGCAGCGGTCGTCGCGATGCCAATCGGAATGCTTGCGATAAAGCTGGCCGCGATAATGGTTCCGTCAATGAAATTATGAACCGCGTCGCCGAAAAGAATTACATATGAAAACGGATGAGGATGCTCCTCGCAGGGAACTTCATGGCAGTGCCGCCAGTGAATAAACTTTTCCAGGATAAAAAATATCGCGATTCCCGCAAGTACATAAAAAGGCGCGTTGTTTGCCGCTTCAGATTTTTTATATGCTTCCGGAATAAGATGGATGAAGGCATCGCCTAAAAGCGTTCCGGCTGAAAGACTCACAAAATAAATCAAAAACTTGCTCAATTTTTTTGAATCAATTGAAAGCGTAAAAACTCCGATCAGCGAAATCAGACTGACAATGAAAACGCTTAAGATTGTGTAGAGCCAAATACTCGCCATTATTTTATTTTATAATATTCTTTATACCATTCAACAAATTTCTTTATCCCAACCTCAATCCTCGTCGTCGGTTTCCAGCCGAGTTTGCGGAGCCTTCGAATATCCGCCACGGTTGCGACCACATCGCCAGCTGGAAGTGGAACTAATTTTCTTTTAGCTTTTTTCCCGACATTTTTTTCAATTACTTCAATAAACCTTAATAAAGTATCCTCTTTATCTCCGCCGATATTCATAATGCCGTAGGAAAGATTTGCATCAAGTGCTTTGATTGTTCCGCTAACAATATCATCAATGTATGTAAAATTACGGGTCATTTTTCCATAATTATTAACCTGAATAGTTTTGCCCTTAATAATTGCGTCTGTAAAAAGGAAGAGCGCCATATCCGGCCGCCCCCAGGGACCATATACGGTAAAAAAACGCAGGCCAGTGGTCGGCAATTTGTAAATGTGCGAATATGTGTGTGCTATAAGCTCGTCCGCTTTTTTTGTGGCGGCATATATAGAAATGGGATGATCCACTGAATCGGCTTCAGAAAAAGGAAGTTTTTTATTATTGCCATAAACCGACGAGGATGAAGCATAGACAAAATTTTTAATTTTAAATTTTACTGAAAGCTCTAGAAGGTTAAGCGTTCCCATGACATTTATGTCGGCATAGGAAAAAGGATCTTTAAGCGAGTGCCGCACTCCTGCCATGGCCGCGAGATGAACAATTTTGTCAATTTTTTCTTTTTTAAATATTTTTTCTAAACGCTTGTAATTTCGGATATCGCCCTTATAGAGCTTAAATTTAGCGTCTTTCAAGATATGCTTGACCCGGGCATATTTTAACTTTGGATCGTAGTAATTATTAAAATTATCAATGATAACTACCTTATCCCCCCTGCCAATTAATTTTTTAGCGAGATGCGAGCCGATGAAGCCAGCCCCTCCTGTTACTAAAATTTTACTCATACTTATTTAAAAATTTAATATTAAGCCTTGTATTAAATTTTACCCTAAAAACAACGGCTTGGCAAAAGGATTTTTCGGCCTTACAATAAAGGAGTGAGCTTATTAAAACTTGAATTAAATCAGCGCCAATTGTTCGTTTGCTTCGGTCTTTTTTGGATTGGATTGGGCTGGCTGGCTCTCATCCTCTCGCTTTTAGGAATTTTTTACGCTTCGATTTTGGCCGTTTATGCTTTGTTAGCGGGAGCATTTTTCGTGTGGCTTGTTTTGTTTAATAAGAAAAATATAAAAATAAGCGTCCAACTTCTTTCGGTTATTGTCGCGACAATCGCTCTCATTCTCATCACTTCTTTTTATACGACCCCGACAATTTTCTCCGGTCGGGATCAGGGATCTTTCAGTGAAGCCGCGGTCCAACTTTCTCAAAATCATCATTTTGCTTTTTCTTTTCCGGCCTCCGGAGAGTTTTTCAAAATTTACGGTCCGGGAAAAGCTCTGAATTTTCCTGGATTTAATTATACGCGGGATGGATTTTTGCTCGCTCAATTTCCGCCGGGTTACCCGTCATGGCTCGCGATATTTTATTCCTTTTTTGGCTTGACTGGATTTATTGTCGCCAACGGAGTGTCATTTTTTATCTTTTTTCTCGCATTTTACGCGCTCGCCCGGAAATTTTTGAAGCCTTCTTCAGCCCTCGTGACATTTTTTATGGCGCTGACAGCTTTTGTCTTTTCCTGGTTTTTTAAGTTTACACTTAGTGAAAATCTGGCCCTAATGCTAGTTTGGTTTGGCATTTACGCTTTTGCAATATTTACGAAAGACAAAAATCGCTTCTTTTTTGTAGCTTCATTTTTGAGCTTTGGACTTCTTCTTTTTTCAAGAATCGAGGCGTTGGCCTTTCTTGTTATGATGGCACTGATTCTTTTGATCAAATATCGCGACTGGAAGTATCTTTTATTCGGAGTTCTTGGAAAAAAAGCTGTTTTGATAATTTTGAGCGTGCTGCTTATCTATGTTTTTCACGCGACAGCCGACAGCCAAATTTATACAACGCTGATAAAAAGCGTGTTCAAGCCTTTGGTAAATTTGAAAAAGGATATTTTGAGCGCCGGAGGATTCACGCAGCTTTTTTTCGTGATAAAAATTTTCGCGCTTTACGCCCTTTTGGGTTTTTTAGTTTTTGCCTCGCTGGGAATCGCGTATCTGTTCAAAAGAAGAAATTTTGAAATTTTGCTGCCATTTTTAATTATTGCCCCATCATTTTTTTATCTTATCCAGCCAAGCATAACTCCGGATCACCCTTGGATGCTCCGGCGCTTTTTATTTGCAGTTATTCCAGTATGTATTTTTTACACCGGATGTTTTTTAGACCGGTTTTTCAAAAAGCGCTTTTTTTTCTATCTGATTTCCGGGGCGCTGATCGCGGCGAATCTTACCATTACAATTCCTTATCTGTCGTTTTCACCTGACTGGAATTTGCTTCCGCAAATTGAAAAATTAAGTGAAAATTTTTCCGCTTCAGATCTGGTGCTGGTTGACCGGCTGGCAACCGGCGACGGCTGGTCCATGATGACCGGGCCAATGAATTTTTTATACAGCAAGCAAGCAGTTTATTTTTTTAACCCGAAAGATCTTGATAAAATAGACAAAACAAAATTTTCGAAAATTTATTTTATCATTCCCGATGGCAGCCTCGAATTTTACGCTAAATCGGGATTATTTGGCCGGCTTGCTCCGCAAAATGATTATGTGATAACAAATAAAGTTCTACCCGCGTCTTCTGCGATTCGATTGCCAAAAGCGCAGGATATTACCGTGCACGGAAAAATTTATCTTTTACAAAATTAGATGGGATTTGACCTCACAAAAGAAGCTGTTTTGGACGCAAAAAGCCGGCGGACATACCGATTTTTACAGGCCGCAATTTATCCTGCGGCAATTTTAGGCGCGGTGTATTTTTCTTATCTCATTCTTTTTCCCAGTAGAACATTTGAGTTCGATTTCACAAGTCCAAATTCCAGCGCTAATAGTATTATAAGCCCGCGAAACGAGCTGGGAATTCCGATAACCAACGGGAAAATTGAGAAAAATAAAAATATGTTTTTTGACGCGGCATTGGTTGGAAATTTTTCCAAAGCAATCGTAAATTTCACGCTTAGCAATAAATCGGATTTGCCGGAATCCGGATCGGTTGAAATTCGGCGCTCCTATCAAGCCTTTTTTTATCCGGAGGGCGAACCAATTGAATTCAAAGATAAATTATCCGAAAGTCCAGACACATTTAATGACGGAACGCTCATTTCTTATAATAATGGAATTTATGTGGTAAGCGGCGGTTTTGTTTTTCCAATTGATAATCCGGTTACATTTGAATCAATGGGCTATAACTGGAACAATGTCATTCCGGCCAGCGCCGATGAGTTTTCCATGTATCAAAAAGGGAAATTATTCAACATCAAAGCAGTCCATCCGGACGGAACAATCTTTTCCGTGGCTGAAGACGGCCAATATTATATTATTAAGGGCGGACTTAAACACCCCTTACTTTCCGCAAATACCGCCCTAGCTTGGATGAAAAATGATCCGATTATGGTTTCGAAGAAGGGATTGGAAATCTCCAGCCGTTGCGAAATAAAGAAAAATATTTTTTCCGCCCGGCAGTATTCCTGTGAATTGCCAATAGAAAATCTGGCTAGTTTAACGGGAAAGGATTATGAATTTAGGCAAAATTTCAGCCAAAATGTTGCAATTGATTCATTGAGCGTGACATTTAAAAAAGTAGTTTCGGTTGCTAATTTCAAAACGACGCTTCGTGAAATGTTAATCCGCATAATATTACGCTATGCCCCTGGATATCAAATTTCAACTCAATAAACTCGCCCTTGGCAAAGAGCTTACGATCTATAAGCTTCTGCACGATCTTTTGTTTATTTTAATTCTTTTTTTCATCTTTGCCATACTTGGAGAAGGACTTTTACCGGGAATTGTTTCCGCGCATATTAGTCTTTATAAAATTTTAGTAGCTATCTCGATTAATATTTTAGCTATTCAAACTGTTCGGATGAGGTTTAAATTAAGCGCTGAAAAAAGTCTAAATAAAAAAACAGCTTCCCTTTTGCTGTTTGTTATAATTTTACTTTTCATAAATAGCCTGCTCAACCTGAATACATTTCTTAAATTGATTATCATCCCTGCAACCGCCTGTATTTTTTATCTTTTATATAAGATAGTTTTTTTAGATTCTGGAGCGGATTAATTTTTTAGATAACTAAGAGTTTCGCGTGCGCACTTCTCCCAGGAGAATTTTTTTATTTGCTCCAATCCCCTTTTGACAAGCTGACCGCTTAGTTCCGGATTTGAAAGAAGTTTGGCAATAAGTTCAGCTAGCGCACCTGAATTATTCGCGTCAAAATACAAGGCCGCACTTCCTCCGACTTCCCGTAAGCTGGAATTGTTAGCCGCGATTACCGGAATTCGGGAGGCCATAGCCTCCAGAACCGGTATCCCAAATCCCTCATAAAGCGATGGGAGCACAAACATGCTTGCTCCTCTCATTAAGTGCCCTAAATCGTCAAATTTGAGCTTTCCAGACAGGATAATGTCAGCCACAAATAGACTATTTTTGGCTTTTTTTATGGTATTTTCCCATTGCCAAGCCTTTTCTCCTGCCAGAACTAACTGAACTTCGGGGTAAGCCTTTTTGACTAGTTCAAAAGCGTTAATTAGCATGACCAGATTTTTTCTCGGTTGAATCGCGCCAACATATAAAATATACTTATTTTTTATACCCAGCCTGCTTTTTAATCTATTTTCATCTTTAAAATTTCGCTCCGCTGAAAATAGCTCCCAATCAAAGCCGTGATATATTACCTTGATTTTTTCCGGTTTAACTTCAGGATAGAATTTTAAAATATCTTTTTTTGTGGACTCGGAAACCGCAATTATTTTATCTGAATTTCTGATGGCATAGCCTGAAAAAAAATTTAGCCGGCGCAAGTCTTTTTGCGTAAAGTTTTCCGGAAAGTACTTAAAGGCCAGATCGTGGATCGTAATTGCGGTTTTTAATTTTTTTCTTCGCAAATATGGAAGGGTTTGCATCGGCATCCACAAAACATCGGGTTTATCTTTCCAAATTTCTGCCGCGAATCGCAATTGAGTCCAAGAAAAAGGAAACGGAATTTTTCTAATTTTATAATTTAAAAAATCCGGGGGTCTAAGTTCCGGATTAAAATTATCCTTGTGGTAAATCAAAAATTCACTGGATTGATCAAGTCCTCCAAAATTCTTGAGAAGATTCAGAATGTAAACACGGGTTCCGTCAATCCGATTATGGTCAAGATCGGCAGATTGAATCGCAATCTTTATTCCACGAAAATTTAAAACCATTTATTTGCAAAGCGAGTCCACATATTTTTTAAGATCCTCGCCAATATCTTCCCGGTCAAGGGCATAGGCAAATGTCGCTTTCAAATGATTCAGCGGATCTCCGGTTGTCAGCCATTTTCCATCTTCAACTTCTTTAGCCAGAAATGTCCCGCCGTTTTTTACATAAGTTTTAATAGCGTCAACGAGCCATAACTCGTTTCCCTTTCCCAACGGAGTGTTTTTTAAAATATCAATGATTTCCTGATTTAGAATATAGCGTCCAAAAGTGGCTAACTGCGACGGCGCGTTTTCTTGCGCGGGCTTTTCAATTATATCCTCTAGCTGATTTGTTCCTTCTTTCAGTTTGACAATTCCATACCGGACTACTTCTTCGGGAGCCACTTTTTGAGCTCCAATCATGAGATGGCCGTGCTTTTCATAATCATCAACCATTTGCTTTGAAAAAGAAACTTTTGATTTTACCAGATCGTCTCCGAAAGCAAAAATAAACGGTTCGTCATCCACGAGGCTCGCGGCTGACAATACGGGAGTTCCGTTTCCATAAGGTCCTTTTTGGCGGACATAGATAAAATTTGCCATCTCTGCAATTTTTTCAATTTTTTCCGCTGCTTCGTGCTTTCCGTTTTTTCTTAAATCATCTTCCAAGGCAATACTGTGGTCAAAATGGTCCTCCAGGGGTTTTTTGTCCCAGCGGGTAACGAAAATGATATCTTCAATCCCGGCTTCCACCAACTCCTCAACCACCAGCTGGATAATTGGCTTATCAACAATCGGGAGCATTTCTTTAGGCATGGCCTTGGTGACGGGAAGAAATCTCGTTCCAGAGCCTGCCACTGCGATTATCGCCTTTTTAATTTTTTTCATCTTTTAAAAATTAATTATTATGCCTGTTGCACTATTTGAAAAATAAATTTCTTAATATTTTTACAATGACTGCTTCACTCTTTGGCCTGTGCTTTTCAAAATAATAAACTAGCGAATCGTAATAGTTTTGTTTCTGCCAGTTGCTGCCTTCTCCGGAATAGGCGCTCCCACATTTATGGAGAACCTTGAATTCGGGAAAATAAGTTATTTTTTTTTCAGTTTCTCTTATCCGTTTACATAAATCAACATCTTCAAAATACATAAAAATCCTTTCATCAAAACCGCCTAAATTTAAAAAGTATTCTCTTGGTATAAAAAACGCTGTGCCAGCAATCCACCCCGCGCCTATTTCTTTTTCGCTTGTCCATATGCGACGACTGGATAAAAAACCAAGATTATTTTTGACTAGATCCCAAAAAGTAACTTCTTGTCCCGCGCTCCATTTCTGAAGCTCGCCTTTTTCGGTTATCAAACAACTGCCAATTGCGCCGAGATTATTATCTGTTTCAAATTTTTCAAATATTTTAATCAGCGATCCGGAAATGATTTCCGTGTCCGGATTCAGAAAAAAAAGATATTTTCCTTGCGCCAAATGAGCACCGGCGTTATTTCCCTTTCCAAAGCCTCCGTTTTTCTGATTTGATATCACCTTAACCGCTGGGAATTTTTGTTGAATCTTTTCAAGCGCTTCCTCGGGATAATTATTAACAATAATTATTTCCTCGCTTACTTCGCATCCAAATAAAGCGTAAAGCGAAGTAAGGCAGCGGTCGAGATGTTCTTCGCTTTTATAATTTACTATAATAACTGAAAAATCTTTAAACTCTTTCACTTGTTTTTTTTATTATTTCTTTTAAATATCGATGATAATCAGCTTCCTGGCTGTTTTTATTTGTATAGTCGCGAATGCTTTTTTCGCGCGCTCGTTCGCCCATCCGTAATCGCAATTGCGGCTCTTCGATAAGTCGTCCTATTTTTTCTATCCATTCCTGAGTTGAACCGGCCAGAAATCCATCTTCGCCATCCCTGATTGTCTCACGGAATGTCTGGTTTCGAACGGCTACTGTCGGGACACTCAAAATTCCTGTCTCAAAAAATTTTAATTCCGATTTTGATTTGCAAAACGGATTTCCAATTTCCAGCGGCGCAAGATTAATATCAAGCTTACTAATAGTTTCAAAATACTTGTCGCGGGAAATAAATGGAAGCCTTACGATTCGCTTGCCAAATCTATTCAATTTACTTTCGATATCTAATGGCCCGGCTAAAAAAAGACTAACGCGCGGATATTTTTTCATTATTTCAATTAAAGCATCAGTTATTGTGGCGAAATCTAAATTATGGCCGATTGACCCGCTAAGATACCCCATTTGAATATTCTCGGCTTGTTGTCCGCGACTTCTCTCTCGTATCTTATCGACGACTTTTAAATCATTTAGGGAGAGCCTATTTGGCACAATGAAGACTTTTTTTTCGTAACTCTTCAAGACTTCAGCTAGAAATGAGGTTGTTGTTGTGCAAATTTTGACATAGGGATCAATTAAAAATTCTCGTCCCAATCCTGTTGTATAGGCCTTTTTTTCCAAGGTATTGATATTCTTGTAATAATCAACCTTCTCCTGATAGCTGGGATCAAAAAGCAAATCGTCTGCATCGAATATAATTTCTTTTTTCTGCATTTTTATTTTCTCAACAAGGGTTTGTATTTTGGAAGTCCAAAGAGTTTTGTGAAAAACAAAAATTTTAAATCGTTTTGCGTAGCTCATCAAAAAGGGATCGCTCTGCATTGCGACAGACGAATGCAATCCATGCAGATTCAGTTCTTCAGCAACATTAAAAACTCGAAAACGGGCGCTATCTCCCACTCCTCCGGAAATAAAAAGAATATCCCCAGACTTTTTTTTGGCAATGGTTTTCAAAAAAACCCCGAGATACCGCATGACTTTTCTTCCGCCATATACTACGCCCTCCCTTTTAATGGAGTTAGTAATTTTTCCAATTTTAACTAGGATGATTTTCATAATATTTTTTCCGCGGATTAGGCTTTAACGCGTGCTTTAACCCATATTTAAGGGAATCTTTTACATGCTGTCGAAGAATCTGGCTCTGAAAAAATTTGATAAATCCTCCGGCGCTAACTCTTTTCCCGTCCGCAAATACTTGCGTTTCCGGAAAATAAACAACACGAAAACCATTTTTCCAAACATCAAAACACAGTTCAGGATCCGCCATAAAGAGAAAGTATGCTTCGCTTAGTCCGCCGATTTTATCCCATAGTTCCTTTCTAATTATTACACAGGATGACTGCAGCCAGTCGACATCTTGGGTTTTTGAATAATCTAAATGCCTCATCTCGTCGTATTCCACTTTCTTTCGTAAAATTGGTAAGTGTCTAAGGAATGTCCGTCGTGCGACTTGCAGATAGAACTTGGGAAAGGCCCTGGCAATCATCGCGATTTCGCCCGTATCATTGACTTGTTTCGGACCCAAAAGTCCGACATTGGGATTGGCTTCCATATGCGCAACCATTTTCTTGAGTACCGTTGTTTCCCTTAAAAGAATGTCGGGATTGAGAATTAGCAAGTAGTCTCCTTCGATTTTATCTTTTACCACATTATGAGCTTTGATATATCCAAGATTTTTTGAATTCACTACCAATTCAACATTGGAAAAATTTTTAAGAGACTTCTCAAGAATATCGGCATTTTGTTTATCGCAGGAATTATCAATCACAACAATTTTAAATTTAAAATCAACTTCCTGGTTTTCCAGAAGGCTCACATTTTCAATAACTCTGGAGGCCTTGAAATAGTCCAGTATGATGACAGTTAGTTTAATGTTGCTCTCATTCATTCCTTATCAGCTGAGTCTCTTTTTAGCTAAAATTTTCAATTCCTCGTTAAATTCTTTAATTGCTTCCTCGATTATTGGATCAAACCTCTGGTATAATTTTTTACTTTTCACGACATTGCTGGCTTCCAAGAGCGAATCGAATGTTCCGGCGTCCAGCCACTCCCCGGAAAATATTTGCACATCCAATTCTCTAAGCTTTAGATATTCATTCTGCACCGCCACTACTTCTATCTCTCCTCGGTCGGAGGGTTTTACATTCTTGGCAATTTCCGAAACTCGGTTATCAAAAATATAAAGTCCGGCAGAAGCGTAGTCGCTTATGAAATCTTTTGGCTTTTCTACGATTTCAACTGCCTTATTATCTTCATCAAATTTTACCACACCAAATCTTTGCCAGTCCTCAACTTTTTTTGCGAACATCCGCCCGCCCTTTTTAAAAGTTTTTATAGCCTCGGCAAAATCATCTTCAAAAATATTATCTCCCAAAATCATTGTAACGCTATCCTGGTCGATAAAACTTTCTCCCACAATGAAAGCATCGGCCAAACCTCTCGGAGTTTTTTGAACCCTGAATTCAAGTTTAATATCGTATTTTTCAAAAATAGAACCCAATAAATTCAAATACTGCCCCGAGTGATCGGGTGCTATAATAATCAAAATTTCCTTTATACCAGCTTTAATCAGCGTATTTAGCGGATAAAAAATCATTTGCCGGTCATAAACCGGTAAAAGTTGCTTTGAAGTCGTGGCAGTAAGAGGAAAAAGCCTTGTAGCCGTTCCTCCGGATAATATAATTCCTTTCATAAATTATTTTAAATTTTTATAAACCGGAAATTTTTTGCAAAGCGCCATCACTTCTTTTTTTATCTGTGTTAGCAATTTTTCATTAGTATGATTTTCAATCACATCTTTTATCCATTTCGCGATAATTTTAATTTCCCTCTCCTTCATTCCGCGCGTAGTTACGGCCGGAACGCCGATCCGAATGCCGCTCGGATCCATGGGGCTTCGCGGATCATCCGGAATCATATTCTTGTTTAAAGTTATTCCAACCTTGTCCAGCGCCACCTCGGCTTCTTTTCCGGTAACATTTTTGCTTCCAAAAACATCGACTAGAACCATATGATTATCTGTTCCGCCGAACATCAATTTAAATCCGCATTTTTTAAGTTCAGTTTCTAAAATTTTAGCGTTTTTTAAAATTTGTTTGGTATAAATTTTGAAGGATGGCTTCAGCGCTTCGCTGAAAGCCACGGCCTTGGCGGTAATGATGTTTTCGTGCGGTCCGCCCTGAAATCCCGGAAAGTTAGCCTTATCAATTGCCTGAGCAAATTCTTTTTTGCACATTATCATTCCTCCGCGCGGTCCACGCAAAGTTTTGTGCGTCGTCGTTGTCACAATATCAAAATATGGAACCGGATTGGGGATAGCCTTTCCCGCGATAAGGCCGGCAATATGCGCGATATCAATCATAGAAATCGCGCCAACCTTCTTTGCAATGTCTTGGAATTTTTTATAATTTAACTGGCGAGTATACGCGGAAAAGCCAGCCAAGATCAGTTTCGGTTTTTCTTTCATCGCCAAAGCTTCCAATTTTTTATAATTTATGAGGCCGTTTGGCTCAGTCTTATAACGAACAAAATTATAAATTTTAGCTGAAAGAGTTACTGGATGGCCGTGCGTCAGATGCCCGCCGTGTGAAAGATCCATTCCTAAAACTTTGTCGCCGGGTTTGAGTACCGCGCTGTAGGCAATCATATTAGCCGGCGCGCCGGAAAGCGGCTGGACATTCACATGTTCGGCACCGAAAAGTTTTTTCGCTCGATCAATCGCCAATTGTTCCACAACATCGGTATATTTTTGCCCGCCGTAATATCTTTTCCCGGGATAGCCTTCGGAATATTTGTTGGTAAAAACCGAACCAATGGCTTCTAAAACGGCCCCAGAAACATAATTTTCCGACGCGATAAGTTCCATCCCCTCTTGCTGGCGCTTGATCTCGCCCAAAGTGGCCTTGTAAATTTGCGGGTCAGTTTTCTTGAGATTCTTCATTTTTTTAAATATTCTTTCAGTGCTTCTTTATAACTTCGGAGCGGATTCAATTTTGTGTTGAGTAACACCGAATAATATGGCCTTTTAGCCGGCCGAGGGAATTCCGAAGCCGGAGCTGGCACAACTTTAGTTTTAATTTTTGCCTGCTTATATAATTCTAAGACAGCTTCATACCATGTGCAAGGATCGCTGTTCACAATGTGATATATGCCGAATGCTTTTTTGGAATCAATAATTTCTTTGGTTTTTTTCGCCAGATCCGGCGCGTATGTAAAACAACTGGTTTCCTCGTCCACAACCTTTACCTCCTTGTTTTTTTTGCCGGCTTTCAACATCACATCAAAAAAGCTTCTTTTCGCTCCTTCGCCTACGCCTGGTTTTCCGAAAAGTTTTGAAAGACGGATGATATAATATTTTTTTGTATTTTTTTGAACTGCGTTCTCTCCCATCAATTTTGACTTTCCGTAATTGGAAATAGGTCTCGGCTTGGCATTTTCGTCAAAACCAATGGCCGGCTGAAATGTTTCATGGAGCGAGCAGGAAGAGCAGACATGAACGCATCCCTCCGGTTCCGGGATGTCCGGCTGTCCGTCAAAAACATAATTAGTTGAATAATGAACAAGAACAGCGCCGATTTTTTTGGCGATTTCTGCCAGATAGCCCGGCGCATCGCCGTTAAGTTCTTTTGCGATTTTATATTCCTCTGCGCTTTCAGTCTTGTCTACCGCGTTATATGCCGCAGCGTTTATAATAATCGCGGGTTTTAATTTGCCGATTTTATTTTTTACTTCCTTTTCTTTTGTGATATCAACTTCCTCCTTGTCCCACGCAAAAACTTCAAAGATCTTATCCTTTTTGAATGTTCTAACCAGCTCCTGGCCCAACATTCCTTTAGCACCAGTTATCAAAACCTTATTTCTCTCCATATTGTTTTTTATAATAGTCTTTGTATTCGCCTGATTTTATGTTTCGCCACCAGTTTTCATTATTTTTGTACCATTCAACTGTTCTCTGCAATCCTTCTTCGAAGCTAACCTTCGGTTCCCAACCAAGTTTCTTTTTTATTTTTGAATAATCAATCGCATAGCGCTTGTCATGCCCCGGACGATCTTCAGCGAACTCGACATAACTTTCGTTTTTATCCATCAATTTTAAAAGCTCATGCGTTATTTCCCGATTGTTTTTTTCTACCCGACCGCCGACACAATATGTTTCCCCTATTATTCCTTCGCGAATAACTTTATCAATCGCTTCGCAGTGGTCTTCGACATATAACCAGTCGCGCACATTCATTCCATCTCCATATAAAGGAACTTTTTTTCCTTCCATTAAATTGGTCACAAAAAGCGGGATAAGTTTTTCCGGAAACTGATATGGTCCGTAATTATTGGAGCAATTAGAAATTGTAATTGGCAAGCCATAGGTATGAAAATAAGCCCTTACTAAATGATCGGAGGCGGCTTTAGATGCACTGTAGGGACTTCGGGGATCATATGGCGTGTTTTCATTGAAGGGTGCATCATCAGGACCTAGTGAACCAAATACTTCATCGGTAGAAACATGATGAAATCTTTTATTTCCATTATTACGAGCGGCTTCTAAGAGTGTGTGCGTTCCGATAATATTGGTATGTAAAAATGCTGCTGAATCCATAATAGACCGGTCCACATGTGTTTCAGCCGCAAAATGAACAATTATATCTGCATTTTTTACCAACTCATTAACCAGTTTTGCATCCGTGATATCTCCTTGAATAAATTTATAGTTTGGATTATTTTCAATGTTTTTTAGATTTTCCAAATTTCCCGCGTATGTTAAAAGATCTAGATTTATTATTTTATAGTCTGGGTATTTTTTAAGTATATAGTGAATAAAATTTGATCCGATAAACCCGGCTCCGCCGGTAATTAATAATTTCATAAATTTTTAAATTCTACACTATACCGCGGCCGCGGTATAGTGTAGAATTATTTTTTTGCCTTTCATCTTATATCTTATATGGTGAATTTGGATCACTTTCCCATCTTATTTCATCCACTTCCTCTTTTTTTCCTTCGCCTTTATACAATTTGTCCGGCAGATTTATACACCAAGCATCTTTTTCCGAAATACATTTATACGCATGAACTATTCCCGGTGGAATAACAAGCATTGATGGGTTATTTTCTCCGACTTCTAATTTCATATGTTCTCCCTTCGTAGAAGAATTTTCCCGCCGATCCCATAAATTTACTTCCACCATTCCCGGTCCGATAAAAACGAAGACATCCGCTTGATAGACATGTTCATGTGGGCCTCTAGCCACTCCTGGTTTCGTAGAGCTTATATAGGCCATGACCGGATTAGTAAGCATTTCATCACTCCGAAAAATCTCGGTAAGCCAACCCCGCTCATCTTCGTATTTATTCAATTTTTTGAGGATTACCCCTTTAAACATATAAACTTACTATAATATATTTCTAGGTAAAATAAAAGAGCGAGTGCCTCTTGTAAAAATTACTCGCCCTTAAATATTCAGATAATCTCAAGCGTCGCCCCGTAGAAGCCTGTTTAGCCTTTCCCGGACTTCCTCCGGCGTGGCTTCCCGCGAAATGCCTTTTCCTTCACTTTCCAGTGAAACATATTTTGGAGCCCCCTCCGGATTATTTTCCGAAGTCGGAAGATTTTCGGGAGCTCCTGCCTTTTTTTCAAATGTATAAACTTCTTCCGGAATTTCTTCAATTGTCTCGGGAAAATACGGCGCTTCTTCTTTTTCAAAAGCGGACTTATTCAGATTTTCTGTCGGCGACTTTTCGCGAGATATCAAATTTACTAAAAGGTAAAAAATAATTCCAAAAAGTATTCCGACCAGCACGCTAAACGCGATCAGCCGCGAAAGGTTTGCGCCCGAAACTTGGTAAACGATCGGCCCGTCAATAAAGCGGACTGCCAAATCTGTTTCCGCGTTATAATATTTACTCAAAACCATTGACAAGTCGCTGGCGACTTTTACCGATATGAGTTCGGCCTGGGATTGAACCGGATCAAAGGAATCTATTTTCAAAACTCCGCTTGTTCCTATCTGGCTTAATTTTATTTTAGAATTCCAAAAATCCAGCCTTTTTTCGCCTGAACGACCCGCTGAACCATCAGTAATCTCCGGATAATTCGCAATTAATTTGTCATAAAAAGACAGCGATTGCGGAATTTCCCGCGCGTTTTTGATTATCTGGTTGGCATTTTCCGCGGTGGCCGCATTTTTTGGCAAAACTAAGATCCTGACCTCTGCATCATAAGTTTTGTTCATATTCGCTCCGACCGCAAAAAAAATCCCGGCCACAAGAATGGCGACGATCCAAAACCTTCCAGATTTAATTACATTTCCCATACTTAATAATTTAAAAAATAATACATAGCCTCTTATTCTCAATGTGACAGCTTAGCATGGCCTTTTTATCCTGTCAACCCCGTATCCTATTGCAGCGGATTTACCATTAGATTTGATATTAAGAGACTGCTGTTATTTATGGTATTGTCCCATGTCTTAAAACCGATTCCGCCGTGCTCCAAAATTGGAGAGAGAAATCCGGAAGCGGCTTCACGGCCTTCAATATAGCACACGGCGTTGTTTCCTGTAACGCTTATTTTTACCGCGATATCTTTGTTCGGAATAATTTGAAGACTTTCAGGCGATTCAGAGAGAGTCGTTTCTATTCCATTGACTCTTTGAGAAAGCGATACTCCACCGGTTGAAAAATCGCAAGAAGCGTAATTATTTCCATTAGTATACCTGACCACCGCGGCAAAAGCGTTTCCCTGGATAAGGCGCGCCGTGGCGTTCATTTCATAATTCGTCCAGGTGTATGTCCCGTTGAGAAATGTCAGACTGCTGTCTTCAGACGCCGATGCGCGGGTAAGCAGAAGTCCGTTTTTGAGTTCAAAATTTCCCCATCCCGTAAGCCAGCCGCGATTTTCGGAAAATGTATCTTTATAGGGAAGCGTTTTTTCATGATCGTCGTTTACCAAAAAGAGCAGCTGGTCTTTGGACATATCCGAACTGACATTAAGCCGCTTTATCAACCGGAAATCTGCGCCTGGATAATTTCCAGGAAATTCGCTTTCTCCGGCCTGGCGGAAAGAAAGCGGGAAAATGGAATTTACTTCGTTTATTAGAATGTTTTTTGATCCAGGAAAATTTTGAGAGCTGTCTCCATAATCTCCAAAAGGATACGCGAATCCGAGCGCTCGAACGCCCAAATTATTTTCTAAATCTTTTTTTGACGCAAGCAAATCGTTTTTAATTCTTTGCGCATATTCTTCTTCAGTTTCAAGGCGGCCCGCTGAATCAACCCAAAGCTTATCAGTCAAAAAATGTCCCTGAGTTCCATTGCCGTCAATTTTCACAAGATTATGTCCGTTTTGAGTATGCGAACCGGCTTCCCACCGCCCGCTTTCTATCATTTTGTGAAGTTCGTCTTCCGTCAGATGAAATACGCTTTTTTTATTCGCTTCCCCGATCGAACGACCGGTAATAACAAACATCACCGCGTTAAAATCCAGCGCCCGAAAAATCGGATCCGCCACATAATAGCTGTCTTTGCGGCCATCATCAAACGAGATCAAAATAGATTTTTCAGGCAAGTCTTTTTCTCCTTTCATAAATCCAAGAAATTCCGTCAGCGTAATTGTCTGATAGCCTTCTGTTTTGAGAGCGAACATCTGCGTTCTAAAATCAGAGAGTGAAATATTTACTCCGTCGTTTTTCCAATCTGGATTTTCAATCACTCCGTGGTAAAGCAAAACAGGAATAAATTTTGTCTTTTCTGCGGGAATTATTTTGGAAGCAGGCTGGACTTTTCGGTTAAGAATCCAGTTACTTAAACTGCCATAATCATACCCCGCGAATGCGATTTTTGTTTTTACATAATCCCACTGCATGACAAAAAAGCGGGTCTTAGAGTAATAATTATCTTTCAGCAAAGTTATGCCGCCAATCGTGCTCAAAACAACCGCTAGAACCGCGATTACCAGAAGCACTTTTATCATTTTTAAATTAAAATCATGCATGAAAAATTCTTTACCTAGTTCCCCAGCCACGGTCTTGAATTTTAATAGCCGCCCAGACAATTACGAATGATAAAATAAATAAATTTAGGATTGACCAGAGAAAAAGATACGGCCAGTATTTATTTTTTTTATCAATAAATCGGTAATAAATTACCATCAGCGCTGTAATCAAAATGACCCCGGCAATATGATAAAGAGGCAGAGTTCCCCGGGTAAGCGGAGCAAAAATCAGAGCCCTGAATGTCATAATAGGCGTGAGTAAAGAGATAAGAATCAAAGGAAAATAGTAGAAAAAAGAAACGAAGGGCTGTTTCTTCCAAATGAAGCGGCTGGTAAAAAGCGCGTTGATAATCCAGGATTTTTTCCAGCGCAGTTGCTGTTTCAAAAGCTGGCGCCAATTGGCGGGAACGACGGTATAAGCCAGCGCCTGGCTGTTGTAAACGGTCTTTTCTCCTTTTTTTAAAAGCCAGCTGGTCAGCGCCCGGTCGTCTCCCCAGGTAACGGGAAGGCCTAAAAAACTTTCCGAAAGCCAATCGTAAAGAATCGGCATTACGGAACTTTTGCGATAAGCTGAACAACATCCGCTGCAGCAAAATACCGTATCAAACGATGACTCGGCCGCTTTCAAAATTTGAAAGGACATGAAATAATAAGCGGCCTGCATTCTGGTAATGATATTTTGGTCGGCATTTTTTGGCACTCCGTTGGCGCACACCGCTCCGACTTTGGGATTGCGGAAAGGCGCGATAAGATCGCGAAAAGTAGCCGGATCCACCTGGCTGTCGCTGTCCAACTGGACGACGATTTCAGATTTGGAAACCCGAAAACCGGCCGCCATGGCCCAGCGTTTGCCTTGATTGGGCCAATTTATGATCTTGAGCGAAGGGTAAAATTTTTGCAGTTCTTTGAGAATCATCATCGTTCGGTCGGTGCTTCCGTCGTTGACGACGATTACTTCCACTTTTTCGCGCGGATAATTTACCTGATAGCACTGGATGATCGCGTCGCCGATGTCTTTTTCCTCGTTCTTGCAGGGAATAATAAAAGCCACCTTTGGTTCGTAATCCTCCGGATAAAATTTTTCTTCTGTCGCGTTTTCATTGAGCAGAGTTGAGAAAGAACTTTTATAAAGCATGGCGGAAATTATTCGCGACAATTCAAAAGTTGTCACAAAAATAGCGTAAGAAAAAAAATACGGCTCCATTTGGAAGTCAGCCGTTGTTTTGGATTTTAAAAGAATTATCAAAAATAGGGCCAGCGCGCCCGCGCCGATGATGGCTATCTGGTAAAAAAAGCTTCGCCAGTCCACTTCCGCCTGCGAACCGATAAAAGACCCGCTAATCGGCTGGCCAATGGAATGCTCAAGCGCTATGGACGGTTTTTCGTTCATAAGTTAGATTTTTCTTATCAATCAGAACTGGTTAGTGTGGCATAAAAGGCAAAATCTGTCAACTTTTGTAGCATTGCAGCGTCAAGTTTACACTTGCCAGCTCATTCAGTCTCTCCATTGGCGTTGCTCCGTCCATACCCAGTCCGCGATGTTTTTTCTGATAGTTGTAGTAATGCAAGAAGA
>Ga0334722_10000269_pt1 | contig 79464 bp, 80 predicted proteins | sample C3_bottom_MG_FD_207210 | JGI IMG/M metagenome (GOLD analysis project Ga0334722, IMG submission 207210) | Sediment microbial communities from Yellowstone Lake, YNP, Wyoming, USA - C3_bottom | ecosystem: Environmental > Aquatic > Freshwater > Lake > Sediment | place: USA: Wyoming | collected...
AGCTGTATGCCCAGATCCTGCTGGAAGAAGAAGTCTACGAAAAGACACGTCAGAACGATGACAAGAAACGCAAGGAAGCCGAGGCGTTCATCAACCGTTTCCGGGCCTCGGCCACAAAGGCAAAAGCGGTGCAATCCCGCATCAAGGCCTTCGAGAAGCGGGAGAAGTTCGAGAAGCTTGAGGAGATCAAGACCCTTGATTTCTCTTTTCGCTCCGCCCCTTTTGCCGCCAAATGGCTCCTGACCGTGGAAGACCTTTCTTTTTCGTTCACCCCTGAAGGACCGAAGCTGATCGAGGGCCTGTCCTTCGGCGTCGGGAAAAAGGACCGCATCGCCGTGATCGGCAAGAACGGCAAGGGAAAAACGACGCTCCTGAACCTGCTCGCGAACGAGATGCCTCCCACCCAGGGCGAAGTGAAGCTCCATCCTAATACAAAGCTCGCCTATTTCGGCCAGACAAACATCAACCGGCTGAACCACGCGAGAACGGCGCTCGACGAGGTCATGACCGCCCACCCGGAGCACAGCCACGGCATGGCGCGGGCCATCTGCGGCGTCATGATGTTCGAGGGCGACAACGCGCTCAAGAAGGTTAGCGTCCTCTCGGGGGGGGAGAAGAGCCGCGTGCTGCTCGGCAAACTCCTCGTCTCTCCGGCCAACCTTTTGCTGCTCGACGAACCCACGAACCACCTCGACATGGAATCCATAGATTCCCTCGTCCAGGCCATCGAGGCCTTCGACGGCGCAGTGATAATCGTGACGCACAGCGAGATGATCCTGAACGCCGTGGCCACGAAACTGATCGTCTATGACAAGGGTTCGGTAAGCGTGTTCGAAGGCACATACCCGGAATTCCTCGAACGAATCGGCTGGGACGATGAGGGCGGGGTGCGCGTTAAAAAAGGTAAAAAACAGGACGCGGACAGAAACGGAAACAAAAAGGACGCTAAAAAAATGCGCGCCGGCCTTGTTTCCGACAAATCAAAAGTGCTGAGCACGCTCAAGAAGAAGATCTCCAAACTTGAAGAAGACATCACGAGACTCGAGTTTGACGTGGAGCAGGACACGCAAAGGCTCCTGGAAGTAACGGTCAAGGGCGAGGCCCTGGCTATCAAACGGCTGGCCCAGGCTATCCGCGACAACAAGGCAACAATCGACGCGCGCTTTACCGAACTCCAGACCGTCACCAGCGAACACGATTCAAAGGCGGAGGAATTCGACCAGCAGTTGAACGAACTGGCGGAAATTTCGTAACGGAAATCAGGGGCCGTTCATTTATGAGCAACTGGGACCGCTTCATTACGCAGTTCAGAAAAGACCTGAAGCAGTGGTTGTTCTTCATGCTGACGCTGTCCTTCTTCAGGGTCGTCTTTGTCCTCTATTTCAGGGGCGGCATCGAGAAGACTTCATCGCTTTCCGACGTCTTAGAGTCTCTCCTGAACGGTCTGCGCTACGACGGCATGGTAGCCACGTACTTCATCCTCCTCCCGCTGCTCCTGTGCGTATTTTGCGGTTTCGCAGACCTGAGTGCCCTGTCGGAGCGGCTGCGAAGACTTTTCGGCATCCTCTTTTCCGTTCTCTCCACCATATTGTTCATCGTCACCATAGCATATTTCAAGGAGTACAACGACCAGTTCAACCATTTCGTGTTCAACCTCTACTACGACGATACGAGGGCAATTTTCACGACAATCTGGGCTGAGTATCATGTGATCCCGAACCTCATCATAATTGCGCTAACTTCCTTTTTTCTAGTACGATTATATTTGTGGTTCATGTCAAGCGGACTTTTTGAGAAAAAAATCATGCCGCGCGCCCTGCCCGTCCCGGTCCGGATTGTCATCGGCCTGGCCACGGCTGTTCTGATCGTGATCGGGCTGCGCGGCTCCTTCGGCCACCGGCCTCTCAAACTCGAGGATGCCGCGGTGATCAGGGATTCGTTTCTGAGCAAAGCCGTGCTCAATCCTTACAGCGCGCTCCTGTACGCCTACCGCGCCCATCAAAAAGTCGCCTATGTCATGACCGGTCTTGAAACCTACCTGCCCGATCGTGATGTGCGCAAAGCCGCGCAGGAGGTGTTCAATACCAGCGCTTCCTATAACAGCCTCGATGAATATCTTCGGAAGGTCGCGCCGGGACACCGGAACATACAGCCAAAGCACATCTTCCTGGTGGTCATGGAAAGCTATGATGCCTGGCCGCTCATGAGAAAATACTCTTCCCTCGGGCTGACCCCCGAGCTTTCAGCCCTCGGCAGAAAAGGCCGGCATATTGTTGATTTTCTTCCCGCTTCGGACGGGACTGCCACGTCCCTCAGCGCGCTCATCACGGGACTGCCGGACGCGAATGTCGTCACCAACTACCAGAAATCCTCACAGACCGCCTTTCCCTCCTCCATCGCGGAAAGCTTCAAGCGGCTCGGGTACCGGACCCGGTTCTTTTACGGCGGATATTTAAGCTGGCAGAAGATCGGCGACTTCGCGAAAGCACAGGGGTTCGAGGAGGTCTATGGCGCCGCGCACATCGGTTCCTGGGCCTCGCACAATGAGTGGGGCGTTGAAGATGAAACGCTCTTTGATTTTATCGTCAAGACCGTCGGGTCCGCGGCCTCGCAGCCGAGCATCAATCTTATTATGACGACGAGCTATCACCCGCCGTATGAACTGGACGTCTACGGGAAGGGGTTTTCGCTGCGGAAAGTCCCCGACGAACTCGCCGCTGAATTCGACAACTCCGTTACACTGAAAATGCTCGGACATCTCTGGTACTCCGACCGCTGTATCGGCGACTTTGTCAGGAGCGCTGAAAAGAAGTTAGCACCAGCGCTGTTCGCCTTCACCGGCGACCATTATGGCCGGAAGTTCATCAACAACCATCCTGATTTCTTCGAGGCGTCAGCGGTCCCGTTCATCCTCTACGGCAGGGACGTGCTCCGTAACATAGCTGTTCCCGCGAACGCTGCGGGCGGACACATCGACATCGCGCCCACGCTCATAGAACTCTCCGCGCCGAAGGGGTTCACCTACTCCGCCCTCGGCCGGAATATTCTCAGCAGCGGGCAGAGGCCGCTCGGGTTCGGACGCGGAAAGCTCGTCAGCGCGGACTTTATTTTTGATGGTAATGCGGGAAAGTTCCACCCCTTGCCGGATACTCCCCTCCCCAAAACTCTGCCGGATCCGGGGGAATTGAAGCGCATCTCTGACAACATGAACGGCATTGCGTGGTGGAGAATCATGCGGGGGGCGAAGCTGGATTAGTAATCGTCTCAAAATAGAAACAACATAATCAAACTGTCATTCCCGAAGGTTTAATCGGGAATCTGGTGTAAAAACCATATCCCCGATAGATACGCTCGGGGATGACGCATTGTTTTATGTCAATACTATTATGAGACCGTTAATAACTAATGAAAGTGCCTGCTGTCTTGTTCAGGCCCGGTCAGACATAATAATGCGGGGGGATATTCTATTTCCGGGATTGCTTCAACTTCAGCACATATACTTCATCAAGGTTGCTTTTGTTGATTTTGTTATTTGGAGCTAACGCAATCGCTTTCTGAAGCTGCATGACAGCCTCATCGAAATTTCCGGAAGCTCTGTATATGAGTCCCATTTTAAGGTAAAGGTAGTCATTCTCCGGCTCTATCCGTGAGGCCTTGGCGAACTCTTTCATGGCGCCCGGCAAATTTAAAACTTTGAAATAGAGGTCTCCCAAGAATATGTGATGCCGGGCCTTGTTCCGGTCCCAGAATTCCGTCCAATAAACCGCATTTTGCGCGGCCTTAATTGCCTTTTCATATTCTCCGCAACGCTCATAAGCTCTTGCTAAATCCAGGTGGACATCGTCAAAGTACGGTTCGCGCCTGACCGCTTCCAAATAGCTGTTTACCGCACCACGATAATCTCCCACGGACATGTAGTAGTAGCCCAACGCATCGAAGGCCCTGCCTTTCATGGGGCTTTTCTGGATGACATCAGACCACGCGGAGACCTCATCGTGCAGAACCGCATTCCGTCCAAAGGTCGTCGCGCCCAAAACAAGCACGACGATCAAGATAACGAAGATATTGTTTTGGATGGAGCTGTTGAACCTGTCCGAGTTTTTCATACCAGCCTACTCCACCTTCACCCCGACAGCCAGCTCCTTCTGGCGCAGAGACCTGATCTTGTCCCGCAATTCAGCGGCTGTCTCAAAGTCCAGTTCCCTGGCCGCGGCGCGCATCTGCTTCTCAAGCGACGCGATCAGGGCGGGAAGGTTCACGGTCGGCATATATTCCCCCGCATCCTCCGCCGCGATCGGCACGGTAAAATAATCCTGCTCGTACACGGTGCGGAGCGTGGCCTGGATGCTTCGCTTGATGGACTGCGGCGTGATGTTGTGCTCTGCATTGTACTCTTCCTGGACCGTGCGGCGCCGGTTCGTCTCCGCAATCGCCCGTTTCATGGAATCCGTCATAACATCCGCGTACAGGATCACCTCGCCGTTTACGTTCCGCGCCGCCCGGCCCATGGTCTGGATAAGGGACCTCGTTGAGCGCAGAAACCCTTCCTTGTCGGCGTCAAGTATCGCCACGAGGGAAACCTCGGGGATGTCGAGGCCTTCGCGGAGAAGGTTGATGCCGATCAATACGTCGTACTTGCCCAGACGCAGGTCGCGGATAATGTCCACCCGCTCAAGCGTATCGACATCTGAGTGCAGATAAGCCACCTTGACGTTCAATTCCTTATAGTGTTCTGTCAGGTCCTCGGCCATGCGCTTCGTGAGCGTGGTCACGAGAACGCGCTCTTTCGCCTCGGCGCGCTTCCGGACCTCGTTCAGGAGGTCGTCCACCTGTCCGGTGACGGGTTTGATCGCGATCCGCGGATCGGTGAGGCCCGTCGGCCTGATCACCTGCTCGATGATCCTGCCTCCGGATTTTTCTATTTCATAATCTGCCGGCGTGGCCGATACATACACTGTCTGGTCCACCCGCTCGGTGAACTCGGAAAAGTTCAGCGGACGATTGTCCAGCGCCGAGGGCAGGCGGAAGCCGTACTCCACGAGATTCGTCTTCCGCGCGCGGTCGCCGTTATACATGCCGCCTATTTGCGGAATCGTCGCATGTGACTCGTCCGCGACCAGGAGATATCCCTTAGGGAAGTAGTCAAGAAGCGTCGGCGGCGGCTCACCCGGCGCGCGCCCCGAGAGATGACGGGAATAATTCTCGATGCCGTGGCAGTATCCCATCTCCTGGATCATTTCCAGATCGAACATGGTGCGCTGCTCGATCCGCTGCGCCTCGATGAGTTTGTTCGCTTTGCGGAAATATTGAATGCGCTCCCGGAGTTCTTCGTGAATGCCGTCGACGGCCGCTTTCATCCGGGACTCCGGGATAACGTAATGACTGCCGGGATAGATGGCGATCTTTTCAAGCTTCCTGATGGGCGTTCCGAGAAGGGGGTCGAACTCGGAAATCGTATCGAGCTCGTCACCAAAGAGTTCGATCCGGATTGCGGTGTCCTCATGGGAGGCCGGAAATATTTCCACCACATCACCCCGCGCCCGGAATGTGCCCCGCTGAAAATCAAAATCGTTCCGTGAGTACTGGATGTCCACGAGCTTTTTGAGGATCTCGTTTCGATCGATGCGCTGCCCCTTTTCGAGAAAAAGCAGCATGCCGCGGTAAGCCTCCGGCGAACCCAGGCCGTAGATGCACGAGACCGAGGCGACGACGATCACGTCGTTCCGCTCAAAAAGCGACGTGGTCGCCGAGTGGCGCATGCGATCGATCTGCTCGTTTATCGATGAGTCTTTTTCAATGTAGGTGTCCGTCGTGGGAAGGTATGCCTCCGGCTGGTAATAGTCATAGTACGAGACAAAGTACTCGACCGCGTTCTCGGGAAAGAGCTCCTTGAACTCGTTGTACAGCTGGGCGGCAAGGGTCTTATTATGCGCAATCACGAGCGTGGGCTTCTGGACCTTCTCGATAACGTTAGCCATGGTGAAGGTTTTGCCTGAGCCTGTGACGCCGAGAAGCACCTGGTGTTTGAGGCCGTTGCTGATGCCCTCGCTGAGTTTCTCAATCGCCCCAGGCTGGTCGCCGGTCGGTTTGAAGTCCGATATAATCTTGAATCTCGGCATAAGCACATATTACTCGATAATGAACTCGAAATCAATCGGGGGGGGACGCCGGCAGGGATTCACGCAATAATAGACGAGAGAGAGACCCGGGGAAGACGGCATGGGGGCGCCCGGAACTGTTGTTATCGAATCAGCATGTACAGCAGCACCAGGGAACCCAGCACAACACCTGCCGCGGTTTCGTGCTCGGAATTTTCCTTGACCACTGCAAAACTCCATCCGTTCGTTCCTTTGCGCGCATACGGCGTGCGGAGGGGAAGGTAATCCGGCACCACTTTGTCATACTCCACCCACGCGTCTCCGAAGCACTCATGGAGTTTCCTGCTCTCCTGTTTTTTCTTGTACGGCACGTAGTAGAGGATAAGCCACGCAAAACCCGCAAGCATTATAAACACGCTTTTTGCCATAACGCTGCCGCCAAGGGTGATGAGAAATGTCCCGAGGTAAAGCGGGTTTTTAACATAGGCATAAGGCCCGCTCGTGGTAAGTTGTTTGTTTTTCCTGAGATGGCCGGCGGCCCATATTCTGAGGGCCTCCCCGAAGAACGTTATGATTGCTCCGGGGATGAACCAGGCCGTCTCCGGCCTCGCGAAGGTGAACAGGGTGGCGCCCGTAACAAGCACCGCCGCCATCATCTTTGCCGTCACCTTGGTGAACCGGTAACTGATTGTGCCCTTAACCGCCATTCCCGTTGTCCTTTTATATGTATGATTCATTGAGGAAGCCTGTGTTTCGAAACAGGGTCCGTTCACCACTTGGTCGGCATGATCCGGTTGCGCAGCCTTAGCCACTTCCATTCCCGCGCGGTCATTCGTTCCGGCGCGTAAAGGCTCTTTATTTTGATGAGCGACAGACGGTCAGCGAGGCTCAATAGCCGCGTAAGACACCGGCCGATCAGCGGAACCCCGCCGGGGTGAAAAGCGGAAGCAAGATCGATAACGAACAAATCCCCGTTCACCATCAGGAGATTCGACCTCCGTTGGAGATCGAGATGGACCCACCCGCGCTCGTGCAGGTCTTCCACGATCCGTTCAAACTGCCTGATGACGCCTGGGCCGAGTTCACCCCGCTCCACCTTCCCGAGGTCCCTGCCGTCGAGATATTCGATCGCCAGGGAAAACGGGGAAAGCCTCCTGAATCGCGACGGCAGGCCCTCGAGCCCCGAAAGTGCCCGGTATGCGCGAAATTCGCGCCTTATGAGCAGGCGGCCGACAAGATTACGCTCCCAATAGCCCTTTTTCGCAAAATCCTTCACCACGAACCGATGGCCGCGGACTTGCGCGATGAAGACATCCGCCTTGTAAAATTTTCCTTTTACGAGAACCTTCTCAAGGCAGGAGACCGCATCATCATATGTCAAATCCTGGTCCATATACCGCCATCGTCCTGAAAAACCCCATCATTTTAGAAGCAAGACGCTCAAGAGTCAAGGATTTTGTGAGGACAATTCCTCCCGGCGCCTGCCGGAAGCAACAGGGAGGACGGAGCCCCATGCAAGTGCTCTTACTCGTGGATATAGTCCCGCAGAAACTGCGTCAGGATCCTTACGCCGATGCCGGTGGCGCCTTTGGGTGTGTAGGGCCGGTCTTTATCGGTCCAGGCTGTGGCGGCGATGTCGAGATGCACCCATGGATATTTCTGTACGAACTTCGAGAGAAGGCACGCCGCGGTTATCGTGCCGCCGTCCCTCCCTCCGGCGTTTTTCATATCGGCGATATCGCTCTTGATCAGCTCGTAGAAACCATCCCAAAGCGGCAGTTCCCACACCCGTTCCCCGGTTGCGTCTCCGGCCGCGCGCATCTTCTGTTTGAGCCCGTCGTTGTTCCCGAGCATGCCTGAGGCCTCCTGCCCCAGCGCGATCCTGCACGCGCCGGTGAGCGTGGCGATGTCCACGATCGCCGCCGGCTTATACAGGCATGCGTACGCAAGCGCATCCGAAAGGATGAGCCGTCCCTCGGCGTCCGTATTGATTACCTCGATGGTCTGGCCGGACAGGGTGCGAAGAACATCTCCGGGCCTGTAGGCCCTGCCGCCAGGCATGTTTTCCGCCGCAGGGAGCAGTCCCACGATATTCAGTGGAAGTTTGATCGCCGCCGCCGTACTGAGCGCTCCGAGCACCGCCGCTCCGCCGGCCATGTCATCCTTCATTTTGTCCATGTTCTCGGCCGGCTTGATCGAGATGCCTCCCGTATCAAACGTCAGGGTCTTGCCCACAAGCGCGATGAACGGCCGTCTTCCGCCGTTCCGGTACTCGACAATGATGAACTTCGGCGGCTGCGCGCTGCCCGAAGCCACACCCAGGAGCCCTCCCATGCCGAGTCTTTCCATCTGCTTCCGTTCGAGCACGCGGACCTTTAGTTTAAACTCCTTCGCGAGTTCCCGGGCCTTGTCCGCCACCTTCGCCGGCGTCATATCGGCGCCGGGACTGCTGACCATGTCGCGCGCCATGATCGTGGACTCGGCGATCACCTCGCCGATTTTAGCGCCCTTCCGCATTGCTTTGAGAGAAGACGCCGTCTCCGTCAGGACGGTAATGGCATGAATGTCCTTTTTCCGTTCTTTCTCCGCGCTCGTTTTATACCTCAGAAACCGGTATAGTCCGAGCATGCTGCCCTCGACCAGCGCCTGCGCGGTATCTTCCGCACCCGCTCCGGGCGCGTCCGCAAGGAACATGATATCTCTCGCGCCGGCGTTTCTCAGTGCGGAGGCCGCTTTTCCCGCGGCCTGCCTCAGACGGTTCAGGGTAAATTCCGCCCGCTTGCCCAGCCCCACGAGCAGCAGCCGTTCAGCCGCCATCCTGCCTTCGGGATACATGAGCTGAACTGCGCCGGGCGCTGGTTCAAAATCGCCCTTTTTTATGAGACGCGCCACAAGGCCGCCGAGCGCCTTGTCAACCCGGCCCGCATCCTTGCCGGGTTTCTCCCCGTCAAAGAGGGGAAGCACCAGTCCTTCGGTTTTTATCGTTTCAAATCTGCCGGTTCGTACTATTATTTTCATGGACATTCCGCCGCTTTTTTCACATTTCCTGATTTTGATGCAGTCGTAAAAATGAATATTTTCACACGAAGCCACAAAGGCACGAAGAAAGGCACATTAAAAACATTCAAGATTCTCTTTGTGACTTCGTGGCTTTGTGTGAGACATGCTTGAGACTATCAATCTTTCCTCAGCACAACCGGCTCCAGACCCTCCAGTGTCAGTTTGACCGCAACCTGCTCAGCCCGCTCTTCAGACGCGTATGAACCGACACGCACTCGATAGAGCCTGGAAAGATTCGATTCGTACGGAATAATGGCGATGTCTCCGAATTTTTTTGACAGCCGCTCCTTCAGCATCCTGGCGTTCTCCTCCTCGGAAAACACCGCGACCTGGACCGTGTAGCGCGCTGAATCGCGGATCACTTCGAGGGTCTCGATCTTCACCCGAGTGGCGCCCTGCTCCACGAACCTGAGTTCTCTGGCCGCGCCATAGGAAACCTCAAGAATCCTGTTCCTGATAAACGGTCCCCGGTCGTTCACCCGTACATTGATGCTCTTGTAGTTGTCGAGGTTGGTAACGCGGACCGTGGTGCCGAGCGGCAGCGTCCGATGGGCCGCGGACAGGCCGTTCATATCAAAGGTTTCTCCGCTCGCCGTCTTCCTGCCATGAAATTCCTTGCCGTACCACGAGGAGAGGCCTGTCTCACGATATAACTGGTCGGGGACAGGCGTGGGTGACGCGGGAAGGGAAACAACGGGTTCCATCGGCACTTCCCTGCCCGCGCATGAAGCCGACAGGACCGCGAAAACGACCCCCAACACGGAGACCCTCGCCATCCTGTTTATTAAGCGGGACCTCATTCGTAGCGCTGCCTCAGGCAGTCGCCTTCGCTTCCGCGGGTTTTGCCTCGGCGGCTTTTTTGTCCCCCGCCTTGTATGCTTTGGCGGAGCAAAGTTTCCTCTGTGCCCGTTTCACTTTCTTACGCGCTGTGCGCGCCGCAGGGTCTTCCGCTTTTTTTTCGGCCTTTAGCAATGTCTCCGCAGCTGTTTTTTTCAATTTTTCTATTTTCTGTTTCAATTCTTCCTGGTTTACCTTGATCACCGTGTACCCCTCCTTGAAATTAGGCGCGCCGTCTGTTTACTTCGAGCCCCATAATAGACAAAACCCCTTAAGAAATCAAGAAATTTCGTAGGGATGGTTCCCGACTTCGCTTCTCGTATCAACCTGAAAACGGTAGTTGGCCCCAGAAGGCTCAAAAGTCACATAGAAAAACAATTTCTCAGCATTAAAAAGATAATCACCTGCTTGGAGAATCGCTTTTAACAAAACACTGCTTGATATTTATGTGCTTTTTGTGCTTTTTGTGGCTGAACTGCTTTATTAAGGGAATATTGACGAGAAAATTAGGCAGGAACAAAAAAGGGGGCGCCAATGAACCGGCGCCCCCCAGCAAAATTATTCTTAGCAGCCCACTGCCGCCTTCGGCTTTGCCGCTGCCGCCTTGATCTCTTTCACGGTGTCTTTGTCGACCGAAACCGTGACTTTTTCTCCGGCCTTCACTTTTCCGAGGTCAACGGACTTGTCCGCCTTGAGCGTCTCGTCCTTGCCACCCTCCGCGCAGAAAACCACCGTGCCGGCCTTCGCATCCACAGCCTTGATGGTGCCCGTCTTTGATTCAGCTGCAAAAACCAGAGAAACCATCGAAACAACCAGTACCGCTACCGCCAGAACTGCCGCAATCTTCTTCATGTGTTCTACCCCTCCTTGGTTTGGAATCTAAAGTCCATGGTTGCTTACAATACCACAAGTTTAAAAAATACTCAATTAAAAGTTTAAATAATGCGATTTGAATTTTTAACGCCGTGATGGCATCTTCGGCAAGCCTGGAGACCCGATATATGCAGCCGGTCCTCATGCTGATCGTGCGGTATGGATTTTTTATGCAATAACACGGCATCACGCCGCGCCTGTGGCCTTCAACAACTTTTCGATCTGGCGGATCTTTTCGTTATATTCCCTGCACTCATCATCAAACTCCTGTTGCATGTTCTGGGCCTTCTCCGCCCCAATGTGCACAGACGTCTTCACGAAGGTGAAAGAATGCACATCCTCAAGGTCGCAAAGATTGTCTTTGAGGCGTTTCAGCTCTGCCTTAAGCTCTTCCGAGGTCATGTCCGCCAATTGTTTGTCCATGGCAATCAATCTCCTTTATTCTTTCAGTATGCGGTAATAAGTGCGCTGTTATGTATTGCGCAATTACCCTCTCAATGTGTCAAGATAGTCAAGCGCCTCCCGCCTGTCCCCAAGCGAACCCCCGGCCTGCCGTTCCTTGATCTCGTCCAGAATCTCCCTGAATTTCGGCCCTGGCTTGAACCCTCTCTCGATAAGATCGCGTCCGGTAACAAGCGGCCTGGCCTCCGTCTTCAGGAACCTTTCATAATAATATTCCAGCACCACGGACAGGGATTTTTCCGTGTCGGTGAATTTTTCCCTGGGCATGATATCATAGGTAGCGCGCGCATCCGATTGAGCAAGGATAAGGCTTTCCGGCAGACCCGCGCCGAGTTCGCGGCAGTAGCGGTACATGGCCCGCTTACTCATTCCGGCGGGCGTGGATAAATGAAAAAGTCTCATGTGGTGCTTAATAAGTTTTACGACCGTGTTTTCCGTGTCGCGCGAGAGCCTTAAGCGGCGGCAGGTCTCCTTAACCATGTCGGCGCCCAGATTTTCATGGCCGTAAAAATGGATGCGCCCTTCTTCATTTTGAGAGAAGGTTACGCGCTTTGCAATATCGTGCATGAGACAGGCAAAACGCAGCGCGGCCTTCCTGGGCACAAACTGCTCCAGGGGTTCCTCAAGATGCTCGAGGACGCGGGCTGCGTATTCCGGACAGATTCGCGGCAGATCATCCAGCACGCTATCCACATATCCTGCCGCTTTGATAGAATGAGTCCGGACGTCGTATTGGTGATATTGGCCGGGAGCGAAGCCCGCTAGCGAATCAAGCTCAGGCACAAGTCTTTGCAGGAGACCCAGGGAATCCATAAGTAACAGGTTCTTTTCAGCGCCGCTGCATGAGAAGATTTGAAAGAATTCATCCCGGAGGCGCTCGGCCGAGGGCTGCGCGATCAGCTCCGCGCGCTGTCTGATCTGGTCCGCGGTATTCGTCTCAATGCCGAATCCGAGGGTCGCCGAGAACCGGATGGCCCGCAACAACCGGAGCGGATCATCGTCCAGCACCTTCGGATTTGTTACGCGAATACGCTTGCCACGCACATCTTCCCTGCCGCCAAACAGGTCCACGAGTCCGTCAAGGGACCCCGTTTTAGCGAACTCCCGAAGGTCAAGCGCCATAGCATTCATGGTGAAGTCCCTTCTATTGAGGTCCGTATTCAAGTCCGGCCCCTCAAAGTTGGTGAAATCGAACTGAATGGTTTCACCAGCCTCGTGCTTCACCACCCGCGTGATTCTTCGCTCTTCATCGAGAAAGAAAAAACTCCCGCCAATCCTGTCCGCAAACGGGCGCGCAACGTCCTCAGAACCGGACGGCATCATGAGATCGATGTCCTTCATGTCCTGATTGCCGAGCAGAAGGTCGCGCACAGACCCGCCGACGAGGTAGATGGGTTGGGGGGTGAGGGGAAGAAGTTGCGCAATGAATTGCCTGACTGGAATTTTCATCGTGGCTTGCACATTACGGAGGATCTAACACTTTTGCCGGTTCAAACATCATGATTGAGCCGACGATTAACGTTATTCATCGTCGTTCAATCCACTCAATGGCGACCGCATCTCCGAATTTTTTGAATTCTGGGTCACCCGTCACAACAGCCTCGTTTTTTTGAATCCCTAGAGCAGCGGCAAAACAGTCTGCATACGCAACCGGATGCGCGCCCTTCAACTTCGCCGCCTCCAGCCTCTCGTGCGAGGCTATGGTGTAAATCTGCCGCGACGTTTGGCACGACTTTCCAAAATATCATCCAATTCGACATCATGTAACCATTGTTCTCGTTCACGGGTGTAATCTCCCGATCCGGATTCATATTGTTGAAGAAATCGAACCATACCGAGCGGCCCCAATTTTTTAGCCAGCGCGTCTAGTCCCGCTTTTCTCAACACAGGGGGGGAAAGTGTTTGCGATTTCATGAAATTACCTCCAACGCCCATTGCAGGGGGTTTACGATTGAGACATGTATTTTTTTCCGGTGGCGTGCCGCCTTTGCGAGCAAGGCATCATCCGTGGTCAATAGGATGTCGGCATGGCCATGTTCCGCGCTGGCTATGTGAACCGCATCGAATGGTTTGAATCCCATCTTATGCAGTTCGCGTGACCGCTCTTTGATCGAATCGTTGGTTGAAATATGTTTTGCGTGCATTCCGGCAAGGATGCCTACTTTTACACGCTTGTCGTCGTCGGGAATTCTCGCTATTTCATCGTCTATCGCATCACTGCCGAGCAGAACCCATTCCGCATTTCGGATATGGCCCATAATGGACAGAACGGCTTCCGTCTCAAGGTGTATTCTATCCTGCCCCTGATTGTCAAAAGGACGATTCAAGCAGCACACGTCCAGATAGATTTTATATTGTTTCATACTGCGATTATACCAGAGAGGAAGGCGCTTGAAAACTCTTTTATTTACGCGGCTTCAAGGTGGGCAGCATACTGCGACGGTTTCTTCAACGATGGGCATGCCTCCGCCCATAAAAGGATCGAGGATAGTAATGCCAGAGAGGTCGTTGGAGGAATAGAATGTATCCCTGGCGTGATTGGCCTGATGCAGATAATTGCTTCGCAACCTCAGAATGCGTAACGAACAAAACAGGCCCGCCTATGCCATATGCAATAAGCCAAGTCCGCAAAACTCCAGCAAAAGAGGCATAACCCTCAAAGTAGCCTGTGGCTTTTTTATCAGATCTGCTCATTTCACAGCGCCTCACAAAAGCTTGTACCAAACTGATATTGCACCGCTCACCGTTTCGGCATTTGAATGACGTTTGACTGTTTACTTTCCGATGTCTTGGCTTCCTTCGCAAGCGTCAGGAGCCCCGGCGAGATGTTCCAGTGTTCACCATTGTCGGTGATGACCGTGACCGTCTTTTTGTTATACTTGGTCAGCACGCCGCAGAGCGCGGGACGGTCGTCCGGCTTGAAGGTCACCCGGTCGCCGACCTTGAATTCGAGCATCTTATGGTGCGCCCGTGTTTGACTCAGGAAGCGCAGGCGTTCGACGATCCGGCGGTTAAGGTCAATCAGTTCATCCTCGCTCAGCGCGGTGATATCGATCTTCATGAACTACCTCCCGGCAACGGCAACAGCAGCCTGCGTGTGACACTGCTCGATGGCAACCTTGGTGACGTTGTTTTGAGAAGCTTTGCGGCTTGCTGCGGTTAACGAGTTCACTACGCCGAATATCGAAGGCCTTTATTTTTCCAACACCTCTTTCAGCGCGGCCTCGTCCCATTCCTTTGTGATGACCACTTCGCCGATCTTCTTCGGCAGAACGAACTTCACCTTGCCGCCTTCCGCCTTCTTGTCGATCTGCATGATGTCCATGAGCGCGGTCACGGACGGCATGCTGCCCAGCGATGAAAGGTCCGTCGGCAGGCCGTAGGACTGAACGAGCTTCTCCACCCGCTCGGGCACCGAGGTATCGCACAAGCCCGTGCGATGGGCGAGCCTTGACGCGTAAACCATGCCGATGGCAACCGCTTCTCCATGGCGCACGGCATAGTTCCGGGCGGTCTCGACGGCATGGCCGACGGTATGACCGAAATTCAGGATCGCCCGAAGCCCCCCCTCGTGTTCGTCCCTGCCCACGACATCGGCTTTGATCTCGCAGGACCGGCTTATGATGTGGCTTAGCGCTTCAGGATCAAGGGCAAGTATCCTGTCGCGCCTTTGATCAAGATAATTAAAAAACGCCGCATCCCGGATCACGCCGTACTTGATTACCTCCGCCATGCCTGAGAGAAACTCCGCCTTCGGCAGCGTCTGAAGCGCTCCAAGGTCCATCAGCACCTTTTTCGGCTGATAGAACGCGCCGATCATGTTCTTGCCCATGGGGTGATTCACGCCTGTCTTGCCTCCCACGCTGCTGTCCACCATGGCAAGCAGAGTAGTTGGAACCTGGATGAAAGGCACGCCGCGCATGAAGGTGGCGGCCGCGAACCCCGTGAGGTCGCCGATCACGCCGCCGCCCAGGGCCACAAGCGCGGATTTTCTGTCGAAGCCGTTGGTAAGCAGCGCGGTGTAGACGGCATTGGCCCAATCGAGGTTCTTGTGCTGCTCTCCATCGGGAATCTCGATTGACATAACGAGAAAACCTGCGGCCTTGAGGCTCTCCACAACACTGCGACCGAACAATTTCTTGACCGTGGGGTTCGTGACAAGGGCGATTTTGCTCCCGAGACCCAGGTCCTGGATCCGCTCCCCGACCAGGTCAAGACTGCTTCCAATCTCTATGTCATAGCTCCTCTCGCCGAGGCTTACCTTAACAGTATGCATGCTTGATTCTCACTTTGATGTCGCTGATGATCCGGTCCACGGATTTGTCGGAGGTGTCGATCGTAATGTCCGCCTGCGCGTAAAACTTCTCCCGGTTGTCGAGCAGTTCCCTGATCTTGGCCTGCGGGTCGGGGGTCTGCAGCAAAGGGCGGTGCGACTCGTGCTTGATCCTCTCGAAGATGACGCCTGGCCGGGCCGTGAGACAGACGACAAAACCCGCCTTTTTGAAGGCTTCCCGGTTCATGTCCCAAATCACCGCGCCGCCGCCCGTGGACACCACCTGGTTCCCGCCCTGCATGACCTGCTGGATGATCTTCGCCTCCACTTCACGGAAGTACGGTTCGCCGAACTTTGCGAAGATGGCGTTGATCGTCATGTTCTGGTCAAGCTCGATCAACTTGTCCGTGTCCACGAACGTATAGCCGAGGTCTTTCGCGAGCCGCGTACCAACGCTCGTTTTTCCGACGCCCATGAATCCGGTGAGAATGATATTCTTGAACATAAAAAATCCGCCGGGCACAGAAGGCTGCCCTGAATCAGTTAATGAAAAGATAATTAGAGGGTTTTCCTCTTCGTGTCTTCGTGGCTTCGTGTGAGACAGGACTTTTTACGACTTTGTCAAAATTGATGCATTCGTAGAAAGTCAAAATCCACCGCCGAGACGCGGAGACGCTGAGAAAAAGACTTTAAAGATTAACAGGTTTCCTCCGCGCCCTCTGCGGCTCTGCGGTAAAATCCGACTTTTTACGAGATCATCAAAATTGCGTTTCGCCGGTTCTCCCTGCCTCCCTCGCCTGTTCATTTTTGCTCCACTTCCATCCTGAACCTGAGGTGCTTCATATACGCCTCGTAATTACGCTTCATTTCATCGATGCTGTCGCCTCCGAACTTCTCGATCATGGCCGACGCGAGCTCGAAGGCGACCGCGGCCTCGGCGACCACCCCTGCAGCCGGCACGGCGCAGACATCGGAGCGCTCCACGCTCGCCTTGAACGGCTTCTTGCTCATCATATCCACGGAACGGAGCGGCTTCATAAGCGTGGGAATGGGTTTCATGGCGGCCCGCAGCACGATATGCTCGCCGTTGCTCATCCCTCCCTCGATGCCGCCGGCCATGTTCGTCTTGCGATTGAAACCGTCTTTTTTATTCCAGAAAATCTCGTCGTGCACCAGCGAGCCCGGACGGTTCGCCACACCGAATCCGGCGCCCACCTCCACCCCCTTGATCGCCTGAATGGACATGAGCGCGCCGGCCAGCCTGCTGTCAAGCTTCCGGTCCCAGTGCGTGTGGCTGCCGAGCCCCACGGGCGCGTTGGTCACGATCAGTTCGAACACCCCGCCGAGGGAGTCACCGGCGATTTTCGCCTCATCGATCCTGCGCATCATCCTCTTCTCCGCGTCCGGGTCGGAGCAACGCAGCTCAGACGCCTCAACCCTCTTTTTCAGGTCCTTGATCGATATTTTTTGCGTTTTGGCGAATACGCCGCCGATGGACAGCACATGACTCATGACCTCGATGCCGAACTCTTCCAGGAGCCTCTTGGCCACGGCGCCCGCCGCCACTCGCATGGCAGTCTCCCGGGCGCTCGAGCGTTCGAGGATATTTCGGATATCGGCCATGCCGTACTTCAGAGCGCCCGGCAGATCGGCATGGCCCGGCCGGGGGCGCGTTACCGGGTCGGCCGAGTTCAGGAACATGGGGTCCGGCGACATTTTGTCCCGCCAATTCTCCCAGTCCTTGTTGCGGACCATGAGTCCTATCGGACTTCCGAGAGTCCGTCCCCAGCGCACGCCTGTGTAGATCTTGACCGTGTCCTTTTCGATCTTCATGCGGCCGCCGCGGCCGTATCCCGTCTGCCGACGGCAAAGGTCGCGATCTATATCCGTAATTCTGATCAAGAGACCGGAGGGCATGCCCTCGATTATCCCCATCAATAGTTCGCCATGTGATTCACCTGCGGTTAAGTACCGTAACATTACAACCCCCCTTTAAAATACCCGTAAAATCGCGCCCATCATAACAAATTTGCTGTAGAAGTGCAATCAAAACTATGGTATATTTCGGGTATATTCGGGGTATTTTTAGGGTATTTTTGCGGTTTTTCTCTCAAAAACCGCCGGTAAATGCCCTGGAGTCATAATAACCGGGGGCCAAAATGAGCTTTGTTCCTGTCCCCCGTTATTTTGCCGCTCGTGTATCCGTTTTTCTCAGACTCCAGTCCGTCGCAATTATTAAAGGAGCCGTATGATAGCCCTTCTCTGTTCCGTTCAGGCCGAAGCGGATTTTCTTCTGGCAAAGGCAGCGGTGACAGGGACCACGACACGAGGTTCCAAGTCGCTTATCGAGGGGATCCTCGCCGGTCAACGGATACTTATCTGTGTAGGGGGCATGGGCAAAGTCAATGCGGCCCATGCCGCAACGCTCCTGTCCACGCAGTTGAATTCCGACGCGTTAATTATTTTCGGCATAGGCGGCGCATATCCTTCATCAAAAGCGGAGGTCGGCGACGTCGCCCTTGCGAACGAGGAAATAGCGGGAGATGAAGGCGTGTTGACCAGCGACGGTTTCAAGGACACGGAATATATGGGCATCCCCCTGTTGAAAACGTCCACCTCGTTGATTTACACCACGTATCCGGCCTCGGAGACACTGCTGAAGAGGTCTCTGCAGACGCTCAGGTCGTATCAGGAAGCCAGGACTGAGAAACTCCATTGCGGCGCCTTCATAACCCTGTCCACCTGCACTGGCACGACCGCGCGGGCCCGGGAGTTGGAAGAACGCCATCATGCGCTGTGTGAAAATATGGAAGGCGCTGCCGCGGCCCAGGTGGCCGCGCTTCATGGCATTCCGTGGCTTGAGGTGCGCGGTATCTCCAATCTTGTTGAAGACCGCGCTCTTTCAAAATGGAATATTCCGAAAGCCGCTGAAGTCGCGCAGATGGCTGTCATGAGGATACTCGAAGGGTGGAACAGGTGAACAGGACCCTTACCCTCGGATATTCGCCGTGCCCGAACGATACCTTCATTTTCTACGCGCTCACCCACCACAAGGTAAGGATACCGGGGGTTGAGTTCAGTGAACGTCTCGAGGATGTCGAGACCCTGAACCGCCTGGCGCTCGAAGGCGGGCTCGACTTCACAAAGATATCATACCACGCCCTCGGCCATCTCCGCGATCAATATGCCCTGCTCCGCTCGGGAGGTGCCCTGGGCAGGGGCTGCGGTCCGCTTATCGTGGCGAAACCGGGAACAGACCTCGCTGATCTTAAAAAGGGCATCATTGCCGTTCCGGGAAAGCTTACCACGGCCTATCTCCTTCTGCGGCTCTTCGATCCTACGCTTGAAAACTTACGCGTCATGACCTTCGACCGCATCATGGATACTGTCGCACGGGGAGAGGTGCTCGCGGGCCTCATCATTCACGAGAGCCGCTTCACGTATCCGCTCTATAAGCTCGAAAAACTGATGGACTTGGGCGAATGGTGGGAACAGCACTCGGCCTTGCCCATCCCCTTGGGCGGCATTCTCGGGAAACGCTCGCTCGGCAGAGATATCCTCCTTGAGGTTGAGAGAGGCATCCGGGAGAGCCTGCACTACGCCAATTCGCACCCTGACGAAGTCCTGGCCTATTGCAAACAGCACAGCCAGGAGATGGACGAAGCCGTGATGAAGAATCATATTGAACTCTACGTCAACAAATTTTCCCTGGACCTTGGACAGGAAGGGCTTGACGCGGTACGCAGGCTCTTCGATGAGGCCGGGGCGCTCGGCGTTTTTCCGCGCTCGGACCAACCGCTCCTGGCGGAGGACTACAGGGAATGATCATCGTCAAACTTTTCGCACTATTAAAGGACAGGGCGGGAAAAGATGAGATACGGATGAAAGTCGCGTCCTGCACTGTCTCAGAACTGCTTGACCGCATCTCGGAAGAAAATGCTGAACTATCCGAACTCATCATGCGCGGGCGGCTCCTGGTCTCGGTAAACCATGAATTCGCTCAGCCGGACGCGCCTGTTCGCGACGGCGACGAAGTTGCGCTCATGCCGCCCTTCTCGGGAGGCAGCGGCGAGCCGAAATATGCCCGCATTCAATCAGCGCCTTTCTCCCTCGATCAGGAGCTTGAAATTTTAAAGAGGTCCTCCCCTTCCATCGGCGCGGTCGTGACCTTTCTCGGCACAACTCGTGATATCTCGAAGGGAAAACCGGTCGCAAAGCTTGAGTTCGAGCATTATTCCGGCATGGCGGAGAGAAAGCTGGCTGAGATACGGGAAAGGGCGATAACAGAATACGGCGTAATCAACGTGACGATCGTTCACCGGATAGGGGTGCTGCCGGTCGGCGAGAACATCGTGCTGATCGCGGTCGCTTCAGGACACCGAGACGAGGCGTTCAGAGCGTGCCGCTTCTGCATCGATGAATTGAAAAGAATAGCGCCGATCTGGAAAAAGGAAACGACACCGGACGGGGAAGTGTGGGTGGAGGAACATCCGTAGGATAGATAACAGAAAACAGATAACAGAAGACAGACACAAGATAATAAGCGGATTCATTCTGACATCTGAAAATCTGTCATCTGGCTTCTGAAGCTATTTCTTCGCCGCCTTCTTCCCGCTCCTCATGAACACAACGCAGGTTGAGCAGTCCGCATCCTTGCGACACCGGGTAAGCTCCCAGCAGGGCTTGCTCTTATTCGTGAACGCGGAACAATTGACACGGCGTTCATCTGGACAGTCCTTGACGTCCCAGCAAGGCGCGTAGTCGAGCAGCTTTTTTATCCCCTCGATGCTGATCTTTTTGTGGTGAATCAGCTCGCGTATGCAGCGAAGCCAATTTATGTCATTCTCGGTGTAGAGCCTGTTCCTCCGCTCGCGCGTGGGCAGGATCAACCCGTGCCTCTCATAGAGCCGCAGCGTCTGCGCCGTGGTGCCAACTAGCCTGGCGGCAACACCCATGGTGTAGAGCGGCGCATTCTTGTCCTTCAGCACATCCAAGGCTTCCATTACCATAATCCTTTGATAGTCTCCCAGATAGATACCATATACGACGTCAGAATGGTTATTTTATTCGTGACCAGAAGCACACCCATGAGTATCAGGATCGCCCCGCTGGTCACCTTGATGGCCTTGAAATATTCTTTCAGCTTGCGGAAGGACGTCAGAAAAGCGCTGATGGCAATCGCCGAAAGAATAAAGGGAATACCAAGGCCGAGGGAATAAAGGGTGAGGAGCGTCATGCCCCTGCCCACGGTTTCCGCCTGCGAAGCCTCCAGCAGCACCGCGCCCAGGAACGGCCCGGTGCAGGGGGTCCAGCCCGCGCCGAAGATCATTCCCACAAGAAGTGTGCCCAGGTAGCCCGCGGGCCTTGTTTTAAGATGCAGCTTCGCCTCCCGCTGGAGCAGGGGGATGTTCACCACATCCATGACGAAAAACCCGAGTAGAACCAGAAAAACGCCGCCGACAATCCGGATGATGTTCAGATACTCCGTAAGAATCTGGCCCATCAGGCTGGCGGTTGCCCCCAAAAGCACGAAGATGAGGGAAAACCCCGCGACAAAAGCCACGGAATGAAGCAGGGTCATATTCATGTTCTTTTTGCGCGACTCCCGGCTCGCCAGTTCGTCAAAACTGATCCCCGTGATATAGGAGACATAAGACGGAATAAGCGGAAGGATACAGGGAGACGCAAACGATACGAAGCCCATGAGAAACGAGAAGAAAAGCGCCGACAGTGTTAATCCGTGAGAAAGGTCCATGAAAGCTAACGTCCCCCTTAATGCGGTCAGATATAATACCAAAGCATAATAGCTACAGTCAAGCAAAAGTTTATTATTTTCCACTTGACTTATTGTAAAATTACAATTATAAATATACATGAAGCTGTACATATAGCAAGCGGCAATTTCATGAGCTCTCCCCTGATGCCTCCTATGCGTTAATACCCGCATGGGGGGCATTTTTTTATTGACAAGAAAAACCATTTTCTTTATTCTTACATTCCCACATATTGAAAAAGCGGACACTACAATCTCGGGAGGATACAAAGACACATGTATATAGATCAACCCTTACGGCATTTCATGGATAAACTGGCGAGCAAATCTCCGGAGCCGGGAGGCGGCAGCGTTGCCGCGCTCACCGGAGCGTTGGGCGCCGCTCTTGTGAGCATGGTGGCAAACCTCACCCTCGGCAAGGAGAAGTACAAGGATGTGCAGCCGCAGATCGAGCAACTGCTCAGGGAATCAGAGAAGCTCAGGGCCGACATGCAGGACCTGATCCAGAAGGACACAGAAGCCTACGGCGCGCTATCCGCTGTTTATAAGATGCCCAAGAACACGGACGAGGAAAAAGCGGCCCGCACCGCAAAGATGCAGGAGGCGCTTAAAATAGCGTGCCAGGTCCCGTTCGAGATCGGACTCAAGGCGCTCGAGGTTGCGACGCTCGCGGAGCGCGCGGCGGCGATCGGCAATGTGGGCGCGGTAAGCGACGCGGGCGTGGCCGTACTGCTGGCACAGGCCTGCGCGCAGAGCGCCGCCCTGAACGTGAAGATCAACGTCAACAGCATCAAGGACGAAGCATACAACAAGGACACCTGGTCGCGCATGCAGGATGCGCTGAAACAGGTTGCTTCGCTCGAAAAGAGCGTGCTGGAGACAACGTACAGGAAGATGGGATGAGGAAATAAAAAGCTAAAATGGGGTAACCACTGAGCTCATACTGCCGCCTCTGCTTGATTAAACCTGAAAACCGGATTCCCGATTAAACCCTCGGGAATGACAATATTTCTGATGGGTTATAGTGTCATCCCCGAATGCTTCTATCGGGGATATGGTTCTACATAGTAGTGGTTGCCTGAGTCAAGTGGATACGCCATATTTGAAATTTACTCCGAAGGAGAAACCATGTCAGCTAAACTATTGACCGGTAAAGAAGTGGCGCAGAAGATGGACCAGGACATCCAGAAAGACGTCCAGGAGCTCAAGGCAAAGGGCGTCAACCCGGCGCTCAGGATCATGATCGTAGGAGACGCGGAAGACTCAATCTTCTACGCCAACAGCGCAAAGAAGATGGCGGAGAAGAACGGCATTGCCTGCGAGATCGAGCAGGCCCCGGGGACCACGAGCCAGAACGATTTCGTCAACACGTTAAAGCAGCGGAACGCGGACAAGAACATTCACGGCATCATCGTGATGCGGCCCTTCCCCAAGCAGATCAGCGAGGACGTGGTAAAGTACATCATTGCCCCGGAAAAGGACGTTGACTGCTTCAACCCCGTGAACGCGGGCAAGATCATGGCTGGAGACATGACGGGCTTCCCGCCGGCAACGCCGCAGGCGGTTATGGAGATCCTCCGCTTTTACCAGATACCCATGAGCGGCAGGGAGGCGGTGGTAATCGGCCGTTCCATGGTGGTCGGAAAGCCCATGTCCATGCTGCTTCTGGGTGAAAACGCAACTGTTACCGTCTGTCATTCAAGGACAAAGGACCTCCCGGCAGTATGCAAACGCGCCGACATCCTCGTTGCCGCCATCGGCAAGGCAAAGATGATAACTGCGGACTATATCAAGCCGGGCGCAACAGTCATGGATGTAGGCATCAATGCCGAGGGCGACAAGTTCGTCGGCGATGTCAACACCGAGCCGGCAAAGGACGTTGCCGGGGCCATCACCCCGGTGCCCGGAGGGGTCGGCACGGTCACGACGCGGGTGCTGTTGAAGCACGTGGTAAAGGCCGCGAAATTGCAAAATTCATAAAAGCGCCGGCATGCCCCCGATAAACGAGGGCGCTACATATAGTTTCTGTAGCGGCGGGGTTTATCCCCGACGGTCTCGACCAGCCCGAGCGCACCTATCAGGGATATGGTTTTCAATATATATGGATATATGTCATTACGCGCAGACCCCATTATAAGTTTTTACGGGTCGGCCATTGCGCCAAACAAAACCCCCGGAGGATTGCTCCTCCGGGGGTTTTTTACTTCAACAGAATGTCAGCACAGGCGAAAACCCGCGCTCACGCTCATATTTAGAACTTCATGCTCAGCACGCCCTGAACGCCGGATGCGGTGTCCTTTCCAAGACCATTGCCCGGAACAAGGTAGCCGAGGGTCCAGTTCCAGGTAAGGTTTTCTGCCAGGGTCCAGTTGACCTTAACGTCGATTTCCGTTCCGAGGTCGTTCGTGGTGACGGCAGGATTTGACGACGTTTTGTCATCCACCTTCTCGGTCGCCTTCAGCATCCAGACGTCGGCGCCGACAGTCACGCTCTTTAAGGCATAGGCCGCGCCGATGCCGAGGGCTGTGGTATTGTCAAAGCCCTTGCCGAGATTATACTGGCTTCCGCCTGCCTTAGTCTTATATTCATAGAGGAAGGTATAATGCGGATCAGCGTCAAGCAGGGCGACGATGCCTTCGTTCTTATCGGCCGTGTCGGCCTTATCACCGCTGCCCCGGGCAAGTGTTGCGTTAATGGTAAGGGCGTCCATCGGCATTGAGGCTTGCAAAACAATCTGATTGCCGCTGAACTTAATATCGGTTGTTGCGTCTAAACCATTGGTGACTTTTCCACTCTGGATGTCCACCTCTGCCTTAAGATTTACCGGACCCACTTTGCCTGTATAATTCAGGCCAACATTCGTCAAACTGCCCTTCGTGCTGGTGGCACCGCCGAGGCTCAAAGCTTTCAACAGCAGACCTCTACGGTCATTAACCATTGTCACGTCAATACCCACGGTATTGTTGTCATTCAACTTATAAGAATCCAGAATAACATACGCGTCAGCATCATCAGCCTGGGAAGTGTTGTTTTCCACAACTTTCACGTCCACAAAGGCAAGCGTGTTGTCGCCCATGGGGGAATAGGCCATCCATGCATCGGCGCCATACTTCATGGAGCGGAAGAACCATCCCTGGCCGAGTTGCAGAAGCTGATGGCCGGCCTTCACGCCGACCGGAAGTCCGGGGAGCCTGAAGTCAATCCATGCCTCACGAACCTCAAGAGATGCCTTGCCAGGATTTCCAGTCGTTGCATAGTCGGCCGCCTTATAACTTGTCGAAGTCGTGCCGTCGCCCATCGGTTGCTCAAACCTGCCCCATGAATCCCAGTCATTCTCTATCGTTATTTTACCCTTTGTATCGCCGACCTTGGCATTCACCTCGATCCGTTCCCTGGACTGGGTGTCCTTAGCGGCAGTAGAGGATGTGTCCGCCGTATCATCGCTGAAATCGAGGTTCTTAAAACTCCTGCTGCGTATATCGAGGCTGCCATTCACGGTCACGTCTGCGGCGAATACCAGGGAACTGATCACGGTCAACGCCAGAACTACCAGTATTACGAGTAACTTTTTCATCGTTTATCCTCCTCAGATTTGATCTTGCTCCAAATATTTTTGGAATCTTGTTGCCACATGGTTGTCATCATGAAACGATGCAGCGAGTTTGTGAGTTGTAAGGTCGACTCATCCCTCCTTTCAGATCTCAGATCAAAGAAAAATTGGCGGCGCGTTCAGTCGCGAAAACCGGCGCGCTGTTCGGCACAACGTATATAGCTGATTATGGTTTGGCTCGGAAATATGAACAGATGGTCCGCGACGGCGCCGACAACAACCCCGGCATTCTTCCCATCGGGTATATGACAGCGATGATATGGTGAACTGATAGTGGTCATCATGGATTTTTTAATCGTTTGAATCAGCCACTATTACACGTACTGCAACACTACATTTTGAAAATACGTGAAAAAAATATAGCAAAGATTCATAATCAAGTCAAGGCTTTTCTATGCTGCGTGAAGAAAACTCCGGGATAACATTAAATAAAAGTTACGATTTTATGCAACCATTATTCTCCCGCCTGGTCAATTGCTTCACCTTTCTTTCAGCGCCACTCGCGCCTTTCTCACCAGAACCTCCGGCGCATAGGATGACTTGAAAATCCTCAGATTCTCCCTGTCCAGGTCCTGTTCGAGGTTCAGATATTTGTACTTCGGGGGAAGGATTTTTGCGAAATTGTTGAACAAGTACTGGTAAATGCCCTTGAACTTGGTCCGGGCCTTTGCGAAGTGCAGCACAAAAGTTTCTTCATTCAATTCCTCGCCGAGCACGAATCCCGCGGGCTCGCTGTCCGCATAATAGATGCCGCCGCAAAGAACAAGCTCCTCATACCGGTCGAGCGCCTCGAGACACGGGCTGAAATCGGTATCATCCGCATTCATCTCCGAGGTCGCCAGCCAGTCATGCAGGATGAAGCGCGCATCGTCGAGCCTGTCATTCGTGAGCGGCCGGGCATCATGCGCATACCGCTCCAGGAACTGCTTGAGCAGGTTCCGTTTCTTGTGGAGGCGCCTTCCCCCGTAGGTGCTCATCTTCTCAACCGTGAAAACGTAGTCTGCGTCCCCTTCGGCAAAGCTGATATCGAAAGCGCCGGGGCTGAAGACGGGCAGCCAGACCTCGGGGATGGGAAACAGAAAATCAACATCCCGCATCATGTCCCTGAGATAGCCGGGGTCCAGGGAAGACACCTGCCCGGTCGGCATAAGATAGACGTGTCCGTCGTAGGATGTTCCCCTGATGAATATCTCCCTGTCCACGATCACCGCGTAATCGTGGTTCTTGCGGAACAGGTACAGATTGGGGAAGGTATATTCCGAAAGCGAGGTATTCACCTGCTTGAGCAGCGGAACGAGAAGCTCTTTATGATGCCATGCCAGTTTCTCAACACTCATGCTTTTACTATAGAGAATCGCATGATTTTGTCAAGGGCTGAACAGCGCTGATGATTTGCTTTTAGAACGTTCCGATGCTATCCTTTACGCATGTACACGAAGATCCTCGCCGCAGTCAATGAACACCTTAACTCGGAAGTTGCCGCGCGCTATGCCCTGCACCTCGCGAAACAGGCGAACGCGCTTATCTATTTCTGCTCCATCGGTGAAAACGGCATCAACGGCAGGGACTTCCGCACTGCCGAAGAAGCGGTCAAACGATTGTCCGCCCGCGCCCGGGAGCTCGGCGTGCCGTCCGAATGCATTCTCAAAACCGGCGATCCGGCCGCGCAGCTCGGCAAGGTTGCGGCGGCCGAGAACATCGACCTTGTCTTCGCCGCGACGCGGCATGAGGACGTTGAAAAACGCTTTTACGCCCGTACCACGGCCAGGCGGCTTCTGCTCGGTCTGGCCTGCTCCGTGGCCCTTGTGCGGGTCGTGCACATGGGCAGGATCCACCCCCGTGAAATCCTCGTTCCGCTCAAGGCGCACATCGACCACATCCCCGAACGCGCCGACTTCACCGCCCTGCTGGCCAGGGCGTTTGACGCCAGGGTCCATCTCTTCCACGTTACCGAGCCCATGAGAAAATTCTTTCGGGGCGAGATACACCTCACTCCGATCGAGTGGGCGGACAAGATCCCGATGGACATCTCCCGCTTCATCGGCCATATCGACAGCTACGGCGTTGATCACGAAAAACGGCTCGTTGCCGGAAGCACGGGCAGGACCATCGCCATCGAAGCCGCCGCGCGACGGCGCGACCTTATCATCATGGGCGCCAGTGAACGAGGCCCTTTGGACTTTCTGCTCCGGGGGAACCCCGTGGAGGAGGTCCTGCGCGATACCCCGTGCAACCTGATCATATTGAAACCGTGAGAATGCCCAGGGACAAACTCCAAATAACAGATTGCAAATGGCTTATGAATATCAACGAACAGACAAAAGAAGACGTCTTCCGGACCCTGGTCGCCTCTGCCGACGGCTTAAGCACGGAGGAGGTGCGGCGGCGGCTCTCTGAATTCGGGCGCAATGAGATCACCGCAATAAAAGGGAAAAGCCTTATCCTCAGGCTGCTCGGCCAGTTTACGCACTTTCTTGCAATCGTGCTGTGGCTGGCGGCTTTTTTTTCGTTCCTTTCCGAGTACCTGAATCCCGGCGAGGGCATGCTCACTCTCGGCCTCGCCATCGTAGCGGTCATCGTCATCAATGCGGTCTTCACGTTCAGCCAGGAGTACCGCGCGGAGAAAGCGCTGGAAGCGTTGAAAAAACTTCTTCCTTTCAAGGTGAAGGCCATCCGGAGCGGAAAAGAGAGCGAGGTCCCGGCAGAGGATATCGTTCCCGGCGACCTCATACGCCTTGCCGAGGGAGACAAGGTGCCCGCCGACCTTCGGCTTATCGAGGCAAATGCGCTGAAGGTCAATAATGCCTCCCTGAACGGCGAATCGGAGCCGATGCTCCGGCGCATTGACCCCTCTCCGGGAGATCCCATCAACAGTCCGAACATCGCCTTTGCGGGCACGACCATTGTAAGCGGAAACGGCGTCGGGATCGTCTTTGCAACGGGCATGCGCACGGAGTTCGGGAGGATCGCTCTTCTGACGGAAACGGTCACGCCCGGCCTCTCCCCGCTCCAGAAAGAGATCGTGAAAGCGACAAGGATCGTCGCGGTCATTGCCGCCGTGGTCGGCGTATTCTTCTTTCTAATCGGGTTTGTCATCGGCAGGACCTTCTGGGCGAATTTTATTTTCGCCATCGGCATCACCGTCGCGCTCATCCCCGAAGGCATGCTCCCGACGGTCACGCTCGCGCTTGCCATGGGCAGCCAGCGCATGGCAAAGAGGAAGGCGCTGATAAGGACTCTCTCCTCTGTCGAGACCCTCGGTTCGGTGACGGTGATCTGCACGGACAAGACCGGCACGCTTACCCAGAACAATATGGCGATGGCGAAAGTATGGGCCGACGATGAACTCATCGAACCCAATGCCGCCATGACCGGCGCAACGACCCGTCTCCTGTTCACCACGGCCGCTCTCTGCAATAACGCGCGTTTCACCGACAACCAGTATCGCGGCGATCCAACGGAAACAGCGCTCCTCAAGGCCGCGCGTGGAGCTCTCGGCGACATCCCGGCAACCCGGTTGTTCGAGATCCCTTTTGACTCCGACCGGAAGATGATGACGATCGGCAGCGTGCGGGAAGACGGGGCAGCGGCTTTTTCCAAAGGCGCCATGGAGAGGGTCCTTCCGTTGTGCAGCCACATCATGATAAAAGGAGAGCGAAAGCCGCTTGAAGATGTGAACCGTGATGATATTATGCACGCCGATCATGCGCTCATGGATATGGGCCTCCGGGTGCTGGCCTTTGCGTCAAAGGACCTCCCCGACACGTCTTCCCTGGTGAAGAAAAAGAACGGGGGGGAGGATGTTGTTTCGAGCGAGATTGAAAAAGACATGACGTTCCTCGGACTGATCGGGCTACAGGACCCGCCGCGGCCTGAAGTGCCCGAAGCGATATTGAAGTGCCATGGCGCGGGGATCCGCATCATCATGATAACCGGCGACGGAAGCAGGACCGCCCTTGCCATTGCCAGACAGATCGGGCTGGTGCAGGGAACTCCGGTGATTATCGAAGGCTCCGCCTTCAACCTCATGACCGATCAGGAGCTGACGGATAAACTGGCGAGCAGGGCTTTGATCTTCAGCCGCATGACGCCCAAGCACAAGATGCGCGTCGTGTCGCTCTTGAAGGACAAGGGTGAAGTGGTCGCGGTGACCGGCGACGGCGTCAACGACGCGCCTGCGCTCAAGAAGGCGGACATCGGCATTTCCATGGGCATCACAGGCACCGACGTGGCCAAGGAAGCCTCGAACATGGTTCTGCTTGACGATAACTTCGCCACAATCGTGAATGCCGTGGAGGAAGGACGAACGGTCTACGAAAATATCAAGAAGTTTCTCACCTACATCTTCGCGTCGAACATCCCCGAGGCGGTGCCTTACCTCGGCTATATCCTGTTCAACATCCCGCTTCCGCTCACAATCCTCCAGATACTGCTCGTCGATCTGGGCACCGATATGCTTCCCGCTCTCGCGCTGGGCGCTGAAAAGCCCACGCCCGGCGTCATGCGGCAGGCGCCGCGAAAAGTAAATGAGCGGCTGCTGAACTTTCCTCTCGTGGCCCGGGCCTATCTGTTTCTCGGCCCCATCGAGGCCGTGGCCTGCATGTTCGGGTTCTTTTGGGTGCTGAACAACGGAGGGTGGACCTGGGGGACCGCGCTGCCCGCGTCGGACTTTTTGTATTTGCAGGCGACCACGGCTTGCCTGACCGCTATCATTATCGTCCAGGTCGCAAATGTCTTCGCCTGCCGTTCATCACGGGAGTCTTTGTTCACAACCGGTTTCTTCACGAACAAGCTCATCTTCGCCGCCATCGCTGTCGAACTCGCGCTGCAGCTTTTCATCGTGTACCATCCCTTAGGGAACAAGGTGTTCGCCACGGCCCCGATCCCGCTCAGCGCCTGGCTCGTGCTTGTTCCTTTCGCATTTCTCCTGCTTTTCGCCGAGGAGATAAGAAAGCTCATCGCAAGAAGGATGCATGCTGCTCGGGCGACGGAAACGCGGTGAATTTATGCTATACTAAAATCAGCGTTTGCATACAAGCGGGTCGCCGCAGAGTTCACCTGCCTTGAACTTTTTCAAAAATGATTTCTCGTCAACACGAAGGAGGAAAACATGCTCGTAATCGCGGACAATCTCAGCGTAAGGAACAAGGCCTACATGGAAGCGGTACGGAAAAAGGACAAGAAAGCCATCGAGACAATGGCAAAGGAGCTTGCCGCCAAAGGCGCGGACATGATCAACGTACAGGTCTCGCGGGACGGCGCCGATGACGAGACCGCGCTTCCCATGGCAGCCGAGGCCGTGCAGCGTGGCTCTGGTCTGCCCCTGTGCCTGGACTCACGGAACGTACAGGCGCTGAAAAAAGCGGTCCCCCTCTGCACGGAGCCGCCGATCATCAACTACCTGTCGGCGGACGAGAAGAACGCGGACGAGCTCCTTGCGCTGGCCAGGGAGACGAAGTCGAACCTGATCATCAGGGCGCTGAAGGGGACTGTGCCCGCAACGCTTGAGGCCAAACTCATGATTATCGAAGATCTGATCGAGAAGGCGAACGCGGCGGACATCCCGAACGAACGGCTTTTCGCCGACCCGTCGGTGGTGCACATCGGCAAGGGCATGGGGCAGGAGCATTTGCTCAATGCCCACGAAAGCATCGTGGTGCTGAACGATATGGTCGACCCGCCGATCAACACGGCGGTCTGGATCTCGAACGTGACCACGGGGCTTCCGAACAACCTGAAGTCCACCGTGGCCTCGGCGTATCTGTCTTATCTCGCGGGAGCGGGCTTAAGCGCGGCCATGGTGAATGTGGCCGATGCGGAGCTTATGAAGGTGGTGTATCTGATCAAGGTGTTTCGCGACGAGATCACCTTCGCGCCGGGAGATATCGCGTAGGGTCTTGATTTGCGTTACATACATGACAAATTTTATGTCATTGTTCAGCCGATTGCGATTGTGCTGATGACCTTCATGGCCGACGAGAGTCTGTCACGGCAATCGTTTCTCTATGCGCGAGACCATCAAAACAAAAGAACTGAAAATCGGGATGTATGTCGTACTCCCCGGGTCCTGGTTCAAGCACCCCTTCCTGACCAATGAACTCCTCATCAAGTCACAGGAGCAGATAGACACAATAATCGAATTCGGCATTGATGAGCTCGCCATCGATCCTGAAAAGGGAACTCCTGTCACGGAAACGGAGTCGATCAGCCACGGTCCGGAAGCCCGGGAAGTCACCCCCCCGAAAAAGTGGGACCCCGAAAAGCTCGTTCCGCCTGAATTGCGCGAGGCCATCCGCGATAAAACGCTCCCGCCGCAAAAGAAATCAAAGCTCGTGTACCGGCACTCTCTCCAGCTCATGGAACGGCTTTTCGAAGACCCGAAGACCGAAAATATCAGGGCGGCCAAAAAGGGAATCGCGGAAATTGTCGACCTCGTTATTTCCGATGACGCGACATCAGATCAGTTATTGAAGATCACCTCCTACGACTTTTATACCTACACCCATTCGGTGAATGTGGGGGTCCTTTCGATACTTCTCTCCAAAGCGCTCTTCAAGGGCTCCGACGCCCATGACATGCATGAACTTGGGGCGGGGTTCTTTTTGCATGATATCGGCAAGGTCCGCGTCGACCCGGCCATCATCAATAAGCCGGGCAAGCTGACCGGTGAGGAAATGATGAAAATGCGAACGCACCCGTACCAGGGCTATAAGATTTTGTCGGAAGCGGACCAGCTGACAGAGGAGTGCAAGGTTATCGTGATGCAGCACCACGAAAGGGAGGACGGCACCGGCTATCCGCGGAGGCTAAAGGGAGACGAGATCCATACCTACGGCCGCATCGGCTGTATCGCGGACGTATACGACGCCATCACGGCGGAACGCTCCTATAAATTGAAAATAGACACGTTCCACGCGCTGAAGATCATGAAGGAGCAGCTGCTGAACCATTTTCATCCGGACATCTTTGAAAGGTTCGTGCTGCTTTTTGCGGAGCGCATGAAGTGAAGTCTCGGGTCCGCTGTTCAAGGCCAGGAGGGACAATCGCTGTTTCTATTCCCCTTCCCCGTTTTTTACCTGTTTCAAATCCACCTGCACGGTTTCGTTCTTATCACCCATCCAGACCTGTCCATCCTGAATCGTGCAGTGCAACTGCATCGTGCGCTGCACCAGCTTTGCAAGATCTCGACCAACGGTTGCCGTCAGATGTGTCACGGTCAAATTTTTGATTCGCTCGAGGCCTTCGCTGATCTGGCGCCACCAGACATCGGCGCTGTGGCCGCTATAGGTATAGATGAATACCTGCTTGGCGCGGCCGCAGGCTTTACGGACTCTTTTTTCATCGGGCTGGCCCACGTCAATCCAGGTGTCGATGATGCCGGTCGGGTCCTTTTGCCAGAGTGCGGGTTCGTCATCGCTGTTCATTCCGTCGGCGAACGTCAGGAATTCATGGGCGTGGAGAGCAAAGGCCAGCAGTCGCACCATCATGCGCTCGTCGCTCTCCGAAGGGTGGCGGGCGATGGTAAGCGCATGGGCGGCATAATAGTTGCGGCCCATGTCTGAGATTTGCAGTTCTGCTTTGAAGACAGTCGCTTTCAGCGCCATAGTGTCGTCTTTCCTGTTGCCGGGAATATACAGCCCCCATCAAGGGTTTCTCACTATACAATATATGCGGGTATTATGATAGAACAAAGGCCAGGGGAACAATGGCCCGGAGTATTCAGCCCTCCGGGACGGGAATTACGGTTGCTCCCGATCTTGATAACTTGCCCTGCTTGTTGTAAAGTATGCCTGTGATGAAGAAGAAACGGGAAACTCAGCGGAGCTGATAATGATGTCAAAAAAGATAAAAATCGGCGTCAGTTCATGCCTCCTCGGAAACAATGTCCGCTACGACGGCGGCCACAGACGCGACCATTGCCTGCGGGACACACTCGGTCAATTTGTCAAGTGGCTGCCGGTGTGCCCGGAGGTCGAGTCGGGTATGTTGACGCCGAGGGAGCCGATGCAGCTCATGGACGATGGAGTTTCGCTTCGGCTCGTTACGGCTCAAACAGGGGTCGATCAGGCCTGGCTTCTTTCGCGCTGGGCAGGGAGCAAGCTGAAGCAGCTGGAGCGCGATGAAGTATGCGGCTTCGTATTTAAGGCCAGATCTCCCAGCTGCGGCATTCATGATGCGGAAATCGTTGATTCCTCCGGCGGATTAATTCGCAGGGGGCCGGGCCTGTTTGTCGCGGAGGTTGCAAAGCGCTTTCCTTCCCTTCCCCTGGAGGACGAGGTGAGGCTTCAGGACCCCGTGACAAGAGAGAACTTCATAGAGCGAATTTTCGCGTATCAGCGGTGGCGGAAACTTCTCGCATCTAAAGCGGATTGAGTAACCTGGTTGGATAAAGACCTTGCCCGTAAAATTGCTTTTCAAGGAGATTAACGGTATAATGACCTTTCAGTGGCAAAATTTAAGGTCGTTTGAAAGGATTTGAATGATAGAACGTATTCAGAAGATCATATCAGCCGCGGGCATAACATCACGCCGGGCGGCCGAAGAGCTCATCGCCGAAGGCAGGGTGCGTGTGAACGGAGCGGTGGTGACCGAACTGGGCGCAAAGGCGGATGCGGAAAAAGACCACATCAAGGTCGATGGCAAACTCATAAACCCGAAACAGCCGAAAACGTACATCATGCTGAACAAGCCCGCGGGCTTCGTCACAACCATGTCGGACCCCGAGGGACGGCCGACGGTGCAGGACCTGCTGAAAGGCGTCAAGGTCCGCGTCTATCCCGTCGGCCGACTGGACTACAACACGGAGGGATTGCTTCTCCTTACGAATGACGGGGACTTTGCGCACCTTATCACGCACCCGAAACACGAGTTTCCCAAATCCTATCTTGCGAAAATCAAGGGTGTGCTTGAAGACAGCGCGCTGCGGGCGCTTGAACAGGGGGTCTTCCTGAAAGACGGCAAGACCGCTCCCGCGAAGGTGAGAAAAATACGGAAGGAAGAAGCTAACTCATGGGTTGAGATGACAATCCATGAAGGGCGGAAGCGCCAGGTACGGCGCATGTTCGATCACGTCGGGCGTTCCGTGATCAGATTGAAGAGAGTAAGGACCGGCAGCCTCTCGCTTGGAGACCTGCATGAAGGAACATATCGTCACCTGACGTCGGATGAGGTCAGGGCGCTGAGGGAAACAGCGGAGAAAACTGACGACAAGGGTCAGACGGTAAGAGTATATAAGCCGGTCGTCAAACAAAAGCCGGCTCAGGGGGCGAGGGAGGAAGGGCGAATCGGGACCAGCGCCCCCCGGGCTGTCTTCACACAAAAGACAGAAGCAGGAAGAGCCCGGCAGGATTACGGAACACCGAGGTTCGCGGGCGTCGCCCGACAACCGGGGCGGCCGTCGGGAAAACCAGCGACCGGTGGAGGACGGGTCAGGCCCGGAGCAAGGGTTATGCAAGAGACAACCGGCGGCCGCAGGCGGAACCAGGGAACCAGGCTCCCTGCGGGGAAACCTTATGCGCCCCGCGCGCCCCGCGAGGGACAAGGCCCGGCAAGGCCTATGACCACGGGTCCGGGGGGCCTGAGCCGGCGAAAACCTGAGGACGGAAGGCAGAGGACAGATGACAGAAGAAGGCCGGGCCAGGGCGGACGGACTGATTCCGCTGCCAGGGCTGCCACGCCGAAACCGGAAGCCGGGAAAAAACCGGGGCAGAGGTCCTGGTCCCGCAACCGAAGCGCTGAACCAAGGAGCAGCAAACCGGCGCATCGGACGTGGAATGAGAAAGGCAGGAAGTGAGCTGAGCTAACGGTCTCATAATAGTATTGACATAACACATTACGTCATCCCCGAATGTTCAAATCGGGGATATGTTTTTACACCAGATTCCCGATAAAACATTCGGGAATGACAGTTTATATGTAGCTACTGCGATGAACATGAATAAGGACAATCTTCGCGCCCAGGTTCTCATCCACGGTTTTGTGCAGGGCGTCTACTTCCGCGCCAGCACGCAGGAGGAAGCAGTGAGGCTTGGAGTGGGCGGGTGGGTCAGGAATCTTCCCGACGGAAGCGTTGAAGCGCTGTTTGAGGGGGAAAAGAAAAAGGTTGAGGAAATCATCGGCTGGTGCCACAAGGGACCGCCGGGCGCGAGGGTGAACAAAGTCGAGCTCGTATGGCAGCCGTACCGGGGAGAGTACAAGCACTTTGATATTCGCTATGGCCAGTAAATACTTTTTCCTGCTTGTCACTGCGTTCTGTTTTTTATTCGCATGCTCTGGTGAAATACCGGTGGAATCAAAAAAGCCTGCGCCGGCGCCCACCGTGGTCCTTAAACCAAAGCCGCTGTTGATGAGCGCCGCGGAGCGCGTCGAACTGGGCTTTCCCGCCCGGATGATGTCGGATATAGAATCCGCCGCCGGCGCCCGGGCCGAGCCGTTTTTTGTGGTCGTTCTCGTGCGCTCGGAGAACCTGAAGGGCGACAAGGGATATGAAAATAATAAGCTCGCCGGCTTCAGCGTGCGGACCAAAAATGCCGACGACCTCATAACGTCGGTCTCGCGCTCGTTGCGGCGGCAGGGCTACCTGATCTTCAGGAGCAAGAAGAACTACGGCGACATGCCGGATGTGGTTACGGTGGTCAAAGGGAGCAACTCCTACGACATTCTGAAAATCCAGAAGACCGAAGCGCCCAACTATCATCTTGAAACAGGCGCCATCATCACCTGGCTCAAGAGCATGCAGAAGCTGGCGCCTTTCGTGATAACCGGCGCGGGTGCTGATCGTGTTGAAGGGCGGTTTATCAAGCCTCCGAATGATATGAAGTCGTTTGCAAAAAAAATCGCTGCTTTTGCGCCGGACACCCTGTCCCACGGCAAGGGAACGATCGATCATCTGATAAAGCAGATGACGAAAAACAACGGTTTTTTCCTTGTGTGGGATTGATCGGCGAAGGAAGGGCTGGCATGAATAAGAGTAAAATATACCTGATATTTTTCCCGGTTTTTATGCTCCTTGCATGCTCAACGTCCGCTGTTCTGCCTGTTGATCAAAAGCTGAAGCAACCCGCGACCCAAGGTTCAACGCCGATCGCTGAACTGTCGATTCAGGATGTAAAAAATATGATCGATGCGGGCGGCAGGACAACCATCATCGACATCAGGGACACGGATGATTTTGAGGACGGACATATTGCCGGCGCGATCAACATACCGCGCGATGTCCTGGAAGGGCGCATTTTGGAGCTTGTTCCCGATAAGACCGCGAAAGTAGTTGTTTATTGCACGAGCGACAAGCGCTCTCCCGTGGCGACCCGTTTCATCATGGACCTCGGATATATCAATGCCCTTGATATGAAAGGCGGCTTCGACGCATGGCAAGGCGCAAAGTATCCCGTTGAAAAGCAGCCCGCCAGTCCGGGAAAATGATATTGACTTTTACAGTTCTCCACCGTATATTACTGGCCCAAATAAAGAGAAATACCTCGGACTTTTGGGCGTTTCATATTACATCAGCTTGTGAGTGAGGATTTGAAAATGAAACTGAATTGCTGGGAACACAAAAACTGCGAACGCTACCCCGGAGGTCGGCGGGCTGAGGAGCTCGGGGTCTGCCCCGTCACGACGCACGATGACCTGCACGGCGCGCACGGAGGGAAAAACGCGGGAAGAGCGTGCTGGGTCATCGGCGGCTCGCTTTGCGGCGGCAAGATCCAGGGAACGTATGCGCAAAAGTTGACGAATTGCTGGAGATGCGATTTTTTTAATGCCGTAAAAAAAGACGAGGAACCGTCGTCCCACGGATTTTCCGCGACCCGCCTGGGGATGGTGCGGGTCATTGAACGCACAAAAAAATAGGGCCTTATGACTACGGTCATACCGCTCGGGCCGGAGCGTGATATAGTATGAAGCATGACGGCTCATAAAACCTACCTGCGGGTCCTGCGGCATTCGGTGCAGATTGGCTTTCTCCTGCTGACTATTCTGATCGGCCTTCAGTTTTACCACTTTGTCCGGCACTTTGAGTCTGCGGGATATCCCTCTGTTCAGCGGCCGCCCTCTGTCGACGCGTTTCTTCCCATAGGCGGCCTGATGGCCGTTAAGTATTTCCTGCTCACCGGCATTATCGACCCCGTGCATCCCTCGGGGTTCGTCATGTTTGTCGCAATCGTCGGCGTTTCCCTGCTCGTGAAAAAAGGCTTTTGCGGGTGGATCTGCCCCATCGGAACAATATCCCAGTACGCCTGGATGGCGGGGGAAAAAGTATCCGGCAAAATCCATACGTTCGGGAAGTTTACGGACCTTTCCTTGCGTTCCCTCAAGTATATTCTCCTTTCCCTCTTTGCGCTTCTCATCGGCGTTGCCATGGCGCCGAACATGATGCTTCTCTTCTTTATCACTGATTATTACAAGGTAGTGGATGTCCGGATGATGAAGTTCTTTACCGAGATGTCCACGCTCACCTTCTGTGTCCTTGTTGCGCTTGTTGCCTTGTCTTTTCTCTACAAAAACTTCTGGTGCCGCTACCTCTGCCCCTACGGCGCGCTCCTCGGCCTGGTGAGCCGCTTCAGCCCGCTCAAGATACGGAGAAACGAGGGGAAATGCACGCATTGCCACGCCTGCACTCAGCACTGCCCGACTCTGATCGACGTGGAAAGCCAGGAGGTAGTGAAATCAGCGGAATGCTTCGGTTGTCTTACCTGCGTGAGTCATTGCCCCTCCGACGGCGCGCTCGACCTTGAGCTCCGCGCGGGCAGGCGTGAAATAACTATGAAACCCTGGCTCTTTCCCGTGGTCCTCATCATTCTTTTCTATCTTATTATCGGCCTCGGCCTCGTTACGGACAATTGGCATTCCAAGATACCCTCTGAGGAGTACGGGCGGCTGATCCCGGAAATACAGAAAGACTTCGGCAAATAAGCAGGGCGCAGCCAAATCCATCATCGTTAACGGAAACGTAGCTGAAAAACGCGCGCCTTGAAGAGGCCCGCATATCCCTCCAAAGTTCTTGCAATAACCATCTGTTTGTTATATTCTCCTTTTTAGAAAGACTTGAGGTTTTCATGCCCTATAGTACGAACCTGGAAGCAGCGATCGACCTCGCAATCAGGCGCTGGAAGGATGTGGAAAAGAAGAAGATGTTCGGCGGCGTCTGTTATCTGCTTAAGGGCAACATGTGCATCGGCATCTATAAGGACAGCCTGATCGTGCGCATGGACAAGGACCTGGCGGAGAAGAGCCTGCAGGGCAGGAACGTCAAGCCCTTCGATATCACCGGCAGGCCCATGGCCGGGTGGGTCATGGTGCAGGAAGCGGGATGGAAAAGCGCTGTGGGCCTGGCGAAATGGATCGCTGTGGGGAAGCAGTTTGCGCTGTCTTTGCACGAGAAAAAGGGGAAGGCGAAGAAGGCGAAGACATTGAAAGAGTATAGGGCCTGATGTTTGGACAGTGTGGCAGGAGATGAGAATTTCAATATTTAGGCCTGACCCCTATAGTCCCTTTAAGTCTGCCCCCCGATGATCCTGGTCCTTGCATCTCCATTTACATGCGATTGGGCTGTACGCGCGCGTCACGCGCAGCCTTCTGGCGCGTCGCTGTCGCTCGTTGTGATTATTGTGGTGAGTTTGTCTCATCTCAATTCGGATTGGCGGCCACGGCTGAAGTGGCAGATGCTTGTAGCATGCCAAGCTTTTTTTCTGCCTCGGTAAATTCAATGTCCAATTTATTACGATCATTAATGAGAGTCGAATCGTATTCCTTAAAATAATCTGGATAAAGCGACATTGAGCATTCAAGAAAGTTCTTATAGTATCTTTCAGAAAGTGTATTCATATTTTCTTTGTCGTAGGTCTGTGCAATTTTGAAGAATATGTCTGATGATTCTCGAAGAGATGGCCATGAGTTAAGTGCCAAATATAGTTTTTGACGCGCCTCTCTGTATTTCATCTGGTCTAATAATTTATTGCCTTCAGAATAATACTCGTAGGCCTCTTTTGGAAATTTGTACAGCAGATATTCTACATAAGGATATGCCGGTAATTGAGCAACATTACCCACAATGTCAATTGCAAGACCAACCGGTACAGCCCATACAAGCGTTGCTATTCCCAGTACTTTTTCTGTTTTAGAAAATACTTTATCATCATAAGCCGAACGAACTCGTTCGACAGCCTCGTCTTTGGCCGCAATCTTCCGACCGGCTTGATCAAAAAGGCAGCTTTCTAATTCTTTTTTGTCGCTTTCAGCGCGATAAGTGTAGCATCGCAAATCTTTTACATAAACAATCTTTGACTCATCAAAAACATTTTTTGTGCTAATGGATGTTGACTGCCGTATGCTCATGGCATCCTTCAGGTCACTAGCGACAAACTGAGCACACCCATGGGAAGACAGAACAAAAAAACAACTCAGAATAATTATGTACTTTTTCATCAGACCTCCGTCGGAAATGGTTGTCAATCATTCGAGGTGTACAACAAATGTTTGATGGGACGGATACCGCCCCAGTAATTCCGAAAATCCGGTAATGGCGGGGCGAAAGTTGAGCGCTTGCGCTCAAAATTCTCGCCACCTAAAACACCATGGGCCGCCCCTCCAAATGCGGAATATCGGAATTAGCTGAACGGTATTAATTATGAAATTTACTCATCAAAAGACAATGGAGTTTATCATAAGATATAGCGACTCGGCAATATAATATTGTTAAATAAATGTTGACTATCCTGCCTACTTATATAGAATGCCTTTATATGGGGCGCCAAATACCAGGACGATCATTCTTATGAAGACGCAAAGAAGCTCATCGGCAGCGTGATCGCGATTGAAAAATAACCTCGGAAACGTTGACACACACATTGCATTGCGATTGACATGTCCATGGTTGATATAATCAGGCATTCTGGTAATATCGAAAAGGCCCGCTATCAGCGGTTTAGATAAAATTGATGCATCCGCCCCTTTCCGATTCAATCGGGACATGGTATTATGGTACTGATGAAAGGAGTTGAAAATGCCGACAATTTCCATGTTCTATGGCACAGGTAACGCATGGGCATCACTGATATGTCCACTCCCACTGAGAGTCTCGACCGAAACAACAATGCCCCTTTTTTGCGGCGCTCTCCGGAATTGCATGATTTTTCATCCGGATCATCGAGGTTATTAAATGAAGCCCAAAATATACTTAGAAACGACGATTATCAGTTACGTTACCGCAAAACCGAGCAGAGATCTTATCCTTGCCGCCCATCAGGAATTGACGAATGAATGGTGGGAGTACCGCCGTAAGCATTTTGAGTTGTTTGTTTCCGAGCTCGTGATCCAGGAAGCGCAGGCAGGCGATAAAGCCGCGGCGCAGAAACGTCTTGGCATTCTTGAGTTGCTTCCATTACTCGAGTTAAATGAACAGGCGTTGTCTTTAGCTCGGGCTTTAATGGAAAAGGCCATTCCTAAAAAAGCGGTAGAAGACGCTTTGCACATATCTCTTGCTGCGATTCACAGCATGGATTATTTATTGACATGGAATTGCAAGCATATAGCGAATGCGGAAAGAGAACATGAAATAGCGGCGATATGCCGGATACATGGTTTTATGCCCCCGGTTATATGCACGCCGGAAGAACTTATGGGAGGTTGATAATTATGTGGAAAGATAGCATAGTGGAGGATGTAAGGAAGGTACGCGAGGAACACGCCGCGAAGTTTGATTTTAATCTCGATGCAATATATCAGGATTTAAAAAAGCGAGAAAAGAAAAGCGGGAGAAAGATTGTGTCATTAGCAAAAAAGCTCGTCCCGGTTGGCTCACGAAGTCGTCGATAACCAATTCGTCGAGCAACAAGCCGTCGCGGTTTTCATCAACAAAAAGAACACTGATCGCCGGCCATGAACACGAAGGATTTGTTATGAATGAACCCGACGGCAATCCTACAGCCCACGTTGCGCTGTTTCAGAAGCGCGAAATCCGCCGCACGATGCACAACAACGAGTGGTGGTTTGTCATCACGGACATCATCGCCGCCCTGACGGATGCCGCGGACCCCTCCGATTATTGGAAGAAAATGCGCAAACGAGTTCCGGATTTGGGCAAAGCTTTCAAAGGGGGGGGGCAATTTGTCCCCCCCCCTTGCCTTAGAGTTCGCGACGATTGGCGTGAAAACTACGGATCAATTTGACAAATATTTAAATATTTATTATAGTGTTCCAAGAGGTGAACAACATGGGAAAACTGATGGTTGAGCTTCCAGACAGCGTGCATGGGGAACTGAAAAGAAAGGCGGCAGCGGAGCATACCACGCTTAAGAGCATTATATCTGGCCTTATCGGCGAGTATCTTTCCGCGCCGGCGCATCGGCAAACTCCAATGAAAAAGACCGGTTTGTGCGGAAGTTGGGATGATGACCGCCCAGCGGAACAAATCCTTCACGACATCCGGAGCCGGAGAACCTGGTTCTCGCGGCGAAAGTCGTGATATGGAGCTTGTTATCCTTGATACGGATACCTGCATTTACTGGTTAAAGGGCGATCACCGTATTGAAAAGCGGATTATCGACCGAGGGCTCAGGCATTGCGCAATTACCGTTATCACGGAATGCGAGCTGTATTACGGCGCGATGAAGTCTCAAAAAGCGGATAAAAATATTGCCGCAATCGAGGAACTTCGCCGCAAGGTGCGCACGTTGCATACGGGCGATGCTGTCTCCGGGCATTTCGGAAGGATCAAGTCCGATCTGGAAAAGAAGGGGCTGCCCGTGGACGATGCCGATCTTCTGATTGCAAGCATTGCGCTTATGCATGATGCGCTTCTTGTATCGAACAACACCGAACATTTCAAGAGAATAAAGGGCTTAAAGCTCGAAAACTGGGCGCTGTAGTTTCCAGTCAAACATCCTAAAAACTCACTTCTTCAGCAACTCCCCCACGGTCACCAGGGTAAACCCCTTCTTCCGCAACCCGTGGATAATCTCCGGCAGGGCCTCCGCGGTGTGGACACCGTTCCGATTCATATGAAAGACTATGATGCTTCCGGCCTTCGCGTCGCGCAACATGATGCGGGCGATCCTTGCGGCGGAAAGGCCTGGGTCCGGGTCTCCGGAAGCAAGGTCATACTGAATGGTTGTAAGCCCCGCCCCCTGCGCAAGTTTCTCGATCCGTTCATCCGTTTCCCCGAAAGGAGGCCGGAAATAGTTCGGCTTCTTCCCGGTTATTTTTTTTATGATCGCCTGCGTCCGCGTGAGCTCCCGCAAAACCCGCGCATCATCCTTCTCAAGCATGTGAGGATGCCAGTACGCATGGTTCGCAAGCTCGAACTGCGGATAAGACGCAAGCAGCTTTACCTTGTCCGCATTCTTCTCCACCCACCTGCCGCTCAGGAAGAGCGTTGCAGGCGCCTTTTCCTTCAGCAGTATGTCGATCACCCTCTCATCATATTCCTCGGAGCGTCCGGTCGGGCAGGCGTCGAACGTGAGGGCTATTGCTCTGACATCCCTGGGGCCGTGTTCGACGAGGAGCGGATCGGCAATTGCGGAAGAAGAAAGACCAAGGGTTGCAGCGCACACAACTACCAGCAATTGAACAACTCGAAATAATGGCATAAGAAATATAACACCCGATTACTAAGGACCTGCGAACAAACAACATGTACATTACAGCGTTCTTCGGATTTATTATAAACAATGTGTCATCCCCGAGTGCTTCTATCGGGGATATGGTTTTGTATTGGTATCCATACGCAAACCAGATTCCCGCTTTCGCGGGAATGACGTTTCCGGTGGTTTTACTGTCGTTGATGTCAGTAATTGTCGCCCTGTGGGAATTCCGTAATCGCTACTCTCCCTCGAACTCCGTCAGGCAGAAGAATTTATACCCTTTCTCCGTCAGTTTCTTTCTCCCGCCCACATCAGGCAGATCGACGATGAACGCCATCTCGGCCACGATGCCTCCGAGTTTCTCGATCAGAGCGGCTGCCGCCAGCGCCGTGCCGCCCGTGGCCAGAAGGTCGTCCACCAGGAGCACCCGCTCGCCTTTTTTCAGCGCGTCTTTATGGATCTCGATCCTGTCCGTGCCGTATTCCAGCGCGTATTCCTGTGATTCAACCTCTGCAGGGAGCTTGCCTTTTTTCCGGATGGGGATGAACCCTTTCCCGAGCGCATAGGAAAGCGCCGCGCCGATGATGAAACCCCTCGACTCGATGCCCACGACGGTGGCAAATTCATATTCAATCCGCGAGTACCGCTGGGCCAGTGTGTCGATGACCAGCCGGAACCCCACCGGATCCTTTATGAGGGTCGTGATGTCGCGGAACATGATCCCCTTCTTGGGGTAATTCGGTACGGTCCTTATTTTTGACTTGATCGTCATGGCTTTTCCTCCGGGATGGATATTTATGATAACTGCTCGAAGCTATCTCACGCAAAGCCGCAAAAGCACATATTTCCGAGCCCTCAGCGCTCCTTATACTTTTCCACCCCGACCTCGTAAAGGTCTCCCCCCAGGATGTCATTCACCACGATCACCGGGAAATCCTCGACCTCAAGCCTCATAACCGCCTCGGCGCCGAGCTCCGGATATGCAATGAGTTCGGCCTTCCTGATGGTTTTGGCTATGAGGGCGCCCGCGCCGCCGACGGCAGCAAAGTAGACTGCCTTGTGTTTTTTGATCGCTTCCCGCACTTCCGCGTTGCGCGGCCCCTTGCCGACCATGCCCTTGAGCCCCAGGGCGAGCAACGCCGGCGTATACTTGTCCATGCGATAGCTCGTGGTGGGCCCGGCCGAGCCGATGGGCCTGCCCGGCGGCGGCGGCGTGGGGCCGGTGTAATAAAGGATCTGGCCCTGAAGATCAAAGGGAAGCCGCTCGCCCTTCTGATGTCCTTCTACCATATGCTTGTGCGCCATGTCCCTGCCGGTGTAGATCACGCCGGTGATAAGCACGCGGTCGCCGGCCTTTAGCTTCATGATCACGTCGTCGGTCAGGGGGGTCTGTATTTTAATGGGGTCGGTCATAATTGAAGCCTGCCAATTTCTAATTTCTAATATCGAAATCCTAAATAAATTCTAATTTCTAATTTTGAAATTGTTTAGTGCTTCGTGCTTCGGGCCTGGAATTTATAGTATTATGGTCTTATGCCTCGCCGCATGGCAGTTGATATTCACCGCCACGGGCAGGCTCGCCATGTGGCATGGGAAAATCTCCACGTGCACGGCCATGGCCGTCACTTTGCCGCCGAGCCCCTCCGGGCCGATGCCGGTCTTGTTCACGGCCTTGAGCAGCGTCTCTTCGAGTGACGCAAGCTCAAGCCTGGCATTGGGCTTGCCGACAGGGCGAAGCAGCGCTTTTTTCGCGATGAGCGCCGCCTTTTCAAAGCTGCCGCCGATGCCCACGCCGATGACGATCGGAGGGCAGGGGTTGGCGCCTGCTTTCCGCACGCACTCGAGGACGACGTTTTTGACCCCTTCCACGCCCTCCGTCGGTTTGAGCATCCTGACTTCGCTCATGTTCTCGCTCCCCGCGCCCTTGGGCATGAAAGAGATCCTGAGCGTGTCGCCGGGCACGAGCTCGGTGTAGATAATGGCGGGCGTGTTGTCTCCGGTGTTTTTTCTGGTGAGCGGGTCCACGACCGACATCCGGAGATACCCTTCCCTGTACCCTTTGCGCACGCCGTCATTGATGGCGTCAGTGAGAAACCCGTTCTTGATCCGGAGGTCCTGCCCGAGCTCCACAAAGAAGATGGACACCCCGGTGTCCTGGCAGAGCGGGAAATGGTCTTCCTTCGCGATGCGCGCGTTCTCCATCAGAAGCTGGATGAGTTCCCTGCCGACGGGCGAGGTCTCGACCTCAAGAGAACGTTCGAAGGCCGTGAGAACGTCCTCACTCAGGTTGTACGCCGCATCGATACACATCCGCGCGACGTTGTCCCGGATCTCGTCTACATGAATTTCTCGCATCCCTGCCTCACCGCGTCTACGGACTTCATGAATGCGGCCCTCTCCTCTGCGCTCAGCTTGATCTCCACCACCTGTTCGACACCCCTCTCGCCGAGCTTCACCGGAACTCCGGAGAACATCCCCCTGACGCCGTATTCACCGTCAAGATACGCGGAACAGGGGAGGATCTTCTTTTTGTCCAGCAATATGGCCGCGACCATTTCAAGCGTGGCGGCCGAGGGAGCGTAATAGGCGCTCCCGGTCTTGAGCAGGGCCACGATCTCGGCGCCGCCGTTCCTCGTGCGCTGCACCAGCCGGTTAATCCGGTCCTCACTCATAAGCTCCGTGATGGGAATGCCGGCAACGGACGAGTACCTCGGCAGAGGCACCATGGTGTCGCCGTGGCCGCCCAGCACAAAGGCGTGGGTGTTTTCAACGGACACGCCGAGTTCCATGGCGATGAACGTCCGGAACCGCGCCGAATCCAGCACCCCGCCCATGCCTATCACCCGCTCCCTCGGGAAGCCGCTGGCCTTCATTGCCACGTACGCCATCACGTCCATGGGGTTCGTGACCACGATCATGACGGCCTTCGGCGAACGCCTTCCCGTTTCCCCGGCCACTTTTTTGATAATATCGCCATTCGCCGACAGAAGATCGTCCCGGCTCATGCCCGGCTTTCGCGCCAGACCCGCGGTAATGACGATAAGGTCCGACCCCGCGGTCTCGTCGTACCCGTTCGAGCCCGTGATCATCGTGTCATACCCCAGCACGGGCCCCGACTGCATGAGATCCAGCCCCTTGCCCTGCGGAACGCCCTCGGCCACGTCCACCATCACCACATCCGCAAGCCGGGTCTCCGCGATCCGCTGCGCCAGGGTCGCGCCCACATTGCCCGCCCCTACAACCGTAACTTTCTTCCTCAATTCCACCCTCCTGACTGCTTGAGCCGTTCAAACTGTTTAAACGGTTTAAGCTGCTGTCATTTATAACTTCGTTATTTTCACCTTGCTTATCTTTCTGCCGTCGAGTTCCAGTATCTCGAACTTGAGGGTTTTATATTTAAGCTGGTCGCCCACCCGCGGCATCCTGCCGAAAAGTCCGAACACGAATCCGCCGAGGGTATTGAAGTCCCTGGACTGGAGGGCGCTGCCGAGCAGTTCATTCACCTCATCAAGACCGGACTGGCCGGCGACCACAAAGTTCTTCTCATCGACGATCTGCGCCTCTTCCTTTCCGGAGTCGAGTTCATCATGGATGCTGCCCACGATTTCCTCGATCAGGTCCTCAAGCGTTACGAGGCCGGAGGTCCCGCCGTACTCGTCGATGACAATGGCGATCTGGAACCTCTCCCGCTGCATCTCTGACAGGAGCTCGCTCACACGCTTGTTCTCCGGGATGAAGTAGGCGGGCCGGATGAATTTCTGAATGCCGTCTTCGCGCTTGACGTCTCCCGACGCCATCGCGACGAGGATGTCCTTGATGTAGAAGATCCCGACGACCGTATCAACCGTATCTTCGATCACCGGATAGCGCGAATAGCCGAACTCCGATACCAGGGCGAGCACTTCCTGAAGCGTAACGTTCGAGGGGACGCTAACCATCTCGGTCCTCGGCCTCATGGCCTCCGATGCAAGAGTGTCTCCGAACTCAAATACTTTATGGAGCAGCTCCTTCTCCTCCTCATTCAGGGAACCGCCCTCCTCACCGAGGTTGATCATGGCCTTGATGTCCTCTTCGGTGACCACGGCGGTGCAGGACATGCCCTGCGGCCCCGGACCGGCGAAAAAATCCGCGGCCGCGGCCAGTAAACGGGCTGCCGGCGAGACGAGCGTCATGATGAATTGGAGGGGGCGAACAACAATGAGCGCGAGCCGGTCGGGGTTCCGCGCTGTCAGCCCCTTGGGCGCGAGCTTGGCGATCAGCACGACCACCACGCTCAGGCAGACCGCGGTCAAGGCGACCGCCGCCGCCTCTCCGCGAAACAGGCGCATGGCCGCCACCGTGCAGAGGGCCGTGGCCAAAACGATAAAAAAGTTTTCCGCGAGCAGTAGAGTAGTGTGAAGACGGTCCCGCTCTTTGATGAGTCTGAGCACTGCCGCAGCGCGCGCGCTTCCCGCCTCCGCAAGCTGGCGCAGGTGCGTCTTGTTGGCGAATACGACCGCGGTTTCCGACGCGGCAAAAAACGCGGCCATCAGCACGCTCACGCCCGAGACCGTCAGGATCAGCCATTGCTCCGATATGCAGGTCGTAAAAATATCCAACTACATCCTCTCTCCGGTCACTCTGATCACCTCGTCAAAGGTGGTCTCGCCTGCCACCATCTTCCGGACCGCGGCCTCGCGCAGCGCTACCATCCCGTCGTCAATTGCGGATTTCCTGGTGAGTTCGGCGTCAGCCTTGTCCCGGATGATGGCCCTGATGCGGTCGTTTATCTCCATGACCTCGAAGATTCCGGTCCTTCCGAGGTAACCCGTCCCGCGGCACTGGGGGCACCCTTCGCCGTACTTCACCACGACCTTGCCGTGCGTGTCAAACGCAAGCCCCACGGCCTGAGCTTCTTCGGGGAGCAGTTCATACGACTTTTCGCAATGTTTGCAGATTTTCCGCACCAGGCGCTGGGCCATCACGCCGATCACGGTAGACGAAATAAGGTACGACGGCACTCCGAGGTCCAGAAGCCGCGTAATCGAACTCGGCGCGTCGTTGGTATGGAGCGACGAGAAGACGAGATGGCCGGTGAGCGCCGCCTGGACCGCGTTTTCTGCGGTCTCAAGGTCGCGGATCTCGCCCACCATGATGATGTCCGGGTCCTGGCGCAGGATCGTCCTAAGGGTGCTCCCGAAGGTTATGCCTATGGCCGGCTGGACAGCCACCTGGTTGAACCGGTCGTGGATCATCTCTATGGGGTCCTCGATGGTCACCACGTTCACCTCGGGAACGGCGACCGTCTTGAGCGCGGAGTAAAGCGTGGTGGTCTTGCCGCTGCCCGTCGGTCCGGTCACGAGAACAATCCCGTGGGGTCTCGCAATGAACCCGCGGAACAGTTCATACTCACGCGGCGCGAAGCCCAGCTCCTCAAGGTCCTGGAGCAGGATCTCTGGGTCGAAGATCCTGATCACCACCTTCTCCCCGAAAGCCGTCGGCATGGACGAGACGCGGAGTTCCACCTCCCGGGACTTATATTCCGTCTTGATCCTGCCATCCTGCGGCCGCCGTTTCTCGGCGATGTCCATGCGTGAAAGCATTTTGACCCGGGACACGAACGCGGGATGGACGGCCCTCGGGATCTTGTTGATGGTATGAAGCATGCCGTCGATCCTTAGCCGGACCTCGCTCGCGTCGCGTTTGGGTTCGATATGGATGTCGCTTGCGCGCTGATCGAACGCGTACCGGAAAAGAAACTCCACGGCATTCACGACGTGCTTGTCCGTGGCCTCGATCTCCGACACGGATTTCATCTTGACGAACTGCTCGAGGTTGCCGAGGTCGATTTCGGACGACAGCTCCTTGGCCGCCGCGGTCACGGAGGACCGGAACCCGTAGAACTCGGTGATGATTTTGATGATGTCGGTTTTGGGTGAAACAACCCGGGAAACCTTGTACCCCATCCGCTCGATGTTCTCTGTTACTTCTATATTATAGGGATCGGCGACTGCAAGCGTAAGTTTGTCATCCTCCCGCTCGATCGGGATCGAAACGCTCCTCCGGGCGAAGGCGCGAGAGAGGATCTGCGTCGTGACATCCGGGTTGAGTTTAAGGGGATCTATCTTTTTGAAGGGCAGTCCGGCATGCTTCGCCACGACCTCGGTAATTACGTCCTCGGTCAGGACCTGTCCCGGCGAGCCGGGGACCTCCAGATTCAGGGACGCGGCGACTTCGATGGCCGAGACTTCGTCCTCGATGTGCATCCTTCCCCGGCGCAGGGTTTCGCCCCGGGCCTTGAGCAGTTTCATCCGCTGCACATCCTGCTTTACCTTGATCTCCCGCGCCTGCTCCAAAGAGAGTTTCCCCGCTTTGAGCAGGATATCGCACAAAAGGTCTGTCGTCAACTTGGTCATGGCTTTGTTTATATTATGATTCCGTTCAATTCAAATAAAAGGCCCCCGCTGAGGGGGGCCTTCCTTTTACGATACCTCTTGCTTAACAACAAAAACCTACTTCTTTGCAGGCTTTGCCGGAGCAGGCGCGGGCTTCGGCGCTGCCGGCGGCACCGGCGCGGGTGCCGGCGGAGGCGGAGGCGGCGTCATGGCAGGCTGCGCAACGGGCTTCGGAGCTTCCGCCTTTTTCTCACAGCCGACGAGGGCAACGGCAACCACGAATACCAGGGCTAATAATACCGCAAAATATTTCTTCATCAACAATCACCTCCTTTCGCCATTATAATGGTCTTTCCGGAATGAAATAGATACACAGGAGAATAATGCCGCCATACCGTTATCAGAGGATCCTAGTGGCCACGGAACGCGTCACGGTAAGCTCTTTCACTTTCTGGCCCAGTTTGTCCTCCAACACCTGCTGTTGTTCTTCGCTGAGGCGGAGGCGGAAAACTCTGAGCTTGTTCAACGAGCGCTTGGTCAGGTACATTTCACGAAGCTCGAAACCTATCTGCTTCTTAATCTCTGTTGTCTGCTGTGGTGTAAGCGCGAGCTTAACGGTTTCTTCCATGGAAATGTGCCCTCCTTCTGATGATTATAGGCACTTCATCGGCGAAATTCAAGTTATTTTTGTGGTATCTATTCAGGTCTGCCGCTGAGCACAGACGCAAAAAAGCGCGCTGCATCCGTCATGATAGCGCCACTTCAGCCAAAACAACGCGTGCGAAGCGAAAGCGTTGCGAGAACGGGTACTGACAGCGTTCCTGCGTATCAACATACTGGCGCGCCTTGCGTCGACGCGAAGTGGCTGACCTGAATAGATGTTACAACCTTCGGCCCTTACTCCATAACCGTTCAGTTACGGGAAAGATCGGCAGGGGCGACGGTTCTCGAGCGATAGACGCGCGCCCTTAAGCGCCCAACAGGACCATGGAAAACAAACGCGCTTCAGAGACAGGGTGCATAACCTTGTATCAGCACTGCACAAACTGCGCGTTTGCGCGTCAGAACGAATGGACCGCCGCCCCCGGCAACTGAAGCATTACCTTACGCCTCCATCACGAGCATCTTTGCCGTCTTCTCCACCGCTTCCTCCACCTTGACCTTCTCCATCCGGCCGGTCTTACGTTCCTTCACCTCCACCAGTCCCTCTTTCAGGTTCTTCTCGCCGATGATTATCCGGTACGGAATGCCGATAAGGTCAGCATCCTTGAACTTGACCCCCGCGCGCTCATCGCGGTCGTCCATCAGGACCTCGAAGCCCTTTTCCTCCAGCGCGGCGTTGAACTCTTCCGCAACCTCCATGGATCTCGCGTCCTTCACGCTCACGGGCACGATAAGAATGTGATAGGGCGCGATCGCAAGCGGCCAGATGATGCCGTTCTCATCATTCCCCTGCTCCACCGCGGCAGCCGCGATGCGGGCCGGCCCGATGCCGTAGCTGCCCATGACGATCGGTTTTTCCGCTCCGCCCTCGTCCAGATAGTTCGCCTTGAGCGGCACAGAGTACCGTGTCCCGAGCTTGAAAATGTTGCCGATCTCGATCACGCGCTCGGTCCGGAGCTCCTTGCCGCACTTCGCACAGGCATCTCCCGCTTTTGCCTCGTGAATATCAGCAAACTCGACATCGTTGAAATGCTTCGCCGCTGTAACGCCTTTGACGTGATACCCTTCCTTGTTCGCGCCCGCCGCGTAAACGCCGTGTTGCAGGACCGGGTCGGCGATCTTCCTGATCTTGTGGTCCATGGGACCGATGAACCCGGCCGGCACGCCGAGGCTGGCCTTGACCTCATCCTTCTGTGCAGGCCGGTGCGCACCTATCAGCTTCGACAGCTTCTTCTCGTGCAGCATCTGGTCGCCCCGGACGAGCGCCAGCACCGGCCCCTTGTCGCTCATAACAAGGATGGACTTTATCAGCAGGTCGGGCGTGACCTTCAGGAACCGCGTAACCTCGTCGATGGTCCTGCGTTCCGGCGTAGCTACCTCTTCAAACGGCCACTCCGGGGACTTCGATGCGGGCGGAGTTGATTCCGCAAGCTCCACGTTCGCGGCATACCCACAGCTGTCGCAGAGCGCGACAACGTCCTCACCTGCCGGAGACGGGGCCATGAACTCGTGCGCCCCGGAGCCGCCCATCATGCCCATGTCGCTCTGCACCACGGAAAACCTGATGCCGCAGCGCGAATAGATTTTTTTATACGCTTCAAGATGGATGTCGTAGGAATGGTCGAGACCGGCTTCATCGCGGTCAAAGCTGTACGAGTCCTTCATCACGAACTCGCGGGTGCGGAGAATGCCGCTCTTGGGCCGCGCCTCGTCGCGCAGTTTGGTCTGGAGCTGATACCAGATCTGCGGCAGATCGCGGTAGGAGCGCAGGTCGTGCGCAGCAAGCCAGGTCATGACCTCCTCATGGGTCATGGCCAGGCACATATCGCTTCCCTTGCGGTCCTTCAGACGGAACATCTCATCGCCGATCGCGTCCCATCTGCCGGTCTGCTGCCAGACTTCCGCGGGATGCAGGACCGGCATGGTCACTTCCTGACCGCCGATGGCGTTCATCTCCTCGCGTATGATGCGGTCGATCTTGTCCATGACGCGCTGGCCGAGCGGGAGATAAATGTAGAGACCCGCCGCAAGCTGCCGTACGAAACCGCCGCGTACCATAAGCTTGTGCGATACCGCCTCCGCCTCGGCAGGGGCTTCTTTTAAGGTGGGGATGAATAAACGGGAATAACGCATGGAACCTCCGGAGATATGTATAAAAAGATATGGCCGATACGGTGATAATGTGTTCTTTGTTCAGGGATCAGGCGAAAGGATTGATCACCTCAAGGCCGGGATATTTAAAATCATCTGCATTACGAGTGACCAATCGCAGTTCATAATGGAGTGCAGTGGCCGCCAGAAGGCTGTCAATTGTCGGGACCGGCCTGCGCATATCTGCCAGCATCCGGCCCCAGCGCTCTTCGACGGAAAGCTCTATAGGAAGCACCCTGCCCTCGAACCAGACAGGAAGTTCGTGTTCGAGCCACAAGCGAAGCTTCTCCCGCCTCTTTGAGTCATTGAGCAACTCAACGCCTTTGCGGATTTCGCCGAAGGTCAGCACACTCACGAACAAAGCCTCGCCCGGAATCTGGTCGAGCCACGCAATCAACGCCTTGTTCGGCGTACGCCGGACCGTCTCTGAGAGAATGTTCGTGTCGAGCAGATAGCTCATGCAATATCCGTCTCACGCGTGAGCGACTGTTTGCGAATCAATTTCAGCTCCACACCGCAGAGCGGAGACTTGCGCATAAATTCCACAAAGCTGCCCCGCCGCTGTTTAAGTCGCTCATAATCCATTTTCGACAGTACCACCGCCGTCGACTCCCCATGAACAGTTATGGTTTGAGGTCCCTCTTTCGCCGCTTTCTTGATGACCTCGCTGAATCGCGCCTTTGCTTCCTGCACCTGCCATGTCTTCATGATCAATCTCCAATCTGACCAGTATAGTCAGACTTATTATGCACGATTATCATGGCGCTGTCAACAGTCGAATATCTTTGTAGAAATATTCGTTTAGAACAACCCTTCACAACGCATAAATCTTATGATAGTATTGTATAACGTCAACTGCGGCAGCGAACGGGAGGGCTTTGATGAACTGTCCGAAATGCAATAACGCTATTGTGAGCGCGGGATCGAACTGCAACCTCTGCGGTTATGCCTATAGCGAAGAGCTGTTCGCCAAGCTTACGGTCTATTTCGGCATGAAAAACGAACTCGACCGTCTCAACAAGCTTCAGGATTCGCTGTATGCCGGGATCGCCAATGTTACGCTCAAAATCAAAAAATACGAGGAAGTATTGCTGAGAGAATTGAATAAAGCGAATATCCCTCCGGCCAGGAGGAAAAGCAAAGCCGCGGTGCGCAAAAAAAACAAAAGGCGGTGAAATATTCACCGCCTCAAAACAGGATTGCAGCCTTCGACTAACTGTTTATATCGCTTTCTCTTTCCAGCATTTGTCGCACAGCCACATCATGCCGCGGACCTTGCCGGTCGAGGTCATCATCTTTGCAGCCTGCATGGGTTTGCTGCAGCACTGGGGGACGTTAAGGTTCACAACGGCCTTTTTCGTCGCTGCCTTCGCGGTTTTGCTCATTTCTGCCATCGTACTTCACCTCCGATAAAATATTACAAAGCCTGTGCATTTTAACCAGAAACGGAAAAAAGTCAAGATAATTCTCGGCGTTCTTCTCGGTTTTTCCCGCATCAATCGGCAGCGCAAACTGCCGGGCGCCGACAAACTGCTTGACAAGGATGGATGTTTGCTTTATAAATAGACCGGGTGCTGAAAGGTTTGCCCGAGGCTCCATAACATCCACGACCACACCACGCCGTACTGCATTTATTATTACCTTATGGAAGATCATAAACTGAGAGTATTCTGCGCTGTCGCGGAAACCAAAAGCTTTTCCAAAGCGTCCGAGCTTATTCATCTCACTCAGCCCGCGGTGAGCCTGCAGGTGCAGGCCATGGAAGAGCTTTACGAAACCCGGCTCTTCGACCGGTCCGGCAACAGCATAAACCTGACTCCCGCGGGAGAAATTCTCTATCGCCGCGCCAAGGAGATTCTCGCGCTCTATGCCGAGGCACAGAAGAACATCAGTGAGATAACCGGCTCGATCAAAGGCTCCCTCTCCATCGGCGCCAGTTCGACCATCGGCAACTACCTCCTCCCCTCGATCATTTCGGCCTTCAAGAAAAAAATTCCGCAGGTCAATATTTCCCTCCTGGTCAGCAATACCAAGACCATTACTGAACGCCTGAACGCCGGCGAGATCGATATCGCGCTGGTGGAAGGCGATGTGAGCAAACAGCGGTTCGCCGTCGAGACCCTGCTCTCGGACGAGCTCGTCGTGATCATGTCCCCCGCCCATCCGTGGGTCGAGCGGCGGAACATCCCCGGAATGGACCTGACCAAGGAGCCGATCATTCTGCGCGAAGAAGGGTCCGGCACCCGCCAGATTATCCTGAAGCACCTGGAGGAGCACGGGATCAGGCAGGACGACCTCAGGGTCGCGCTCGTGCTCGGCAGCACCGAATCCATCAAGAGCGCGGTGGAAGAGGGCGTGGGCGTTTCGATCGTGTCGGCCTGGGCCGCGCGCCAGCAGATCAAGCACGGAATACTGAAAGCCACCACGTTCAAGGACATCAAGTTCCACCGGAATTTCAGCATCATCTCGCCGAAGCGGAATTACTGCACCCATACCGCGAAAGAGTTTTTGAGTTTTCTGAAGGTGTACCCCATCAAAACGCCGCTGCCCTGAGCCAAAGCCTTTTCCCGTTTATCCGTTCCTGCCTTCCCCAATCCGGCAAGGCTCGTGCATCGATCCGCTTCAGCATCAGGTCGTTCCACGTCAGAACGTCAAAACCGCTGTTGTTCATGCGAAGCGCTATCATGCCATCGAGGTCAGTCCTGAATATCCTGGCGCCGATCTTCTCATACCTTGATAACACTTCATCCGAGGGATGGTGGTAAAGATTCCCCTTCCCCACGGTAATGACCGCGAGTTCGGGTTTTGTTGCACTTACCCAGGCGTCGCCGCTGGAAGTCTTGCTCCCATGGTGCGGGACTTTGATAAGGTCGACATTCAGGTCTGGCGTCATCCGCATGATGTCCCTTTCCGCATCAATCCCGATATCTCCGGTAAAGAGAAGGTCCCTGCCTTCCGACCTGACCCGCACAACGAGCGAGCGGTTGTTCTCCGCGGCATATGCCTGTCGCTCGTGAGCTTCGAATCCCCTGCGTGGATGGAGCACGGAGATCATCGCATCGCCGAGCATCACCGGCGGATCATCGGCGGATACGACTCGATGGCGTATTTTTCTGTCGCGTATCACGGCGCTGAATTCATCGTATCCCGGCAGGTCCGCATCCATTCCGCTGTCCCAAACCTCGGCAACATAAAATTTTTTCAATATATATATCAACCCGTTCATATGGTCCGGGTGCGGGTGCGAAAGGACCACCAGATCCAGCCTGCGAACGCCTTTATTCCAGAGACAGGGGGCAAGAACGCGTCGGCCCATGTCAAAGCGGTTATCGCGGGTCCCGCCGCCGTCGATCAGTATGTTTTTACCAGACGGAAGCTCTATAAGCGCGCTGTCGCCCTGACCCACGTCGGGGAAGGTGACGACGGTATGCTGCTTCGATAAGAAGACGGGAAGGGTCAGGAGAACCAGAATAGTCCCCGACAGCGCAAGACCGCTGGTGTTCCATCGTGAAACGCGCTGTGAACTCGCAAGCGGATTAAACCGCGCGACCAGTCGTGACCGTGCATAACCCGCAGCAAGGAAGAGAAAGCTGACGGAGGAAAGGAGCCACGGAAGGCCTGGCGCGGGCGGGTGAAATTCAGCGAAGGGGAAACGCGAGAAGAACGCGACCGCCTCCACGAACAGGCTGGACAGAAACTGATTCAATACGGAGAAGGGTAAGACATTGGTGAATAACGAGACAATGCCCGAGAACAACCCCAGCGGAACGACCACCATCCCCGCAAAAGGCACGACGATCATGTTCGAGATGATGCCGGCGAACGAGACCTGGTTAAAGTAGTGCGCCACGATCGGCCCCGTTGCCAGGCTTGTGGCGAGCGAAATACCCGTAAGCAGAATGATGTTGTTCCTGAGCCTCTGAAAATACGTCTTCCCCTCAACGGGGATATCGTTCCAGAGCGTTATCACGAAACCGATGACCAGGACCGAAAGATACGAAAGCTGGAAGGAGATGTCGAAGAGCGCCTGAGGGTGCGCAATGAGAAGGAAGAGCGCCGCAAGGGCAAGCGAATGCATGAGCGCGTTCTCCCGGTCCACGATCAGCGCGATGATTCCCGCGGAGATCATGACGAGCGAGCGGACCGTCGCCACCTGCCCCCCGGCAAGAAGCGTGTAGAATATCACTAATGGCAGCGTAAGCCAGGCCGCGATTTTTTTCGGGTCCGCGAAAAGTGTCAGGCGGTGATAGCGTTCCTCGGGCAGGAGAAACAGCAGCCACCTGATGAGGAAGAAGCAAAGCGCCGCGACCATTCCGAGGTGGGAGCCGGATATGGATATGATGTGCGTGACGCCCGCGGCCATGAATTGGTCGCGCATATCGTCCGTGATCCCGCCTTCCTCTCCGAGCACCATGGCCTGAAGGATGGCGCATCCGGGTCCTGACATTGATGATAGGAAGGCCTGACGTATCCTCTCGCGCCAGTCCTGGATAGTCCTGAAGATTCCGGTTCCTTTGCGAACAACCTCGAGCTTTTCGCTGTTCTTCACGCTCACAGTGGAATAGATGCCGCTTCGGGCAAGGAATGCCGAATAGTCGAATCCACGCGGATTGTTGAAGCCCCCCGGTTCGAACAGTTTGCCCCTGACTCGGACCGTATCGCCGTAGCCCACGGATTTCAGCGCCTCGCGTACGCTTACACGCACCTTGCCGGTGACCGTAGCGCCATCGAGCTGTGAAAGTTTTAGGATAAAACCCGTCCTGTCCGGATCTCGGTCAAGGGGTGAGGCGATCGTGCCGGTCAGCTCGTGAATCTTTTTATCCGGGGCAAGACGGGTGTAATGGTCGGATGTGAACCAGGCCGCGGAGATGAGGTATGCTGTCATTCCGATGGTCCCTGAAATAGCGAGAAGAAGAGAACGGCGAAGCGTCAGTTTGTCAAATAGTATGAAGCTTGCGGACGCCGCAAGGCCTAAAATTACGAAGATGATGATTGACCAGGGGAAATACAGGAACCCATGCCCGAGCAGAAGGCCTGCGATGTACGCCAGCGTGATGGGGATGACGGGTTTGTGCATAGAGGATCAAGCGGTTTTCGGCGGAACCGGAAGATGAAGCGGAAGCAACCTGGATACGCGCTTAATCGCCCGGATCGGCCTTTTAGACATCGTTTTTTAGTAATTTGATAATGTGTTTTGAGAGGTTCTCGTTTATCTCGGTATGTCTTGGGATAGGTTGTGAAACTTTTGTTTTCGGATTCTGATACCAATCATGTCTGCCGCCGTGCCTGATTAAAATACACCCCCTGTCTTCCAACAGCCTGACTAAATCCCTTCTTTTCATGCTACTTCCAGTTCAGCTCGTTTGCGAACACTGGGGATAACGCCACTGGTCAGTTCTTTATATAGATCTTTCAGGCCTTCCTTGAGTTCGTCCAGGGTCTCGCCCTGCGTCAGGTAGTCGGGATATTCTTCCCAATATCCAAGCCACATTTCCCCATCCTGCCAATATATGATCTTTGAGGTGTCCATTGACCATCTCCTTAATCGCCAATAATCATTTTCGACATTATTCTGTTTTGTTCGCGACGTTTCCGATTGCTTTCTCTTTTAGCATCGATCTTCCTCCCCCAATAAGCGCCACAACCCTTTTTCGAGCCTGCATGTTCTGTCTTTTTCGCTTTATAACCCATGTACTTAATAATATATAAAAGGAATGGAAAAGGCAAGAATGAAAAAATATGCGGCTGTAAAGTGAGGCACATAGCGGATGCTGCCATGCCGGGAAGTACGAGGATGCCGATCGAATACGGGAAATACAGAAACCCGTGCCCGATCAGAAGGCCTGCGACCTCCGCTCCCTGATTTCCCCTGATATGGTTGACGTAGGTAAAGACCCGACACTGAAAGGTTAGATTGTCACGATACATGTGACCCGAAGAGGCTGTTTTTTACTTCAACCGTACGCGTCATCTGTTGGTCCTTCTTGTGATGATCGTGCTTCATTGTTTTCTGCTTCTGGCTCTTCTCTTTATTCTTCTTGCCGCCTTTGTCGCCCATCGTACGCCTCCTTTATGCTCCTGGATATCGTATATGTATATAACCAGTATATCACAAAGGAGAGGGAACAGGGGTCCACCTGGCGCGAACGTGCTATTCCATGTGGGCTTTTGAAATACAGGGCCGGTGTCGCATACGACGCGCATTACCGGACTCCGGCCTTCACCTTTAATGCCCAGTCAATGTCTTCTTTCATGAACCGCTCCATCAGTTGAAACCGATGGTGACGCATGTATTCCTCAAGGGCTGCGCGAAGAAGCTCGGATTCATCGGCGAACCATCCACTCTTGACATACTTGCGGGCTTCCATTTCCAGTTTGACGGGAAGTGCGACTTTGATCGTTTTCATATTTATTTACCCCGGACGTGTTATTACGTCTACATGATCTATGGGCTTTCTATAAATAATGTAGCAAATTTACCCTGTAGTTGCAATGCCATCGCTTATGAATTCCTACCCCAGCTTCTCCCTGATGATCCCCGCAAGGCCCTCGGCCAGCGCCTTGATCTCCGCCTGATCTTCGCCCTCGAGCATCACGCGCACCTTGGGCTCGGTGCCGGAATAGCGGACGAGGAGGCGTCCCGTGCCGTCGAGTTTCTTCTCGATGTCGGACATCCGCTTCGCGATCTCGGGCACCGAATCGAGGTCCCTCCGCTCTTTCACCTTTACGTTCACGAGGATCTGGGGATAGGTCTTCATACAGAGCGCGAGTTCCGAAAGCGGCCTGTTAGTCTGCTTCATGATCGTGAGAACCTGGAGCGCGGAAATGAGACCGTCGCCGGTGGTGTTATGGTCCAAAAATATGATGTGACCCGACTGCTCTCCCCCGAGGTTGTAGCCCCCTTCGATCATCTTTTCCATAACATGCCGGTCGCCGACCGCTGCCCGGACAAGCCTGCCACCCGCCTGCTGCATGGCCAGTTCCAGGCCCAGGTTGCTCATGACCGTGGCAACAAGCGTGTTGTGCTTGAGCCTGCCGTGTTTCATCATCTGGAGGGCGCAAACGGCCATGACCGCGTCACCGTCCACCAGCGCGCCCTTTTCGTCGCACAGGATCATCCGGTCCGCATCCCCGTCGAAGGCTATGCCGAGCTGCGCCTTGTTGGCCGTCACCGATCGGCAGATCACCTCGGGATGGAGCGAGCCGCAGCCCTGGTTGATATTCATGCCGTTCGGCTGGTCATAAAGGGAGATGACGTCGGCCCCGAGCTCGGCGAGGATGTGCGGCCCGATCTTATAGGCCGCGCCGTTGGCCGAATCCATGACCACGCGCAGGCCCGAGAAGTCGATGCCTCGGGGTATGGACGATTTCACGAATTCATTATACCTTCCGATCGCGTCGTCGATCCGCGTTGCCTTGCCGATCTCCGAGGCGGTCGGCCGGATGGAATCAATGGCGCCGGAAAAGATCAGGTCCTCCATTTTATTTTCCATATCGTCGGCCAGCTTGAAGCCGTCGCGACCGAAGAACTTTATGCCGTTGTCCTCATAGGGATTGTGGGAGGCCGATATGACGACGCCTGCATCGGCCCGGAGACTCCGGGTCAAAAAGGCGATGCCCGGCGTGGGCACTGGCCCCACGAGAAGGACATCGATGCCCATGGAGCAGAGCCCCGAAGTAAGCGCGCTTTCTATCATGTACCCGGACAGGCGCGTGTCCTTGCCGATGACGATCCGATGGCGTCGGGAAGAGTCGCGAAACACATGGGCCGCGGCCCTTCCTATGCGCAACGCCATCTCCGAGGTCATGGGTTCCTGATTCGCCACCCCCCGTACGCCGTCCGTTCCAAAAAGCTTTCTCATTTCCTTGACCTCTCGATGAATACCTGAACGGTTATGTCTTTTTCAAACAGTTTGATCGGTTTGCCCTGATAGTCTATTTTGGGCTCAACCGTGATGGTCGACCGGACGCCTTGAATATCGATGGGCATGGTCTGGAGTTTGTCCAGCGTACCCATAACCCCTTGCGGGCCTTCCACCGTGATCCTCTGCGGTCTGATTGATGTCCCCTTCAGAACGTATCCAACGGCCGGAGCGCCATGGAATACGGGAGCCAGCCTGAAAGTCTTTCGCACAAGGGGTTCAAGCCGCAACTTGATTTCGTATGGAGATATATGCGTCACGGCCACACCCGAGGGTCGCCTGATATCGTCCGGCGATATGCGAAGAGTGTTCTCGCCGATTTTGGTCAGCGACAAATCGAGAATGCCGACCACGCGTTTCCCCGTGGTGATGTCCCTCAGCACCCTTTCCTGCCCCTGCAACCGCACCTCCAGGTAGCGCGCCACATCGCCGACTACGGCCATGCCCCGGGGAATGTTCTGCAGTTCTATCGGCGCAGTCAGCGCGATTTCCATTTTCCCCTTGGAGGTGACATAAAACCAGAGGGTCACGGAAAGGAGAAGGGAAATCAGTTTTATGGCCCAGTTGTCGAAGAGTATCTTTCTCAGGTCCATGTTATCGTTTCCTGTTCTTTGACATGAATATCTCGGAGAGCGTTTTCCTGAGCGCCGGCGCGTCCGCATTGTGCGCGATCGCGCCGTCCGTCACAACCGAGATCTCGCCCGTCTCCTCCGACACGACGACGACGACGGCGTCGCTCTCCTCGGTTAGACCGACCGCGGCCCGATGGCGCGTGCCGAGGGCCTTGGAGATGTTCGACGACAGCGTGAGCGGCAGGAAGCACCCCGCCGCGACAATCCTGCCGTTTCTTATTATCGCTGCCCCGTCATGGATGGGGGAGTAGGGCAGGAAGATGCTTACCAGGATCTCCTTCGTCACTTTGGCGTCGAGCTCGGTGCCCATTTCCACGATGGTCGAGAGGTCCGTCTCGCGTTCCAGCACGATGAGCGCCCCGATTCGCTTGTTCGCCATTGAGACGGCGGCCTTGACCGCTTCCTCGATGAATTTGGAACCCTCGACGGAGGACAGGGACTTGAAAAGGTGACGTTCGCCGACCTGCGCAAGGGTCCGCCGGATCTCCGGCTGAAACAGGATCACGATAGAGAGCACGATCTGGGTCCAGAAACTGTGGATGAGCCAGTCGAGGGTATAGAATTCGAGCGCCTGGGACGCAATGAGCGTCAGCACAATGAGCCCGATGCCCATGAGCATCTGGAACGCGCGCGTACCCTTGATGATGAGGAGCAGCCGGTAGAAGATGTAGTAGACGAGAGCAATGTCCACTGTATCGCTGAACCACCGGTAATGCGCCAGGGCCTCTCGTATTTCAGTGAAGTTGTTTAGCATGAGTTGAAAGGTGGTTCAAAGTTCAGAGTTCAACGTTCAAGGTTCAAGGTAAAAACCCCAGCCATGAATTGGAGTCCTATTACTCTGTACTCTGTACTCTGTACTCTGTACTCTGTACTCTGTACTCTGTACTCTGTACTCTGTACTCTGTACTCTGTACTCTGTACTCTGTACTCTGTACTCTGTACTCTGTACTATGTACTCTGTACTGATTTCAAGATCGCATCCGTCATCCGGGCAACCTGCGCCATCCGGGCCACGTCATGCACCCTGATAATACGGGCGCCCTGTTCTATGCCGAGAGCCACCGTGGCCGCCGTGCCGTCGACACGCTGGTCGGGCTCGGGGATATCAAGGACCGTGCCGATAAACTTCTTTCTTGAAGTCCCGAGAAGGATCGGTCTGCCGAGGCAGCAAAATTCTCCCAGCCGGTTCAACAACGTCAGATTGTGTTCAAGGGTCTTGCCGAACCCGATCCCCGGATCGATTACGATTTTCTCGCGGTCGACACCGGCCCGGACAGCGATCCCGATCCCTTCTTCGAGGTGGGCGAGGACCTCGGAAACGACGTCCTCATACACTGGGTGCTGCTGCATGCTGCGGGGAGCGCCCTGGATGTGCATGACGACCACTGCCGCCCCGTATGCGGCGACGACGCCGGCCATGTCGCGCGAAAATCTGAGTCCGCTGATGTCGTTCACGATCGACGCGCCCGCTTGCAGGGCCCTTTGCGCAACGGATGATTTATAGGTGTCGATCGATAGAGGGACGGTCAGTTCGGCTGCAAGCCGTTCAATGAGGGGGATCACCCTGCGCAGTTCTTCCGCCTCCGGGACGGGTTCGGCCCCCGGCCTCGTGGACTCGCCTCCGATATCGATTATATCGGCGCCCGCGACAACCATCTCCCGCGCATGCTCGAGCGCCTTGTCCGCGTTCGAATACCGCCCGCCGTCGGAAAAGGAATCCGGCGTCACATTCAGGATCCCCATGAGGTGCGTGCGCTTGCCCAGATCGAGGACCTTCCCGCCGCAGCTCACTTTATAGTCCAAGCGCAGATAGTTTTCCAGCCGGAACGTTATTTTTTCCTCAAGCGCGGGAGGGACGTGGGAATTTGAGCGAAGGACTTCGGGAAGCCGTTGCAGACGGTCGCGGCCTCCGGTTATGAACACGTCTTTGCCTGCCGGCGTGCTTCGGACGGCAACGGATATGCCTCCGTCCAGGGAACGGATGAGGTCCCGGAGGATGGCGGCCTGGTCGGCGGTCAGGCCCTGGATGGCAACTGCGACGGCCCCGTTTCCGACGATCCTGACGACCGGTCCCATGGCGCCCCCCTAAGCCGCTGCGGGCTGAGCGCTGATGATCGCGTCTATATCCGCCGCATCAAGGGTCTCTTTTTCAAGCAGGGCATTCGCGAGGCTGTGCAGCACGGCCTCGCGCTCCTGGATCAGGCCCTTGGCCCGGTGGTAGTTGTCCATGACGATGCGTTTTACTTCCCGGTCTATCTCGACGGCGGTGTGCTCACTGTAATCCCGGTGCTGCGCTATTTCACGGCCGAGGAATATCTGCTCTTCCTTCTTGCCGTAGGACAGCGGACCCATGGCATCGCTCATGCCCCACTCGCAAACCATCTTGCGCGCGAGGGTTGTCGCCCGTTCGAGATCGTTGCCCGCCCCGGTGGTCATATGCTGGAGCGCGATCTCCTCCGCTGCCCTGCCTCCCAGCAGTATGGCGATGTTGTTCAGCAGATGCTCTCGGTCGTAGGAATATCGATCCGCCGTGGGCAGTTGGAGCGTTACGCCGAGGGCCATGCCGCGCGGGATAATCGACACCTTGTGCACCGGGTCCGTCCCGGGTATGAGCCGCGCGACCATGGTGTGGCCGGCTTCGTGGTAGGCGGTGTTCTTCTTTTCCTCGTCGCTGATCAGCATGGATTTGCGTTCGAGACCCATGAGAATCTTGTCCTTGGCGCGTTCGAAGTCGTCATTCTCCACCTGGGTCTTGCCCATTCTCGCGGCGAGGATCGCAGCTTCGTTCACAAGGTTCGCCAGTTCCGCCCCGGACAGTCCCGGGGTGCCACGGGCGATGGATTCGATGTCCACGTGCGGCGCAAGTTTGATCTTCTGCGTATGCACTTTAAGCACGCCGATCCTTCCATTCAGGTCCGGACGCGGGATCACCACCATGCGGTCGAACCTGCCCGGCCGGAGCAGCGCGGGATCAAGCACGTCGGGACGGTTGGTGGCTGCCACGAGAATCACGCCTTCGTTGCTCTCGAACCCGTCCATCTCGACGAGGAGCTGGTTCAAGGTCTGCTCGCGCTCGTCATGGCCGCCGCCGAGGCCGGCGCCGCGGTGCCTGCCCACGGCGTCGATTTCATCGATAAAAATGATGCAGGGCGCGTTCTTCTTGCCCTGCTCGAAGAGGTCGCGTACGCGCGATGCGCCGACGCCGACGAACATCTCGACAAAATCGGAACCGCTGATCGAGAGAAACGGCACGCCCGCTTCGCCCGCGATGGCCCGCGCAAGAAGGGTTTTGCCCGTGCCCGGAGGGCCTACGAGCAGCACACCCTTGGGAATCTTGCCTCCGAGTTTCTGAAACTTCTGCGGGTCCTTCAGGATCTCGATGATTTCCTGGACCTCGACCTTGGCCTCATCCATCCCGGCGACTTCGTTAAAGGTCACCTTTTTTGAAGTCTCGTTCAGGAGCTTGGCTTTGCTCTTGCCGAAGGACATGGCCTTGTTCCCGCCCATCTGCATGTTTCGCATGATGAACATGAACCAGAGCGCCATGAGAATGAGCGGCGCCCAGACCACGAGAAAATTGTACCACCCGGATTCCTTGATCGGCTCAGCATTGATCTTCACGCCCTTGGCGCGGAGGTCCTTGACGAGGTCAGGGTAGTCCGGCAGATTGGTTTTGAAGGGTTTGCCGGTCGTCTTGTAGTTTCCGAACATCTCCGCGCCCTTGATCGTAACATCATTCACTTCGCCGTTGGCGATCTTGTCCATAACGTCGCTGAAGGAGAGCTGTATCGCCGTCTGGGTCACGGGATTGAACAGGTTGAAGATGAGCACCGACACGACGACGAACAAAAGAATCAAGGCCAGATTTTTGTAAAATGCACTCACTGGTTAAAACCTCCGATAGCTTTACTTTTTTAAGGTTGTGATTGGAAAATGAATAATCAATGGCTGGCGCCCATTTATGATAGTTCACCCGCCGAAATCTTCCTTCGACAAATACTAACATATTCCAGTGTTCGTGACAACTGGTTATCGCACGCCGCTACCCTTGTTTTTCCTCCATTGGGAGGACCGCGATGTATGGCAGGTTCCGGTACCGGTCTTCGTAGTCCAGGCCGTAGCCCACCACATATTTGTTCGGGATGCGAAAGCCCGCATAGTCCGCTTCTATGGCAACCTTCCTCCGCTCGGCCTTGTCAAGGAGTACGCACACCTTCAACGAGGCCGGCCCGCGGTCCATCAGCATCCGCTTGAGATGTTCGATCGTGACCCCGGAGTCCATGATATCTTCCACCAGCAGGACGTGTTTGCCCCTGATATCATCCTTAACATCGCACAGCATCTGGACCGGATTGCCCCCCTTGCCTTTGGATGCCGAGCTGGTGCAGTGGATGAAGTCCATCCGCACGGAAATCCTGAGCGAACGGGCGAGGTCGGCCATGAAAAAGAGCGCCCCCTTCAGCACGCCGACGATAAGAAGGTCCTTGTCCGCGTAGTCCGTCGATATTCTGGCGCCGATTTCGTGAATCTTTCTCTGGATCTCCTCGCTTGTGAACAGCGGCCTGCCAAAATCTATTCCTACCATGCTTCCTCCCCGGATTTTGATATTTTACTTTTGTCCCGTCCCAAACGGCAGATACGGCTTTTCATCTCCGTTTCACCGTTTCATGAGTTTCTTCGGACCCGAACTACGAGCGCCTTCTTCGTCTCAGCCCCGGGCAGGAACCGGCCATCCGTCCTCATGCCGACAATCCCGATGATATCCGTTTCCGTGGACAGGATGGGCACGAATTCCCGTTCCAACCGCGGCACCTTCTCGTCGACAAAGTAGTTCTGGACTTTTTTGCTCTTGCCTCCCATTCCGGAAGGATGGAACGAATCCCCTGCGCGCCTGCTCCTTATGAAAAGAGGCAGCGCTATCTTATCATAATCAAATACCGCCTGCCACAGAAAATTTTTATCCCCTGTTTCCCTGGCAGGCCCTTCAACCACCGACGTTTCAATCTTCCGGTCGAGCCCCGGCAGCGCAATCATGCCCGGAACAGGGAGCTGCAGGTGAAATTCAACGGTCTTTTTTTTCATGTGAACGATGAATGCCTCGTATCGCCGCTCGATGAGCAGGCCCTGCGGCAGTTCGATGGCCCTGCCCGTCTGGGTCCGCGACATGAACGAGAGCGCGTCGTCGATATGGATAAATGACATCTTCCGATGGTCGGCCCCGGCAACTTCGATTGCTTTTCTCAGTATCCGCCTTTTGAAGGCCGGCAGCAGGCGGTCAAATTCGTCCCGTCCGATGCGGACGACGTCATGCTCCTGGGCGAGAACTGTCGGGGCCATTGCTTTGAGGCACGCTTCCAGCGCCTCGTTCTCGTCCCTCAGAAGAGCCGCTTCCGTTGCAAGCGTTTCCACAATGCGCGGATTGTGTTGACCCAGAAGGGGCATGAGTTCCAGGCGAATCCTGTTTCTCTCGTACACGGGTTTGAGGTTGGAGGAATCGGTCACGAAGTCAATGTTCTTTTGGCGCAGGTAATCGAGTATCTCGGCGCGTGTGCTGTCAATAAGCGGCCGGATGATCCTGCCCCTTTTCGGCGGGATGGCCGAGAGACCCGACACACCCGCGCCGCGGATGAGCCGCATGATAAGGGTCTCCGCCTGGTCATTCGCCGTATGGCCGAGAGCGATCCGGTCCGCGCCGATTTCGTCGGCGACCTTGTTCAGGAACCGGTATCGGATTTCCCGCGCTCCTGCCGGGGATGACAAACCCCGCTCCGCGCAGAATGACGGCACATCGATGCGCTCGATGGTCGCCGGAAGTCCGAACGTACTCGCGAGTTCCTTCACGAACAACGCTTCACCGGCGGATTCTTCCCCACGGAACATGTGGTCGAGATGGGCGATGTGCAGTTTGAGGTCGAGCTCCTTCGAGAACGCATGAAGAATGCTCAGGAGGCAGACCGAATCCGGGCCGCCCGAAACGGCGACGAGCACCCGGTCCCCGGGATTGAGCAGGGAATATTTCCTGATGGTATCTCTGATTTTGATGAACAGCATTATTTAAAGAGAAGGGGATCAAACCGCGCGAACCGAGCAGAATCATTCTGTCGGGACAACAAGCATTAATGAGTCTGTCCGCATATTTCGTCAAGATTTTTTAAACATGCTTACAAAGTTTAGTGGAAAGAACAAGGCAAGTCAAGGGTTTGTTTTTTTGGCGTTTGTTTTGTCGGGGCGGAAAGCGCTCGGGAGAAAAGATTGGTGGCGGTGCAGGGACTCGAACCCCGGACACAGGGATTATGATTCCCCTGCTCTACCAGCTGAGCTACACCGCCACAAAATTTTTAGAGGCACAAGATACTGTATTGCGGCCTTTTTGTCAAGAAAAAGTATCGGAAAAGCAAATCACAAATTCGAAATCCCAAATCCCAAATATTATCGAAGCTCCAAATTCAAATATCCGAAACCTTTTGAATTTTGATCATTGCCATTTGGAATTTATTTGTCATTTGGATATTGGGCTTTGGTGTCTACTCCTTAAACCTCGTCTCTTCCTTCTGTATCCGTTCCATCTCCTCTTTTTTTGTTTTACAGGCGATGCAGTAACGCGCAAGAGGATTCACTTCAAGGCGTTTTATGGAAATCTCCTCCCCGCACTCCTCACACTGGCCGTAGGTGTTGTTCTGGAGCTTGCGGAAAGCGTCGGCGATATCCTTGTACTGTTCGTACTTCATCTCCAGAAGGGAGTAGTCGATTCCCTGGTCCATGTCCATGGCCGACTGATCGGCGCTGTCCATGGCCGAGTCGATCTTCTGGCCCGTTTCCCGTATCAGCTTGCGTCCCATCTGCGCTTCAAGTCCATCCACGACCTCGTTCCTTTTTTTCAACAGGAGTTTCTTTAACACCTCGTTCCGTTTCATCGTGGCCGGGGACAAGCGCGGCGGCTGGGGCGCATTGGCCTGCGCCTGCGCAACGGGTCTGGTCGTCTTTTTTGCTGGTTTTATTACGGCTTTCTGTGCGGGCTTTTTTGCCGTCTTTTTCGCAACCCGTTTCACCGCCTTCTTTTTGGCTTTGACAACGGTCCTCCCTGTGACCTTTTTGGGTGCGGTTTTTTTGGCGGATTTTTTCTTCCGGGCGACCTTCTTTACAGCCATATTCTGAATACCTCCCTCACAGAGTCGGCAACTTGATAGTCATTATAGTTAGGTCTTCCGCCAAATTCAAGTCAATTTGTCGGGACCCGATAAATATATTTATCGCATTTCAGCGCCGCGGGACCGGCCACGCTGCCGAAAAAGTGGCTATTCCCGTGATTTTCTGTTAATATGGAAGGCATCAGCCAAAGTAAAAGGATACTATGCGAAAACAATATCTTGTTCTGTTCCTGACTGCCATGATTGCCATCCATTTAATCTCACAAATAAGCTTTGCCGCGGACGGGAAGGACTTCTGGGGCCGGATATTCATCGCCTCTCTTGCGAAAACGACCGGGGAAACAGCGGAACAAGACTGGGTTTTCAGGAAGAATATACTGCTGAATTATCGGACCTCCGTCAATGCAAAAAACGAAGTCGCGCTATCCGAATTTCGGGGGGGAGATAATGCCGCTTCCCGAAGCATCGGTCAGGGTAAAACCACCCTTGTTCTGCGCATGCTGAAACAGGTGGCTGGGGCTCAGGCCTTCTCCCGCATTTCCAAAAAAATAACGAATGAGGCTTCCGGCGGGGCCTGGGACTGGAACGATTTGAGAGTCCTGTCCGAGAAGGAAATCGGCCAGGACCTCGGTTGGTTCTTTAAACAATGGGTGGACCGGAAGGGCCTTCCAGACCTGCGCGTGGAGAACGCCGCGGTCCGGAGGAACGGGAGCAGGTTCGAGGTAAGCTTTGACCTTGTACAGACCGGCGATGTTTACACGATTGACGTACCTGTTTTCATCTCATCGCTTCAAGGACGCGACAGGACCGAGCTGGTGAAAATTGACGGTCAGAAGACGCACGCCTCTTTTTTGGTCGACGATGAACCCTCGATGCTGACGGTTGATCGGGATTATGAGGTCCCGCGCAGACTCACGGAAGATGAGACCCCTCCCCTTCTGGCCAAGATACTAAATGAGGATAAACCGATTCTGGTGCCGCCCGTAAGCGGAGTAGAAGTTTATGCGGGTTTAATCGAAGCATGCAGGAAGCGTGGCTCCGAGCTGCGTAACGCCGGTGACATCAAGGATGCGGACGTAAAAACCTCGTCCTTTATCGCGCTGGGAAAGGATAATCCGATCGTCAACAGGCTGTACGGAAAAGTTGAAAGCCAGGAAGGCGAACTGGGCCTGCGGGCAATGAAGAACCCCTGGAGCCCCGGTAAAGTCGTTGTCATCCTCCAGGCCAGGACCGCCGGACGAGCGGACGATGCGCTTCATTCTCTGGAAGAATATGGGGACTTCACCTTCCTGGCTATAGATCAAAAGGGGGTTATTTCACGAAAGACCGCCGATTCCCAAAGGGGACTCGAAATTGAGCTGAGGGAGCCTGCAAAAGCAGTCGATCTTTCCACGCTGAAAACGCTCACGAACGTGATCGAGCGCGTATCGGAGAAAAAAATCGTCTATGTGGGCGAATACCACGACCGGTTCGCGCACCACAATGTCCAGATCCAGGTCATCAGGGGCCTCGCAAATAAGAACGCGAAGCTCGCCGTGGGTATGGAAATGTTCCAGAGACCATTCCAGAATACACTCGATGATTATATCAACGGCGTTATTGAGGAGCCTGAGTTCATAAAACGCTCGGAATATTTCAAGCGCTGGGGCTTCGAGTACAGCCTGTACAAGCCCATTCTTGATTTCGCACGCGCCGGGAAAATCCCTGTGGTCGCTTTGAATGTCCGGAGAGAAATCATCGACAAGGTTTCAAAAAGCGGCCTGGACCAGCTTTCAGGGGAGGAACTGAAGGAAATCCCCCAACAGCTGGATTTCTCCGACGACGAATACCGCGCCAGGCTCATGGATGTATTCAGTCAACATGAGGCCCGGCAGGGAAAAAATTTCGACTTTTTCTACCAGGCGCAAATCCTCTGGGACGAGACCATGTCCCTGTCCATCGAGGAGTTTCTGAAATCAAACCCCGATTACAGGATGGTCGTGATTGCCGGAGCTGGGCATATCGCATATGGCTCGGGAATCCCGAAACGGACCTTTCGAAGAAACGGCCTTTCCTATGCCACGATTCTGAGTGATGTGGGAATAGAGCAGGAGGTCGCAGATTACGTCGTCTTCCCCCAGCCGCTGGACGGCGCGCTTGCGCCAAAGCTCATGGCCATGCTCAAGGAAGCGAACGGCATGGTCAGCATTGCCGGTTTTGCGAAGGATAGCGCGTCTCAGAGGGCCGGCCTCCGGGTCGACGATGCCATCATCGCTCTCGACAACATCCCGGTCCGCAGCGTGGAGGACATCAAGCTGGCGCTCCAGTACAAAAACCGTGAGGAAGCGCTCCACGTTACCGTGAGAAGACATCGGTTCCTGCTGGGAGACAAGGAGCTGGCGCTTGATGTCAAACTGCAGTAGCAATAGTGGAGACCTTGGACAATCTTATGACTTATCCAAAAGCATGTCATTCCCGAAGAATTTAATCGGGAATCTGGTTTATTGAATTAGAGAAGACAAACCATATCCCCGATAGAAGCACTCGGGGATGACGAATTGGGAGGAACTCATGAAACGACATCTGCTCTTAGCGCTCGCGATTATTATTGCATCGGGGTGTTCCGGCACGATCCAGAAGAACTTCAAGGTAGTCGTTGACCCCCCTGATGCGGACATCAAGGTCATTGCCGGGGAGGACCTCAAGGAGGCGAAATACCGGTCTCCCGCCGACGTGAGCGCCGGACTTCCGGCGGATCCCGCCCTTGCCGCGAAAGCCCGTCTGGAAGTGAGCAGGGAGTCCTACAAGCCCCGGACCTTTTCGCTCCGAAACATCAAAGACGGGGACACCATCACGGTAAAACTCGAGCGGATCGTGCAAAGCCTGGTGCATTATCGCCTGAAATACCGGCTGCTCGGGCCACCGGTGTCGGATGAGATACAGTTCCGGGACAGAATGATAGCTGTTCAGTTCACAATCGATGAGCGGCGCTTCCAGATGAAATTGGACAACCTCTCTCAAAATCCGCTCAAAATCCTCTGGGACCAGGCGGAATACCGGGACGTCAACAACCGCAGCTCCCGGCTCATGCATCCCGGCATACACTTTTCGGACCGGAACAACCCCCTGCCCGCGCAGCCGCTGCCGGCGGGCGGCTCCCTGCAGGAGGCCGTGATACCGGTGAGCCTGGTCGGCTTTTCTCAGGAAAAGAAAACGTATGAGAGCCAGCCCCTGTTCCCGCTCGACAGCGATGCGGCCCAGGGACTGAAAGGCAGGATGTTCTATCTGTTCATCCCGATTGAGGTGGACCGGCAAATCATCCCTTACAACTTCAAGATCCAGATCACCGAGGTCGTGAAGGATGCCGTTGCGCCCAGGTGAACTATGATATGCATCATAGCGGGCACAGCGGCAGGGAGGGTATACTAAGATCATGTTTAAAGAAGAATGCCCGGGAAGCGCGGAAATACGAACACCCAAACCGGAAGAGATCAAGTGCCAGAAGTGCGGAGAGAAGATGGAGATCTGGTCCGACGAGCCGGATTCCCCGTGTAAAAAATGCGGCCATCTGAACTCCCGCCCCATGGGAACGTCCTGCGTGGAATGGTGCGCGTTCGCCAGGGAATGTGTCGGCGCGGAAAAGTTTGAAAGGATCAAAAAAGCCGCGAAGCGATAAGGTGAACCGCGGTCAGGAGCGTTGCTCCGGACAAAAAAACCCCGGCGGTTTTATTCATCCGGGGCAGTGGGGGCAAAATTAGATCGTATTTACGGTCTCTCTATTTTGAAGTTTCCGTCCTTGTCTATATCTATTTTGGCATTAAGAAATTTCACATCATATCCCTTTTCCTTCAGTTTGTGATACGCCATTTCAGCGCGCACACCCGTTGAACAGTGAGTGATGATCCGCTTGTCCCTGGAAAGCCCGGACAGACTGTCGAGTATCTCCTCATCCGGAACGAGTTTTGCCCCCATGATCATACCCGCATCGCCCTCATCCTTGTTCCGGACGTCGAGGATCAGGACGTCGTCCGGAATGCGGGCTGCGATCTTCCTGAAGTCTTCGATTGAAATTTCTCCTAGTCTCGGCTTTGGGGCATAGGCTATAGTCGTCGCCGGCTTACCTTGCTCTATTGGATAATTCGCCGACTTCCAGGCGTCAAAACCGCCGGTGATGACATCTACTTTGCTATAGCCCGCTGCAATAAGCGCCTTTGCGGCGACTTTTGCGTCGTCGCCGTTGTTCTGATCATAGATCATTATCGGTGGCTTCATGTCCTTTGCCGGAAACCGGTTGATGTTCTCAGCCACATCGCCGGCAGAGAGCGACACCGCCCCCCTGATGAACCCCTTTTCAGCGTCCTGGACGGCGCGAACATCGAGCAGAACATGCGGAATTTCCTTTTCGATCCAGGCTTCTTTTAAAAATTGGGCGGAAAGGACGCTGTAATTCCTCTTCTGCCATTCAGGCATGCCCTCCCTATAGACCTTGACGTTGGTGTAGCCCAGCTTCTTTGCCTTGTCCGCGGATGCGGGGCTCATGTTGCAGGTGGCGCCGTTGCAATAGAAGACAAGCAGTCCGGTCTTGTCCTTCGGCAGCTTATCGGTCAGTTTGTCGAAAGCCGGATACGGAATGCTGATAGCGGTGGGGATGACGCCTTCCTGCACACGGGGAAGCGGCCGGGAATCAGCAAGGGTGTATTTGCCCTTTTCCGGGCCAAGGGCCACGAGCTTTTCGACCTCTTCCGTGGAGATGATCATCTCGGGCGCGATCTTGATCGGAGGCTTTACGGAAACAAGCGATGCTTTCTTTATCCCGTTCTTTTCCGTAAAAGCGATCCGGACCTCGTGGCCTTTTTTAATGCTGCGAAGGGCCTCCGCCTCACCGGTTTTATCGCCAGAAACTACTTTGATGGTGTTTTCATCGAACTTGAGGATCTCAACGCTATCGTCTATCCTGAGCTGAATAGAATGGGCCTTGAACGCGACATTGTCGAAATTTCCCCTCAGACTCCCCTCCTGGGCCTGGTGACAATTCATGCAAAGTTTGGCGATGATGGGTTTTGCCTGTACTTCCGGCGCTGCGGCTTTGTCCTGCGCCAATGTCTGGCCGTCGAGCGTGACCAGAGCGGTCGCTAAAGTGAGAACTGCCGCGAGGCTGATGCTGGTAGAACGTTTTAAAAACATCTGTACCCTCCTTTGATGCCTTTATGTTTATGGCGATGTTTGAAAGAACCGATAAGAACACAACCTTACAAATGCAATCAGATTATATTATAATTATAACTTTATATATAGTCAACAACAATCGCAACTATATGTCGCGTGCTCCGGGAAAAACTACCCTATTCACAATCAGCATAGACTATGTTATTGTATATTTGTTGCAAGTACTAATTCTGAAGATCGGCGTGGAAAACCCCTGCGTCCCGGAGGTGATATATGCGCGTGAACATGAAACAATGCGGGATCATTCTAACCGTTCTCCTTGCCCTCACGACAGGGGGCGCCGCGTTTGCGGTCGAGAAAACCTGTGAGTTCTGTCATTCCGACCATAAGGGGGGCGGCGTTCTGCTCAAAAAAGATATCAACGAACTGTGCTCCGGCTGTCACCAGAAGAGGATCAGCCAGGGCGAGCACAAGGTGGGCGTAATGCCGTCAAAGTCAGCAGCTGGCATTCCCCTTCAGAACGGAAAGATGACCTGTGTCAGCTGCCACGACCCGCATTCAAAAGCGCCTGGCATGCCGAGAATGGCCACAAGGAAGCTTTGCGGCCTCTGTCATGAAAAATAATAGCCCGGCTGAATGTGGTGGCCGGGTTTTTAAATTGCTATAATAGGATTAGTCTGGGCGCTATGGTTCAATCATAAACATCTCCTCGGGAGGGCACAAAAATGAAAATGCTCGCAGCTATTGACGACTCGAAAAGCGCAATGAAAGCGGTGGAGTTTATATCGCGGCAGTTCTCCGGCCTGTCCGAGTTGCGGATCACTCTCGTGCATGTCCTGCCGAACCTGCCTGCCATCTTCTGGGATGAAGGGCACATTCTTTCGGATGACGAAAAAAAGGAACGGATGAAAGTTGTGGACAAGTGGCTCGCAAATCAAAAAGCAAAAATGGAACCGGTGTTCCGTACTGCGGCGGAAAAACTGACGAAAGGCGGCCTTCCGCAGCAGAGCATACAAACGAAGTTCATCTCCGATTCCACTGACGTGGCTGAAAGTATCCTGGAAGAGGCGAAGGACAACGGATATCAGATGATCATTGTGGGCAGGCGGGGCGTGTCCGAGGGAAAGCAAACGTTTATGGGGGGCGTTGCGAGCAGGGTCATCGGCCTTGGAAGCGGAATTGCCGTTGTCGTTGTTGAATAATATGCCGGCCAGCTTCTCGTTAAAAATAAACAAACCGCTTGAAATTCTCATAGATTTGTCCGGGTCAGGATAATCCCATGCATGAATCATCATCAATCACACCCGGCGCGATCCATCTCAAGGATTATCGCCCGCCCGACTACCGTATCGAGACAGTTAACCTGCAATTTGATCTCGATGAGACGACAACACTCGTCAAGTCGCTCCTCACCGTCGTCCGAAACCAGGTCGATTGCGAAGACAAGCCTCCGCTCGTGCTTCACGGCAGGGACCTCGTGCTCAAGTCGGTCAGGCTCGACGGACAGGCCTTGAGCGAAAAAGATTACAAGGCGGAGACCGGGTCACTCACGATCCAGCGTGTTCCTGACCGCTTCACCCTCGAAATCGAGACCGAAATCAGCCCGAAGAAAAACACGTCGCTCTCAGGCCTGTACACGTCGGGAGGCAACTTCTGCACGCAGTGCGAGGCCGAGGGTTTCCGCACCATCACCTACTTCCTGGACCGTCCCGACATCATGTCGCGTTTCTTCACCACGATTACGGCGGACAAGGCAAAATATCCCGTGCTGCTGTCCAATGGCAACCTGGTCGGCAGCGGCGATCTGCCGCAAGGCCGGCACTTTGCCAAATGGCACGACCCCTTCCCCAAGCCCGCATACCTCTTTGCGCTGGTTGCCGGAAACCTTGCGTGTATCGAGGACCGGTTCACAACCATGTCGGGAAAGACGGTCACCCTTAGAATTTACGTACAACACCACAACAAGGACAAGTGCGGCCATGCCATGGAGTCCCTCAAGAAGGCGATGAAGTGGGACGAGGATGTATACGGCAGAGAGTATGACCTCGACCTTTTCATGATCGTGGCCGTGGATGACTTCAACATGGGCGCCATGGAAAACAAGGGGCTGAATATTTTTAATTCCAAGTACATTCTCGCGAAACCCGAGACCGCCACGGATGACGATTTCCAGGGCGTCGAAGGCGTGGTCGCCCATGAATATTTTCACAACTGGTCGGGAAACCGCGTCACCTGCCGTGACTGGTTCCAACTCAGCCTCAAGGAAGGCTTCACCGTTTTCCGGGACCAGCAATTCATGGAAGACATGACGTCGCGGTGCGTAAAACGCATCAGCGACGTCAACATCCTGCGCACCCACCAGTTCCGCGAGGACGCAAGCCCCATGGCCCATCCTGTGCGGCCGGAATCATATGTGGAGATCAACAACTTCTACACGCTTACGGTATACAACAAGGGCGCCGAAGTGATCCGTATGATCTTCAACCTGCTCGGGCGCGAGGCTTTCCGTAAGGGTACGGACCTGTATTTCTCGCGGCACGACGGTCAGGCGGTCACGACGGAGGATTTCGTCAGTGCCATGGAAGACGCAGGCAATGTGGACCTCACTCAGTTCAGATACTGGTACTCTCAGGCCGGCACGCCGGAGCTTGAGATTACGCGCGCATACGATCCCGGCTTGAAGACCTTTACCCTGAAGATAAAGCAGACCTGTCCGCCGACCCCGGGCCAGCCCGAGAAAAAACCCTTTCACATCCCCGTAGCTTTTGGATTACTCGGCAGGGAAGGGAAAGACCTGCCCTTGAACCATGAAAACTGGAAGGGAGAACAAGGGGGCGGGGGAACAATAATGCTTGAGCTCAGGAAGAAGGAGGAGGCCTTTGTCTTCACCGGCATCCCGGATGAGCCGGTGCCGTCGGTCCTGCGCGGCTTTTCCGCCCCCGTGAAGGTTAAGCTCGATCTGAGCGACGAAGAGCGGTTGTTCCTCATGACGAATGACAGCGACGAGTTCAACCGCTGGGACGCGGGCCAGCAGCTTGCGGTCAAACTCATTCTGGACCTTGTGAATGATTTTCAGCATGGGAAGAAGCTCAAGCTCCACAGTTCGTTCATCAGCGCGTTTCGTAAGACACTGGAAAGCGCCATGAAGGACAAGGCCTTTCAGGCGTTCGCTCTTGCCCTCCCTCCCGAGACCTATCTTGCAGGATTTATGGACGTTATAGATCCCTCCGCCGTTCATGAGGCGCGGAGGTTCGTGCAAAAGACGCTCGCTGCGGAGCTGAAACGGCAATTCCTTGGCGTGTATAACGCCAATCAAAGCACCGCGCCCTATTCCGTTGACCAGGAGTCCGTCGGCCGGAGGGGCCTCAGGAATGTCTGCCTTTCCTATCTTATGGCGCTGGACGAACCCGGATTATGGAAGCTTTGCGCCGAGCAGTACCGGGCCGCGGGAAACATGACGGAGGTCATTGCGGCGCTGGCCAACCTGGCGAATACCGATTGTCCCGAGCGGGAGGAGGCCCTGGCCTCGTTCTATGAAAAATGGAAGGACGAACCGCTCGTGGTGGACAAGTGGCTCGGCATCCAGGCGCTGTCCCGCCTTCCGAACACCCTTGACACGGTCCGGAAGCTGACCGGACACTCCGCCTTCAACATCAGGAATCCGAACAAGGTCCGCGCGCTCATCGGCGCATTCTCGGCTAATTCCGTGCGTTTCCATGACCCCGGCGGAGAAGGGTATTACTTCCTCGCCGATCACGTCATCGCCATCGACGCAATGAATCCGCAGATAGCCGCGCGCCTGGCCTCCGCCTTCACGATGTGGAAGCGGTACGAAGAGACCCGAAAGTCTCTTATGAAAGGACAGCTCGAACGAATACTGAAGACGCCGAAACTCTCGAAAGATACGTACGAAGTTGTTTCGAAAAGCCTCGCTTGAAAATCAGTCCGCAGGTGTTATCGCTACCTGATCCATCGGCTCGACATTAAAACTCAAAATAAGAATCTTTAAATAGTTTCTTAGTCACTTGGGAAAACCCAATGGATTATATTTCAAGAACTATTGCAAGAACTATTGCTATTGTTCATTTCAAAGGTTCGTGATATTATTGCGAACAATGAATAATGTATCAAAGCATAGTCAAAAAAATATTTGCTCTGTATCTGACAGGGTGAATCATTGTTCTCAAAGATGCTACACTCTCGTGGCAATTGGAATAGCAATCACGCTAACAATCGTTTCCCAGATAAGAAACATATCATGGCAAAACAACCTGATCCTTTGGGGAAATGTGTCTCTTCAGTCGCCGGGAAAGGAACGGATGCATATTAATCTCGGCAAAGCATATCTGGATAATAATCGTCCCAAAGACGCAGCTGAGCACTTTGAAGCGGCTCTTCGGATAAACCCTGATGCGGTGGATTCCCGCACCAACCTCGGGATAGCCTATAAACTCCTGGGATTAACTGATAAAGCTTTATTACAGTATAACTTGGCCATGCAACTGGCGCCTGATTCATCAAAGTTGCACAACAATTTGGGCCTTTTATACGCATCTACCGGTATGACTGATAAGGCCATTGAACACTTTAAGAGAGCGATCCTGCTGCAAGCCGATTTTACGGATGCTTACTTTAATCTTGGGCTTGTTTATATAGAGATGAAAGACACAGACAGGGCACGTAAGGAATTTGAAACGGTCTTACGCTTGAACCCAAATGATCATCAAGCAGAAGAGTTACTCAGTGGGGAATATTTGTTTAAAAGTGATTCTCCCCAGAAACCGTAATTGGGTGATGATATGGCAAGTTGCGCGGTCCCTTTGATGAAGTGGGGCTGAGTGTCTGACTCAAGGATAAGCCGGAGAACGGATAAGAGTATCTATCTTACACGGTTAGCATTGTGACTTCCACGATAAGATGTTTGCGTCTGGCATCATTAACAATATCCTCCAGTTTGGCCGCGACCTGATCCTGACTCCAACCAGCTCCGCACTGGGAGCATAATGACCAGGTCATTAGCGACAACCTGTTGCAATTCTATGGCATATTGACAGCGAGCGTCAATATGAAAATAACAGGCAGGCCGGTATGGCCTGCCTGTATGAAATTCATCCTCGCCCCATGAGGAAGAGGGTTCGGGGTGAGGGGGAGAAGTTGGGTTTCATTGCAATCAGCCCGACCTCCGTGACTGTGTGCCGCAAAGAAGGTTAATTCAGTTAATTCCAAAAACTGCCTTTAGTCTTAACAAAAATTGAGAAGCGACCTCCGATGGTGCATAATCCATTGTCATTATGGACAAGTGTTGGCATAAAAAACATAATTTTCATCGTATACACCCGCACATATAACTCCAGCTATATTACCACCTACCGGTCCTCCATCAAGTTGTGTGCTACCAATAAATACCCTTGTATTACTGTTATTATTTATAGTGTTCACCGAACCGCTGATCACCGAGTTATTTATTGCAAAACTACCCGAAGAGTTCCAGTCTGTCATAACACCAACTACTGCGGAGATGTTCGCATTCTTCAGAATGGCGGATTCGCTGCCCCCCATCAAATAAATGCCAGTCCCTGAGGAAGTTACTGTCACATCTGACAGGATTTGCCGACTAACGCTCATAAAAATTCCCCAGGACATGCCCGTTCCGCTGGTTATAACAGTAACATTCTTTAAAACAGCTGGACCATACATTTCAATGCCAGTATTATAGGAAGTGTCGTTGGGTGAGGTATTTATCGCCTTTACAGTTACATTGGAAAGCGACGTAGCGTTGCCCCCAAGTCTCAACGGCGACTGGAGGCAAGGGCCGGAGGAATCAATTGTAAGGTTCCTAATCTCGGATTCGGATGCAGGCCATATCGAACGGCACATAGCAATCAAAGTCGTCAAGTTTTCACCTGAACCTTCTATATCAACGTATGGTTTCAAATATGAATTTTGCCCATATTGGCTATAAGTCCCTGGCATAATCTTTATCAAATATCGATTAGATGCGGAGCTATCTGAAATAGAAAACATAGCACTTGCAAGATCAGGAAACGACTTGATGCCATCAACACCGGAAGTGGCCACAACAATTACATTTGAGTAAAAACCAATTTTGCTTGCCGTTATCGCACCGTCGGCCATTTTCGAGTTCGTAATTGCGCCATCCTGTATATGCCCGGTTTTCACGCCGCTTCCGCTATTCGTATCCTGTCCACTGACGCCACCGTCGGCCTCCTTGATATTTCCTGACAAAACATTGTCAGTAGCAGCAAATACTGCTGTTGCAAATATCACATGCAGAAAAATAACTGCCGAAACCAAACTGATCTTGCTTGTCTTCATTGTACTTCCTCCTTGTCGATTTGTAGCAAATTTGTAAAGCGCCTTTGTGGAGCTGAATCACTTGATAGAACAGTGCTGCCGGTTCACCTCCTTTCTATTTCTTCCCGCTTTTACTGAGCCCCGTGCGCGCAGCAGCGTTTCTCTTTATGAGCAAAGTATTCAGAAATTAACGCAAACGCTGTGCCGAGATTATATTACCTTTCTTCTACAGCACCGACCAGCTTGATTATTGTAACCAGTTGTAATTGTTGTTTTGCTCTTTGAAAAATACTTATTCTCGCGAAAACCTGGTGCCAATATCCACACGCATTTGCCTTGATTCTGCGATATATCCGCATTGTCATGATGCCCAAGAAGATGCGCACTCGTGACAAGTTAGCTTTTGATCTTTTGATAAAGAAAGATACGGAACAGAAACTGAGGCCGAACTCTGAGGTGCGTAATTACTGTATTCACATAATTATAGCGATAGGCATGAAGCAATATGTTTGCCAAATTTGAGATGTATGAAATATCAAGCACTTAGAT